>Ga0194132_10001688_pt1 | contig 44038 bp, 37 predicted proteins | sample TA2KigOf80mmetaG_FD_148612 | JGI IMG/M metagenome (GOLD analysis project Ga0194132, IMG submission 148612) | Freshwater microbial communities from Lake Tanganyika, Tanzania - TA2015054 Kigoma Offshore 80m | ecosystem: Environmental > Aquatic > Freshwater > Lake | place: Tanzania: Lake... | reverse complement strand
AAAGCAATCGCATCGAAAACAGGCGGCAGCGCCGCCGCGACTCCAGGCGTCGCCGCCGACAACCTCACTGATCTGCCTCAGCGGCTCAGCACCACACCGAGACGGTAGGCCCACCTGAACTGTTACCTCCAGAGTTTCTGAAATCCAGAGGTGGGATACGCTTGGATTTTGCGGTTTGGCAGGCGGTTTGTCAATCGGGATTCCACTTCAAGCTTGTCGCTTCATGGCCTATCCTCGTCTCTAGAATGAGCCTGTTCAGGCTCATTCTTTCGAATTGCCCGATCGCCGATGGCTTACAAGCCGTTGCTTCAGTTACGCCTTGCGGAGCCGGACAATCGTTTCCAGGTGGTGCGTGTGAGGAAAGAGGTCGAGCAGGTCTAGCGTCACCAATTCATACTTGCAGGCCACAAAAACCTTCAGATCTCGGGCCAGGGTGGCGGGGTCACACGAGACGTAAACAACGTCGCGGCAGTTCAAACGTGCAATAGCCTCGACGACCGCTTTCGGCAGCCCAGTCCTGGGCGGGTCGATCAGCAGCAAGTCGAATTGGCCTGGCCGATAGCGGCCTGTGCGAAGTGCGTCCGACAAGTCCCGGTCCGAAATGCGGCAGCTCTCAGCCTGATGACTCCTCAGGTTTTCTTCCAGGTCTGCAACTGCAGCTGCGTTTCCCTCGACAACCTCAAGCCGCTCGAAGCTTCTCGACAGCGGAAGCGTAAAGAAACCGACTCCGCAGAAGAGTTCCAAAGCCTTCGCTCCGGATAGATTCTGTGTGGCGGTCGTCTGCAAAACCGGCAACATGGGGTCATTCACCTGGAAGAAGGCGCCATGACTGACCCGATAGCGGAAGGCGCCGACCGTTTTCCAAACGAATCCTTTCCCGCAGAGCCGGCGGTATTGCCCGCCAGAATCGAGGAGCGAAACATGGAAGCCGTGAGAGGCGAGGAACTCTGTGGCAGACTGCAGCTGGGAGCCCATCTCGTCGAATCCAGGAGATACGTCGCGCAAGGCTAGCGTCACCAGGCATTCCTGGTCATCGCCGCTAAAGACTTCGACCTCGTCCGTTCGCGAGGCAATCTGCGGCAGCGCAGCCAGTTGCTCGCGAAGGATTTCCTGCTGCTTCCAGAGTGCTTTCGAGGCAACCAGGCAGCTGTCGACCGCACACACTTCGTGCGAACCGATCTTGTAGAACCCCCACGAGAACTCGCGGCCTGCCTGAAGGAGCTTCAGTTGAAGCCGGTTGCGATAAGCGGTCGTTTCGCACGCGTGCAGCTGGATCTGCGAAGCTTCGACCTGAATCTTGCCAACGCGGCGCAGCGCATCGACCAGAATATCTCGCTTGGCCGTCAATTGCCTTCTGCCCGACATCTGCTGGAAGTCGCAGCCACCGCAGGAGCCGAAGTAGCCACAAGGGGGTGATACGCGCTCCGGAGAGGGGCAGACGAGACGTGACTTCAGGATGTCTAGATATCCCTTCCGGTCACTCCAACTAAGGACCTCAAGTTGATCGCCAGGAACGGACAGGGGAGCAAAGGCAATTTTCCCGTCAACAAGGCCCATGCCCCGGCCACCGGGGACGATGCGCTGGATGTCTACGAAGATTGGACGTTGCATGCTCAATGGGCCGCAGCGTGGGCGGCGCAAGGGAAACGCTGAACTCAGCGAACCATTGCAGGGATGGCTGGAATCAGCCGGGCCAGGAACAACACCGTGTAAAGCCACGCTGCGCTCATCGCAGCATAGGCACCGGCTGACCGCATCGATCGGAGCGGTCGCCCTGGCAGGTGCGTCCGCGAGCCACGACGAACCTCAGAGAGCGGCTGAAGACGAAGAACAAGGGCAGAGCAACGGCAGCTACGGATGCGATGGCGATGTTGACTCCCAGCCACACCAGGGCAGCTACCAGGACCACCAAGAAGAGTGACAAGACGACGTCCAGAATGAACCCAACAACACATCCGATGGGTCCTTCTTCCGCACCAGCGGCCGTCAACGTGCCCTGTGTATCCCTACGGTAGCCCACGGAATCGACCATCCTGTCAAAGTGCTCGGTTCCCAGCCACTGTAGGTGAAAGCGTTCATTCTTGTCGTATCGCACTCCCTGGTAAAGTACAGCCCAAACCAACGCGAATACCACAACCGCCAGAGCACCCACCACCAACTCCAGGCGATGCCAGGCGATGCCAGATCGAGGTTTCGATCCAGAAAAAGACGAGCGCAACGACCAGCAGCAGAATGACCGATGCTGCCGCGAAGCTGGTCTTCAGACTCCATCTGGGTCTGGGAGCTTTGGGAAGTCTCAAGTGCGTTCAATTCAGCGGCATGTAGAACAAGCTCAGCCGTGGCACGTCAAAGCGTTCGAACAATCTCTTGGTCGTCATCTTCTTTTCCAACATGGCGAGATGCTCAGCCTTCAGACCACGTCGATGATGGTGAAGCTCTCGGGTCACTTCAGTCCGAAGCGCCAGCAGCACCTCGTCGTTGAGAGCGGCCACGAGCGTGGCCAGGATCTTCTCCTCCAGCATCGAGAGGCGTTGTTCGATTTGCTCAAAGTCGATCTGCTCTGCCGAAGCCGCGTCTTGCTTTAGCGACTCCAAAGCAGCACCGATCGTTTCAAAAACGCCGTTCGGCAAGGCAAGACCTTGCTGTCTTGCCTTGTCTGGAACCTCAGCCAACTGACGGATTGTCCGTCCCATCATCTCGATCAGATTCTGCCGCTCGGCTTGCCCCCCGGCAACCGACTTCGGACTCGGCGCTTGTGCTCCTATCGAACTTTCCCGGAAGCGCTCGAATTCGGAGAGAATCGCCTGCGTACAGTAAGAAAGCGAATTCACTTTCCGGACCCTGCTGGCGCGTTTCGACTGCCTGGCAAAAGTCGCTTCCATGCCACGCAGCACGACTTCAAGGGGGATTCCCGACTCCTGAAAGGACTCGATCAAAGCCCAGTCCAATGGTGACAAAAGCGTGAGGGTACCTCGGCACTGCTGCCAGCGTTCCTCGATTTCGGTGAAGTAGTTGAAATAGTTCTCCATGAATCGAGAGTGGCAGGTGGCACAGGAGCTGGAGCCGGTCACCTCCGGCCTATTTGTTCTTCTCGTAGATCAGGCGCAGCCCTTCCAGCGTCAAGTTCGCGTCGATGTGCTGAATGCGGCCTGAACCCTTGCCGAACAAAGAAGCATAGCCGCCGGTGGCAATAATCTTCGTCTTCGCTCCCAGTTCGTGAAGCATTCGTTCCAAGATGCCATCGATCATTCCAATGTATCCGTAGTAGAGGCCCGACTGGATGCTGGTGACCGTCGAAGTACCAATAATCCTGGCTGGGGACTTGATCTCGACCCTGGGAAGTCTGGCCGTGCGGGTAAACAAAGCCTCAGCCGAAATACCCGGTCCGGGCGCGATAACGCCCCCAAGATACTCACCCTTCGCCGAGATGGCGTCAAACGTTGTGGCTGTGCCGAAGTCCACCACGATCGCTGGCCCGCCATAGCGGTCGTAAGCGGCCACGGCATTGACGATACGGTCGGCGCCAACATCCGCAGGCGAGTCGTACAACACCGGCATTCCCGTTTTGACGCCGGGCTCGACAAACAGCGGCTTCAGCCGAAAATACTTGACCGCCATCTGCTCCAGGACGGAGTTCAACGGGGGAACCACCGAGGCAATGACGATGTGCTGGATTCGAGAGACTTCCATCTCTGCCAGAGCGAACAGATTCCGAGCCAGAATGCCGTATTCATCTGCAGTCTGGCGCTGCTTGGTTTCCAGACGCCAGTCGGCTGCCAGCCGGTTACCGTCGAACACGCCCAACACGGTGTTGGTATTGCCGACGTCGATCACCAGCAGCATTGGCTTACCTCCAGGCAACGATCTCGCCGCTCAGAAACTCCTCCACCCGGCCATCGGCCAGCTCGATCTTCAAGTGGCCTGTTTCGGACAAACCGGCTGTCTTGCCTTCGATCTGCTGGCCACTCCCTAAATCGAGGGTCAGGCTTTTGCCGACGGCGAACGAAGATCGGGCCACCCAGCGGTGCAAAACGGCCGCACGTCTTCCCTGCTGCAAATCTTCATAGAGCCGCTCGAATCTCTCCAGCAAAGCACAGAGCAAGTCGATACGGGAGCAGACCCGCTTGCACTCGATTCGCAGCGACGTGGCCAGCTGGCCAAGCTCCGCTGGGAAACCCGAGTGATTGACATTGATGCCGATGCCCACAACGACCGAACGGATCTTATCCGTTTCGGCGTGCATCTCGGAAAGGATACCGCAACACTTGCGTCCTCCCAGCAAAAGATCGTTGGGCCACTTGATGTCCGCGTGCAATCCGCAGGCCTGTTCGATGGCTTCTGCCACTGCCACGGCGGCAGCCAGGGTCAGAGTGGGCGCTTCGCGAGGTTTGATTGCCGGTCGAAGGAGAATGGAAGCGTAGATCCCGGCGCTACGTTCGGAGTGCCAGGCACGCCCGGCGCGTCCCCGACCGCAAGTTTGCTCTTCGGCCAGAACGACAACGCCTTCGGGAGCGCCCTGTTCGGCCAGTTGACGCGCAACGTCGTTGGTGGAACTCGTCAGCTGAAAGTGGTGAATCACCTTTCCCAGCTGGCGGGACTTCAAGAGCGGCCGAATGAACTCGGGAAGGAGCAAGTCTAGGGGCATGGCGCAGCCAGCTCGCATTCTTGGCCTGCGGGAAGATTGCCCTCTCCAGTGGGGAAACATGTTCCAGCTACCGTCAAGACGCCTGGACCCTACAACTTCAGCTCCAGGCTGATGTCTGCCGACGGGAAAGAGTGTGTCAGAGCGCCGACCGAAATGAAGTTCACGCCGGTCAGCGCGTATTCGCGAACGTTGCCGAGGTGGATTCCGCCCGAAGCTTCCAGTGGCACCCGCCCGCCGGTTTGGCGCACGGCTTCTGTGACCTGGCTGGGGCTCATGTTGTCCAAAAGGATTGCGTCAGCGCCCGCGTCCAGAGACTGACCGAGTTCTTCGAGCGTGGCTACTTCGATCTCGATTTTCTTCAGATGGTCGACTCCGGACCGCGCACGGCGGATGGCTTCCGAAATGCCCCCAGCGGCTGTGATGTGGTTTTCCTTGATCAGCACTCCGTCAGAGAGTCCAAACCGATGGTTGCGGCCGCCACCCATGCGGACAGCATACTTCTCGATCGCCCGCAGTCCAGGTGTGGTTTTGCGCGTATCGAGAATCACGGCTCCCGTACCCGAAACGGCCTCCACGAATTTCCGGGTGAGCGTGGCGATGCCGGAGAGCCTCTGCAAGAAGTTCAAGGCGACGCGCTCGCTCGAAAGCAAGTACACCGCAGGGCCGTCGGCCGTTCCGAAAACGGTTCCTTTTGCGATGGCATCGCCGTCGCGCTTCCAGCTCTCAACTTGGATTGCCGTGGATATTGTCTGGAAAACACGCTCGACCACTGGCCACCCTGCCAGCGTGAAATCCTGTTTAGCGACGAATTCCCCACGAGCCTGCAGAGACGGTTCTACCACTGCCCGCGTGGTAATGTCCGAAAATCCCAGGTCTTCCTGCACAGCTAGCGAGATTAGCAGGTCGAGTGTTCGAAAATCCAGTTCGGTCATAGGTGCGAGGAGCCGCGTCTCGGGATGACGCCGAGACAACGGGTACGCTGCCTCGGGAACTTCAGCGCTTGTGCAGCTCGCTCAACTCCTCAGGGACATGGCGGGTGTTGTATTCCTGCTGATAGCGCCGATGGAGGCTCGTGTCAGGGTACTTTTCGGGTGCCACATAAGGGTACTTGGACATCCCGTGGAACGGCAAAGGCGCGACCGTATCAGATGCGGCGGAGTGCAGGTCCATGTCCTTCCCGAACCCGTCTGCATAAAACAAGAATGTGCGCTTCCATCCGGTTGGCAACTCCGGAAGGAGGCTCGCAGCAAAATCGATCTGGATCTCGTCGCCATTGCGCATGATCACATATCGATCGTCCCTGTCACCGAGCAAGGGCCTAACGTCGCCGAAGCGCGTGTAGTCTCCCACGTGGCTCTTCCAGGGCGCGACCGGATCGATCCAGTCATAGTCATAAATCAGAGGGCGCTTCCCATCAGGACTGTACTCGCGAGGGAAACCCACATAGCGCAGCTCTGCGCTGGCTGCGGAGAGTCGATGCACGCTGTAAGTGGAGAGGCCTGCAAACCGATTCACCAAGATCTGGTCCCAATAGATGCGCATGTTCGTGACGATGCGCACCTCGTGGCTACCTTCAGGCAGCCGGCCTGTCAGGTCGACAACCATCGTCTTGGTCAATCCGGCCGGAAAGCCCATGTTCGGGATGACGGTTTCCCATTCACCTCGTTTCGTTTTGGCCTGCAAGTAAGGCGGCGCCAGCTTCACACCGGTCTGCGAAGCCTTGAAATTGGCTGTCGAGTCGGCATAGTCGATCCAGGCCGTCATGAGTAACTGGAGCGGCACAGCCCCACCGATGTCGCCCAAGTTCAAAGTGAGAGAGTGTTCCTCGGCGTATCCCTTGAATGGCAGCAGTTTGAACCCCTGGGGTGTGTCTCGGTCGATCCGAGCGATCAGCGGCAACACATCGCGACCCTGCTGATCCCAAGCTGCCTTGGGTGGACGGGCATTCTGGGCGGCAAAAAGCTTGAACTCAGGGAATGGCGGACCAGGCAACAACCTTTCATTGGGGAACAGCTCGATACTGGCGGGGTGATCTATGGCGACCAACTTCGTTTCATCGATGAACAGTACCTCTTCGAGCTGATTGTTCATTCGCAGCGAGTATCGGCCATCACGCAGCTTCAGCTGCGAGTCAGTCACGCGAACATACTCATCGGTGTCCGGAGTGTTGTACTGGCCGGGCGCCAGCAGATAGCCGATGGCGCAGCCACCGAGAAAATCGGTTACAAACTGATACTTCGCACCATTCCAAGTATAGAGCAGCGGACAAGAAGTGCCTTTGCGATCCAGTTCCTGGACGAGCTTGGCCTGATTCACTGGCAGGTTGATTTCGGACTGCAACACTCCGCCCGGCCACAAGAGGCGCAAAGCATCGACCGATCTCAGCGATCCCAGGCCGAAGATGACTTCGGGCGGACTCTGCGAGAGATAGCCGCTGCCTCCGTTCACTTCGACCTTCTGCCAAAGCGCTCCTGACTTGACTTCGACTTTGGTCCCAATGCCTGACTTGTTGCTGTTCGTGCCTTGCAGCCGGACCTTGATCCAGTTGTTCTCGTTGCCTCCATCGTTGCGCAGCAAGACGGGGCTACCGCCGTTGACAGTGAGCAGGACGTCTGTGTCGCCATCGTTGTCGTAGTCCCCAAAAGTGGCACTGCGATAGGGCTTGCCGACCTCGCGACTTAGAGCCGTCTTGGATGTGACATTGATGAATTTGCTGTTCCCTTGGTTCTCCCATAGCTCGGGTCCGGCATCTTTCGAGTTGGCATCGGCGGCGGACTGACCCCCGTTGACCAGGAACAGATCCACGTCGCCATCATTGTCGTAGTCGAAGAAGTGCGACATCCAACCGGTGCTGCCTTTGGCTGGCAGATTCTCATTGGCCAGCAGAGCGGCTTGATCGAATTTCCCGCTTCCGAGATTCCGGACCAGCCAGGTACCTTCGACGGAATGCCGGGTAACTGCAAAATCCATCCAGCCGTCCTTGTTATAGTCGCCTACCGAAACACTGAAGGGATTCAGCGAATTCATCGCCAGGTCTTTCGGAATGACGTCCAGAAAGGTGCCGACTCTCTCGTTGCTGTAGAGATGGCTGCCTCCCCGTTCGCTGGCGACCCAGAGGTCGATGTCGCGCCGGTTGTCGAAATCCGTGAAGACGACAGAAGAGATGGATTCGTTGGCCAGTTTGACCCTGGCTTCATTTGCGATGTCGGTAAACGTGCCATCGCCGTTGTTTCGATAAAGATGGCATGCGCCACCAGGAATAGCGCCCAAGTCGCGGATCACCGTCGCTCCGGGTAACTCGTCATGGGGTTGCTTCGTATCCCAGTAGTTGCCGACAAAGATGTCGAGGTCTCCGTCATGGTCCACGTCAGACAAGGCACCCGACAGATGCCAGTGCTCATCGCGACCGAGGCCAGATTTCTCCGTGACATCGACAAACGTCCCGTCGCCACTATTCAGATAGAGCTGGTTTGTTCCGTACTTCGTCAAGAAGAGATCGGCGTGGCCATCGTTGTTTAAGTCGCCCCAATAGGCTCCCATGCCAAGACCGGTTGCTCGAATGCCGGCTTTCTCGGTCACGTTCTCGAAACGTCCTTTACCGTCGTTGCGGTAGAGCGCTCCGTGAGACTTGGGCTGATCCGACGAGGCATTCGCCAGATAGAGATCGAGAGCCCCGTCTTTGTCGTAGTCGCAGAAGGATGCTCCAGAACCCATGGCCGAAACGAGGTTCTCGATCGAGATGGAGGCAGGCCCCTGAGCTCCGTGTACAAAACGGATTCCGGCTGCCTCGGTCACGTTGACAAACTGGATCGGCCGATGGCGGGCAGGGGGCAGCTCCTTGACGATGCTTTTGATCTCGGTGTACTCGCCAATGGCCAACATGTACTGGCCCTGTTCGCCGTACTGGGTACCCGTGTTGCTGATGCCTCCTTTCTCCCGGAGGCGCGTGAAGGTCTCCATCATTTTCTGGCCTGCAACTTGGTCGCCTTTGCGAATTAGCGCAGTCGCCAGGTTGTAGTGCGCTGCAATGTCGTAAGGCGAAAGTTCGACAACCTTGCGCAGCGTTTCGACGGCCTCTCCATACTTCTGCTGTTTCAGGTAAATCTGCCCGGCCTGGTAGAGCGTCGGAGGGTCTTGAGGGTCTGCAGCCAAAATCTTCCGGAAGGAGGCCAGTGCTTCCTCCATCTGGTTCTGATTCCGGTAGATCATGCCGAGGGCAAAGAGCGCGTTTGGCTGTGCAGGATCGATGGCGATTGCCTTCTTCAGGTATTCTTCAGCTTGCGGGAATTCCTGAAGGTAGAAGTGAGCCAGGGCAGAATTCACCAAAGCCGGCACGAACTTCGATTCGATCTTCAAACACTGAGCCAGTTCGCCGAGCGCCTCACGGAAGTTGAATTGCTCCATGAGTGCAATGGCAATGTTGTTGTGATAGAGCAGTTTCTGTTGCGGCGAAGCCTTCTGGGAAGCCGGTTGTGCGGCAGCCGCACTGAGTTTTTGATACGTGAGGAGGGCAGCGAGACAGCCTAGCGCGGCCGCAACCAGGGTCAGCACGACTACTGGACGCCTGGCAGCCAAGCCACATGTTTTCGAATGGATCATGTTCTATTTGGTTGGGATTTCAGCCGGCCGACGAGACAGGCAAAAGGACACTCAGATCAGCTTCCAACTCTTCAGTACTGTCATCAACGGCGGCGGTGGCGATTGCCACAGCCAGGATACGCGGAGCCAAAGACCCTTCAGCACCTGGCTTCGAAAGACGCCATCCTCTTCAACGCTAATCGGGCGAAATGCTCCATTCTTGCCCAATTCTTAGAACTCAGCCTGCTGGCGCACCGGATCGATCAGCCAATACTCGCGCACGCCACCCTGCTCGTATTCGTGGAACTTCTCCCTGCGGTCCCGCGCGCGGCTGCCAGGACTGATGATTTCTACGACCAGATCGGCTGGGCCTTTCAGGTAGTTTCTTCTGAGCTGGCTGAGTCTTTCCCTAGAGACGAAGATTAAGTCCGGCGATCGCCCCGGCAAATCCGGGCCAGTCTTCATTTGGAACGGTTCGGAAAAGACCTCCCCTGCGTCCCGAATTGGGGCGAAGTGCAACAGCAGAGCTGCCAGAAAGACGGATAACTTGCTGTGATCGCTAGAAACCGGTGTCATTGGCACTACCTGACCGTCGACCCACTCAGCGTGGACATCATCCGGCACAGTCTTGAGAAACTGTGGGTAGGTCATCTTTGGGAATGATGGCTTCGCGAGAGAAGATGAAAGATACTTGGGCTCTACTTCTTTGACCATGACTACCAGTCCCGCGGCCCGAAAGCTACCGCTCGCTTCACAGCTACCAAGACGGAAACTTCAGTAACGCATTCTAGCATGGACCATTCGCTCGACGGATTTGGAACGAAAGCGAGGAAGCGAAGTGTCTGTCTGGAGTTTCTATAATAGCTTGTCTTCACGTCACGGCCGCCCCGCGTGGCGCGACCATGGCGCAGGCGAGTTGCTTGCAAAATCATTTCAGCGAGGTCAAAGCAACCGGTTGGGCGCTGTTTGTGCCTTCTTGGACGGTGAGGAACTGATTCGACGAGACGTTCGTTATCCGGTCGACAGTGCCACTGGGCCAAACGACTTCCAGCGTTGGGATCTGAGCAGTCTTGCCGAGGCCAAAGGTGACGGGCAATTCATTCTGTGAGCAATAGCTGCTGCCGCTTTTCACTTGTTGCCAAAGGGCTCCGGAAGGCAGCTTCAAACGCACGACGGCCCCGATGCCATCGCGGTTGCTCCGCGTACCCACGGCCTTGATCCTGAGATAACGGTTCGCGTTGCCTCCATCGTTTTGCCATAGCACGGCGGGTCCGCCATTGGCAGTGACAAGCACGTCCAGGTCACCGTCGTTGTCGATATCGGCATAGGCAGCACCCCTTGCCACGCGAGGGATCTTCATACTGGGACCAACCAGCTGGGTGATTTCTGCAAACTGCTTGTTGCTGCGATTGTGAAACAGATGCGGCGGCTGCGGATAGGTCACACGCTTCTGGACCTTGTTGATATCGTTCTCGACATGCCCGTTTGCCACGAAGATATCCATGCGTCCATCGAGGTCCAGGTCGAAAAAGAAGCAGCCAAAGGCCAACGTCAATAAGCTGGCTTGGCCCACGGTTGAAGTCGGGGCTTCATCGACGAAGAGCCCTTTCCCTTCGTTGTGATAGAGATTGAGCATTTCATTCGAGAAATTGGCGATGAGCAGACTGGCGAATCCCGATCCGTCGTAGTCGGCTGTGTCCACTCCCATCGCTCCGCGCACCGTCCCATCTTCGCTAAATGCGATCCCTGCCTGAACGCCGCGCTCCGTGAAAGTCCCGTTTCGGTTGTTCAGGTACAGGCGGTTCGGCTGGGTGTCATTGGCGATTAATAGGTCTGGCCAACCATCATTGTTGGAATCGAAAACAGCGACGCCCAAAGCCTTGCCGGTGGGATCGAGCAGCCCGGCCTTCTGGGTAACATCCAAGAACGTACTCTTTCCTTGATTCTGAAATAGCCGGGAAGAAACGCCCTTGTACGACTCTGGAGTGCAGTAGGATTTGTTCACGCCATCGAGAGAACAACGAATGTCTGTTTCCGTCGACCACTGGACGTACTGAGTGACAATCAGATCGAGATCTCCGTCCTTGTCGTAGTCCAACCAGGCGGCACTGGCGCCATACTCCGGGTTTTGCAGTCCGGCCTTCTGGGTCAAATCCAGGAATTTGCCATTACCCAGGTTGCGGAACAGACGGTCGGGACCCAGCGCGCTGATGAAAATATCCACCCAGCCGTCGTTGTCGTAATCGCCGATGGCAGCCCCCATGCCATAGATTTCGACTGCCAAACCCGCCTCCCGAGTGACATCGAGGAAGGTGCCATTCTTGTTGTTGCGGTACAGCGCCGGAAAAGACGAACGGCGCTTGTGTCCCGGCCAGTCCATGCTGTTGATCAGCAGGATGTCCTGCCAGCCGTCGTTGTTGTAGTCAAGGAAAGCGCCACCCGAGCCCATCGTTTCCGGCAGGTACTTCTGCCCGAATGCCCCGGTGTTGTGCTGAAAGCGAATGCCGGCCTGGCGCGTGATGTCGGTAAACTGCACAGGAAAGCCCTTGGCCGTTGCGACGAGCGCTGCGGCCGGTCGGGACGGCGTCTTTTGCGCAGCTGGGCCCGCAGCTTGCAAATACGGAGATCCAGCCAGCATCGAACACGAGAAGACGATTCCGTAGATCCTGCTACGCGATTTCGATCGAAGCATCTGTTGTGTCCAACATCCTCGAAGAATCAACGTTCACGGCCTGGGCACTACTTTCCTGATCTCATCATACACATCAGATGGTCACGCTGCACAGCAGCCTCTTGGCTTGGCCCTAGGGCTCGACTGCAGCGTAAGTGCGGCTGGTTGATTTCGTTGGGCGTGTGTCGGCCGGATTGCCGAGAGGCACCGAAACGTGCTCGTGAATCGGCTGCCGCTCGTTGTTTGCCTGTGGGTGGCGTAACCGGACTGGACCCGTGATGGCTTGAGCCGATTCGTCGGCTTTGAAGCGCAGGTAGAGCTTCTGTTCGCGATCCGCCTGTTCGGTATTCCCCAGACCTTGGTGACACAACATCAGGTTGTAATGGGCCTGCAAGTCTTCCGGATCCACCTTCAAAGTTTCTTCGAACTCGCGGATGGCCTCCGCGTATTGGCGCTTTAGAAACAGGAGCCGGCCCGCCTGGTTGCGCACCACACGGTCGCGGGGGTACTTCGCCAACGCTTTACGCAAGTGGAGCAGCGCCTCATCGTATTTACCTTGTGTCTTCAGGGACAAAGCATAAAAGTAGTTCGATTTTGCCAGCTCGCCATCCAGGTCTAGCGCCTTCCTCAAGACCTGCTGTGCACCAGCCGTATTGCCCTCCTGAAGGCGACTCCTGCCAACGTTTACCCACCCATCGACGTAGGATGGATCGATTTCGGTCACTCCCAAAAAGGCGGCTTCGGCGCCTTTCAAGTCACCCTGCAGTAACAGCCCGATTCCGTAGTCGTTCCACCGTAGCAGGTCGTCTTTCTCATACTTCGGCCTTTGATCCGGCATGGCGCCGTTGCGGTCCACGACGAGCAACTGCTTCTCGTCTTCGGCCATCGCGACGATCGGAACGTCTGGGATCTCCTTCAGCTTGCCCGATACCTGCGACAGGTCACCCTTGAAGATCCAACGCCCATCGTCGTAGCCTTTGTCCAGGCCAAAGCTCCCCTGCTGCAGGTCCCGGATGCCGGCGTAGGCCCACTGAGTGTTCCACCATGAGAACTTGCGATAGTTGAGTTTCGCTTTCAGCGTGATGCGGTCGCCGGCGGTTTCGGGAATGTGCAGCCGGAAATGCGCCGTGTCGGCCGCTCCCGGCGGAATCAGCCGGACGTACAAAACCGATCGGGCTGCCCAGGCGTTTCGCTTGTTGATGTGGTTGCCGCGTTCGTCGAGCAGATAGGATCGATACATGTGGGCCCCTGGCTCGACAGGACCTTTCCCGTTGTCTTCTACCCGACCGCTCCAGAAAACGGTCTGACCTTTGCGGTCGATCGCTTGCAACTCCAGCCAGACGTCGAAGGCGTCCACGGTGCCACCGGGAAAGAAGTGCCCGACGGTGCGGGTCCGGACGACGACGTCGACTCTCACTGAATCGCCTCGCCGAACGGCGGCGGGCACCTTGTCGAGCGGAGCCACGATCTGAGCCGCGGGTGCCGTCGAAGCGACAGAGCCCGCTCCGAACGACTCCGACTCTTCGCCCACGGCGAAGGAGCTCGAGAGCTGCAAGGTTTCGGGCGGCTTGGCTACCGGCTCCGTGGTTTCACCTGCCGGCTGACCCACGCTTAACGCGAAGATGTCGACGGTCACGTGCTTATTTCTGAGGAAGTCGATCACCGTTTGCAGTTGCTTGTGATCCTGGTTGGCCAGAGGTACCGCCGTGTTGGCCGCGGGAAAACGATGCGAATGCACTTTGCCATTGACGTTCCCGAGATCATTGGAGTCAACGAGGGGCATGTGGCAGTCGACACATTTCTGCGACTGTTTGGGATAATAGAAGGAACGTGCTCCCTGTCCGGAGACCCCACTGGCTTGCCAGTTGTCGTAGTCGTTGAACCCCCGCATCCAGCGATAGGCGTTCACCGGAACGTCGAGGTGAACCTTGTGGCAAGTAGAGCACATCTCTGCAACATCCTGCCGGTGAAACGGCTTCATGAAGATCTTCTTGTGCGGTTCAGGATCGACTTCTACCAGGAAATCGTGAGCCCACTGCAAGAACCTGTTTTTGCTGGCGGCCAGGTCATGCAAGGCAGGGTACTCGATGACAAAGCCACCGTTGCCCATGCTGTCATTGACCTTGACGATGGAATGGCAGGAGGTGCACGCCAGTCCCGCTTGGGCCTCTGGCGTATTGATCTGTTCCTTAATCGGAGTGTCGAAGCGTCCATTGAAGAATACGGCGTGATCGTGACACCCTGCACACCACTTGGAAGGTTTCGTGCCAACCACATCCTGCATGTATTCGATCGACTTCCGATACCACTGGTTGTTGAACGAGGAGAAGTGATGCATCGAAGAGTTCCACTGCTCGTAGATATCTGCGTGGCACCGTTTGCAGGTCTCCGAGGTCATGAAGAAATTCGAAGGAATCGTTCTCCCGCTCGTCGTATTAGCAGACGACGGGAAAAACGGACTGTCTTGACCAGGACCTTCCTCGTACATCGACGCCGGCGCTGTTGTGGGATTCTGAATTCGGTCTGCCCCCGAAGGGAAGTAGTGTTGATAAGTCTTCACCCCGGCAGGAAAGACGGCCAGCATCGGAACAGCTACCAAGTAGGTGCGCCAAGCCAGTCGCGAGGTATCTCGATCGATTCCCAGGCCTGCCCTCCTGGAGAATGCGCGGAATGCTACGCCCAGGACGACCGCCGCTGGAATCGCCATCGCGATATGTATGTGCAGCAGCCACCGGGTTGGCTGCATCGCCCCCACTTTCATCAAGGCCATCCCGGGCAGGGCGCTAAGAAGAAAAAGGACCAGCCCGACGCGCATCGCCAACGGCATGGACTTGAAGTGTCTCAGCACATAGGCCAAACATGCCGCAGCCAGCACCAAGCCAAGCACCATGTGCGCCACAAGGTTGCCTAGGTACAACAGCGAAGGCTCAGCGAGCGGCCAGAGATAGGCGCTATTGAGTAACAAGGCGACGAACGCATACAGCCAGAGCTTTCCAACCTTCATAGATCCCAACACCGCTGGAGCAGGAGCTATTTCTCTTCAGACGATACAAAACCACTACCATCAAGCACGGGTCAGAGTGTCACAGTAGTGTAAAACGTTGTCTGGAGCAACGTGGACTTAGGAAGCAGCGAACCATCAAGCAGTTTGAGAGGCGGGTTGGAACCAAAGCGCCTGGGACAAAACTTCAACCCCAGGCGCTTCGGCAAAGGCAGGCGTTAGGCAGCGCGGGAGAGTTGGCGGGCAAAGATGAGATCGCTGGTGGCGACCACGAACTCGCGATCGCCGAAGCGAATCAAGGTGTAGTGCTTCATTTCACAAACTACTTCTACTGTCAGCCCAAAGTACTCAGCGGTTCTGTTGTCGGCATTCGCGTTCATTGTCCTCCTCCCTTCGAGTTCTAGCTCACTGCGCGCACGCTTTACAATGATGCATCTCGCCAGCCAAAGGAGGTCTGCGACCTTTACCTTTCATTCTCTAAAGCCGTCGAGAAGTGGGTTCTATTCCGAGGACCGCAGAATTTCTTCACGGCCATGCAAATCTTGCTTCCTCAAGCGCCCGCGACTCTGAATGCCGTAACCTGCTCCTTCAGTAACACGTCAATATACGAGACGCAAGGCTGCAGCGGATTTCAGTGCGGCCCAACAACAAGAAACGGCGGAGGTGCCGAATGAATGAGAGACGAGGGATCGTCGCGACGATGATCTTGCTTTTGGGTGTGGTGGCTGCGCTCGCGCAAGACACCAAACCAAACTTCACTGGGGATTGGGTACTCGATCGAGAGAAAAGCGAAATGGGCGATGCGAGACCTGGAGGTCGAGGAGGTGGAGGCCGGGGGCGTGGGATGGGCATGGGGTCCTTTTCGCTTGCCCACGAAGGTGACGCGCTGGTTATCAAGCGCAAGATGGAGTTTCAAGGAGAAGAGCGGACCTTCGAGTCGCGTCATACGACCGATGGCAAGGAGAACGTCAATGAAGGCTTTCGGGGCAACTCGATCAAATCCAAGACTCATTGGGAAGGTACGAAGCTCGTGACGGAGTCTGTCATGGAGACTCCCAATGGGACGCGCGAAACCAAGGAGACTCGAAGTTTGTCGGCCGACGGCAAGACCTGGACGGTCGAAACGACCGTCCATGGAGGTTTCGGCGAAGGCACGCGGAAATTGGTCTATAAATAAGAAGGAGTAAGGCTCAGAAGCTCGACAGGGCCGCCCTTGGGGAATATGCTGGCCACACCCCTTCGACGCATCTGTCCCCGCTTGCTGAAAAACGCTCAAGACCGCGAGCCACTTCCATTATCATGGAGTGGCTTTACGATCTCTTGTGTGAGTGTTCAGCCGCATGACCCAATTGCCAGGCGGACTTACGATCGAGGCATTGCGCGCCGAGCTTCGCGGCGAGGTTCTTGAGAACGAGCCCTTAAAGGATAGGACTACCTACCGAATCGGCGGCCCTGCCCGAGTGTTGGTTTGCCCAAAGGACTCTGAAGATTTGCGGCGTCTTAACGAGCTGATTCGGTCCCGTGGCGTTCCGAGTTTCATCCTCGGCGGCGGAGCCAATGTCCTCGTAAGCGACACGGGATTCGACGGAATCGTTGTCCATCTCAAGCATTTCAACCGCCTCGAGTTCCAGGGGGCAACCGTTGCTGCAGGTGCCGGGCTTGCGCTAGATGGATTCGTGTCCCAATGCCTGAAGCGTGGCTTGGCAGGGCTGGAAAGGCTCTCCGGAATACCGGGCACGCTGGGAGGCGCGTTGCGCATGAATGCAGGCGCTTTCGATGCTGAGATCTCCGATCACTTGCTGGAAGTGGAGTGCATGGACTTCGATGGGAACCGCCGCTTTCTAAGCAAATCCCAAGTGGGGTTCGACTACCGGCGGGCTCACGCGATTCGCGACACCTACATTCTGGGCGCTACCTTCCACTTCCCAAAGGGAACGGTCGAGGGGCTGTTCATCGCTCGCGAGGAAATCCTTTCACGGCGCTGTGAAAAGCAACCCTGGCAGTACCCTACGGCCGGCAGCGTCTTCAAGCGCCCGCCCGGGCACTACACAGGCAGGTTGGTTGAAGACCTCGGCCTGAAGGGCACCCGGATCGGGCGGGCGCAGATCTCCCCAAAGCACGCGGGCATCATCGTGAATCTGGGCGGAGCCAAGGCTTCCGATGTCCTCGGGTTAATCCGGCTCGTCCAGGCCGAAGTTCTGCGGCATTATGGGGTTCAATTGGAGCTAGAACAGGAACTGATCGGATTCGATGGGATCGAAAACGTCTGATTGGCATGAATTCGGATCAGACCGGCTGGCGACCCGCGAAGCCGCTATCCAGGTCGTGCCACCAGGCGACTTCCTTTTCGTCTTGCTTCCAACAAAGATAGACCACTCGCCCATCGCGCTGATGCGGAAAGTCGCATAATCCAAGATCCAAGTCCTTGATCACGACGCCCAGCTCTTCGATGTCATGCACTGCCAGCTGAAATGCGTCGAGAATGCCAACGTATTCGCAGCCGAATCGGCTTCCCCAATCGTAAACGTGCGCTTGTACGGCCTTTTCGAGGTGCGGCTTCATCTCCATCATTCGCCGTTTTGCAGCCTGCACCTTGGCCAGCAGGACTTTCAGCTGCGGGATCAAAGAATTGGCTTCTGAGAGGGAGAACAGTCGGTTCATGGATTTTCAAACAATGGGCGCCAAGGAGAGCTGCGAGGGCCAGATTACCTGTGGCCTCCGGGCTTGTCAAAAGGTTTCCCGATAGTTTCCCGATGGCGGTACGCTCCTTGGTCAGGCGATTCCAGGCCGTTCCTGTTTATCTTGCGCCTTCATTCTGCGATGATGCAGACGAGCGAGTTTTTTGGGCCGCTGCAGCTGGTGCCTCCGGTTGGAACGCTCAAATGGGGGAGGACATTCTTTCGTGAAACTGCCAGTTGTCGCTATTGTTGGCCGCCCGAATGTCGGCAAATCGACTCTGTTCAACCGCATCTGCGGAAAGCACAAAGCGCTGGTTGGAAATGAGCCGGGGATGACCCGCGACCGCAATGTGGAGGTGGCTGAGTGGGCAGGGCGTTCATTCGAATTGATAGACACGGGAGGTATGGATCCTGGCGACACTGCCCTGATTCCGCGGCACATTTTCAACCAGGCGAAAACGGCAATTCAGCTGGCGGCTTCGGTGTTGTTCGTCGTGGACTGCCGATCAGGTATCACAGCTTTGGACCTGGAGCTGGCCAAGCTTCTCATCCAGTCTTCTAAGCCACTGTTTCTGGTGGTGAACAAATTCGACAGTCCGAAGCTCTGGAACGACGTCCAGGAATTCCACGAATTGGGTATCAATGAAGTGTTTCCGATTTCTGCTGAGCACGGCTTGAACATTGGCGACCTGTTGGACGCGGTCGTGCGCACGTTCCCGCACCAGGCTGGTGAAAGCCCTGCCGCGGCGCGCGAAATCAAAGTCGCCATTGTCGGCAAGCCTAATGTCGGGAAATCCACTTTGCTTAACAAAGTGGTGGGAGAAGAGCGTTCGATCGTATCTCCGGTGCCTGGAACAACGCGCGATGTTGTCGACTCGTTGGTGGTGAGGAATGGCCGCGTCTATCGGCTGCTGGACACGGCCGGAATTCGCAAAAAGGCCCAGACCGCTCTGATGGCGGAGAAGCTCAGTGTACTGATGGCACGCCGGAGCCTGGAGCGCTGCGACGTCGCGCTGGTCATGATCGACGCGACACAACAGGCATCGTCACTTGACGCGACCATTGCGGGCTATGCCCACGAGGCTGGCGCCGCCGTGATTCTGGTGGTCAACAAGTGGGACAAGATTTCCAAAGACTCCTATACAATGAAGTCGTACGAAGAACAGGTACGAAACAAGATTCGCTATTTGGACTATGCGCCGCTCATCTTCGTTTCGGCCGAGACCGGGCAGCGGCTGCCCAAACTGTTTTCACTCATCGAAACGGTGGCTCAGGTTCGCCGCATGCGCGTCGGCACTGGTGAACTGAATGCCTTCCTTCAGAAAGCCGCGCTGAACAAGGCATCCATACCGGCCAACAAACAAGTCAAGGTACACTACATGACACAAGTCGGCACGGCGCCGCCGGTGTTTGCCCTGTTCACCAACAAGCAGAGCAAGATTCATTTTTCGCTGGAACGTTACCTCATCAACCAAATCCGAGACCGCTTCGGTTTTGTGGGAACTCCCATCATCATCAAGCAGAAGGTGGAGCGAAAGACGGGCTGATGACCCGAGTGGCTGCCATGCCGGACCCCGTTGAAATCCCCAACAAGCTCTATTTTCGCATTGGAGAGGTTTGCCGGCTCTTGAAGCTGGAGCCGTACGTGCTCCGATTCTGGGAATCGGAGTTCCCGAGCCTATCGCCCGCCAAAGGTGCCAACGGGCGGCGAATGTACCGCCGGAAGGACGTCGAGATGGTAGTCACGATCAAAGATCTGCTTTACGATCGTGGATACACCATTGCGGGTGCGCGAAAGGTGCTTTCCTCCCGAAGGGAGAGCACTGTGGAACCTGCTCCCTCGAACGCCAGCACTGCCGAAACCCAGGCCAGGCAGGCGAGCCCTCTGCCCGAAAAGCTCGACCAGGTGAAGCTCGAGCTGCGCGACATCTTGACAATCCTGAATCGCGGGTGCTAGATTCGCGCCCTGCGTCGGGACGTAGCGCAGCCTGGTAGCGCACACGCTTGGGGTGCGTGGGGTCGGAGGTTCAAATCCTCTCGTCCCGACCATCGACTTTGGGCTGATTTCTTTGGCGGCAATCCTCCTCACGAATGACGACGGTGTCCACTCGCCCGGCATCTTGATTTTGGCCGAAGCGCTGTCCGGAGTTGCCGGGGTGACGATTGTTGCCCCCGATCGAGAGAAAAGCGCCACCAGCCAGTCGTTGACTCTGCACGATCCGATTCGGTGTGAAGCGGTAGCGGAGGGGCGCTACTCGGTATCGGGAACGCCAACCGACTGTGTGATCCTGGCGTTGCACTATCTGTTGCCAGCGCGTCCTGACTTGGTCGTATCCGGTATCAACCGGGGACCCAACCTGGGCAGAGATATCGGTTATTCGGGCACGGTTGCTGCGGCGATCGAAGGTGCGAATCACGACATTCCGGCCTTCGCGATCTCGCTCGCGACCTGGACTGATTTTCAGTACCAAGGGGCAGCACAGTTTGCGGCTTGTCTTGCCCGAAGGATTCTCGATTCTCCGTTGCCGCGGGGTTCGATCTTGAACGTCAACGTGCCTGTCGCTCCGGTGAAAGGAGTGCGCATCACGTGCCAGGGCAAGCGAAATATCCGCAACCTGGTAGTGGAGAACACGGATCCCCGTGGACGGAAGTACTTCTGGCTTGACCAGGACTTGCATTTGCCGGAAGCCGAAGAAAATCCCGCGTCTGATTACTTGGCCGTGGCCGAGGGCTACGTTTCGCTTACGCCGCTAAGGATCGATCGGACGAATTACGATCTGGCCGAAGCAATGGCTAGCTGGCCAGCGTCTTTTTCCAAAGAAGCAATTCCTCTCACGCAATGACGGGGCGTGGCTCAGCCTGGTAGAGCACCTGGTTCGGGACCAGGGGGTCGGAGGTTCGAATCCTCTCGCCCCGACCATTTATCAACAACTTACGGACGCCTGGTTTTGAGGTTGTCGGCAATTGTCGGCAATTGACATCGAGGTTCTCTGAATTTCTCCCCTCGGCGGCCGTTTCCTTCCCCACAAACATCTCTTCATACATTGAACCAAGCGCTTGGCGAGCTGACTCAGGAATGAGTTTGGTGTAGATCCCGAGAGTAGTCGAGATGTCACTGTGCCTGAGGACGGCTTGGGCTTCTTTGGGCTGTCCATGACGCTGAAAGTGCGTGGCAAAGCTACGCCGTAAGGACTGGTAGGTGAGCCCTTCTATCCCTATCTGCTTCGCTGCTAGCTTAAGAAAACGCCTCAGGTAACTGCGCGGGTCCATGGGGCGTCCCTGATACCGCGCCTCGAAAATGAAGTCTCTTGGCTCGGTGCGTGGACAAAACTGGCGATGCAGATCGAGCTCAGCTTCGATTTGCGAAGGCAGCGGGATGATGGCTCGACTGCCTTCAGTCTTGGTGTCTCCGAGTTGGTTTCGGTAAACGGCTTCGTCAATGCGAATGGCACCAAGCCTGACGTCATCCCACCGGAGAGCAAAGAGCTCACCGGGGCGGAAGCCGAGCAGAACGAAGAGACGAAAGATGAGCCTATCCTTACCTGTTAGATGCCGATCGAGCTGCGTGATTTCTACTAGCGATAGGAATCGTTCGCACGGCCTGTGTTCGACCTTGGGAAGGGAAAGCTTGCGACAGGGATTGCGTTCAAGAAACTCTTGATCGATGCTTTCTGCGATGGCAGACCGAAAATAAGTATAGACGGTAGCTACAAGACTCTGCGATTTTACCTTCGCAAGGTCGTTGAGAAGGATCTGAATGTCAAAGCGGTTCAGATCCTTCAGTCTTACCTCTCGGAAGCGTGGCAAGACGTGCTTGTCGAAGATGCCGATAATGCTGGATCGAGTGTTGGCCGACCAGGCGCCCTCTTTGAGAGGCAAAAAGCGATACTGCCAGAACCACCCGAAAGTGAAATCCGGATCGGGCTGGGTTGTTCGCCCAGTCTCCTTAGTGATAAGCCCCGCCAGTTTTTGTTCGGCCTCCCACTTCTTGAGCTCCGATCTTTCGCCGAGAATAACCGATGTCTTCTTGCGACGCTCCTGACCATCGAGCCCAGTAATGTAGATGTGGAAGAAGCCTTTCCATTTCTTTACGGTTTTCCCGACCAGCCGAACATACCCCTTCTGATGTCGGTAACGCGGCATGTGCGCCCCCAATCTTCGGAAGTCAAAAGAGGGGGGTAATGTTATTTGGATGTTGTCCATTTTTCAACAAACTCCAAGATATCCGAGAGTCGAAAACGAAGCGGTGAGCCTTTCGCGGTTCCCATCTTGATTGCAGGCAGCCGGGGATTGCTGCGAGTGGCGTGTGACCGCACCCAGTCGGGAGAGACTCGCAATAGTTCAGCGACCTCCTGGACAGTTAATAAGCTGAACACTGAGTTCTGAGGGTAGAGTGGCTTTTCTAGCATCGTGGTATTTCCGCGCCCTAAAGATCAACTGTGAGGGATCGTTGAGTCCTGAGACACTACTTCAGCTCGACCACCGCATCTTGGTCGGCGGTCCAGGCCGTGGCGTGCTCGATGATCAAATAGAGCTGGTTGGCGTCTTTAGGGCTGCGCTTCACTTTCAGGGTTGCTCCCTTGCGCGCCAGTTCTGCCAGGACCAGGCGATTCTGGTCGATTTGTTGAATCAACTGATGTTCCCGCTCGGCATAGTGTCGGGCGCCGCTGATCCAAATGACTACAGTCAGTACGACAGTAAGGACCATTGCGGCCAGCGCGTAGCCGCCGATGTGGATTCGTCGGGCTTGCCTGAGATGGAGTGATATCTGCTGGGCTTCAATCGCGGTCCTTCCACATCGATCCTTGATGTCATTCACGAATGTCTCAAACGGTGTAAGAAGTCCGGACGACAACGACTTCCTCAGGGTGGCTTCCAGGGTCTGTGCAACGTCAGTCTTGGACTTCTGGATGGCCGTAACGACGACGCTCCTGGCTTCTCGGAATTCATTGGTAATCGTGAAAGCCGCTGTCATGTTTCGTTCCAGCTGACTGAGCACCTCGTCCCAGCGAATGGCCGCACTCTCATGCAACGATCTGAAGGTCCGGTGAAGAGCATCGGCTTGCTTGACTGCCTGCCAGACGCGCGCTGGAATCTCGTCGTAGAGAGCTCGGTAGAGCTGGAGGGCTCGCAACAGCTTAGCCAGCTCGACATCCTGACGAGAGATTCCAGCGGTGTGTAAGACCTGAAAGAACTCGGAGCGTTGCTCTGGGGAGAGATCTTTTGTTAGCAAATCGAAATGGGTGTTGTCATCTTCAGCCATGGGCGGTTCCTCTGAGGCTGTCCACCACGTTAAGTTCAGCGTGGAAAAGCCGCTCCATGACTTGGTTGAGCTGTTCATAGATGCCACGCTGATAGTTTCGCAAGCGAGCTCGGGCCAGCAGCGGGGACAAGATTGGTCCGATCCGTTCCTCGCCGGAAGTGCGATCGGTGAGCCCCAAGACTTCGGTGATGGTCAGCTTGCGAATCTCCAGTTCCGTCTGGTAGAGAGGAGAGAGTTTCTCGAGGGTGACATGATCCGGGTCGTAAGTCCCCCGGAACTCCAGTGCCTGCCGGGTCTGGTCGTAGTCGTAGAGGTTGTCCCCGTCCTTGAGGTTGCGGAAGATGACGTAGTCGACGTGATGAGCGAGCGCGGCGGCCCAGTTCAAAAACGATTGAACACTGTCGGGCGCGCTGGTGACCGAGCCAAGGCAAACCAGGCGAACTCCTCGGTCTTTCAGTTCCTCGAACGGGAGAGTCAGGAACCATTTCAAGACATCATGCCCGGTTCCTGCCTTCAGATCTGCCACGATGAATCGATGTTCACCGCTCAAGGCCTTTTCAATCACCACATCCTGTGCAAACTCCTGATGCAGTTTGATCTGTAGAGCGTCGAGAAAGAATCGGGCCAGGGTATGGTTCTCATCGTCCAGATCCATCAACAGTGGAAGCTCTCCGTGCTCGCGCAGATAGGTAATGAGGAACTTCGCGGCAGTGGTCTTGCCGGAGCCTCCCTTGGCGCCGGCTGTGAAAAACAGGGTGCATGACATGGTTATCCTCCGTTCTTTTCTCTTTCACGTTTCAGTTGTTCGGCGTAGGCCGCCGCCTCTTCCGGTGTGAGGCGGGTGAGGTTGTATTCATTGCTGGGTGTAAAGGTGGTGAGCATCTTCTCTCGTGAAGCAGGCTTTTCGTTCTGCCAGCCGAGCCATGGCTGGCGGTTTTCAGTTCCTGCCGAGTTAAGTGGTACAGCGCCTGTTTTTTGTCTCGTTAGGGCGCTCTGAGGTTGAGACCCGTGACTCTGCGCCGTGTTCCAGGTCTTGGAAGTAGCGCGGTTCTGTTGTGTTTCCTTCTTTTTCCAGCGCGCGCGCAGTTTCACAAACTTGCAGATTGCAGCGCGCTGAATCGGAACCTGATGCTTCTCCATGAGGAGTTCAGCAATACGCGCGAAGGCCATAGGAGGGCGCTGCCGTCTCAGGCTGAGGATCTCTTCTTCGTAGGGAATCAAGATCGATTGGTAAGGCTTTCCGGGCATTAAGTAGTTTGCTCCCAAGGTGATCGGACGCTGGGAAGTTGGAACGTGTATCCGCTTTGTTTCCTCTCTGTTTCCACTTCGAGGGTGACCTGCAATGAAAAGTGGAAACAAAGTTGGAACGTGTTCGATGTTTGTTTCCACTCGCATTCGATTCGAAGCTCGACTTAGAAGTATTGTGTCTTAGCTCCACTGTCATGGCTGTGAGTTCCAACGGACTGCAGATCCAAGCTACCTCCTGTCGAGCCTCGAATCTGCCACCGCTGGAACGATGGACATGATGCTGCTCACCCAGAGCTGATCACGAGACGCCAGCGCTGAGGGACCCTGCAGGATCGTGCCGAGCCGACCCACGATGGCATGCTCAAAGAGCACTTCCAGACGTTGACCAGCTACTTCAACTGTGCGACACGTGTAGATGAGCCGTAACAACCGTCCCTGTTCCGAAAGCTCAGCCTCCATAAGAAAGCGATCAGGGTGGAACCGGCGATCTCCCCCAGCGGTCACAAAGACTGCTCCAATGACGGTGCTCTCGAAGGATCGGGGAAGATAGCATTGGGAAGTCACTCGGCACTCCTGGTCACTAGGTCGCAGTATGGAACTGCTCCAGTCGAACGTTGGTTCTGATGGTTTCGGCCTCAAGCTCGTGACTGGGATCTGGCTCATAGGCCGATCTCCAGTTCCGATGAAGGCAGACGCACTTCCCGCCATTGGATCAGTTTCGACGGAGGACGAATCTCTGGTTCTCGCTCGATTGCAGGTTCTGCTCTCTCGCTGATCCTCTGCAGGAGCGAAGCCTGTTCAACTGCCTTCTGCCAGGCTTTCTGTTCCTGTTGCCGCCAGATCGCAGGACGCAACGACACCGGATCGAGAACATCGGAAGGCGCCACCCGGTCTCCCGATTGTTCCACCGCATCGAAGAGACGTGCTTTGTCCGGCGTGAAGATAGAGGCTTGATGTCGGCCACGGGAGCAGGCGACATAGGCCGCCTTGGCATCCAGCTGCTGGGCGGCAACGATCACCTGGTCATGGGTACGCCCTTGAGACTTGTGGCTGGTGACGACGTAGCCATGACAGAAGTCCCGAAAGGCTGGTGGAAGAATCTTGCCCTCCCTGGTTTGGATCGAGCCATCGGATTCGATGCTTGCACAGGTCAAGACCTCGCCGTTCACCAGCCCGAGCTTCCTGGCATTGCGCCGAATCAAGATGGGATCACCGTTGGCTATTTCGATCTGCCGAGGAGTGGCCACCTGAAGTTTGTCGGCGTGCTTGGCTGGATCGAGAGGTTTTAAATAGTTCTGAAAGAAAAGCTGGCCAGCTTCGACTCGCTCGACAACCAAGGACTGGCCTGGCTCGAATCTTCCGGCCCGCCGGGTCAGGGTGACGACCATGCCGGGTTTGTAGCTGCGAACTTGTGTTTTTTGTTGAGTGGTCCAGTCGAGTGGGTCTTGGATCTGAATCCCGGTTGGGGAATGAAGCTTACTGCTTTGTTTCAGTTGTTCCCGGATGGCTTCCGTCAGTCGGTGGTTTTCCTCCCAGGTAGGGGCAATGGCAATACACCGCTCAAAGGACTCACCCTTCCTGATCGCTTCGACATAGGCAGCGGCAGCCTGCCGGAGATAGTCTCCTTTGCCTTCATGGATACAGCCCAACTGATCCAGCCGTTCCAACCCCTCACCCACATCGCCTCGAGCCATCAGCCGGATGGCTCGGTTGTAGTCGGCAGGTATTTGGCGGCGGATGTCCTGGAGTTCCGAAGACCTGAGTTTGGAGTGCTGCTCAAGGATTCGAAGAAAGTCTCCAGCTTCGACCGAGACGTGCTGCCGGACATCGCCAACAAAGAGTACCCGCGCGTCATGAATCTGAGCGGTCTTGAGCAAAGCCGCGCCAAGTTGAGTTGACAGCAAGCTGGATTCGTCAACCACCAGCACACTCCGGTTAATCCGCTCTGAGTGTGTCCCAGCCTGATTAGCCAGGAAGTCGTGGACGGTGGTGGCCTGACTGAAACCATCCCGTCGGAGGACTTCTACCGCAGCCGCCGTGGGGGCCAGGTAGTAGGCGTTCTTCCCACCGGCTTCTAATCCCTTCTGGATCTCTTGCAGGCAGGTGGTCTTTCCCGCACCGGCGCAGCCGCGAATGGCGTAGACCCGGTCGGTGGTTTGGAGTGTCTCCAGAACCGCGAATCGCTGTTCTTCGGACTTGAAGTCAAAGTCGACTCCTCGAGTCTGTCCGAGGGGACTACAACTGCTTTGGGTTTGATTGACAAACTCCACCGACCAGCGTTCCAGTTCCAATAGCCGGTTCGAGGCCCACAGGCAGGACAAGAGAGGATTGCGGGAGCTTTCAGCCAGCCGTGTCATCCCGGTAGAGGGGCTGGTCAGACAATCTTTCAATCCCTGAATGTCGAGACCGCCGAGGCTTTGATTCAGTGCCTCAGCCAGAATCTGGTGCCCCTTCAACACGGAGTGTCGTTCGTAGAGATGATCGCGAGCTTGCGTCAGTGCACGCCGGTTCGACTCCATGCGCAACTCGGTCGGTTCGATGGCATGGGTTCGTTCGAGACTTCGTATCAAGGCCCGTCGCTTCAGAGATTCCAAAGCGAGCAACTCTGAAGGCGACAGTTGAGACCGCTGGTGCTGCCGGACGGCAGGCGTGCTGATCTCCCGGAGCTTCGGGGAGCGGGTTTCACTGGCCAGTTGGGAGATCTCAGCGGGATTGGGTTGGCGTCCACGTTCGACAACGAACTTGTCGATGGCGGCTTCGACCTCTGCCCGGCGTTTGGAGTATTTCACCTGAAGTTCTTCCGACACCCCTTTGATCTGGAAGCCTTCGACCATTCCCTTTGCTTCTCGAACCATTTCAATCTCATAGCCCAAGCTCCGACATTCCCGGGCCAGCTCGTTCTGGTAGACCTTCCCGCAGTAGCGAATAGCTTTGAAGATGTCGTGGGTTTGCAACGCCAGCCAACGTTGACTGCCCGAATCCCAGGTGGCGTTGGCAATCACGAAATGGGTGTGGAGCTGTGGGTCGAGCTCCCGTGAGGCGTCGTGGCGGAAGGCTGCTGCGCAGAGGTTACCCGTCGCTTCAAAATGTTTGCGCCGTCCCTGACCGGTCTGAATCGCGGCGAACCGTTCCAACTCCTCCAGCGCAGCCCGGTTGGCCCGGTCGTGAGCCTCATAGAGACGACGGTCTTCCATCATCACAGCCATGATGGAGACCGACTTGTGAGGGGCGCACTGGAAATCGAAGGAGCGAATCGAATTGGCGACGTTCCGTGGTGTGAGTTTGCCGGAACCGTCCGGATGCTGGTTCAACCGCAGGGCTTCGAAGGCAGGATCCTCCTTTCCGATAGCCTGGCCTGCGATGCCTAACTTCTCCGCACCCTTCCCAACCCAGATGCCGCTGACTTGTTCCTGTTCGCAGTAGTAGTCATTGGCGGACAGATGCGTGCCCAGGTAGGTGCTACCGCTTCGGATTTTCTTACAGGTGAACATAACGGCATTCTCAGGACGGTGAATCAATGCTTGGGTGCTTCCGGCGTTACCTTGCACGGATGTAACTGCACAAAGCTCCTGCGGCGCCCCGGTTTTGCCTCCCATCTGCTCCCTCATACATAAGGAGTGTCCAGAAGCCAAAACAGTAAAGAGCCAATCTTCAGAATCAACGGTTGCTAATTAAAGGAGTATCGAGAGCCCCAAAATGTGAACTTCTGAAACCAGAGTTTCTAGATCAACCCCCGGATCTACAACTCCTCTGAATCGACTCTTCGGAATATCCTCACCTCGCTCGAGATCTGCGGGCATCGCTCACGCCGAAGCAGTATAAGGGGTAGTTTTTTCTAGGGAGTTCCGCGGTCTGAAGTCCAATTAGCGGATTGTTTCTGTTGGTTTCTGTAAATTGCTGTTCGTTTCCCTGAGTTGCTGCTGTTCACTCACATCGAAGTGATTTTTTTCTTGACAGGGTTTGGAACCAATCGCAAATGGGCGACTTGCTTGTAGGAGAGTAGGAAACAAGGTCTGAGGCGTCTGATTGTCTTCTATTCAGCTAAAGGCGGCTGTCCTCTTGACTGGGCCAATGATCGACGCTGATGCGAGTCTCGACTGAGATGCCAAGAGTTGGGATCGAATGTTTGGAGCGTCTCCGGCCCATAGGCCCCCCTGTGGTTCCTTGCGGAAGCAGTCTAGCGGCGAAGTCTGCTTCATTCTGTCGGAAGTTATGCACATGCCAGCCGTCGACAGCTTGAGACAGTCATTTGCCGAAAAAAGCGAGAACCCGATCCAACCATTTGTGATTTCTGCTGAGTGACAAGTTTCCGCGATTCAAGGAAGAAAAAGGAGTCAACGACGCCTCGGTTGAGGCCCAGGCTGCGGTCAGAGAGGTTTGATAGATGGCGTGATGTTCTTGGTCACGTAGAAAAGGCAGTGGAAACGTTGATGCGAACTTTGTCTACGACAGGAGATCGCCGGGCACGCTTGAGCGTGAGCGCATTTGGGAAGATTCCTTGAAGGATTTAATTCCATCCCAAATGCGTTGTCGCGGTGTGCCCGGCTGGCAGCCGGCTAAGAAAGAGGCTGTCGTGCTTCCCAAAGACAGTCTCTTTCGCCGGCGTTGTTGCGTCTCAAATGATACATGCCAGACCAGAGGATCGAGTGTTAAGAAGGGTCATCCCTCTTCTCGTAAACCTACTCTTGATTTCAAAACCTTCGTGGCGAAGCAGCCGAAAAACAACGATGTGTACAAGACTGACTGGACAGCACACTAGCGAGTGACGAACACGGGATACTTTCCTATCTCTCCCTGGAGCATCTTACCGAGCAATCGGGCTTGAATTTCCAATAGCCTCCTATAGCTCACACGGTAGTCGAACAATGGGTGGGTCACCAGTGTGTCCATCCGCAGCTCGTAAGCCCGGTAAAAGGCCTTTCTTCCCTGAGGTGTGAGGGCAACGGCTTGACCAACCATCAGGAAGTCGTCTGGAGACACCATGCGGTTGTTAATAGCCTGAATGACGCACGAATCGGCAACCAAAGGACGAAACGGTTCCATCAGGTTCAGAGCGAGTGCGGGTCGTCCAAAGCGCGGCTGGTGATAGAACCTCAGCATCGGGTCAAAGCCCACCGCATAACAAGCAATAGTGAAGTCCTTGGCCAGGGACAAACCAGATCGACCGAGCGGGCTTCCGCGCGATGGCGTTTACCTTGTGCTCGCATACAAAGTCGAGGCCGAATTCGTCATCGTCCGGCCACTCTATTTCCCACCACCTGCACGGTTTCGCCAAGAACCCGGCCAGGGAAGGGAAACTGCACTTCGTCCTCAATCAGAGTCAACAGGCCCGAATGCTGTACTCGTTGTAGCAGTCCACCACGGCCTCTTCGAACGCTCTTTGTGCTTTCTTCCGGTCGAGTCCTGCCGTCCACTTCGCCGAAGCACTTTTTGACATGTGGTTGTGCCGGACTTCGGTCCGCGTGCTACTTGGTTGAAGGTCCAAAGCCATTGTTGGCAAAGAGCAAATCCATTAAGATGGCTTTTAGACTGATCGCCGGAGCGTTTAGGAGCACCGCTACATGACCTACCCTTATGTGATTTCCGACCCGTTGATTTGCGCCGGGCAGCCCCATGTTCAGGGCGCCCGGATTACTGTCCAACGAATTGCTCTGGAGGTTGAGCAACTGGGCATGACTCCCGATGAAGTGCTTGCTGCCCATCCGCATTTGACCCTTGCCCAAGTTCATGCCGCCCTCGCTTATTTTTATGATCATCGCCAGGAAATTGAGCGGAACGCAGAAGAGCTGGATGCCATTGAGCAGGAGTTGCGAGCGCGATTCCCCTCCAGGGTCCAGCAGTTACTTTCCACCAGATCGAGCTGATTTGCATGGCGGTGGCCTTCTTCTTCGATGAGTGCGTGAACGAGGCGCTGGCTTTGGTGTTGCGCGCCCACGGCATTGATGTTGTCACCACCACAGACCTCGGATGCAAGGGCATCAGCGACGCCGAGCAGTTGAAGTATGCCACGCAAGAAGGCCGCATCATCTACACCACTGACCGGGATTTCTTACGACTCGCACACCGCTGGCTGGTAAGCGGCGTGCCGTTTTCCGGTATCGTCTATCACGCTCCCGGAAAGTTGTCTTTCCGAGAAACGATTGAGGCTCTGCTGCTCATCAACGTCATCTACGAACCGGAAGAAATGCGGAACCGCATTGAGTTTGTTTAGAGCGTGCCCCGGCTTCGTGTCACGTCTGATCCACAGCGAAAAAAACCCCCAACCCGAAATGGCAACCATAGCCCAATGCCAGCGGGCCGCTCACCGCTTCAGCAGATTGCAATTCAAATCCGTAGGCGAACTCCTGGCCTCGGCTGCCTTGGCCTGAGAGCCGTTGGCGCTGGAAATCGGTCCAGAGCAGCACCTGGCCGCATACAGAGGACTGCGACATTCGCTGTCGTCTGGAAACCGATATGTGCCAGGCGGCCTTGCCCGCAAAGCCGCTTCATTCGAACGAGCCAGCTTTTCAGACAGCGGACAATTCCTTCAGGCGATATTTTGGGTGAGAGTCCGGTCAAGATTGCAGCGAGCCAGTCGCAAATGGTCCAATGAGATTGGGCTCAATGTCTTCGCGTGACTTTCACTTTTGGAGCAACCCGGCGTGCTCGGCGCGACGAACGGCTCCAAGGCGGGTGTGGGTGTTGAGCTTACGGTGAATATGTTGGATGTGGTTGCTGACAGTGGTCCTGCTGATGTGCAGCTGGCTGGCGATGCTGGCTGTCGTTGTGCCTTTGGCCAGCAGTCGCAGGATTTCCAGCTCCCGCTGAGTCAGGTCTGTCTCTCTGGCGATGGCCCGAGTTGACGAAATCAGCGCCGTCGCTTCCTCCGGAGGCAGTTGTGTTTCATGCACGACAAAGTCGCGCACCAGCATCTCCAAACGCTTCCGTGTGTCAATCGCACGGATGATATGGATGGAGTAAGGTGAGTGAGACGTGGTGTCGGTAGCTGCCAGAACCGATAAGTTACACCACCTGGATCCATCTTTAGTTTGTACCTGCAGATCAAAGTTGCGGACCGGATGGTGTTTCTCCACAGCCTGTCTGACGTTACAATCCTTCGTGCAGACCGGGCCGCATTCATCAGCCCCTTGCAGAATCTCGCCACAAGCCCTGCCCACAGCCTCTTTGGCTGACAATCCAAACATCTCTTGAGCAGCTCGGTTCCAGGCCACGATGTGGCCATTTCCGTCCACAGCAAAGGCTGAGTCTGAGGTGCTGTCTACCAGTGCGGCAATCTCACTCCGGCGCATTTGAACACCTTCATCACAAAGATGATGAGATCTGATTATTGTCCAACGGACGAGGGAAAGTAAACATAGCGGACAAAAGGGTACCTAGGTACGGTGAAACGCCATGATCCTCTCAAAGGCAACCGGCTACGGCATTCGAGCTTTGATCTACCTGGCACGCCACCCGAAGGATGAGCTTTGCGGATTGGAGGGAATTGCCAGTAGCGAACAGATTCCTCCCGTGTTCCTGCGGAAAGTTTTGGGAGAGCTTCGCCGCCACCGGCTGTTGCGTTCACTCAAAGGCATTCATGGCGGCTACGCCTTAGCACGCTCGGCCCAGTCCATCACCCTTTGGGAAGTCATCGAGTCCCTAGGTGCCAGTGCCGAGTTCGATCAGTGCATTCTGGGCTGCGGGTATTGCAGTTCTGATGATCCCTGTCCACTGCACCAGGAATGGCAGGTCCTGCGTCAACAGCTCCTTCACTCCTGGCAGCACAAAACGATTTCCGAAATTGCAGCGGAGAGCCAGGCAAGGCCTGGCGTCCAGTCCGCGCTTGGGCAGCACTCCGCTGGCACCACAGACCAGGCCGTTCCGGGAGAACGTTCTCGAAGATGCAGATAAGACAAAGACGACTCTAAGGGCTGCTCAAGGCCGGGGAAAAGAGTTGAATCATGAAACACTCACTGGATCATCTTTTTGGTCGGAACTCAAGATGGCTTGCCATACGCTCTGAGGTTCGCCATTTCGGGCTCTGGCTCGCATTGTTCCTTCCCGTCAACGGTCCGGCATTCCTGCACGCCCAGGCCCAAGGTGCGGCGACGCTTTTTGAAAAGAAGTGTTACAGCTGCCACAACATTGGCTCTGGAAACAAGAAAGGCCCCGACCTGAAGGGAGTGACCGCTCAGCGCTCCCGCGAGTGGCTTCACAGCTTCATTCAATCGCCGGCAGCGATGAATCGACGCGGTGATCCGGCGGCCGTCGATCTCTTCAGGAAGTTCTCGCCCGAAGTGATGCCTGACCAGGCGCTGAGTCCGGAGGAGATGGACAGTCTTATGGCTCTCATCGAGAGCCTCTCGAACAAGAATCAGATCTTCATCCCGGCCGGCGCCAAGCTGAGCCGTCCGATTGCCGCCGGAGACGCCGAAGCCGGACGTCGCCTCTTCACGGGTAAGACACTCCTCAGCCGCGGCGGCACCGCCTGCATCACCTGCCACGACCTCGATGGCGCCGGACTATTCGGTGGCGGCACATTGGGCCCCAGCCTGACTGCCGCCAACATCAAATACCGCGATCCTGAGTTGATCGCCATCCTGCAGAATCCCAATTTCCCGACGATGAACAGCATCTTCGTGGCTCGCCCACTCACCGACGAAGAGATCGTTCAGATTTTCAGTTTGTTGCAATCCACCAAGCAAGCCAACCCCACTGCGGCAGTCGCGCCTGGTCCCGTGGACCTCAAGTTTCCGTTGCTGGGGTTCGGACTGTTGGTTCTGAGTCTTGCCGGGATGAATCGGGCATGGAAGGGCCGGCTGCGGGGCGTTCGAGAGGCTCTGGTTGGTGAAAACTCACCTCGTGCCGGGAGCCTTGACAGGAGCCAGCCATGAACTGGATTAAAGACTTGGTCAGTCCCGAAACCCGCTCCTGGGAAGAGTTCTATCGCAACCGCTGGCAGCACGACAAGGTCATCCGGAGCACTCACGGCGTCAACTGCACCGGAGGATGCAGCTGGAACATCTATGTCAAGCAGGGCATCGTCACCTGGGAAATGCAGGCGCTGGATTATCCGCTCCTGGAAGACGGGTTGCCTCCCTATGAGCCGCGTGGCTGCCAGCGGGGTATCTCCTTTTCCTGGTATCTCTACAGCCCCATTCGCGTGAAGTACCCCTACATTCGCGGCGCGCTGCTGGATCTTTGGCGAGAAGCCCGCCAGCAGCACGACGACCCCGTGGATGCCTGGGAATCCATCGTGAGCAATGACGCTTCCCGATCCCGCTACCAGCGCGCTCGTGGCAAGGGCGGCTTCCGGCGTGGAAACTGGGACGAACTCCTTGAGCTCATCACCGCCTCCGTCATTCACACCATCAAGAAGCATGGCTCTGACCGGATTGTGGGGTTCTCGCCCATTCCCGCCATGTCTTTCCTCAGCTACGCCGCGGGGTCGCGTTTCCTTCAATTGCTGGGTGGTGTGAACCTGAGTTTCTATGACTGGTATTGCGACTTGCCGCCTGCCTCACCGGAGGTTTGGGGCGAACAGACAGACGTTGCGGAAAGCGCAGACTGGTACAACTCCAAGTTCATGGCCGTCATGGGTTCGAACCTGAACATGACGCGCACTCCCGACTGTCACTTTGCTGCCGAGGCCCGTCACAACGGCACGAAGATGGTCGTGCTGGCGCCGGATTTCAATCAGGTGGCCAAATATGCCGATCAGTGGATTCCGCTCCACGCCGGGCAGGATGCCCCGTTCTGGCTGGCGGTCAATCATGTCATCCTCCAAGAGTTCCACGTCGCAAAGCAGACTCTTTACTTTTTGAACTACCTTAAGCAGTACACCGACTCGCCATTCCTTGTGCAGCTCAAGCCCACGGGCACCGCCTATGAGGCAGATCGCCTGCTGCGCGCCAATAGCGTGACGCGCTATCGCGACGAAGAGAATGGCAGTTGGAAGTTTTTGGTGTTCGACGCCCACTCGAACGAGGTCAGGATGCCTGGCGGATCTGTGGGGCATCGCTGGGGGCAGACGCCCGGGAAGTGGAATCTGGAGCTGAAAGACGCACGGGATGGTTCCGTGATCGATCCACTCCTTACTTTGCTCAACCACCGGGATGACGCGGTTCCAGTGACCTTTCACGAGTTTGGTTCGGGCCACACCTTTACCCGGTGCGTGCCTGCGAAGTGGATTGAGACAGAAAACGGATGCATTCTCGTCACGACCGCCTACGACTTGTTGCTGGCTCAATTCGGCGTCGGCCGCGGCCTGAACGGAGACTATCCAGAAAGCTACAGCGACAGCCGGCTTTCCTATACGCCTGCCTGGCAGGAGCAGTGGACTGGCGTCAGCCAGGAGACCGTCATTAAGTTTGCCCGCGAGTGGGCTTCCACCGCCGCTCAGACGGAAGGCAAGTGCGCGGTCATCATCGGGGCCGGTGTCAATCACTGGTACCACAACAATCTCATGTACCGGTCGGCGATCACCGCACTGATGCTCTGCGGCTGCGTGGGCAGAAATGGCGGCGGGCTCAACCATTATGTTGGGCAGGAAAAGCTGGCCTTGGTGGGATCGTGGAGCACGATTGCCTTTGCCCGGGACTGGATGCCTGCCGTGCGCCTCCAAAATGCGCCATCCTGGCACTACGTCCATAGTGAGCAGTGGCGCTACGAACGCGAGTTTACCGAATATCATGCCGTACCCCAGAATGGGGCCTCCAACGGTCGTGGTGCTCACAGCGTCGCCCAGGGCCACACGGTCGATCTGGAAGCCAAAGCAGTTCGCTGTGGTTGGCTCCCCTTCTATCCTCAGTTCAGTAAACCCAACACACAGATCGTGGCCGAAGCCGAAGCGAAAGGTGCTTCAACCGGACCCGAAATTGTCCGCGAGACGGTAGAGCAGCTTCGGAGAAAGCAGCTTCGCCTCTCTTGCGAGGACCCTAGCACTCCTGAGAACTGGCCACGCGTGTGGTTCATCTGGCGAGGCAATGCGCTCATGTCGAGCGCCAAGGGCCATGAATTCTTCCTGAAACATTATCTGGGAACGCACCATAACGACATCGCCGAAGAGTGTGCCCAAGGTTCTGTCAAGGACGTTGAGTTCAGCCGGGATGCCCCACAAGGAAAACTGGACCTCGTGGTCGACCTCAATTTCCGCATGGACACCTCAGCGCTCTATTCCGACATCGTCCTGCCAGCCGCAACGTGGTACGAGAAGACCGACCTGAATTCGACCGACATGCATTCGTTCATTCACCCGCTCTCCGAGGCCGTGCCCCCATGCTGGGAGTCGCGCAGTGATTGGGACATCTTCCGCTCGCTGGCAAAAAAGCTGAGTGAACTGGCAGTGAAGCATCTGCCACAGCCGGTGCGTGACCTGGTGGCGACTCCTCTGGCCCACGATACTCCCGATGAAATTGCCCAGTCTGAGATCAAGGATTGGGGCAAAGGAGAATGCGAGCCAGTTCCGGGCAAGACCATGGGCCATTTGACGCTGGTGGAGCGCGACTACGTCAATCTTTACAACCAGTTCGTGTCGCTGGGACCGTTGGCGCGAAAGAATGGCATGGGGGCGCACGGGGTGAAATACGCCGTCGAAGATCTATACGACGAGGTTCTCCAGTCTCGATCGCATCCGATCGTGGAGTGGAACGGCCAGCGCTATCCCTCTCTGAGACGCGCCGAAGAAGCTGCCGATGTCGTGCTGCTGTTCGCTCCGGAGACGAATGGCGAACTGGCCTACCGGGCTTATCAGTTCATGGAGAAGAAAGTCGGTCTGCCTCTAGCCGATTTGGCGGAGAAGAGCCGCCATGCCCGATCTACCTACAAAGACCTGCAATCGCAGCCGCGGCGGCTTTTGAACAGCCCCATCTGGTCGGGACTCCTTAACGATGGTCGTGCCTACTCGGCATTCACCTACAACCTAGAGCGACTGGTGCCGTGGCGAACGCTCACCGGGCGGCAGCAGTTCTATCTCGACCACGAAGGCTACATCGCTTTTGGCGAGAACCTGCCAACGTACAAGCCGGTTCCCCAACCCGCTCAGTACGGTGATCTCAAGAAGAGCATCGCAGAAGGCAGGACGAAGATGCTCAACTACCTCACACCTCATGGCAAATGGCATATTCACTCCACCTATCACGACAACCACCGGATGCTCACGCTGTCGCGTGGCATGGAACCGGCTTGGATCAACGAGCAGGATGCTCTTGAGATGGACATCGTTGATAACGACTGGGTGGAGATTTACAACGACAACGGCGTCTACTGCACCCGGGCTGCCGTGAGTGCGCGCATCCCCCGGGGTGTCTGTCTGGTCTACCACTCACCGGAACGGACCCTTTCGATTCCGAAATCGCCGATGCGCGGCAACCGTCGCGCCGGTGGGCACAACAGCCTGACCCGCATTCGTCTAAAACCGGTTCTGATGGTCGGCGGTTATGGCCAGTTCACCTATCACTTCAACTATTGGGGGCCGACAGGAGTGAATCGGGACACGTTTGTGCTCGTCAGGAAGATGGAGAAGGTGAGCTGGTAAAAGAGTACTGAGTACTGAGTACTGAGTGCCGAGTACTGAGCTCTGAGTCATGAGGGAAGAGTGATGAAAGGGAACAATCGTTGTAGTTGCTCGAATCATTTGAGACGGGGGGCTGGTCACTCGTCACTCAGGACTCAGAGCCCATAGTTGTGGACCAGCTAGCACTCAGCACTCTGTCACTCACTGAAAAGGACAAGAATCATGGACGTTCGACTGCAGATCTCGATGGTCTTTCACCTGGACAAATGCATCGGGTGCCACACTTGCTCGGTTGCCTGCAAGAACGTCTGGACTGACCGCAAGGGCGCCGAATACATGTGGTGGAACAATGTGGAGACCAAGCCTGGCACCGGCTACCCGACGTCTTGGGAAGATCAGAGTAAGTACCGCGGTGGCTGGGAGCAGAAGAACGGGCAGCCCGACCTCAAGATGGGGAATCGGTCCTCGCGGCTCCTGAACATCTTCCACAATCCCTACCTGCCCAAGATGGACGATTACTACGAGCCTTGGACCTACAAGTATGAGGACCTATTCAACGCGCCGGAAGGCGCCGACCAGCCCACCGCCCGGCCGATTTCAATGGTGACAGGCAACTTGATCGACATCAAAGCCGGACCGAACTGGGACGACGACTTGGGCGGATCTCCCGTCTACGCCGCGAACGACCCTAACTTGGAAGCTCTCACTCCGGAGCAACGGGCCGAGATTTTTGAGATCGAGCGCCTGGTCTTCTTCTATCTGCCGCGCATCTGCAACCACTGTCTGAATGCCTCATGTGTGGCGGCCTGCCCTTCCGGGGCCATCTATAAACGCGGTGAAGATGGCATCGTACTGATCAATCAGGATCGCTGCCGGGGCTGGCGCATGTGCGTCACAGCGTGTCCCTACAAGAAGACGTTCTACAACTGGTCCACCGGCAAATCGGAAAAATGCATTCTGTGCTTCCCCCGGCTGGAGACAGGCCAGGCTCCCGCCTGTTTCCATTCCTGCGTCGGCAGGATTCGTTACCTGGGTGCCTTGCTGTATGACGCCGAGCAGTTGACCAGCGCACTCGCGGTTCCGGATAGCCAACTGGTAGAGGCGCAGCGGCAAATGATCCTAGATCCGTTTGACCCCACAGTGCGCTCGGAAGCCCTGAAGAACGGCATTGACGAGGGAACTCTCGAAGCGGCGCAGCGTTCGCCTGTCTATAAGTATGTCAAACAGTGGAAGCTGGCCCTGCCGCTGCATCCGGAGTTCCGCACACTGCCGATGCTGTTTTACGTTCCACCACTGCTGCCGGTGATGGCGAAAACGGAGGACGGGAAGTACGACTCATCAGGATCGGAGCTTTTCAGTCCCATCGAAAAAGCGCGGCTTCCAATGCAATACCTCTCGCGCCTCTTCTCGGGCGGCAACGAAGAACTCGTGCGCTATGCGCTCAAGAAGCAATATGCCATCCGCCTGTTCAAACGCATGGAAACGGTGGGCGACTTGGATATGTCCGTGGTCGGCCGTGCCTTGGAAGAGGTCAACACCACGCCGGAGGAAGCGGAGCGCGTTTACCGGCTGACCTCGCTGCCCACGATGGACGACCGGTACGTGATTCCTCCCTCCCATCGGGAAGAAGCCATGCAGATGCTCAACGATGACCTGCTGCAGGAAAGAGGATCTGCGGGTCTGGGCTTCAGGGAACTCCCGGTTCGCGGAGCGTAAGAGGTCCCAGACGCAGGAGGCAACAACCACGCTATGCGAAACGTCTACACCATTCTGGCGAACCTCTTGGAATACCCCGGCGACCGCGACGACTGGGCCGAGTGTCTCGAGCGCGCTGAAAGTCTTTCTTTGGCAGGCAGTAGTCATGGCCTGCTGAGAAACTTCCTTCGCGACGTGCAGTCCACTCCGGTACCTCTGCTTCAAGAGTGTTACACGCAGATCTTTGATTTGAACCCGGTGTGCACCCTCGAAGCCGGCTACCACCTCTTCGGTGAAAACTACAAGCGAGGGCTGTTTCTGGCCAACCTTAGCGAAACCGAAAAACGCCACAACGTCGCCTTGAACGGCCAGTTACCCGATTATTTGCCGGCCCTGCTGCTTCTGCTTGACCGGATGCCCGAAGACGAGTTGCGCGCCGATCTCATCTCCCAGTGCATGGTCCCGGCTCTGGAAAGAATGTCGCAGGCTTTAGGTAAGAGCGAAAGCCCCTATGCTCACTTGATTGCCGCGGTTGGCGAACTGCTCAAGAGTGAGGCCGGGCAAAGCCCAAATGCGAAAGCGGTTCAGGCAATCCACAACTTCAGGGGAATGTCTTGAAGGAGGCAGAGCCTCATGCTCGATCATCTACTTTTCGTCATCTTTCCCTATGCTGCGGCCACATTGGCGGTGGTTGTCACGCTACAGCGTTACTTCAAGAAGGGCTTCAGCTATTCCAGTCTCTCTTCTCAGTTTCTCGAAAGTAACGAATTGTTCTACGGATCGGTGGCCTGGCATTTCGGCATTCTCGGGGCGCTAATGGGGCATGCCATCGGCTTTTTTCTTCCGGTGCAGGTACTGTGGTTTAACTCGGCGCCAGTGCGTCTCTACATCCTGGAAAGCACCGGCTTGCTATTCGGCCTCCTTGCGGTCACCGGAATCGTCAGCTTGATCGTTCGTCGTCTCACGGCGCCTCGCATCCGGGCGGTCACCTCGGCTCTCGACGTAGTGGTCTTATTGCTATTGCTCGTTCAGGTTGTCCTGGGAGTCTACGTGGCTTTGTTCTACCGCTGGGGCTCGTCGTGGTTTGCGGGTTCGGCAGTTCCCTATTTGCGCTCACTGTGGATCCTTCAGCCCGACACCGGCATGATCGCGCCGCTGCCTCTTGCCGTAAAAATGCATATTCTCTTCGCGTACCTGTTGGTGGCAGTGTTTCCGTTTTCCCGATTGGTTCACATGCTCATTGTCCCCATCCAGTACCTGTGGCGGCCTTACCAGCTCGTGGTTTGGAACTGGAATCGAAAAACTCTCATCAAGCAATCGCCTCGATCCTTGCGCCACCCGGTGACGCTGCCGGTGCCAGCTCAAGCCAGTGATCCCGTTGCAGAGCAACGGGCGGTAGTGACGAGGTAACCTGAAGATGAGTCTCAAGACTGCGACTATTCTGTCTCTGCTGATTACCGTCATCGGTGCCGTGGTGCTCCTCCAGGGTTCAACCTTCCACTGGTTCGGCAACCAGCAAGGGTACGCTCCGGTGCAGCCGATTCAGTTCTCGCACAAGGTCCATGCGCGAGACCATCAGATCGCCTGTCTTTACTGCCACTCAGGGGCCGAGAAGTCCAAGGTGGCCGGCATTCCCGCGGCGGCTGTTTGCATGAACTGCCACTCGCAGATCCTCAAGAATTCTCCAGAGGTTCAAAAGATCACCCGCGCCCTGACAGAGGGGAAGCCCATTGAGTGGATCAAAGTGCACAGCCTGCCAAGGCACGCTGTCTTCGATCACAGCCGCCACTTTGCCGCAGGCGTGCAGTGTCAGGAGTGTCACGGACCCGTTCAGACGATGGAGCGGGTGGCCCAAACGGAGACTTTGCTCATGGGAATGTGCGTGAACTGTCACCGCACGCATCGGGAGGTGACACTGGATGCGACGGGAAGGGCCATTGTCTCGAAGGAGCGGAGCCAGGCCAGACTGCAGGCCTCGACCGATTGTGTCGTCTGCCATCACTGAAGAAAGTGATGAGTGACGAGTGATGAGTGATGAGCAAGAGCCAAGACAAAATCCTCCAGGAGCATGACATCAGAGAAGGGGACACGCCGAAGCCGCACGCCGGTGTCTCGCGGCGCAGCTTCATTGAGATGATCGGCTACTCGGCTGCCGTCCTGGCACTGAACGGCTGTCGTGCGCCTGAACAGAAGATCATTCCTTACCTTCGCCAGCCTGTGGAACTTACCCCGGGAGTTGCCAACTGGTATGCCTCAACCTGCGGCGGGTGCGGGGCTTCCTGTGGGACACTCGTCAAGGTTCGTGACGGCCGGCCCATCAAGCTGGAGGGTAATCAGGAGCACCCTCTCTCAAAGGGAGGACTCTGCGCACTGGCGCATGGCTTGGTCTTCAGCCTATACGATTCTGACCGGCTGCGGCACCCGCTCATCAAAGCGGACGCTGCCACTTGGGATGATATCGATCAACAGATCAACAAGAACTTTGCTGCTGTACGGCAAAGCCACGGCAAACTGCGCCTGCTTACCCCTCTCATTAGCAGTCCGACCTCTCGCAAAGTAATCGCGACCTTCCTGCAGCATTTTCCTGATGCCAGGCATATCTCCTATCAACCTGTCTCTTCATCGGCCATTCATGAGGCCCATGCCCAAACCCACAGGCGCAGTGCCGTTCCCGCTTATCGCATTGAGAATGCCAGACTGGTCGTGAGCTTCAGCGCCGACTTTCTCGGCACGTGGATGGCGCCGGTTCAGTTCACGCGAAGCTACAGTCAAGCACGGAATCTGCAGAGTGGCCGCGAGATGTTGCGCCATATCCAGTTCGAATCTCACATGTCCCTCACGGGCAGCAATGCCGACCGCCGCGTTGCCGTGTCCCCGGACGAAGAGATCGAAGCCTTGCTTCTCGTGGCCAAACGGGTCGCCACGATGGCGGGGAGTGTGGATCGCGTACCCGCAGAGCTGGCGTCTTTCGAGCCAACGAGGCTTAGTCCCGAGATTAGGAGCATTGTCGACATCCTCTTCGAAGAACTCCGGATCCGGCAGGGCAAGTCCTTGGTTCTCTCCGGATCGAATTCCGTTTCCGCCCAGATCGTGATCAACTTCATCAACCAGGCGCTCCACAACTATGGCCACACCCTCGATCTGGCAAACGGCTCAGATCGCAGCCAAGTGAGCGACCGAGCCATCGTGGACTTGGTCGAGGAGATGAATACCGGCCAGGTTGCGGCTTTGGTGATATCGGGCGTAAACCCGGCGTACGACTATTTCGCTCGCGAGGAGTTTATTCGGGGACTGAACAAAGTTCCGTTGAAGATTTCGCTGAGTTCGATTCTGGATGAGACCGCCTCGCTGGCCGACTATGTCTGTCCCCAGCCGCACTTCCTCGAAAGCTGGAATGACGCTGAACCGGAGCCCGGCCTTTTCAGCCTGACGCAGCCCGCCATCGCCCCGCTTTTCAACACAAGGCCCTATCAGGAATCGCTCCTTCGCTGGAGTGAGGACGGCCGAAGCTTCTATGACGTCTTGCGCAAGCATTGGCAGGAAAAACTCTTTCCGCAACAACCTGGTGGCAGTTTCGACGAATTCTGGGATCAGTCGTTGCATGATGGGATAGTCCGGCTGGCAACACCGCCGTCTACAACGCCGGAGTTCACCTCTGCCAGCCTCAATGACGCCGTGAAGCAACTGAAGGAAGAGTCCAACGCCACCGCCGGAAAACTCACGGTCGCACTGTTCGAAAGCGTGGTTCTTCGCGACGGGACCCACGCCAATAATCCCTGGTTGCAGGAACTGCCCGATCCACTCAGCAAAGTGACCTGGGACAACACTGCCAACATCTCGCCTGATCTGGCTAGGCAGCTGCAGCTGGAGGAAGGCAGCTTGATCCGCGTTTCCAAGAGCGCCGTCTCGGTTGAACTCCCCGTCCACATCCAGATCGGGCAGCATCCCGAGTGCGTCTCGATTGCCCTGGGCTACGGAAGGACTGGGGCTGGCAAGGTGGGCAATCACATCGGGGCCAATGCCTATCCGCTCGTGAGTTTTGCCAGGGGCACTTTCCAATATTTGGTGTCGGGAATCGTCCTGGAAAAGACGGGTGGGAAAGTGGAATTAGCCAGAACCCAGCTGCAGGACACTTTGGGAGAGAGGCCGATAGTCCGGGAACTCACGCTAGCGAGCTACCTCGAAGGGAAGCCAAAGGAGAGCGAAGCGCATCGCGGAGAGCGTAAGGATCTCTGGCCAGGTTACGAATACACCGAGCACAAATGGGGCATGGTGGTGGACCTCAACGCCTGCGTTGGCTGCTCCGCCTGCCTCCTGAGTTGCCAGGCTGAGAACAATGTGCCCGTAGTTGGAAAAGAGGAAGTGTTGCGTCGCCGCGAGATGCACTGGATCAGGCTCGACCGCTACTACAAGGGTACCGATGACGATCCCACCGTTGCTTTCCAACCGGTGATGTGCCAGCAGTGTGACAACGCTTCTTGCGAGAGTGTATGCCCGGTGCTGGCTACCGTCCACAGCAGCGAAGGGTTGAACATGCAGGTTTACAACCGCTGCGTGGGGACCCGGTACTGTGAGAACAACTGCGCCTACAAAGTGCGACGCTTCAACTGGTTTGAGTATCCGCACGAGGACGCGCTGGCCAATCTGGCTCTGAATCCGGATGTGACCGTGCGGAGCCGCGGAGTCATGGAAAAGTGCACGTTCTGTGTCCAGCGAATCGAGGCGGCCAAGATTCGGGCCCGCAATGAAGGCCGGGCCATCCGCGACGGAGAAATTCAAACGGCCTGCCAGCAGAGTTGTCCGGCCGGTGCCATTGCGTTCGGGAACCTCATCGATCTGAAGAGCCGGGCGGCTCAGCTCAAGCATGACGAGCGCAACTACATGCTGCTCGAAGAACTGAACTTGCGTCCGCCTTTAAGCTACATGGCTAAGGTGAGGAATGTGGAGAACCTGGCCTGATGACTGCACGCTCACGAGAGTTGGCGCCTCTCGCCCCAACGTGGGAGGGGGTTGGGGGGAGGGGAACCGAAGTCCGTTAAGGTTCGCTATGGAAGAAGAGTATTCTCACTGTATCCTGCAATGCTCAATAGTTCGACCCATCTTCAGGGGATTTCTTCATGAACGTCGCTATTGAACAGGTGAAACCGAGGGACACTCAGTTCACGGCGGAGCATGCGGTTGTTTCCTCGCTTCGCAAGCCGCTGATCGCGGGGAACAAGAGCTACCGGGAAGTGACCGATGATATCTGCCAACTGCTCGAAGCAAAGCCGGGGCGTGGTTGGTGGATTTGCTTCGCTGTCTCGTTTGTGTTGATGGCGGCGGGCGTGGCTGCTACGGCCCACACCGTGATGACCGGAATCGGGACCTGGGGCCTGAACAAAACGATCGGCTGGGCGTTTGACATTACGAATTTCGTCTTCTGGATCGGCATCGGGCACGCGGGCACGTTCATCTCCGCCATTCTTTTTCTCTTTAATCAAAAATGGCGCACTTCAATCAACCGTTCCGCGGAAGCCATGACCCTGATCGCTGTCATGTGTGCGGGCATTTTCCCGGTCATTCATATGGGACGCCCGTGGCTGTTCTACTGGATTTTGCCTTATCCCAATGAGCGGGGGTCATTGTGGGTCAATTTTCGTTCTCCCTTGCTCTGGGACTTCTTCGCCATCTCCACCTACTTCATCATCTCCGCGGTGTTCTGGTACCTCGGCCTGGTTCCCGATCTGGCGACGGTGCGAGACCGCGTCAAGTCTCGCGTCCGGAGAG
>Ga0194132_10001686_pt1 | contig 44046 bp, 46 predicted proteins | sample TA2KigOf80mmetaG_FD_148612 | JGI IMG/M metagenome (GOLD analysis project Ga0194132, IMG submission 148612) | Freshwater microbial communities from Lake Tanganyika, Tanzania - TA2015054 Kigoma Offshore 80m | ecosystem: Environmental > Aquatic > Freshwater > Lake | place: Tanzania: Lake... | reverse complement strand
ACGTTTGCTCAACACAAGACCTCGGAAATCTCTCGGCTTCCGTTCACCGCAAGAGGTTTTCGACTCCCTCGCTGGCTCCTAAATCTCTATGCACTGGCGAGTTGAATCCGCGCTTTCGCTCAAGGACAACTCTTGAGTCTTCCGTTCGGTAGTCCACCGATCCAATACGCCGAATTTCTGTGTCGCTTCTTAGAAGCTCAAGAGCCGGTCTCGGATCATCCATCTCGCCGTCGTGATCCGATTCCGGAAGCACGTCCACCTGATCAAATGCGTCGGTGATAGCTAGGAGGGGTTGCCGTTTCCGAGAGCGCTTCTTACGTGGGAACGTAACTGTGATGATCTCTTCATCAGTGTCGATTTCGATCTCATCAGCCCTTGAAGTGTCAGAGTGTGAATCGGCTTTCACAAAGCATGCATGATGGAAAAGCGCGATGTTTAGTTTTTTCTCCGTGGTCTGAGAAGACGCGTACAGGATTCCATCTAGTCGGGGCTTAACCATGGAAGCGAGATATTCGGCAACTACCTGCGTAGGGAGGTATTCGAGGGTTTCAGAGTCGGGCTGTACCGGCCGCCGAATTTCGGCGTGGAAGTTTTGGAGAAATCGGACCCAAGCGTAGTTCTGTACGGCGTTTGGATCGAAAAGGCTTCCAGGCCAGCCCCCACCGTCGAAAGCCGTCATGTCGAGGACGCGGAGCGCACGCCGAATTTTGAATTTGCCGACCACCGCGGCGCTGCCGACAGGGAGTCTTAGCTCGGCAACGCAAGTTTCTGGTTCAAGCGATCCGTAAAACACGGCGATTCCGGGGGCATTCATGCGCCCCTGCTTTCGCAGATTTGGGGGCGGCGGTCCTAACTCCCTTGCCAAAGATGCGAAGATTCGCTTTTGGTCCTCGGGGCCGGTGGTACCCCGAGCACGATAGATGTGGCGAATGGAGTCGCCTGCTTTTCCTATCGTCCGAACGGGATTCTTGCTTAGCCAGCCCCCCGCTAAAGCGCGACCCAAAATTTCATCAAGCTGCTTCTTTGCCCAGGGATTGAAGAACCTTCGCTCGTGCTTCACAGAGTGACAAAAGGACTTCCACTTAAATCGGAACGATGGGTCATCTGGAATGTGAACCTCGTAGGAGGACGTGTCGTCATAGTAGTCGTAGTCGCCGTCTCGAATGACCCCGTAGCGATCTCGGTCGTGAAGAAAGCTAACAATGTCGTCCGCCAGGCTGGGTTCGCACTCCAGCATCTCCTGGATGATTGTCGATGGCGTCTCCCCCTCCGCCTCGTAGTGCACCTTGTCCGACTCTTTGTCGAAGACAGGCATTTCCTCACCGCCTGTTACGAACTGTCTGTAAACCTCATCAACCCGGTGGGCGAGTTCGGATAACCGAATCGCTCTGTGTCGCGCGTTGCAATAGCCGCACGAATGGCGAGTTCCTTTGAGTTTTATCTCCTTCCGAACCACCTCGTCGGCGACGCAGCGGTAGCAAACGCGCTTACTACCCGCGCCTTGCTTTGAAATCTGCGTCATGATCTTAAGCAAATGGTCACTGCGCTCGACCCTTCGAGGTGTATGGCCAGAGTAGTGATGAGCAACACGGAACGGACTGGTCGCACGTTGATCGTGTAGAGACAGGAGGAAACATCCGAGCACGCATCTGCCACGGAATGCTCTGACTAGACGCGATCATATGCGGAAGTATGGGGGAACGTTTTGGCGGCGACGAACGCTTCAAGTGTCGCTTGCCGGTAGAAGATTCGCCTGCCGATCCGCACGAACTCTGGCCCTCCGCCATGGACACGCCATTTGTTGAGCGTCGCTCGTGAGAGGCTCAAGAACGCAGCGGCATCTTCGACGGACAAGAGATGCTTCCCGTCGTAGTCGGCGGGGGCCACGTGCGTCGTCTGAATAGGCACCGGCCTTGTCATGAACCGGATTACCTCCAAAAGGACTCCTGCGGCATCGGCCCAAAGGCGCGACTCCGCCATGAGAAGCTCTGACCGCTTCTCCGCCAAGGCCACGAGGGCTCGTACCACTCCCTCCATATGAGGATATTCATTCGCACTTGCTCGCGCCATCTTGGTCACCCGCTGCAAAGTCGGAAGAAGTCGATTCTGTAGACCTGAGGCAGCCGTCGTCAGCGAAATTTTCTCGCCGGTAAATAGGATGATGGTTCCCCGACGTGAAATGACCCGGATCACCAAACGCTTTCACGCGACTTGGCTTCGTTTCCTCCTCAAAGCGTCGGTTCAGACGATGCGTCGCACCGCGCACGAATTGGCCGAGTTGGAAAGGGAGAACGCCCAGTACCGGGACGGAGCGCTGATCACGGTGCTACGCGAACAGATCGAATTCGTCATCCAGGACGTGGGCAAGACGCCTTGGACGGTAGCTCGATCGAGGTTGGACCTCAGAGGTCGAAAACCGCGCGGTCGCGATCTACTTCCGAGGTTCCGCGGTCTTGATCCAGCGCTAAGGGAAGCACTTCGGAAGCACCTTAATGCCCGCCATCAGTAGTTTGCAAAGTGCTCCTAACGTGTTGATATGCAGTGCTCTAATAGACCTGAGTTTGCGGGCAACTGCTTGACTTCGTTGGTACGCAGTCTGACTCTTAATCAGCGGGTCGCAGGTTCGAATCCTGCACAGCCCACCAAACCCTTGAACACTATGGTGTGATCCGTAGGCTGTCGCGGCGTGACGATTGACGCCTGGGCCTGCGACCGCCATCCTCGCCCCTCGGGCGCGCTCGACCGGCAGGGACCGTTGGCGGTGCTGCGTTTCTTTCTTGCATTCCTTTTGGTTATGGCCGTCGGCGCTGCCAGGGCCGGCGAGGGGCTGCCTTACCGCATCCATGTGTTGTCGCTGCCGCCTGAGGGCTCGGCTGCGCCAGGCCTGCATCTCGCGCGGCCGAAGATCGTCGGCGGCGCGCTTGCGGCCGAGGGCGCGTGGCCGATGACGGTCTATCTGACGCTGTATTTCAGCGCGACCAGCGCCGGCGCCTGCGGCGGTACCGTCATCGCGCCCTATGTCATCCTGACCGCGGCGCATTGCGTCGCCAATGACGATGGCAGCCTCGCCATCATCGCGGGCTCGGCGACCGTCGCCACCAATGACAGCGCCAGCACGCAGACTGTCTCCGCAAGCCAGGTCGCGATCCATGCGAGCTACCGGGGCGCCGTCGGCGGGTCCGACATTGCGTTGCTGCGCCTCTCCGAGCCGTTGACGGTCGATACCGTATCGCTGTCGACGACGAGCGACGACGCGACCCTTACCGCCAACGGGGCGACGAGCACGGCTGTCGGCTGGGGAACGACCTCCGAGGGCGGCAGCGTCTCCCAGTTCCTTCGCCAGGTGGACATCCCGATCGTTTCCAACACGACCTGAGGAACTCAGCTTGGCGGCACCATCCTTTCCAGCTGGGTGTGCGCCGGCGTCATCTCGGGCGGGAGAGACACGTGCCAGGGCGACAGCGGCGGTCCGCTCTTCGTCCGCGACTCGGGCGGAACCTACCGGCAGGTTGGCATCACCAGCTTCGGCTTCGGCTGTGCGAGGGCCGCAACACCTGGCGTCTACACGCGGGTTGCCTCCTTCACGTCGTGGATCGAGAGCACGATCGCCGGCTTCGGCATCGCGACGCGCTACACCGGATGGTGGTGGAACAACGACGAGCCCGGCACCGGCTTCTCCTTCGAGAAGCAGGGAAGCAACATGTTCATCTCGGGCTTCCTCTACCGGAGCGACGGAACGCCCGTCTGGTACGCCGCGATCGGCGCCATGACCAGCGACAGCGCCTTCTCCGGCAGCCTGATCGAGTACTCCGGAGGCCAGTCGCTGAGCGGCGCTTGGCGCGGGACGACCGGCGCGGCCACGGCCGGAATGCTGACCGTCACCTTCACCTCGCCGACGACGGCAACGATGACCTTCGGGGGCCGCACCATCTCCGCCCAGCGCTTTCCCTTCCACCACAGCTACGCGATCCGCAGCGCAAGCTCCGGGCTCCCCGAGGCGGGATGGTGGTGGAATGCCGAAGAGCCGGGGCGCGGTTTCTTCTTCGAGTTCCAGAATTCGACTCTGTTCCTTTCCGGATACATGTACGACACGGCGGGCAACGCGACTTGGTACCTGGCGACAGGTGCCATGACGTCGACGACCGCGTTCTCCGGGACCCTACAGCAATATTCCGGCGGCCAGACCCTGAGCGGCGCCTGGCAGGCGGCGACGCTGTCGGCTTCGGCCGGCACGATCACCGTGACCTTCGGGTCGACGACGACCGCGACGATGATCCTGCCGAACGGCAGTGCGGTGCTGCTGACCCGGTTCACCTTCTAGGCAGTCATGCCCATCGAGATCCTGGTCGACGCCGACGCGTGTCCGGTGAAGGCGGAGGTCTACCGCGTCGCCGAGCGCTACGGGCTCAAGGTCTTCGTCGTGTCCGGTGCGCTCGTCGCCATTCCCCAGAGCCCGATGATCGAGCGCGTGATCGTCGGCGACGGCTTCGATGCCGCCGATGACTGGATCGCGGGCCGTGCCGGCCCGCGCTCGATTGTCGTCACCGCCGACATTCCGCTGGCGAGTCGAGCGCTGGCCGCTGGTGCCGTGGCGATCGGGCCGACCGGCAAACCGTTCACCAAGGACTCGATCGGCATGGCGATGGCGACGCGCGAACTGATGCAGCAACTGCGCGCCATGGGAGAGGTGACCGGCGGTCCGAAGCCGATGGCATCCAAGGACAAGTCGCGCTTTCTTTCAGCCCTCGACGAAGCGGTCAACCGGCTTAGGCGCGCCATTTAGGGGTATTTCGCCCCGCTTCAGGGGCAGTAGCGCCGAGTCTAGCCCGTGACGTTCGGCTGCAGGCGGGAAACTCGCGGCGGTACGCGGTTCGCGTTCTCGTCGACGCCCAGGCAGCTCTGACAAAGACCGTAGTCCGCAAGCTTGTGTTCGAGATGCGCGCGCTGAATCCGCCTCATCGGCTCGCTTTGCCACACGGTATCGACGCCGTTGCGGACGTGACCTAGCTCGATCTCGCCGTCGGAATCGAGACAGCAGGCGGAGACACGTCCGTCCCAGAGGATCTGCATCTTGTCGAGCGGCTCGAGGCACGAGGGGCGGTCCGGCGTAACGACATAGGCGGGCGAGAAGTCGTAGGTGGCCTTCTCGCCATCCGGCGAGAGATGCTCGCTCGGATTCGTGGTGGTCAGCTTGAGATAGCGGATCGGGATCGACCCGGAGGCGATCGAGCCCAGGAACGCATTGGCCTTGGCGAGGATCTCCGGCGAGTAGCCCGGGTTGACGTTGTTGATGTGGAGGCTGATCTCGTCGCGAAGACCCATCGCATCGCGCTCTGCGATGAAGGCCTCGATCGCGGCCTTGACTGCCTCCCACTGCCCGCCGTCGCGAATCCGCTCGTAGCTGTCAGCGTCGTAGCCGTCCAGCGAGATCCCGAGGCTCGACGGCCTTGCCTCGAGCAGTCGGCGCCTGACGCTGCGTTTTTGCAGGAGAATGCCGTTAGTCAGAAGCGCGACGACGGCGTTTCGCTCGCGGGCGATGGTGATGAACCGGTCGAACTCCGGATGCATCAAAAGCTCGCCGAGATAGAAAAGCTTGATGGTGCCGCCCATTCTTCCGCGCAGCAAAGGGGCTCCGGTCAGTGGATCCTCGAAGGCAAGCGTGATCTCGCGTGCCCCCCAGGTATCGAGGACACGATCCCAAACTTCGATGTCCATGTAACCGGTGCGGCGCCCCATGACCGTCGTACGCGGGCACATGGTGCATTTGAGATTGCAGTGATTGGTCGGCTCGAGCTGAAGGTGTGGAGGTGCTGCGGGTCGCCAGAAGGTTCTGAGCGCGCCCCTGCCATCGAACTGCCAGAAGTGATCTGCGGCGGTGCGGGCTGCGGCGGCGGTCGCCGTATCGTCGGCTGCCGATGCCCAGTGCTCGGCGACCAGGGCTTGGTCGGCAACGAACGAGAGCTGCGCGGGCTCGAACTGACTTTGGCCGCCTTCGGCGAGAAAGGCCTCGCACATGCGGACAAACTGCTCGGCGATCCGGCCTGCCAGCCTCGACTCGGTAACGTTCCAGTGAGCCTCCTGCTTCGCCTCCACGGCCCGGAGAAAACGTTCATAGGACGAGAGCATGCGCGAGGGCTCTCGGCGCATAAACGCGGAAGCGACGGCGGCGTAGTGAGCGGCGAGGCTGTCGGGGGAGGCAGCCAACTCCCTCTCCGCCATGGCCGCAGCATCCTGAGCGCTGCCCGAGCGCAAGGTCTCAATCAAGATCGACATTCGTGACACTTAGCGATGGATGCGCCCATGACTAGCACATCCGCTCCTCGCGGTCATGGATGACACTGGCGTATCGCTCTACCGCCAGCAGCCGAGATAGGCGGGGCCAAGCTGTGCCGCACGTTGGCGGTAAAGGGCGGCACGGTTCTGGATGTAGGCCGTCGGTGACGAGGCCGACCACCGCCGCGGATTGGGCAGCACGGCCGCGAGCTGAGAGGATTGCGCCGTCTTCAAACGTGCCGCCGGGACCTTGAAATGCGTTCGCGCTGCCGCCTCGGCGCCATAGATGCCCGGCCCCCATTCGGCGATGTTGAGGTAGATCTCGATGATGCGCCGCTTCGGCAGCGCCAGCTCGACATAGGGCGTGAGCCAAGCTTCGAGCCCCTTCCGCACGAAGCTGCGGTAGGGCCAGAGGAACAGGTTCTTCGCCACCTGCATACTGATCGTGCTGGCGCCGCGGCTCTCCTCGCCATCGAGCGCCTTCTCCAGCTCGTCCTGCAAGGCATCGATGTCGAAGCCCCAGTGCCGGCAGAACAGATTGTCCTCGGCGGCGACGACCAGCCGGGGCAGCGACGGAGCGATCGCGTCGAGAGGCACCCAATCGTAACGGAGGGGCTCGCCCTCGATCTGGCGAATGATCATCAGAGGCGTGATCGGCGGCGGCAGGAAGCGGTAGACCAGGAGCACGGCGAGCGGTGCCGCCAGCACCACCGCGATGGCCGTCAGGAGAAGGCGTCGCCAGCGTCGGAGGCGGGGGCTCTTCATGGCATTCCGTCGACGGCTCGGGACCTTACGCGGCGGGACGAACCAAGCATAAGATCATGGCAATATTCGGGAAGGAGCCTTCGATGCGCCTCGGACTCGCCGCTGCTCTCGCCACGTCTCTCGCCATGCCGATCCAGGCGGCGACGCCGAAGGATGCGCTGGTGATGGCCTGGAATCTGGACGCCATCATCACGCTCGATCCCGCCCAGATCGCCGAGGTAAATGGCGGCGACATCATGGGGAACGTCTGCGACACGCTGGTCACGCTGGACTACAAGGACACCTCCCAGTTCCGGCCGAAGGCGGCGGAAAGCTGGTCGGCGTCGGCCGATGGCAGGACGATCACCATTACGCTCCGGCCCGACCTCAAGTTCCCGAGCGGGCGTCCGGCGATCGCCGAGGATCTCGCCTGGTCGATGCAACGGGTGCTGAAGCTCAACTTCGGCAATGCCGCCAACCTGACGGAATGGGGCTTCACCAAGGACAACGCCGAGAAGACGATCCGGGCGACCGGGCCTCGGACGCTGGAGTTGACGCTGCCCGAGCCCTATCCGCTCCAGCTCCTGATCTACGGCGTGCTGTCGGGCAACGTTTCGGCGATCCTCGATCGCGAGCAGGGCGAGAAGAACGCCAAGGGCGACGATCTCGGCAACAACTGGTTCAAAACCAACTCGGCCTGCGTCGGCCCCTATCGCGTGCGGGGCTGGACCGCGAACGAGGCCGTTACGCTCGAACGCAACGACGTCTATTACGGCGCGAAGCCGGCGCTATCCCGAGTGGTCGTCCGCCATGTGCCGGAGTCTGCGGCCCAGCGGCTGCTGATCGAGAAGGGCGACATCGACGTTGCCCGCCTCCTCAATTCCGACGACCTGAGGGCGCTGGAGGATCGCAAGGACATCCGTGTCGAGCAGACGGCGATGCACGGCTACATCCACCTGATGTTCAACACCACCGATCCGGCCTTCGCGGATCCTCGTGTGCGCATGGCCTTCTGCTACCTCGTCGACTACGAGGGCCTCGCCAAGACGGTGATGGCCTATCAGGGCGTGCCGCGGAACAGCGTCGTGCCCCTCGGCGCCTTCGGTGCGCTGGAGCCAAGGAGGGACAGCCCTTCGCGCTCGACATCGCCAAGGCCCAGGCGCTGCTGAAGGAGGCAGGCCAGTCGGATCTCAAGCGCAAGATGCTGGTGATGGGCGTCACGCCCTATCCCGATCTCGCCCAGCATGTGCAGGCAAACGCGGCCAAGGCCGGCGTCACGCTGGAGCTCGAGCAGATGGCGCCGGCGCAGGTCTTCACCAAGGCGAGGGCGCGCGAGTACCAGATGATGCTGATCAACTGGGGTGTCCGTTCGCCCGATCCGCACAACATGGTCTCTCGCCACGTCATGAACCCGGACAACCGGCCGGAGGCGAAGCTGGCGCAGTATCCTGCATGGCGCGCCGCCTGGCAGGACCCGGCGATGAACGAGCTTGGCCAGAAGGCGATGATGGAACGCGATTCCGAGAAGCGGAAGGCGCTCTATCGCGAGATCCAGCTCAAAAACATGCAGGAAGGCCCGATGGCCTACCTGTTCCAGGTGGTGCGTTCGATCGCGGTCAGGAACGAGGTGAAGGGCTTCGAGATGAGCGCCTTCAAGGTCGGATACGAGACCGCATCGAAATAGCCCTCAGCTCTTCGCCGCGGCGACCAGCGCCTCGAACACCTTGCGGTGTGGGTTGCCGGCGGCGAGGAAGAACTCCGGGTGCCATTGGACGCCGAGCGCGAATTTGTGCTTCGGCAGTTCGATCGCCTCGATGACGCCGTCCGGCGAGCGGGCCGAGATCGTCATGTCTTTGGGCACCGAGACCACCGCCTCCTGGTGTGCGGTGTTCACCTCGATCTTGCCGGCGCCGACGATCTGCGCGAGGCGCGTGCCCGGCTCGACCGTGACGTCATGGGCGTACCGGTCGGCCGTCATGCCCTGGCGGTGGTCGATCTCGGTCTTGTAGTGCTTGTGGACGTTGCGGGTCATCTTGGCGCCGGCGACGCAGGCGAGCTCCTGCATGCCGGCGCAGATGCCGAGCAGCGGCATGTCTCGCTTGAGCGCCTGCTCGACCACGGCAATGTCGAAGGCGGCCCGGGGCGTCTCCTCGTAGGGCGGCGGCTCATGCAGGTCGACGTACCAGGATTCGGGCGAGGCGTGCGTGCCGCCCGGAATCACCAGGCCGTCGATCATCTTCATGTACTCGGGCAGACGGTCGGCCAGATGCGGGATCGCGATCGGCAGGCCCCCGGCCGCCTCGACCGCGGCGAAGTAGATCGTGCGAACCGCGTAATGCGGGCGCTGGGAGAAGGTGCCCTTCTCCTGGTAGTCGAGCGTGATCCCGATCAGCGGACGGTCGGCCATGGTCGAAGCCTCTGAAATTACGTCCTTGAGAAGTGGCTGAATCGGCGGGTGCCTTCAAGTCCCGGATCGTGTGCGCGCCGCGATGACGAAGGCCGCGGCCGCGGCGACGTAGAGACCGAAAATCATCCACAGCACATGGTCGTAGCCGCCTGCGAGGTCGAATACGAGTGCCGCGACTGCCGGCGCCAGCGCGCGCAGGATCGTCGCCGGGAAGCTCAGCGCACCGTTGATGACGCCGTAGCCCACCCGGCCCAGCACCTCCTGGACCACGGTGCCGCGCACGATCGTGGTCATGCCGTTGGCGCCGCCATAGAGGGCGACCGAGAGCCCGACCCAGAGCGGCGTCGGCGGCGCCAGCAGCAGGATCAGCATCGCCAGCGGCGGTATCACCAGTGAGAAGATGCCGATCATCCGCGCCGAAAGGTTCTTTCCGAAGGCGACGATCGCGACGCGTCCGGCCACCTGCATCGGCCCGATGATCGCGAGGATCGCGACCACGGTGGTCGGATCCATCTGCATCTCGTTCAGGAGCGGCACCAAATGGAAGATCGCAGCCGACTGGCCGGCGCTGTAGCTGGCGAAGGCGATCAAGAGGGCCCAAAAGGCCGGCGTGCGGATCGCGCGGCGAAGCGGCGAGCGATCCTCTGTCTCGGCGGGCACGGACGGCGGCGGCGGCCGTTCGGAGGGCGCCAGCATGATCCAGTGGATGACGGCGCAGATCGAGAGCGTTACAAGGCCGAGCACGACCAGCGCCGGCCGCCAGCCGAGTCCGTCGATCAGGACCTGGGTCAGCGGCATGAACACCGTGCTGGCGAAGCCGCCGACCAAGGTCATCGAGGTGATCGCGCGCTTGTACTGGGGACCGAGCCTGGTCGTCAGCACGGCGAAGGCCGGCTCGTAGAGCGTCGCGGCGAGCGCCGCGCCGATCACCAGCCAGATCGCGTAGAAGAGGATGAGATCGGAGACCGCGGCCCAGGCGCACAGCATGATGCCGCCGGCGAGCGATCCCAGCGTCAGCACGGCGCGGTCGCGGCCGCGGTCGATCCAGCGGCCGATTGGCATCGCGAAAAGGGCCGCGACGAGGAGCCCGGCAGAGAGCGCGCCGTTGAGATCGGTCTTCGACCATCCGAGCTCCTTCTCCATCGGTAGGATGAAGAGCGAGAAGCTGTAGAACAGCGTGCCCCAGGAGACGAGCTGCGCCGCCGACAGCGTCCAGATCAGGATCCAGCCCTGGCGGGTGATGCCGTCGGCCGAGATGAGCGGCCTGGAATTCACTGGGGCGGTGTCCAGCTCATATCCGGATCGAGCGGGAAGATCGGCCGCGGCACGTTGCGATAGGGGACGCGCGACAGCACCGGCGTGGTCAGGCCGGGAACGTCGACCTCGATGATGTGCTCGTCGGCGAAGAACTCGTCGAATCCGGCGCGAAAATGCCCGCGCGACTTGACGATGACCGATCGCGCTTTGGCGATGTCGAGGCCGAACATCTCGAAGGCGATCGGATCGCAGCATTGTTGGCGGATCGAAATCACGACGACCTTGATACCGCCGACCTTCAGCAGCGCGGTCTTGCCATACTGAAGCGCGCGGCCGGCGACGACGCCACGGCGGCCGACGGTGTTGCCCTCATGCAGCGCTTCGACCGTTGCCTCGGCCGTGAAAGGCCTGGAGAACTGGTCGGTCTCGTTGCGGTTGAAGCGTGCGGTGAAACGGGCGCCCTTGCCCTTGGAATGCGCCTCGGCGGCGAGCGCCGGGTCGTTGAAGATGCCGAGCAGCACGCCCTCGGCGCCGGCTTTGTGAAAGGCTTCCAGGATCCAGGCCGTGTTGCCGCGCCCGCCGCCGCCCGGATTGTCGGCAACGTCGGCGAAGAGCAGCGCCGGCTTCCTTGCATCCTTGCCGGCGGCGACCGCCATCGCGGTCGCGTCCTCGAGCGCGGTCATCTTCGGCACGTAGCGCTGGCGGTCGGCCCAGCAGGTCCTGGCGATGTCGAGGGCGACCTCGCGGGCACGCTCGGCGCTGGTCCGCGCTGTCACCGTGATGCTCATGCCGTTCTTCGGCGTGTCGCCGAGCGAGAAGCCGGAGCAGATCGACACGTTCAGGATCTCGTGGTCGAGCTTCGACTGGCCGTAGCGGATGATGTCGGCGTAGGGGCCGCTCTTGGTGTTCTGGGTGACCGACGGCGGGATCAGCGGCAACTTCACGAAGGCCGATTTCGGCCGCAGGCCGCCGAGCATCGCACGCATGATCGCGGCGCACTCGACGCCGCGCTCGCGCATGTCGACATGCGGGTTGGTCAGGTATGAGGAGAGCACGTCGGCGAGATCGACCATCGCCTGGCTGACATTGGCATGGAGGTCGAGCGTGCCGATGATCGGCACGTCCGGGCCGACGATCGAGCGCACCGTACGCAGCACGGTCGCGTCGGGATCGAAATCGCCGGTCGCCGTCGCCGCGCCGTGGAGCGAGAGGAAGACGCCGTCGAGCGGCATCGCCGCCCTGATGCCGGTCGCCAGCTTCTCGACGATCTCCTCGAAGAAGACCTGGTCGACAGGGCCGCTGGCGCCGCCATAGGCGGAGACGATCGGCACCATGGCCCAGTCACGGCCGCCATTCATGCCTTCGACAAAGCCGGTCATCGTCGCGTTGGCGCGCGGGTTCGGCTTGGCGAGGTCCTCGGCCAACGCGTTGCCGCCGAAATAGCCGAGGGCTTCGAACTCGGCCTTGGTCGCGACCGGCGAATGTCCATTGCTCTCGAGCATGAAGCCCGCGAGCGCGATGCGAGGGAGGGGCATGGCGGCTCAGGTCAGGAGAGGAGCTGGCGCCGAGCCTAGGCGCGTCCCACTCCGCCGGCAACTGGCGGCCCTTGCGCATGGAAGCGGCCAACCCCAGAATAAGGGTGTTCCGAGGGGAGCCCGTCAGGGCTGAGAGTCGGCGACCGTCGCCGAGACCCTTCGAACCTGATCCGGATCATGCCGGCGAAGGGATTGGAACCACGGCTGCCTTCAAGGCGGTCCGCCTCCCCAGCAAGCCAATCCGGATCTCCAACGTTGGACCAACGCGGGAGATTCCGATGCGTTTGTCGAAGCTTCTGATGCTCGCTGCCGGCCTCATGATCGCGGCCGGTGCCGCCTATGCGCAGCCCAAGACCAAGCTCACCGTCTACTCGACGCTCGTTCCCGAATACATCAACGACTTCAAGAAAGGCTTCGAGGACGATAACCCGGATATCGAGCTCGTGCTCTGGCGCGACTCGACCGGCGTGGTCGCCGCCAAGCTGGTGGCCGAGAAGGACCGTCCGCAGGCGGATGCGATCTGGGGCCTCGCCGTCACCAACATGCTGCAGCTGAAGGGGCTGGGCATCCTCGATCCCTATGCGCCGAAGTCCCTGGAGCGCATCAAGGCGCAGTTCCGCGATCCGGCCAATCCACCCTCCTGGGTCGGGATGGAAGCCTGGGCCGCGGCGATCTGCTTCAATTCCGTCGAGGCGGCGAAGAAGGGCCTCAAACGTCCCTCGAAATGGTCGGATCTCGCCGATCCCGCCTACAAGGGACATGTGCTGATGCCGGACCCGGCCTCCTCCGGCACCGGCTATTTCCACGTCTCGGCCTGGATGCAGCTCTGGGGCGAGGACAAGGCCTGGGCCTACATGGACAAGCTCCACGACAACATCGCCATGTACATCAAGTCCGGCACTAAGCCCTGCCGCATGGCGGCCTCGGGCGAGTTTCCTGTCGGCATCTCCTACGAGCTGGCCGGCGTCGCCGCGCGCCAAGGCAACGCGCCGGTGGAGATCCTGGTCATGGAAGAAGGCGGCGGCTGGGACATGGACACGGCCGCCATCGTCAAGGGCACGAAGCAGCCCGAGGCGGCAAAGCGCCTGATGGACTGGGCGGCCTCCGAGAAGGCGAACAAGCTCTATGCGCGCTTCGCCACCATGGTGGCGATGAAGGGCGTCGAGACCGACATGCCTTTTTATCCGAAAGGCCTCGAAGAATCGCTGATCCGCAACGACTTCCTCTGGGCCGCCTCCAACCGCGACCGGATCCTCAAGGAATGGCAGAGGCGCTACGACGCCAAGATCGAGAAGTAGCTCAAGTCCGTCGCGTCTTGGCCGCCTCGCGTGCGAGCTGCATCTCGCGGTGCGCGATGTATAGCGACGAGGCGGCGATGATGCCGGAGCCGATCCACACCAGGGCATCCGGCACCTCGCCGAAGGCGACGAAGCCGACGAACGCGACCACCGGCATGCGCAGATAGTCGATCGGCAGCACGGCCGAGGCATCGGCGAGCGTGAAGGCGCGCGCGGAGCAGTAATTGCCGAAGGTGCCGACCAGTCCCATGCCGGCGGTCAGCGCGATCACGTACCAGGAGGGCGTCTGCCAAACGAACAGCGCCGGGATCAGCGTCAGCGGCGCCAGGAACATGAAGGTGAACATGACGATCGACTGCGCCGACTCGGTCTTGGTCAGGCGCTTGATGATGAGGACCGAGAAGGCGGAGGTCAGCGCCGAAATGATCATGACGATCGCCGCCGGGTTGAAGGTATGCGCGCCCGGCCGGACGATGATCAGGACGCCGATGAAGCCCAGGATGGTGGCGGTCCAGCGCCGGATGCGTACGGTCTCCTTCAAGACCAGTGCGGCGCCGACGGTGGCGAAGAGCGGCGTGGTGAAGTTGAGCGCTGTCGATTCGGCCATCGGCAGGTATGAGGCCGCGTAGAACCAGGTGAGCATCGACGCAAAGGCGAGCATGACCCGCCATTTGTAGCGGCCGATATCCACCTTCCTGACCTCGCTCAACCCCATCTGGAAAAGCCAGGGAAGGGTGAAGAGGGCGCCGAAGATGCAGCGCAGGAAGGAGATCTGGAAGGGGTGAAGCTCCGTCGCCGCCCAGCGGATCAGCAGCATCATCGCCGCCGAGGTCAGCGCCGTCGTCGCGGCCCAGAGGCAGGCGCGGACGATCGGTAAGGTTAATGCTGCGGGTAGAGGCAATTCTTCGTTTCCGGCGGGCGGCTTGCCTCGGGGCGAGGCGGCGCGCTATCACCGACCGAGCGGGAAGCGAGAAGTCTATCGTCCAAGCCCGGCGCGACCAAAGAGGAAACGAGGACCATGGCCGACCGTCCCCTGTGGCAGCCCTCGCCCGAACGCCTCAGCGATGCCAACCTGACCCGATTCGCTGCCCATGTGGCGAAGGAATGGGGCCCCAAGCTCGAGGGCTATGACGCGATCTACGATTGGTCGGTCCGCGAGCCCGAGAAGTTCTGGCAGTCGATCTGGAGCTTCTGCAAGGTCAAGGCCTCGACCAAGGGCGAGCGGGTGCTGGTTGATGGCGATAAGATGCCGGGGGCCAAGTTCTTTCCTGATGCAAGGCTGAACTTCGCCGAGAACCTGCTGCGCAAGACCGGCTCCGGCGACGCGATCGTCTTCTGGGGCGAGGACAAGGTCAGGCGGCGCCTGAGCTGGGACGATCTGAACGATGCGGTCGCCCGCTTCGCCGAGGGGCTGCGCAAGTTCGGTGTTGGTTCTGGCGACAAGGTGGCCGCCTATATGCCGAACATGCCCGAGACGGTGATTGCGGCGCTGGCGACGACGAGCCTCGGCGCCATCTGGTCCTCTTGCTCACCTGATTTCGGCGTCACCGGCGTGCTCGACCGCTTTGGCCAGATCGCGCCGAAGGTGCTGATCTCCGTCGAGGGGTATTACTACGGCGGCAAGACCTTCGATCAGCTGCCGAAGGTCAACGAGATCCTGGCGAAGCTGCCCTCGGTCGAGAAGACCGTGATCGTCGGATACACGCGCGATCGCGCCGATCTCGCCGGAGTGCCGAACGCGGTTCATTACGCTGACTTCATCGCGGCGAAAGCGCCGCCGCTTCGCTTCGAGCAGGTCCCGTTCAACCACCCGCTCTACATTCTCTATTCCTCGGGCACGACCGGCGTGCCGAAATGCATCGTGCATGGCGTCGGCGGCACGCTGCTCCAGCATCTCAAGGAACACCAGCTCCAGTCCGACGTTAAGGCCGGTGATCGCGTCTTCTACTTCACCACCTGCGGCTGGATGATGTGGAACTGGCTCATCTCGGGGCTCGCATCCGAGGCGACGCTGCTTCTCTACGACGGCTCGCCCTTCCATCCGGACGGCCGCGTCCTCTTCGACTATGCAGAGGCCGAGGGCTGCACGTTGTTCGGCACCTCAGCCAAATGGATCGACGCGGTGGCGAAGGCTGGCCTGGAGCCGATCAAGACGCACAAGCTCCCGGCGATGCGGACGATCTGCTCAACGGGATCGCCTCTCGCGCCGGAGGGGTTCGATTTCGTCTACGAGAAGATCAAGCAGGACGTGTGCCTCTCGTCGATCTCGGGCGGCACCGACATCGTCTCGTGCTTCGTCCTCGGCAGCCCGATCAGCCCGGTCTACAAGGGCGAGATCCAGAAGCGGGGCCTGGGCATGCCGGTCGAGGTCTGGAACGACGATGGCAAGCCGGTGGTCGAGGAGAAGGGCGAGCTGGTCTGCGTGAAGCCGTTCCCCTGCATGCCGATCGGCTTCTACAACGATCCGGGCGACGCCAAGTATCGCGCCGCCTATTTCGACAACTACCCGAACATCTGGTGCCACGGCGATTACGTCGAGCTGACCAAGAATGGCGGCATGATCATCTATGGCCGTTCGGATGCGACGCTGAACCCCGGCGGCGTGCGTATCGGCACCGCCGAGATCTATCGCCAGGTAGAGAAGATCCACGAGGTGATCGAGAGCCTGGTGATCGGCCAGGACTGGCAGAACGACGTGCGCGTCGTCCTGTTCGTCCGACTCCGAGACGGCATCACGCTCAACAAGGACATCGTCGATCGCATCCGCAAGCAGGTGAGGGAAGGAGCGACGCCGCGCCACGTGCCCTCGCTGATCCTCCAGGTGCAGGACATTCCGCGGACCAAGTCGGGCAAGATCGTCGAGCTCGCCGTCCGCAACGTCGTCATGGGACGGCCGGTGAAGAACGTTGAGGCGCTCGCCAATCCGGAAGCGCTCGAGCATTTCCGCAACCGCGCCGAGCTGGCGGTGTGAGCGCGCGGTGAGCGACGTTCTTCACTCCCTCTCGCGGCGGTCAATCGAGCAGATCCTGAGCGTGCTCGAGGAGGCCGATGGCGAGGTCACGGAATGGCTCCGCCGGTGGCACCGCACGGTCCTGTCCAAGGCGCCGCATCCGCCGAAGGAGCTGACCAGCGAGAACGCGCATTTCCTCACGCATTTCGGCGCCTGGTACGACCTGCACAAAGAGGACGGTCTCGTCGATCAGGTCGCCTTCCACACGCTGGCGGAGTCGCATAAGCGCATGCACGACCATGCGCGGTGGCTGGCCCAGCGCGGCATCAAAGACCCGAAGATGCCGCCGGAGGAATACGACGCCTTCATGGACAAGGTCGACGCCTTCACCAGCGGCACGCGGCGGCTGGCCAAGGCGTTCCGCGCGGCGCTGGCCGAGCTCGATCCGCTGACCGGCGTGCAGAACCGCCAGAGCATGCTGGCGGAGCTCGAGCGCGAACGCAGCCGCTCGCGGCGCTCGAAGCAGCCGTGCTGCTTGGCGCTCGGCGACCTCGACCATTTCAAAAAGGTCAACGACACGCATGGGCATGTCGTCGGCGACCAGGTCCTCGCCTCGGCAGCGGAGATCTTCCTCTCCGGGCTCCGCCCCTACGACGCGCTGTTCCGGTACGGCGGCGAGGAGTTCCTCTTCTGCCTGCCGGAGACGACGCCCGACCAGGCGATCGTCGCCTTGGACCGCCTTCGCGAGCGGCTCGACGCGCGGCCGGTGCCTTTGTCGGGTGGCAAGTTGCTGCCGGTCACCGCCTCTTTCGGCGTTGCCGAGCTGACGCCGGGGGCCTCCGTCGAGGAGGTGATCGCGCGCGCCGACGCGGCGCTCTATGCCGCCAAGAGGGCCGGCCGCAATCGCATCGAGCTCTGGCATCCCGATCTGGCAGTGACCGAGACCGCAAGCACACCAGCCGAAGCAGCCAAGATGGGCCGATCGCAGCGCCCGCAGAAGGAGTCACGACGGTGATCGATGACCTCCATCGCCTCAACGACCTGCAGACGATGCTGACGCGTATGGGCGGGGTTACGGCCGTCTTCCGCGTCCGCTCGGATACCATCGGGGCGCGCGGATTCATGGCTTTTTCCGAGCTGATGGATGCCTATATCGAGCTATGCCGCCGGAACGTCCTGGCCAAGACCGATTACGACAGGGAGCCGCTTGTCGTCGACGACCAGGCTAGAGCCGAAGTGATCATGGCCTTCACGAAGATCTTCGGCCAGGATCCGGTCCAATTCCTGAGACCGCCGAAACCGGCGAGCGAATAGAGAGCCTGTCATGAATGCTTCCGTTGTCGGCCGCCCCGGTCCCCGGGCTCTGGTCAAGTCGGTCGCCGACTCCAAGATCCGCGAAGTCGCCAATCCCTTCATGGCGGATGCCGAGATCATCCGGCTCTGGTTCGGCGAGCCCGACCTGCCGACACCGGCCTTCATCTGCGATGCCGCGTCCAAGGCGATGAACGAAGGCAAGACCTACTACGTGCCGAGCCTCGGCGTGCCCGAGCTGCGCCGGACGGTCGCCGAGTACCAGAGCCGCCTCAAGGGCCGGCCGATCGCGGCGGACCGGATCGTCATCACCGCCTCGGGCATGAGCGCGATCCAGCTCGTCGTCCAGCTGCTCGTCGATCCGGGCGACACGGTTCTCACCACCAGCCCGCTCTGGCCCAACATCTCGGAAGCCTCGCGGCTTGCCGGGGCGACGGTCGAGCTGATCGAGATGTCGGTGAAGGACGGAAGCTGGACGCTCGACACCCAAAGGCTGGCCGAGGCGATCGCGCGGCGCCCGAAGGTCCTGTTCGTCAACTCACCCTGCAATCCGACCGGCTGGATGATGAGCGCGGCCGAGCAGAAGGTCATGCTCGACCTCTGCCGAAAGCACGGCGTCTGGCTCGTCGTCGACGAAGTCTATGAACGTATCGTCTTCGAGGGCGGTCTCGCCCCGTCGGTGCTGTCGATCGCCGAACCCGAGGATCGCGTCATCGCCATCAACAGCTTCTCCAAGAACTGGTCGATGACCGGCTGGCGGCTGGGGTGGCTGGTGGCGCCGACCGACGTCATCGACGACCTCGCGAAGCTGCAGGAGTTCAACACCGCCTCGGCCGCGAGCTTCGTGCAATGGGGAGGCATAACCGCGATCCGCGACGGCGAGCCCTTCGTCGCGCATCAGGTCGAGCGGCTTCGCCACGGCCGCGATCTCGTGCATCAGCGCCTGGCGGCGCATCCGCGCATCCGGACGACCAAGCCGGCCGGCGCGCTCTATTCCTTCTTCGCGGTCGAGGGCATGGCCGACAGCCTCGCCTTCGCGACCCAGCTCGCCGGCAAGCACAAGGTCGGCCTGGCACCCGGCGTCGCCTTCGGGCCGGGCGGCGAGGGCCATCTGCGCCTCTGCTTCGCCAGCGAGCTCGAGACTCTCAGCCGCGCCCTCGACCGGCTGGAGATCGCGCTTGGCCGCTGAGCCGGCGACGGCTGCCTCGATCCGCGCGGGATATCTCTACGGCCTTGCCGCGTTCGTCGTCTGGGGTCTCTTCCCGATCTACTTCAAATGGCTCGGCCATGTGCCGGCGCTCGACATGACCGCCCACCGGATCCTCTGGTCGGTGCCGTTCCTCGCGTTGCTCGCGATCGGCGGCGGGCGGCTTGCCGGACTTCTCCCGCTCATCGCCGGCCGCCGCATCCTGGTCTTCGTCGCCTCGTCGCTTCTCATCAGCGGCACTTGGCTCATCTACATCTGGGCGATCGCGGTGGATCGCCTGGTCGAGGCCAGCCTCGGCTACTACATCACTCCGCTGATGGCAGCGGTCTTCGGCGTCGTGCTCCTGAAGGAGCGGCCGTCATCCCGGCAGTGGATCGCCTTCGCGCTCGCGACGATCGGCGTCGGCGTGCTGGTCGTCCGCTTCGGCGCGATCCCCTGGGTCGCGCTCTGTGTCGCGCTGACCATGCCGGCCTACACCTTGATCAGAAAGCTGGCGCCGGCCGACCCGGTTTCCGGGCTCCTGATCGAAACCCTGCTAATGATGCCTTTCGTCGTGGCGTTTCTCATCTGGCAAGGGCCGGCCAGCGCAACCGCGACCGCCGACCTGTCAACCTGGGCCTTGCTGTCCGTATCCGGCATCGTCACGGCGGTGCCGCTGATCTGGTTCATCGCCGCGGCGCGCCGGCTGTCGCTGGTCGCGATCAGCCTGATCCAGTTCATCGCGCCGTCCCTGAACTTCCTGCTCGCGGTCGGCCTCTATGGCGAGCCCTTCACCACGGCGCATATGGCGGCCTTCGGCTTCATCTGGGCGGCGCTCGTGCTGCACACGATCGAGAGCGTCCGCAAGAGCAAGGCCTAGAAGGCCGGCCTCACATCGCCGACATGGGTTCCGGCCCAGTTCTTTAGCGGCTGCATGAGCTGCGAGGATAATGTCTGCAGCTGCGCCTCCGTCAGGGCGCCATGCTGCTTCAGCGCGTTGCCGAGCGCGATCTGCGAGGCGCGGCCGGCGCCGTCGTCGATCTTGAGCGCGATGCCGAGACCCTTCGACCGCAGCGCCGCCGCATGCATGCCCTCGGCGCCGCCTTTGACCACGAGATCCTTGCCGACAGCGGCGAGCACGGCGGAGTCCCAGCGCCCGGTGCCGGCGATCAACAGCGGGTTCTTCGGGATCGCCGCCTGCATGCGCAGGCAGGCCTCGGCGCGCGCCGGCTCCAGGCCAGACGGGTCGGCGAGGCGGGCCAGGGCAAGGGCCATCTGGCGCAGCGTGTAGCCGAAGACCGGGATGCCGCAGCCATCGGTGCCGCGCGGACCGCCCTCGAGCTTCGCGTCGCCGAGTTCCTCGAACAGCTTGAGCAGCGCCTGCTGCACCGGGTGGTCGGGTCTGGTGTAGCCCTTGGTCGGCCAGCCCATATGCACGCAGACTGACAGGAAGCCGGAATGCTTGCCCGAGCAGTTGTTGTGAACGGCGGTCGGCTTTTCGCCTGACCTGATCATCGCTTCGGCGGTCGGCGCATGGAGTGGCATCTGCTTGCCGCACTCCAGGTCATCGACGGACAGGTCGAGCTGCTCAAGCCAGTCGGTCACGCGCTCCGTGTGCATCGGCTCGCCATTGTGCGAGGAGGAAGCCAGGGTCAGGTGCTCGTCGGTCAGGCCGAAGCGATCGGCGGCGCCCGTCTCGACCAGGAGGATCGACTGCAGCGGCTTGATCGCCGAGCGCGGATAGATCGGCTGATCGATGTCGCCGCCCTGCTCGGCGACGCGGCCCTTGGCGTCGAGCACGGCGATGGCGCCGCGGTGGCGGCTTTCGACCATGGTGCCGCGGGTGACGTCGACAAGCACGGGATTGGCGGTCATTGAGGTTACCGAGAGGAGGGGCCGTGACCTTGCTCCGGCTACCGACGTCGTGCAAGGTCCGCCGCCCAAGAGGTGGGAAATGCGGGGCTATTTCGGTATCGGCATCGAAGGCGTGCACAAGCCGATGAATCTCGGCGCGCTGCTGCGCACCGCGCATGCCTTCAGCGCCTCTTTCGCCTTCACTATCGCGGCGTCCTACGAGCGCGACGAGGGTAACCTCGCCGATACCTCGGATGCCGCAGGCAGCCTGCCCCTCTACGAATACCCGGATCTCAAGAGCTTCTGGCTGCCGCAAGGCTGCCAGCTCGTCGGCGTCGAGATCGTCGACGAGGCGATCGAGCTGCCGAGCTTCCGCCACCCGCTCAATGCCGCCTATGTGCTGGGGCCGGAGCGCGGCGGGCTATCCGCCGACCTCGTCGCGCGCTGCGCGCACGTGGTGAAGATCCCGACCCGCTTCTCGATCAACCTGTCGTTGGCTGGGGCGTTGGTCATGTATGACCGGCTGGTCAGTCTCGGCCGCTTCGCGCCGCGCCCGGTCAGGGCCGGCGGACCGACGGAAGCGCTGCCGGTCCAGGAGTACGGCCAACCGCGATACCTGCGGCCGAAGACAGATCAGCCGCGGAAGTAGGTCAGCAGCGGACCCAGAGGACCGGAAAAGCGGAGCTTTCCCTCGGTGACGATCAGGCAGATGCAGGCGCCGTCGGCATCCGCCACCGGGCGGTGCGGCACTGCCGGATCGGCATCGGCCGCGAGATCGCCACGGCGGTAGTTCTGATCCCCGTCGGTGAAGCCACCGGCCAGCACCAGGGTCAGCTCGTCGCCGTCATGGCTGTGGGAGGGGACGTCGCGTCCCGCGGCGATGCGGATGAGGCGCGTCGTATAGGTGTCGCCGCCCGGGATAGGCAGGCGGAACTCCTCGATGCCGCGCCCCAGCTTCTTCCAGGCGATGGCGTCGATGCCGCGGCCGACATAGGCGCGAAGCGGCGAGGGTAGCACCGGATCGGACGGCGGCGGCGCCGGTCTCGGTACCTCCGGCTCTTCCAGCCGCTCAAGAAGCCGGTCACGCGCGTCCGGCTCCATGAGTGTCGGCGACAAATCTTCGAGCATCGCGCCGCCGAGCGCATCCATCTCCGCCGTGTCCGCGCGGCACGCCGCGCAGAGCGAGAGATGCGTCGCGATCACGAGCGAATGCGGCTCGGGCAGGCTGCCCGCCGCATAGCACATGAGGGTTTCGGGCGAGGGGTGATGACGGCTCACGACGGGTCTCCTTCGAGCACGCGCTTCAGGCGCGCGAAGGCGAGGCGGAAGCGCGATTTGACGGTGCCGAGGGGAAGCCCGGTCTTGGCGGCGATCGCCGTCTGGGTCAGATCCTGGTAGTAGGCCATCTCGATCAGGGCGGCCTGCTCGCGCGGCAGTACCTCGAGGGCAACGCGTACGCGCTTGTCGCGTTCCGCGGCGGCGATCGCCTGGTCGGCGGGCTCGGCCGGGTCGGCGACCTGCTCGGCGGCACTCTCGTCGGCCTCCGGACGGCGCTCGCGGCGGATCAGGTCGATGCGGCGGTTGCGGGCGATGGTGAAGACCCAGGTACCAGCACCGGCCTGGCTCGGATCGAAGCTGTCGGCGCGGCGCCAGAGGGAAAGCATGGTCTCCTGGGTCGCTTCCTCGGCGGCGGTGTCGTCGGCGCCGAGCCGAAGCAGGTAGGCCTTCACCCGCGGAGCGAAATGCTTGTAGAGGCTGATGAAAGCCTCGCGATCACGGCCGCGTCCGACCTTGAGGACGAGATCGTCGAGTTCGCGGGCGCCCAAGGCGGGGCGCGGCTCCAGGCGCTGCATGGGCTTATTTGCTCCGAAGCGGCGGGCCTGGACAAGGGTCGGTAAGGCGAGGGCGGTCACGAGCTGGATACGCAGTCGTTTAGGGGGCGGATCACACGCATTGGCAACCCTGCCCGGCGGGGGTTATAGGAGGCCATGCTCCGCTTGGTCCTTCTTGTCGCCTTTTTGTCGCTTACTGCGGCCCCGGCCGCCGCGCAATCGACGCGCGAGCTCGGCAATTTCGAGAAGTGGAGCGCCTTCACCTATCTGGAGGAAGGGAAGCCCGTCTGCTATCTCGCGTCTCAGCCCAGCGATTCGAAGGGCGGCCCGCAGAACCGAGGCCAGGTCTTCCTGAAGGTGACCCACCGGCCGGGGGCCAAAGCGATCGACGTGGTCAGCTTCGGTGCCGGCTACACCCTCAAGGCCAACAGCGAGGCCGAGGCGACGGTCGGCGGCACGGTCTTCAAGCTCTTCACCAAAGACGATCGCGCCTGGGCGCACGATGAAAAGACGGACAAGGCGCTGGTGCAGGCGCTGGTGAAGGGGGCGACGCTGGTGGTCAAGGCGGCGCCGACGCGGGGGCCCGAGTCGACGGACAGCTTCTCGCTGACCGGCTTCGGCCGCGCGCACCAAGCGATCAACCAGGCCTGCGGCGTGAAATGACGGCCCCGGCGACCCATATTCCGGCGATGACGGATAGCGCCGCGCGCATCAACCTCGTCGGTCTTTCGCGCGAGGAGCTGGAGGCCGAGCTCGCGAGCTTCGGCCTGCCGGCCTTCCGCGCACGCCAGCTCTGGCACTGGATCTATCACCGCGGCGCCACCTCCTTCGAGGTGATGAGCACGATCGCCAAGCCGATGCAGGCGAAACTGGCGGAGCGCTATGTCGTCGCCCGGCCGGAGGTGAGCCGGGCGCAGCAATCCCTCGACGGCACGTCGAAATGGCTGCTCAAGCTCGGCGACGCCAACGAGATCGAGAGCGTGCACATCCCGGAGGAGGATCGCGGCACGCTCTGCGTCTCCTCCCAGGTAGGCTGCACCCTGACCTGCAAGTTCTGCCATACCGGCACGCAGCGGCTGGTCCGCAACCTGACCGCGCCCGAGATCGTCCAGCAGATCCTGGTCGCCCGCGACCGGCTCGGCGAATGGCCGGCACCGCCCGACGGCCGGATGGTCTCCAACATCGTCATGATGGGCATGGGCGAGCCACTCTACAACTTCGACGAAGTGAAGAAGGCTCTCAAGATCGTGATGGACCATGAAGGCATCGCGATCTCCAAGCGCCGGATCACGCTGTCGACCGCGGGCGTCGTGCCGATGATGAAGCGCTGCGGCGAGGAGATCGGCGTCAACCTCGCGGTCTCCCTCCATGCGGTGACCGACGAGATCCGGAACGTGATCGTCCCCCTTAACAAGAAATACCCGCTGGCCGAACTGATCAAGGCCTGCAAGGCCTACCCGGGCGTCAACAATGCGCGCCGGATCACCTTCGAATACGTGATGCTGAAGGGGATCAACGACTCCCCGGCCGACGCCCGCGCCCTGGTCAAGCTGATCAAGGGCATCCCGGCCAAGATCAACCTGATCCCGTTCAACGCCTGGCCGGGCGCCCCGTACGAGTGCTCCTCGGACGAGGCGATCCAGGTTTTCGGTGATATCGTGAACGCCGCCGGATACGCCTCGCCCGTCAGGACGCCGAGGGGCCGAGATATTCTTGCCGCCTGCGGACAGCTCAAAAGCCTGTCAGAGAAGAAGCGCCGGAGCGAAACGGCCCGTGCTGCGGCGCCGTAATGCTTTTGAAATCATTTATTTAGTTGGCGCATGGCCGCGGCATAGCCTATTGACGATTGGCATCGGTGAAACCACATTGATGCTTGGCCGGTCTTCGGCCGACCGTCGTCAACAAGGGGCTTTGCAATGGAAACCGATCGTAGGTACATGACGCGCTCAGAGGCCGAAGTCGCCCAGTACGACGTCGGCCTGCGCCAGTACATGCTCAGCGTTTACAACTACATGGCCAGCGCCCTCGCGCTGACCGGCCTGATCGCCTATGGGACTGCGACCTACGCGATGTCCAACCCGGCGGTCGCCAACCTGCTGTTCGTCTCGCCGCTGAAGTGGGTCGTCATGCTGGCGCCGATTGCGCTGGTCTTCTTCCTTGCCGCGCGCGTGCACGCGATGTCGGCCGGAACGGCGCAGGCGGTTTTCTGGGTTTACGCCTCGCTGATGGGGCTGTCGCTCGCCTCGATCTTCCTGGTCTTCACCGGCCAGAGCATCGCGCGGGTGTTCTTCATCACCGCGGGCGCCTTCGCCGGCGTCAGCCTTTACGGCTACACCACGAAGCGGGATCTGTCGGGCTTCGGCACCTTCCTGTTCATGGGCCTGATCGGCATCATCCTGGCGTCGATCGTGAACATCTTCCTGGCGTCCTCGGCGCTGCAGTTCGCGATCTCGGTGATCGGCGTCCTGGTGTTCACGGGCCTCACGGCCTACGACACCCAGCGGATCAAGGAGCTCTATGACGAGCTCGACGCCTCCGACGTGATGGGCAAGAAGGCGATCATGGGCGCGCTGACGCTCTACCTCGACTTCATCAACCTGTTCATCATGCTGCTGCAGCTTTTCGGCAACAAGAACGAGTAGGCTGAAAGCAGCCGAAGTCAACAGGCCGCCCGGGAAATTCCCGGGCGGCTTTGTTTTGGGCCGGGTGCTAGGACGTCCGTCGGATGGAATTCCTCGACCACCTTCTCGGCCTCGACATCGAGCACCTGATCCGCAAGTACGGCTACCTTGCGATCTTCATCAACACCTTCATCGAAGGCGAGACGATCCAGATCTTCGCCGGCTGGCTCGCGCATGAGCGGCTGCTGAACTTCTGGCTGGTGGCGCTTGCCGGCTTCGCCGGTACCGTCTGCGGCGATCAGACCTATTACTGGATCGGCCGGCGCTGGGGTCGGCCCCTGATGCACCGTTTCCCGAAGCTCGAAGCCCGCTGCCAGCCGGCCTTCGACTTCCTCAGGAAGTACGATAACTGGTTCATCCTGGGCTTTCGCTTCGTCTACGGCGTGCGCAACGTCGCGCCCTTCGCCTGCGGGGCGGCCGGCATCAGCGTCATCCGTTTCACCACGCTGAACATCGTCGCCGCAGCGATCTGGGCAGTGAGCTTCACCACCGCCGGCTATTTCTTCGGCAAAGCGATCGCTGGGTTGATCTCGGAATATGGCCTCAAGGTCGTGCTGCCGACGGTGATCGCCTTCGTCATCGCCGGAATCCTCCGCGCGCGCTGGCGCGCGCGCAAGAAGGTGCAGAAGGTCGTCGAGATCGACTAGATGCAGCGCCCGCCGTCGACCTCGAGCGCGACGCCGGTGATGAAGTTCGCCTCGTCGGAAGCAAGGTAGAGCGCGGCGTTGGCGAGATCCTCGGGCGTCGACATGCGGCCGAGCGGGATGCTGCCCAGGAACTTCTGGCGGATCTCCGGCGAGTCCGGCTGGCCCATGAACAGCTCGGTCAGGCCCGTCATGCCGATCACCGGGCAGAGGCAGTTGACGCGGATATTGTGCGGGGCGAACTCGACCGCCATGGACTTGGTCATGGTGATGACTGCGCCCTTAGAGCTGTTGTAGACGGTGAGGCCCGGCCTTGGGCGCAAGCCCGCGGTCGAGGCGGTGGTGATGATCGATCCGCCGCCCTGCTTCTGCATGACCGGCACGACGTGCAGCGCCGAGAGATAGACCGCCTTCACGTTCACCGCGTAGATGCGGTCGAATTCTTCCTCGGTCACGTTCAGCATCGACTGGTTCTTGTGGGTGATGCCGGCGTTGTTGACCATGGTGTCGAGCCGGCCCCAGCGGCCGACCGTCTCGTCGATCATCGCCTTCACTTCGGCCGAGGAAGCGACGTCGGCCTTGATGAACATCGCCTCGCCGCCGGCGGCCGTGATCTCGCGCGCGACGCGGTCGCCGGCTTGGCGGTTGACATCGTTGACGACGACCTTGGCGCCTTCCTTGGCATAACGCTTGACGATGCCTTCGCCGAAGCCCGAGCCGCCGCCGGTAACGATCGCGACCTTGTCCTTGAGACGCATAATTTCCTCGTTCAGCCGTGCTTGATCGCGATGGTCTTGACGGTGGTGAAGCCGTAGAGCGCTTCGAAGCCCTTTTCGCGACCGAAACCCGACCGCTTCATGCCGCCGAAGGGCAGCTCGACGCCGCCACCGGCGCCGTAGTTGTTGATGAAGACCTGGCCGGCCTTGATCGTGCGCGCTAGCCGCATCTGCCGACCGCCATCCCTGGTCCAGACGCCGGCGACAAGCCCGTAGGGCGTACCGTTGGCGAGCCGGATCGCCTCGTCCTCGTCCTTGAAGGGAAGAGCGGCCAGGACCGGGCCGAACACCTCTTCCGTCACCAGCTCGTGGTTTGGGGGCACGTCGGTGAAGAGCGTCGGCGCGACGAAATAGCCACCCTTGGGCGCGTTGGCGGCGATGGTCCCCGCAGCGCGAGGCTGCAGCCCTGCCTTGCCGGCGCGTTGGATGAAGCCGCCGACGCGTTCATGCTGACTCTTGTTGATGAGCGGACCGCAATCGAGATCCATGTCCGACGAGCCGACGCGGAGCGCCTCGAAGCGCTTCGAAACTGCATCGATGAATTCGCGGTAGATCGACTGGTGCACGAGGAGCCGCGACCCGGCGGAGCAGGTCTGGCCGGCATTCTGGATGATGGCGTTGGTGATGAAGGGTAGCGCCGCTTCCTGGTCCGCATCGTCGAAGACGAGCTGGGGTGACTTGCCGCCCAGCTCCATCGTCACCTGGCCGTTATGCTTGGCGGCGGCCTGCTGCACCAGCGTGCCGACCTCGGGCGAGCCGGTGAAGGAGATGTGGTCGATGCCCGGATGCGCGGCGAGCGCGGCGCCGGCTTCCTCGCCCAGCCCGGGGACGATGTTGAGCGCGCCTTCCGGGAATCCCACCTGCATCGCGAGGTCTGCGAGCTTGAGCAGCGAGAGGCAGGCATCCTCGGCCGGCTTGACGACGCAGGCATTGCCGGCAGCGAGCGCGCCGCCGATCGAACGGCCGCCGATCTGCGCCGGATAGTTCCACGGAATGATGTGGCCGGTGACGCCGTACGGCTCGCGGATCGTCATCACCGTGTAGCCGTCGAGATAGGGGATGGTGTCGCCGTGCAGCTTGTCGGCGGCGCCGCCGTAGAACTCGAAGTAGCGGGCGAGCGCCACGATATCGGCCTTGGCCTGCCTAATCGGCTTGCCGGTATCGGTCGCTTCGAGCCGTACGAGTTCGTCATGATTGGCGGCGACGGCAAGCCCGAGCTTGGTCAGCAAGCGCCCGCGCTCGACCGCGGGCATCCGTCCCCAGGCCCCTTCCATCGCCTTGTGCGCGGCCTTGACCGCACGGTCGATGTCCTCGGCGGCGCCGCGGGCGATCTTGGTGAAGGTCTCGCCGTCGGAGGGATTGACCACGGGAAGCGTCGCGCCGGAGGCTGCAGCCTGCCATTTGCCGCCAATCAACACACCACCGTCGAGCATGATTGCCTCTGCATTTTGGGAGGGCAGAAATCTAACGGACCCTCGCCTTGGTGGCAAAACGCTCTCGTAAGCGAAGGCGCTTACTACCGCGCTTTGCCGGCTCGGGAAGTCGTCCGATGTGAGGCGTCTACGCCGGCTTTTGAAACGCCTGCTGCCCCCAGAACCACTGATCCTTCCACGCCTCGCGGTAGCCCAGCTTCGCCAGTCGGTCGAAGACCGGCTGGAAGTCGTGGACGATGTGCTGAGGGCGGTCGTCGTCCTCGGGGTCGGCGGCGAAGCGGCCGAAGATATAGCCGCCAGGCTTCAGCGCGGCATCGAGGTCCGAGATCGCCTTGGCCGGGTCCTCCAGATGCTCGAACACGTCCATCGCCGTCACGAGGTCGAAGCTGGCCTTGGGCAAGCCGACGCTCTTGAGGTCGAGGAAAGTCGCAGGGATCGCGCGGCGTTCCAGGCGCCATTTACAGAAATTGAGCAAGGTCGAGCTGACATCGGCGAGCGCGATCGTCTCGCATTGCTGCGCGAACAGCACGCCGGAGATGCCGACGCCGGAACCGAAGTCCAGCAGGTGGCGGCAGTTGTTGGCGCGGGCAAGCTCGAGCGCCACGGAATAGGCCAGCGGCGAGATGTCGTCGCCGAGCGCGTGCCACCACATCAGCTCCTCGATCAGGTCGTCCGCGGTGTCGTAGTAGGCGACCACCTGCTCGGAGGCGACCTCCTCCCCGACCACGTCGTTCCACTTGTCCTTTAGGCGAGCGAGAGAACGTTCGCAGCGGGCGCGGACCTTCGTCAGGTCCGGCTCCGTCCGCCAGGCGCCGATCTCGCGGAGGATCGCGGTCGCGAGGTCGCCGTCGGGTGATCCGGCGATCGCTTCGGTCCATTCGCGCTTATAGCCGGCGAGCACCCCGGCCTCCTTCGCATGGAAGGCCTCACGTGTCAGCTTCCCCGCCTCGACATCGCGCCAGGCCGCCAGCACCTTGCTGGGGCCTAAGCTCGCGGTCTCCGTCATCCGATCGCTCCCTCGATTCACGGCGCGGACCATAGCAGGTGATAGAGTGCGCCGCCCATGACCGACGCAAGCTTGCTCACGATCGAGGCGCTGTTGCGGCGATTTCGCGACCGGTCCTTGTCGCCGGTCGAATCCACGGCCACCGCCTTCGCCCGGATCGACCGGCTGGAACCGTAGCTCAACGCCTTCGTCCATTGCGCCCGCGACGAGGCGATGGCCATGCCCAAGGCCGCCGAGCGGCGCTGGGCGGAAGGCCGGGCGTGATCGGCGGCGTGCCGGTCTCGATCAAGGACGCGTGCCTGGTCTGCGGCTGGCCGACGCGCCGCTTGTCCAACGCCTGCGCACGGCGCACACGGTCTTTCTAGGGAAGACCACGACGCCGGAAAATGGGTGGAAGGGTTAGCCGGGCCGGCGCGTCATGCGCAGGTTGGAGATGCGCCCGAGGTTGATGCGGAGGCCCTCGACCACACCGCCGGGACCACGCCGGAACTTGATGGTGCCGGTGGCTCGCTTGTAGAAGAACGGCAGCTGCACGACGAAGAGGTCGTCGCCCAGCGGCGACAGCGTCTGGCGGCCGGGCTTCGGGAAGCTGCGGTCGAGCCGCAGCGACAGCCGGTCGTCGGTCGCCTCGATGATGTAGGCGACCGGCAGCTCCGGCGTGGAATAGGTGCCTGCATAGGCGCCGAGCTCGCTCGGCGCGAGCTGCGCCGGCGTCGGATGCTCGAAGGTCAGGATCTGGCCGCCATCGAGCGTCGCCTCGATCCTCGGGTATTTGGCATCGAGCGGACCGACGAGGCGCAGAGACACCGGGTGCGGGCCGATCACCGTGTCGTAGCGGTCGGGCGAGCTCTGCTCGAGCCAGAATTTGTAGTCGACCACCTCGGCGACGACGCGCGACCCCTCGGCCGCCAGGACCATGGTGTAGCCCTCGTCGCGATCGAAGTACCGGCCGGCAAGACGCTCCGGTGCCAGCGCGTCGGTGCGGGGCGCCGGCGCCGAGAGGCCGAGCCAGATATCGGCGATCGAGCGCGTGAGATAGGTCGAGCGCGTGTCGTCGCGGTTGGTGAAGAGCAGGATGCCGAGATCGTCGTCGGGAAAATGCACGAGCTCATGCGTATAGCCCGGCCAGCCGCCGCCATGCATCCAGGCACGATGGCCGCGATACTCCGGCGTGCGCAGGCCGAGCCCGTAGGTCACCGAGTGGCCGTTGACCATGCGCCCGCGCGTCGCGAGCTTCTGCATCAGGTCAGGCACCGGCAGGCGGTTCTGGCGGTAGTTGGCGTGCCAGATCAGCATGTCGTCGACGCTGGAGAGGATGCCGCCGTCGCCGGAGAGCTCGACCAGCGCCAAGTTGCGGTGCCAGGCGCCGCCCTGGTCGCGGCTGTAGGGCCGCGCCACGTTCGGGATCAGCTCGCTGTTGTCGTCGCAGAGCCGGGTCGAGTTCATGCCGAGCGGCTTGAAAATGCGTTTGGTGAGGAAAGCGCGGAAGTCTTCGCCCGAGACGCGCTCGACGATCACCGAGGCCAGCATGAAGTTGGAGTTGGAGTAGCGGTAGCGCGTGGCCGGCGGGAAATCGAGCGTCTTCTGCCGCGTGACCATGTCGAACAGGTCGTCGCGCGAGATCGCCTGCTCGAACCCGATGCCGGAGAAGAGCAGCAGGGTCAGCTCGTCGCGGAGCCCGCTGGTGTTGTTGAGCAGGTGGCGGATCGTCAGCTTCTGCTCGAAGCGCGGAAGCTCGGGCAGGTGCTTCTGCACCTCGTCCTCGAGGCTGAGCTTGCCGTCCTGCTCGAGCATCAGGAGCGCGGTGCAGGCGAACTGCTTGGTGATCGAGCAGATATAGAAGACCGAGGAGGAGGAGAGCGGCACGTTGTGCTCGAGATCGGCGAGCCCATAGGACTTCTTGAGCACGACCTCGCCCTTGGAGACGACCGCGAGCGAGGCGCCTGGCTGTCGGTCTCGGGCCCAGTCCGAGAACAGCGCGTCGATGCGGGCGAGACGATCGTCAGCCATTTGGACGTCCTCCGACGAAGCGGTCGAGGAATTGCGCGACCGCGCCATGAACCGCGAGCCTGTTGTGAAGCTTGACGAAGCCGTGACCCTCATCGGGGAAGGTCACGTATTCGCAGGGAACGTTGCGGGACCTGACCGCCTTGACGATCTGCTCGCTTTCCGAGGGCGGCACGCGTGGATCGGTCATGCCCTGCGCGACGAGCAGGGGGCATTTGATGTCGCCGACCCTGGTCAGGGGCGAGGTCTCGATCAGGAACTCGCGGTCGCGTTCCGGATCGCCGTACTCCTTGGCGCGCTGCTTGCGCCGCCAGGGTCCGGTATTGGCCAGCATGGTGAGCCAGTTAGCGATTCCGTAGAAATCGATACCGGCAGCCCAGAGGTCCGGATAGAGCGTAATAGCGGCCAGCACCATGTAGCCACCATAGGACTGGCCCATGACGGCAATGCGGTGGCCGTCGATATCAGGGTGCCTGCGCAGCCAAGCATTGGCGTGCGCCAGGTCGTTGACCGAACCGGGTCGCAGGCGGACATCGTCGAGGCCGAGATAGACGCGGCCATAGCCTGAGGATCCGCGCACATTCGTCGCCAGGACCGCGTAGCCGCGGGCGATCAGGAACTGCACCTCGGTCCGAAAGTTCGGGAGATATTGAGACTCCGGCCCGCCATGGACGACCATCACCGTCGGATATCCGGAGGCCGGTTTCGGTGTCTTCGGCTTGAAGAAGAAAGCGGGGATCTGCCGGCCGTCGAAGGTCGGATAGCGGATCAACTCCGGCTCGACGAAATCCGTGACCTGGAGGCCCTTGGTATCCGAGGTCGTCAGCCGCGTGACCGCGCCGGTCGCGGTGTCGGCGCGAAAGAGGTCCGGCGTGCGGCACGCGCCGTTCAGCGTGAAGACGATGGCGCTGCCGTCGGGAAGCCAGGTCAGCTCCGGCACGATGCCAGGTCCCGGCAGCTCGATCTTCAGATCCTTGCCGCTCGCCATGTCGCGGATCGCGAGATTGCCGTAGCCCTCGACGTTGGTGACATGGGCGACGCGCGCGTCGTCGTGCGAGGGGCGAACGAGCTCGACGTCCCAGTCCGGCGCGTGCAGCCAGTCGAGCTTGCGCTTCGCAAGATCGAGGCGTGCGAAGCCGAGGAAATCCCTGTCGAGATCGGTCGAGAGATAGATCGACTTGCCGTCCTTGGCGAAGCGCACCGACTGATGGCGTCCTTCGCCTTTCGGCGTCAGCAGCTTCTCCATCTTGCCAGTGGCGATCTCGAGCAGGTGGAGATCGATGTCGAGCGAACCGCGCATCTCGATCACCGCGAGATGCTTGCCGTCGGGCGACCACGCGACCGGCGCGAAGTGACCATCGCCCTGGAAGACACGTATCTCCTCGCCTGTCGCGACGTCCATCACGTAGACGTCGAAGAAGGCCTGGTCGCGGATATTGGCACCGAAGGCGATGCGCTTGGCGTCGGGTGACCAGCCGCCCCAGATGTGGATCACCTTCGGGCGCCGCGTCAGCGGTTTCGCCGCACCGGCGCCGTCGGCAAGCAGATAGAACTGGATGCGCTCGTCGCCGCCGGCGTCCATGCCGTAGATCAGTGCCTTGCCGACCGGCGCATAGCCGACGAACGAGACCTTGTCTTCGTGCTGGGTGAATTGCTGCGGTGCGCCGTTCGGCAGCTCGAGCATCCATCCTTGGCCGACGCCCGTGTGATCCGACACGAACGCCAGCCGGCGCCCGTCGCTGCGGACGCTTGGGCAGATGGCGGAGCGCACGCCGAGATACGTGGCGATGTCGGCAGCAGGCATTGACGGGTCCTTAGGGGGGCCTACGACGGCGGGATGACGAGGAAGCGTAGCGGCTTTGCCTCAATCGGCAAGCGCGGCGTCGATCAGCGCGCTGGCGGCGCGCCGGCCCTCAGCCGCGGCCGATGCCTCGCCGACGACCTGTGCCAGCACGGTGGCGCCCTCCATCAGCATGTGGATCTGGCCTGCAAGACGCGTCGGGTCGTCGGCACCGGCTTCGTTCGCTACCCGCTCGAGGATACGGCGGACCTCGCGCTTGTGCGCGCTGGCGGCCTGGTGCGCAGGATCTTCGGCCGGCGCGTGCTCGGCGGCAGCGTTGATGAAGATGCAGCCGTGGAAGTCGCGGCTCTTGAACCACGCCTCGAGGATATCGAACACCGCGAGCAGGCGATCGCGGCCGGTCTTGCCACGACGGTCGATCTCGGACTCGAACCAAGCACGAAACAAGCGATCACGCTCAGCGAGGCACGCCAGGATCAGCGCGTCCTTTGAGCCGAAATGTTTGTATAGAGTCATCTTCGCAATGCCGGCTTCCGCCAGCAGCTTGTCGATGCCGGTCGCGTGAAAGCCGTGACGATAGAATAGCCGCAGCGCGGTCTCGATGAGCTGCGCGCGCCGCTGCGACTCCGCCATCTCGTTCGACTCCTCCTTGAGCTTGCTCGAAGAGTAGCGTGGTCGTTCCGTCACGGAAATAACGCTGGACCTCCCAGACCGCGGGCCTCATGATCCAGCCCGATCCGTCGTCGTTGGTCTTGGCCATGGTGGCTGCGAAAGCGAAGACGGGAGCCAGTGGTGTGCGCCGTTCCGCTCGATGGTTCCGATCGCCGCGACATTCGTTGCAATGACGTTTCATTGCCAATGTCGCCGCACCTGATCCTGACAATCCGGTCGACCGCGTCCTGCCGGTTCGCCGCGCCAGTCCAACGGCGTCGCGTACCGTCGCGCCACGGCATGAGCCTGCCTTCGCGAGAGCGGGGCGATCGACCCTGAGGATTGGAAAAATGTCGACCAAGCTGTTCGTTGGAAATCTCCCCTACACGATGACGTCGGAAGACCTGAAAGAGACCTTCGGCCCGTTCGGTCCGGTGGTCTCGGCCAAGGTCATCACCGATCGCGAGACCGGCCGCTCCCGCGGCTTCGGCTTCGTCGAGCTGCAGACGCCGGACGCGTGCCAGCGCGCCGTGCGCGAGCTGAACGGTGCTGACCTCGGCGGCCGCGCCGCGACCGTTCGCGTTGCTGAAGACCGCCCGCCGGGCGGTGGCGGTGGCGGCGGCGGTCGTGGCATGGGCGGCGGTGGCGACCGCGGCCCGCGCGCTCCGCGCTGGTAGTCGTCATCTAGCGTTTGCGTCGCGCTCTGCTCGCGGAAGCGGGCGGAGCGCGATTGCTTTGAGGACGCCCCTCGGCGGCGACTCCTCGTCTCTCCCCAGGCTAGGATGGCGGGCAACCGGCGGAGCCGGATGCGTGCCTATCATCTTGTCGATTGCGGTGCGTCCGACTATTGGACGTGTGGGTGGCCGCGGGGAGGGGATATGAAGTACACGCCGGGTCCGTGGAAGATGCGTCCGAACGGCGACATGAGCTCGGCGCCGCGGGGTGGCAAGGCCGTTCAAGTCTGCTCGATCTCCTGGGGCGTCTCGGCCTCGGATGACAAGCCGGGCAATGCGCGTCTCATCCAGTGCTCGCCGCAGCTGAGCGAAGCGCTGGACGAGATGATGCTGCTTGTCACCACACCGACCGTTAGCCAGGCCATCCTCGGCAACGCCAAGCTGCTGCCAAAGGCCAAGCAGATCATCGAGAACGCCAAGATTGTTCTGGAGGCCGCGACGGGCGAGGCGCAGGCTGTGTGGCCGCGTATCGACCACGCCAAGCCGAAGCTCGAGTAGATGCGCCTAGACCAATACCTGGCGCTGATCGGCGACTCGAAGGTGGAGGATTGGCGCCTGATCACGCGCCCGACCTTTCGCCACCACTTTCACAGAGGCACCGACGAGAAGGGCGAAGAAGTCTCCGTCGAGGTCGACGAGCATCGCGTCGCCATGTCCTTCTCGCAGAACATCCGGATTACGCTGGCCTATGGCCTCGTGTCGGATTCCCACTACCGCATCGATCCCAAGCACAAGTTCGGCCTGCTGAACGCGCGCTCGGAGTTCGTCGACTGCTTCTACGACAACATCCTCGTGCACCGGGAAACGGTGGTCCGCGTCGCGCGTCAGCGCTGCGTGCTGCCGGAGCCGGCGGACTGGACGGAGTCGCCGATCAGGGTGCCGCGGCGAAAGGCGCGCTTCGCCAGGCTGATCCATGTCCTCGCCGGCCCGCTGACGGACTTCGACGAGTACTTCAAGGAAGCGGGGATGGTGGAAGTCGAGGCGCCCTGGCCCTGACCCTCCCCCCCCCGGGCCGCCTAGAGGCGGCCGAGGAACGCCGTCAGCTGCGAGAGGCCGAAGAGCGCGCCGAGGCCGCCGAGCAGGAGGACGCCCAGCAAAATGATCGGCATGACGAGCGAACTCGACTTGGCGGGAGCCTTCGGTGCACCGGTTCCCTTGAACTCGACATCCGGCTTCTTGTCGGGAACGGCGGCGGCTTTCGTCTCTTGGGGCGGAGGCGCCTTCCGTTCGGTCTGGGGCTTGGCCGTGTCGTAGATGACGATCTCTTTCCCCTTATTGGTCTTGGGGTCGAAATCGTCCTTGATGACCTTGATCGCCTCGAAGCGCTTCTCGCCATAAAGCTGCTTTGCTGTCTCGATCGCCGGCTCGCGCGTTTGATAGGTCGAGTCGATCTGCCAGACCCCACCTTTCAGCGTGTGGACTTCAAAATTCGTCGGCATCTCGACACACTTTCCCTAGGCAGATCAGGCTATCCTGTGGATATTTTCAGAAACTTGGTGAAAATTCAAGACGAGAGGACCAGGATCCCGGCCCCCTCGTCTTCGCCATTCCACTGAAATTACAGGCGGTTAGGCTCCCGGGTGCCACGCCACGCAGGTCTGCTGCTGCTCGCCCAGGCCGTCGATGCCGAGCCGCATCACGTCGCCGGCCTTGAGATAGATCTGGGCCGGCTTCTGGCCCATGCCGACGCCGGGCGGCGTTCCGGTCGAGATCACGTCTCCGGCCCGGAGCGTCATGAACTTGCTGCAGTAGCTGACCAGTGTGCGGACGCCGAAGATCATGGTCTTCGTGCTGCCGTTCTGGAAGCGCTTGCCGTTGACGTCGAGCCACATGCCGAGGGCCTGCGGGTCGGCGACCTCGTCGGAAGTGACCAGCCAGGGGCCGAGGGGACCGAAGGTGTCGCAGCCCTTACCCTTGTCCCAGGTCCCGGAGCGCTCGATCTGGAACTCGCGTTCGGAGACGTCGTTGCAGACGGCATAGCCGGCCACATAGTCGAGCGCCCGCTCTTCGGAGACGTGCTGCGCGGTCGACCCGATGACCACGGCGAGCTCGACCTCCCAGTCGGTCTTCTTGGAATCCCTGGGGATCACGACCGGGTCGTTGGGTCCGGAAATGGCGGTATCCGCCTTCATGAAGATGATCGGCTCCTTCGGGATCGCCGCACCGGTCTCGGCGGCGTGATCGGAGTAGTTGAGGCCGATGCAAAGGAACTTGCCGATGCGGCCGACGCAGGGGCCAAGCCGCGGCTTGCCCTCGACCACGGGGAGCGACTCCGGATCGAGCGCGCGCAGGCGGTCGAGACCGCGCGGGCCTAGGGCGCTGCCCTTCAGGTCCGCGATCTGGCCGGAGAGGTCGCGGATGCGGCCCGAACGGTCGAGCATGCCCGGCTTCTCCTGGCCCGGCGGGCCATAGCGCAACAGCTTCATCGGCGTTTCCTTATGACGGGGGACTGGCGAGGGAGCGGACCTTACCGGCCCGCCCGCGTCGCGCGCAAGCCGTCGAAGGCCCCGTTCCGCCCCGAGAAATGGCCGCCTCAGCGCTCCGAGGGAGGGCGCAGCGCGCCGTCGGGCGTCGAGTTCCTGAGATTGGCGACGAACAACCGGATCAGCGCTCGCAGGAAAGGATCGGCGACCTTCAGCTTGTACTTGAAGACGCGCTCGCTGATGACCGTGACCTTGGTGTCCTCGATCGCGGTTGCGGTCGCCGTGCGCGGCCCGCCATCGATCACCGCCATCTCGCCGAAGATCCCGCCGGCTCCGATGCGGACGAACGGGACGCGGCGGCCGCGCACTATGCGGTCGAGCTCTACCAGCCCCTCGTCGACCAGGAAGGCGCGCCGGCCGCTCTGGCCTTCCTGGAAAATCTCGGTTCCCTTCGCATAAAAGCGGGTCGTGTAGTCGAGCGCGTCCATGACTGGATATCAACGCGTGCCGAGAGACACCGCAAGTGGGCTCCCGACCGAAAGGCCGAGGTCCCTGTCGGCGCGGCCTCGATTGACGGAGATTTCGACCAGTCCGTTGGCGTTCTCGTACCAGAAGGCCTCGCCCGGAGCGGCATCGGAGAAGGTCCGCTGGCGTGCCAGCCGGCGGCCCGCGGCCTCGATGATCGCCTCGGCGTCGACGCGGCTCGCTCGAAGTCCGGTCATCGCATTGCCGTAGTGATCGACATAGACGATCTCGGCAAGGTCGTCGGGCCAGCTCCGGGGCTTGCTCGCGAGATCCTCGATCGCGGCCATCGGGACGAGCGACCCTGCCGCGAGGCGCGCCGCCACCGGCGCGAAGAGATCTCGCCCATGGAACGAGGCCGACAGCCGCTTCGGCTGCCAGGTGATGGCGAAGGCGCGCCGCCGGCTCGCGCGCCGCCACGCCAACTCGAACAGCCCGTTGTCGGGGCCGACATAGCGTCGTCCATCCGCCTCGACCACGATCGCTCGCCGCTCGCTGCCGACGCCCGGGTCGACGATCGCGAGAAACACCGTGGGCGGCGGGAACTCCCGGGCATAGGCCGCGAGCAGGTAGGCCGAGCGCCGCGCGTCGAAGACCGGCGCATCGGCGAAGAGATCGATGATCGGTAAGCCCGGCGCCTCGCGGCTGAGTACGGCCTTCATCTGCCCGACATAAGGCCCGGTGAGGCCGAAGTCGGTGAAGAGGACGATCATCAGGCCAGCAGCGTACAGAGCCCGTCGGCGAGCGGCGTCACGGCACGAAGACCGAGGCCGGCGATCGCGCGCGACGGATCGCCCACGGATTCCCGGATGTCGCCAGCGCGGGCCGGGCCGTGCTTGATCTCGAAGCTGCGTCCGGCGGCTTTCATCAGCGTGCGGGCGAGATAGAGGATCGAGGTGGCATTGCCAGTGCAGACGTTGAAGACACGAGACGTGGTGGTCGAGGTCGCCATCGCCGCCATCAGATGGTCGACGACGTCGCCGACGAAGATGAAGTCGCGCGTCTGGCCGCCATCACCATGGATGCCGATCCGCCGTCCGGTCATAACGCTTTCGGCGAACACCGAGATGACGCCCGAGTAGGGCGACTTAGGGTCCTGGCGCGGACCGTAGACATTGAAGAAGCGCATGCCCGTGGTGGGCACGCCGTGCACATGGCTGGCGACGCGCGCATGCAGCTCGCTGCCGAGCTTGTCGGCGCCGTAGGCGGTCAGAGGGCGTGTCGGCGTCGTCTCCGAGATCGGCAGATCCTTGGCGTCGCCATAGACCGCGGCGGAGGAGGCATAGACGACGGGTATCTGGCTGCCGTTGCTGCCGGCCGTCCTCGCCGCGTCGAGCACGGTAATGGTTCCGGTTAGGTTGGTGCGGTGCGTTCCGAGCCAATCCTCGTTGGAACGCTGCACCGAAGCGACAGCGGCCAGGTGAAAGCAGCCATCGACGCCCGTGACGGCGGAGCTGACCGCGTTCACATCGGCGACGTCTCCTTGGATCACCCGCACCCCGGGCGGGAGGTTCGAGAGATGACCGGTCGAGAGATCGTCCAGCACAACCGCCTCGTCGCCGCGTGCCAGCAGCGCGTCCACCAGATGCGAGCCGATGAAACCGGCGCCGCCCGTGACCAGATACCGCCCCACCCGTTCCTCTCCCCACCGAACGTTAAGCCAAAACCTAACCGCGCGGCAGCCGGACGCAAGAGGCCGTGCGCGGACAGTTGACGGCTCCGCCGGCCGACTCTAGGGTTCGGCGGTCATGTGCGAAGCGTCCCGACGGGTCCAGGAGCTGCGACTTACGACCCCGGCACTCTGAACAAGAGGCCGGGACACCGTCGTTTGTCGTCGTTTCAACCTAGTTGGAAGTCCGTGCCATGACTCCTTTCCCGAAGCTGCCTGCCCACAAGTATCGTCCGTTCCAGCCGATCAGCCTGCCTGATCGCCACTGGCCCGCGCGCGTCATCGACAAGGCCCCGGTCTGGTGCTCGGTCGATCTCCGTGACGGCAACCAGGCGCTCATCGAGCCGATGGGGCCGGAACGAAAGCGCCGGATGTTCGACCTCCTTGTCCGCATGGGCTTCAAGGAGATCGAGGTCGGCTTCCCGTCCGCCTCGCAGACGGACTTCGACTTCGTCCGCCAGATCATCGAGGAAGGCCTGATCCCCGATGACGTCACCATCCAGGTGCTGACCCAGGCGCGCGAGGAGCTGATCCGCCGCACCTTCGAATCGCTGAAGGGTGCCAAGCGCGCGATCCTGCATCTCTACAACTCGACCTCGACCCTGCAGCGCCGCGTCGTCTTCGGGCTCGACAGGCAGGGCATCGTCGACATCGCCGTCAACGGCGCCAAGCTGGTGCGCAAGCTCGCCGACGAGATCCGGCGCGAAGGCACGCATATCACGATGCAGTACTCGCCGGAGAGCTTCACCGGCACGGAGCTCGACTTCGCCGTCGATGTCTGCGAGCGCGTTGCCGAGGTATGGAAGCCGACGAAGCAGGAAAAGATCATCTTCAATCTGCCGGCGACGGTCGAGATGGCGACGCCGAACGTCTATGCCGACCAGATCGAGTGGTTCTCGCGCAACGTCAAGGATCGCGACAAGATCATCCTGTCGTTGCATCCGCACAACGACCGGGGCACCGGCGTAGCAGCGGCCGAGCTCGGCGTCATGGCCGGTGCCGACCGCATCGAGGGCACGCTGTTCGGCAACGGCGAGCGCACCGGCAATGTCGACATCGTGACGCTGGCGCTCAACATGTACAGCCAAGGCGTCGATCCGGGCCTCGGCGTCGGTAACATCGACGAGATGAAGAGCACGGTCGAGTACTGCAACCAGCTGCCGGTGCATCCGCGCCACCCCTATGCCGGCGAGCTCGTGTTCACCGCCTTCTCGGGTTCGCACCAGGACGCGATCAAGAAGGGCTTCGCCGCGCTTGAGAAGAGCAACAGCGGCATCTGGGAAGTGCCATACCTGCCGATCGATCCCAAGGATCTCGGCCGCGACTACCAGGCGGTGATCCGGATCAACAGCCAGTCGGGCAAGGGCGGCGTCGCCTATGTGATGCAGCAGGATTACGGCTTCGACATGCCGCGCAAGCTGCAGATCGAGTTCAGCCAGGTGATCCAGAACATCGCCGACGGCACCGGCAAGGAGATCCAGCCGACGACGATCAAGGAGGCCTTTGACAAGGAGTATCTCGCGGAGGACGGACTTGCCTTCGTCGAGCATCGCACCGTGCCCTCCGGCAAAGGCGGGAGCCGCTCGCTCTCCGCGGTGATCAGTGTCGGCGGCAAGGAGCGTGAGGTAAACGGCAACGGCAACGGGCCGATCGATGCCTTCGTCGATGCGCTCTCGAAGGCGCTCGGGATCTCGATCAAGGTCCTCGACTATCGCGAGCACGCTCAGGGATCGGGCGCGGATGCCACGGCTGTCGCCTATGTCGAGGCTAAGATCGGCGATGGCGCGCCGCTGTTCGGCGTCGGCGTCGACCCGAACATCGTTGCGGCTTCGCTTCGCGCCGTGGTCAGCGCCGTCAACCGGGCGAAGCGCTCAAGCTAGCGCGCGGACGGCGCCGGCGACGGAGAGCAGGAGCAGCAGGACGAGCACCGCCTTCCGGAAGGTGGCGGGCTCGGTCCTGATGTAGCCGCGGCTGCCGATGGCGATGCCTATCAGCAGCACCGGCAGGAGCAGGGCGGCGGCCGCGAAGGTTCCGGTCGTCACCAGGCCCTCCGCCGCGCCGAGCGCCAATGCGTAGGTGTCGGTCGCGAGGAAGAAGGCGACCAGCGAGGCGCGTACCGCTGCCGTCCCTGCGGGCGAGGAAAGATAGAACAGGATCACCGGCGGACCGCCGATGCCGAGGCTGCCGTTGAGGAGCCCGACGGCTCCTCCGGTAGCCAGCGTAGCGGCAAGGCTGGGCATCGTCTTGAGCGCGAAGCCGCGCCAGAGTAGCGCCGTAGCCGTAACGACCAGCGCTGCGATCGCGAGCCGGATCGACGTATCCGACAGCGTCGCCAGCAGATGGACGCCGAAGGGCGTCGCTACGACAGTGCCGAGGATCAGCGGCCAGAGTGAGCGCCAGTCGACCTGGCGCCAGACACCGGGCAGCATGTGGATGCTGGCCGCGACCTCCAGGACGAAGACGATCGGGATCGCGCGCGACGGCGGCAGGGCCAGGGACAGTCCGGAGATGGCCAGCATCGAGAAGCCGAAGCCGGAATAGCCGCGGACGATCGCCGCGATCGTCAGCGCGACGACGATCATCGCGACCGTCACCGGCGACAGCGCAGGGAGGTCGAGGAGATCGGCGAGGCGGTCGAGCATGAGGATCCCCGGACGCTACCGCGGCAAAGGATCGCTTGCCCAGGGGAGGGGGGCGCTGTACCTCCAGGCCATGTCCGACACCGCTCTCGCCGATGCCGATGGACGCTCGCCCTGGGCCGGGCTTCAGGGCGTGCGCTTCGCCGAGGTTCGCCCGATAGGCCGGCCGGTCTCCGGCACCGTTACGGTTCCCGGAAGCAAGAGCTTCACCAATCGCGCGCTGCTCCTGGCGGCGTCGGCGAAAGGCTCGTCGACTCTGAGCGGTCTTTTGCGCAGCGACGACTCCTACTGGTGCATCGACGCGCTGAAGCGGCTTGGCATCGGCATCGAGATCGACGGCACCACGGTCAGGATAGAGGGCTGCGATGTGCGCTGGCCGGCCGCCGAGGCGGAACTCTTCATCGGCTCGGCCGGCACGATCGGGCGTTTCCTTCCGGGTGTGCTGGCCGCGGCACCGTCCGGCAGGTATCGCGTGCGGGCAAGCAGACAGCTGGAGAAGCGGCCGGTGGCGCCGCTGATGGAGGCGCTGGCGACGCTCGGTGCCAAGGCCGTGCATCACGATCAGCCGGGCGGCTACCCGATGACGATCGCCGCCGGCGGTCTTCATGGCGGTCGCATCTCGATGTCGGGCAAGGTCTCGAGCCAGTTCATCTCCGGCATGCTGATCGCGGCGCCACTGGCGTCCTCGGCGGTCGCGCTCGATGTCGTCGACGACATCGTCCAGTCCGATTATGTGCGCATGACCCTCGATGCGATGGCGGCATTCGGCGCCGGCGCCAGGCATGACGCCGGCCTGTCGCATTTCGACATCGAGCCGCAGCGCTACCAGGGGCGTAGCTACGCGATCGAGGCCGACGCCTCGACCACCACTTATTTCGTTGCGCTGGCGGCGGTGACCGGCGGCCGCGTCGTCGTCGACAATATCGGTACCGACACGCGCCAGCCCGATCTCCGATTCATCGATGTGCTCGAGCGCATGGGCTGCACCGTCGAGCGGCACGCCGATCGCGTCGCGGTCGCGGGACCGCAGCGGCTGCGCGGAAACCTGACTGTCGACATGAAGCCGATGTCGGACGCGACGCTGACGCTCGCCGCTTTGGCGCCCTTCGCCGACGGTCCGATCGCGATGACCGGCGTCGCCCATATCCGCAAGCACGAAAGCGATCGCATCGCGGTCATGGCGGAGGCGCTGGCGAAGCTCGGCATCGGCGTCGAGGAGCGGGCGGATGGCCTCGTCGTCTCGCCGGGGGCGCCGCGCTACGCCGAGCTCGACACGCATGACGATCACCGCGTTGCGATGTCCCTCGCCGTGCTCGGCGCCAAGGCCGAGGGCGTTCGGCTCTCCGATCCGGGTTGCGTGTCGAAGACCTGTCCGGTCTTCTTCCAGGAGATCGGGGCGCTCGGCGTGCCGGTCAGCTTGGTCTAGCGGCGTCCACCTTGTAGCCGCGCATCGCGCGCTCGACGCGCACGCTGAGATCGGCGGCGCCGACCGGCTTCACGAGGAAGCCGTCGATCCCGACATCCTTCGCCTTCATGACGACTTCGCGTTCGGTATGCGAGGTCATGAACAGGATCGGCGTCCTGAGCCCGCCGCTGTTGCGCTGGCGCACCCATTTGACGAAGGCGAAGCCGTTCGTCGGCGCCATGTTGATGTCGCAGATGATCAGGTCCGGCACGTGCGCGGTGAACTGCTCTTTCGCCGCTTCGCCATTCGCGGCTTCGAGGATGGCGCCGAAGCCTAGCCCGCGCAGCAATATGCGCGCGGCATCCCGCACCGTCTCCTGATCGTCGACGATCAGGACGGTGAAGTTTTTGTAACGGTCCCCTGATGTTGCAGAACGCTCGGCCACCTGAGCTCGAAGTCTATTGGAATGTTGGAGATTACTTCAAGCCATTGAAGGTCAACTTGCGGGCGCCGGCAGGCCACGGATCGCCTCGGCCAGATCGCTGGCCTCGCGCGGCAGGTTGATCGAGGACGCGGTAATCCAGTCCGCTTTCGCGGCGGCGGCCTCGAAGGATTTCGCCGCCTGGCCGAGGCGCGTTGCCCCTGCGCTGAAGGCGGCGCCCTTGAGCGCGTGGGCGTGCCCCTTTGCGGCTGTGACGTCCATTGCCGAGGCGGCGGCCATCGCTTCGGCCGCCATTTTCGGTGCTTGGTCGGCGAAGCGCCGAAGCATTGCCGTCAGTTCCAGGGTCAGTCCGCCGGCGATCGACTCGAGCTCCGAAAGATCGAGGACGGGAGCCGCTTCGTGGGGCGCGGTATCCTTCGCCGGCGGCGGGTCGAGAAACGCAGCGGCGAGGCTCGCTGCGGTTGCCGGCCAGCCGCAGGCGACGTCGAACCCCTCTGGGGGTACGCCAGCCGACAGGATCACCAGCCGCAGGTCGTAGAGGAGGGGGGATGTCCGGACCGCGCGGG
>Ga0194132_10001685_pt1 | contig 44052 bp, 41 predicted proteins | sample TA2KigOf80mmetaG_FD_148612 | JGI IMG/M metagenome (GOLD analysis project Ga0194132, IMG submission 148612) | Freshwater microbial communities from Lake Tanganyika, Tanzania - TA2015054 Kigoma Offshore 80m | ecosystem: Environmental > Aquatic > Freshwater > Lake | place: Tanzania: Lake... | reverse complement strand
AGAACGCCAATCGCGCCTTTGCGATGCTGGCGATGGTGAACATTTACAAATGGGATAGGCCGCTCACGGGATAAGTGCGTGCAGCGGAAGCCTAAAACGGCGAAAAACACCGAATTAAACATCGAAAGCGCCTTCGGCCTGATGAAATCAGCATTCATTTCGCATAATCGGCATCATCGCTTTCCTCGGGCGCACCTTTTACCTACTTGATCAGCGTATCCTTAAAAAGGAATTCACCGACCACGCCAAGAACTTCAACGAGCGCATCGAGGCTATCGGCAAACTAGATCTGGACGCCGACTTACGCAAGCGGCACGACGCATTAAAAGTCCCGCTCGAAGCCTACATCCGCTCATCGGAAACGCTGATCGGCGTGGCGGCCGATAAGGACCAGGCGAAGCAGCAGTTAAAGGGCTTTCAACAGGCGTACGAAGCGCTGGAAAAACCCATGGCCGCGTTCAGCGACCATCTCGAGGAGCAGGTCAAGCAGCGCAAGGAAGCGGTGGATGCCGCAACAAAGCTCTCCGAATGGCTGACCTTGGTGATGACGCTGGCGGGCGTGGGGGTGATCGGACTACTGGGATTGCTGGTGTTGCGAAACGTCACCGGCTCGATCGGCGGCGTGCAACGTGCGGTGGACGATTTGCGCACCGGCACGGCCGACCTCACCCACCGGCTGCCGCCGATGAAGGGCGAATTCGAGACGCTGCGCAACTCGCTCAACGCCTTTATCGCGGGGCTGCACGATATCGTGGCGCGCGTGCGCGACAACGCCGCGAGCATCGGCGTGAGCTCGCAACAAGTCGAGCACGGTAACCGCAGCCTGTCCGCGCGCACCGAGGCGCAAGCGGCGAGCCTCGAGGAAACCGCCGCCAGCATGGAGCAATTCACCAGCACGGTGAAGCGCAACGCCGAGAACGCGCAGCGCGCGCGTGATCTTGCGCAAGGCGCTTCGTTGGTGGCCGAGCGTGGCGGCGCAACGGTGAACGGCGTGGTGTCGACGATGAACGACATCTCGGAAGCGTCGCGCAAGATCGCCGATATCATCGGCGTCATCGACAGCATTGCGTTTCAGACCAACATCCTCGCGCTTAACGCCGCGGTGGAAGCCGCGCGCGCCGGCGAACAAGGCCGCGGCTTCGCGGTGGTGGCGAGTGAAGTGCGTGCGCTGGCGCAACGCTCGGCGCAAGCGGCGCGCGAAATCAAATCGATGATTCAGGCGTCGGTGGAAAAAGTGGAAACCGGCTCGCGCTTTGTAGGTGATGCCGGCAAGACCATGGACGACATCGTCACCGCGGTAAAGGAAGTGAGCGCCATCATCGCCAACATTTCCACCGCCAGCACCGAACAGCTCGACGGCATCGAGCAAGTCAACCGCGCCATCACCGACATCGACGGCACCACCCAGCAAAACGCTGCGATCGTGGAGCAATCCACCGCCGCCGCCACGCACATGGCCGATCAGGCGCGTGAACTGGTCGCCGCGGTGGCGCGCTTTAAGTTGCACACCACCATGGCCCATGCCGTGTTCGCCAACGCGCCACGCACGCAAGCCGCGCGTGAAGCCGCGCCCAAAACCACCGCACCCACGGTCAAGCAAGAGCCCGCGTTGGCACCCGCCGCTGCGCGCACCGCGTTGCCGCCGCGTGCAGCCACCGCCGCGCAAAAAACCGAGGGCGAGTGGAAAGAATTCTAAGATACTTACGTAAGTATTTGATTTTATTATATTTTTAATATCCGTCGCGCCCGCGTATGTATCGCCTGGGCGCGCGCTGCCGCACCCCGCACCCAACAACGTTCTGCAGCTGCGGCACTAAGGCAGGAGCGTTACGCCGCGCATGAGCGTAAAGCGGCTTAACCCTGGCGCGCAAAACACCATGCTATAGTGATTTTGCCCGCCATGAAGACCGTGCTACTGAAACTAATCGCGCTCTATCAACTGCTGCTGTCGCCGTTTTTCGGCCAGCAATGCCGCTTTTACCCGACGTGCTCGAATTACGCCAAGGAAGCGATCGAACGCCACGGTTCGCTCCATGGCGGCTGGCTCGCCGTGAAACGCATCGTCAAATGCGCGCCGTGGCATCCGGGCGGCATTGACGAAGTGCCGCCGACCAAGCGCTAGAATTTGATCAACGCAGGGTGCGCATCGCGCACCCTACTCGTTAATGGTCAGCTCGGTGGGAGACGGGCTGGGATGAGGGATACGCCTTTTAAATGCCGCAGGATCATGACAGACATGACAGGCTCTAAGCACTATGCACCAACACGGCACATCAAACCCTTGAGGTACTCGCTTTCCGGGAAATTGAGCGCCACCGGATGATCCGCCGCAGCGTGCAGCCAGGCTTCTATGCACGCCGTGACACCGGCATCGAGCGCGGCGCCGGCGACGATTTTTTGGAACAGCTCGGCCGACACGCCGCCGGAACACGAATAGGTCATCAACACGCCGCCGCGGTTCAACAGTTTGAACGCGAGCAGGTTGGCATCTTTGTACGCGCGCGCGGCTTTTTCGGCGTGTGCGGCGGTGGGCGCGAGCTTGGGCGGATCGAGCACGATGATGTCGAAGCGCCGGTTCTGATCGCGAAACTTGCGTAGCTGTTGGAACACGTCCGCCTCGATCCAATCGGCGTCGGGCAAATGATTCAGCCGCGCGTTTTCGCGCGCGGCGGCGAGCGCGGGGGCGCTGCTGTCCACCGCGGTGACCGCTGCCGCGCCGCCGGCGAGCGCGTTTAATGCAAAACCGCCGCTGTAGCAAAAACCATCGAGCACCACGCGGCCCGGCGCGATGGTTCTTAACCGCGCGTGGTTATCGCGTTGGTCGAGGTAGTAGCCGGTTTTGTGGCCAGCCTCGATTTGAATTTTGAATTTGAGGCCGTGCTCGTGAATGATGAGTAGCGCGCCGGGTGCGCCCAGGGCGGGGCCACGCAACAGACCGCTGCGCGCGGGCAAACCCTCGAGCGTGCGCACATCGGCATCCGAGCGCTCGTACACGCGCGCCACATTCGGCAACGCCGCCAGCGCATCCGCAATCGCCTCGCGCCAGCGTTCGGCGCCGGCACTGTTTAATTGCACGACCACGGTGCCGGCGTAGCAATCGGCGACAACGCCGGGCAAGCCATCCGCTTCGCCGTGCACCAAACGCACGCTATCGCTTGCGCCGCCCGCGATGAGCATCGCACGCGCTTGCGCGGCGCGTGCGATGCGCTCGTTAAAGAACGCGGCATCGATTTGGCGAGCGCGCCAATCCCACACGCGCGCGCGGATCTGCGAATGCGGGCTATAGGCGGCGAGCGCAAGTAACCCGCCATCGGCGGCGCGCACCTCGACGGTGTCGCCCGCTTCGGGCTTGCCGTCGACCCGCGCGATGGCGCCGGCGAACAGCCACGGGTGGCGGCGTTCCAGCGATTTTTCGCGGCCGGGTTTGAGGATGAGTTTATGCATGCGGTGGCGGTGTGGCCCCGTTCGCGGAGCCGGGTGTGGGTGGGCTCGCGCGAGTTTACCCGCTTCCCCGCCTTGCCCAAGGGCACCGCGCGCGCGCGCAACGTGAGCGGCGGCACTACGCTTGTTTAGCGTTAGCGTTTGAGTCAGGCGCGGCCATTGAGCAGCGCGGACTCTGCAAATTCAAACGCTTGCGGCAATGCATTTTCCCTCACCCCTGCGCCTCTCCCGGTGGGCTGATCATTACCCACATTTTCTTACGCCGCTTCAAAAGCGCACGGGCATTTGTTCGGCGTAGGGTGCGCTGGATATTTGCTGCAAAGCTCTGGCTGATAATCAGCCCGGTGAGGGGTTTGCACCCCTTCTCCTCCAGGTGAACGGCGGGGGGAGCGAAGCGAGGGGCCGAAGGCAGGTATCGCTTTTTCAATCCCCGCAAGTTCATGACGGGCGCTGGTGATAATCCAAGTCATGCATCATTGCAAAGCGTAAGGCACCACGTTGCAAACAAACGCCATCATAAAATATATAATAAAATCAAATAGTTAAGATGAAACGCCCGACGCGTGCCAACCCTTCGCCGGCACGATCGGCAACAGCAAATAAGCTCCATTGACGCCGCCGGTATGCAACGTCACCTGGCCACCATAAACACTGGCCGGCCGGCTATCGGGGTCGGCATGTGTCATGCCGCCGGTGCCGCGCGTGCCGTAGTGAAACTTTTTGGCGAATTCGGCAATCTCGCCTTCGTATTCGTAGTCGCAGCCTTTGACCGTCAGCGCGATGCGCCAACCCGCCGGCACGACGATGCAACTGGTGACGATTTCGACATCGCATTCGTAAACTTGCCCCGGCGTTAACGGCTCGGCTTTGTCGTGCGGGTGATACGGGCGATAGGGTTTGGTTTTCGCGGGGTCGAGCGCGCGGTGCGAGGCGCGCAGCCAGCCGTTGGCGATCGGTGTGTTGGGGTCGGTGCTGCCCATGAAGGTGAGTTCCTTGCCCTGCGGATCGAACACGCGCACGATCAAAAACAAATCGGTGTCGCTGGTGGCCGATGACACAAACAGCCTGGCCATCATCGGGCCGGTGATTTCGGTGTCTTTGTCGAGCGGCGGCAGGGTGAAGGTGAGGCCTTTGCCCAATGCGTCGTACGTGATTTGGCCTGCTTGCGCAACCGGTGTGGCGTTCAGGCTCTGATTCGACGCATCGAGATAAAACTTAGTCCATTGCGTGCGCGCGAGCGGCCATTCGTTTTCCGTGCGGCGCACGAATTTCTCGCCGGGGTGGCGAATGTTCAGTTGCACGCGCGGTTGTTTTTCCCAGCCGGATTTTTCGCCTTTCAAGAAGCAGTCGAAAAACCGCTTTTGCAAATCCAGACCATACGGCGTGGAGAACTGCGACCAGTGCGAATCGCCGTGCGCTTCCAGCCATTTGGGCGTATCGGCGGGCGTTTCGGTAAAGCCGTTAAAGTTGCCGCGCGGGTGGATGCCTTGGCCGCCCCAGTTGGCGCAGGTGAGGAGCGGCGTTTTGATTTTTGATAAATCGGCCGTGCGCGCTTTGTGCCAGTCGTCGTAGAACGGGTGTTTTTTCAACTCTTCAAACGCATCGACGCGGTTCTTGGCGAGCTCTTCTTCACTCAACGTCACCGGCCCCGCGATGGGTTCGCCGGTGTTCGGGTTTTTCGCCGAGTGTTCGCCGCGCCCGTACTGCACGTGCACCACCTGGTGCTTGGCCCACACTTTTTGGAACTCGCACAAAATGCCGCCGTGATAACCGGAGTCGCGGTAACGGTCGTTCTGCCCTTCCCACGGAATGATCGCCGCCAAGTGCGGCGGCGGCGGCGCCATCGCCGCCACGCGCCACTGGTTGCTTGAGTAGTACGAAATGCCCAGCATGCCCACCTTGCCGTTGCTCCACGGCTGCGTGCCCGCCCACTCGATGCATTGATAAAGATCGAGCGTTTCGCGATGGCTCGCCGGGTCCATGAAGCCGGGCGACCAGCCCGCGCCGCGCGAATCCACGCGCACGATCGCGTAGCCGTGCGGCACCCACCACTCGGGATCGGTGGTTTCCCAGTTTTGATATTTATTGCTGGAGATTTCGAGAATGCCGGGATGATCGGTGACCATCTTCTCCCACTGCAGCGGGTAGCCTTGCTGATAGGCGACGCCTTTGCCGTAGACGCCGTAGGTGAGTATCACGGGGCATTTGGCGTTGTCATCGACGGGGCGATAGACATCGGCGCGCAGCGTCAGCCCGTCATCCACCGTGATCGGCTGATGCCAGGTGATGCGCATGTTGTCGCGGATTTCAGTGCGGTAAAACGAATCGGCGGGTTGTGGGGGCATTTTTACTTAAGTATTTGATTTAATTGAATATTTTATTTTGGGACAGAGTGGCGGCTGATGCCTGTGTGGCAGGCGCTCTCGCGTTGTAGTCATTGTGCCATCAGCCGCGACCGACGGGGTTTTTACGCTGCGCCCCCCCATTACGCCAACCCCATTGCAGCGCCGGCACGAAAAACAGTGTTTCCAAACCGGCAAAAATGTTGTGTTGTTTTTATCAAAAAACGCCGTCGATTGATTTACATCAACCGCCGCGCGCGACGCTTTTTTATCCTCGTATGCGCACCTTGAACTTCAACACCAGTCGGGAGAAATTGTTATGCGCAGGTTCAGATCAGCGGGGCTTTTTTTTGTGGTTGCATTTTTGCTCGGCGGCGCCGCGCAGGCGGCACAAGGCGATTGGCTCGCCCGCGCGCGCGTGATCAACATCAACCCCGATGCCAGTTCATCCGCGCTGAACCTGGATGTCAACTCCAGAACCACGCTCGAAGCGGATTTCAGCTACTTCATCCACAACAACGTGGCGCTGGAACTGATACTGGCCACCAAAAAACACCAAGTCACCGCGGGCGGCACAGCGGTGGGCAGCGTCAAGCATCTGCCGCCCACGATCACGCTGCAATATCATTTCATGCCGCAGGCGACGTTCCGGCCCTACGTCCGCGTCGGGCTTAACTACACACGCTTTTACGACATCAACCTGGGCGGCGGCACGCTCACCGTGGATAAAAACAGTTGGGGCGGCGCCGTGCAGGCGGGGGCCGATATCGGCCTGACCAAGACGCTCTTTCTTAACCTCGATATCAAACGCATTTGGATCGACACCGATGTTAAATCCAAAGCCACTGGCGCAACGTTGGCCAACTTAAAAATCAATCCGTGGATCTTCGGTATCGGCGTGGGGATCAAGTTCTAAACTTAAGTGGAGGCGACACCGGCCTGGTTGCGTTTAAGGCCGGCTCCTGCGGCGGGCGCGAGCCCGCCGTTTTTTTGCAGCCCGTGGCCGAACTTGCGCGGCGCCAGACGCGCCCATCGGCGGCGCGCAAAATGGCGCTGAAAAAGCTAAGATAGCGCATCAAGGGTCCAGTTGCGCACAGCGGCCCGTAACCGCGGCAATCATTTCGGGTACGCAATGCATTGCCCCCCACGCTCACATCAGCAGGCGCAACCCATGACACTGATTCTCTCCAATGACGACGCGCGCGAATTGCTGTCGATGCGCGAATGCATCGAGGTGCTCGAAGCCGCCTACCGCGACCTCGCTCACGGCCACGCGGTGAACACCGCGCGCAGCGACGCGTTGACACCCACGCAGCGCGCGGACGCGGTGTATTCGTTAAAGCTAATGGGCGCGGTGCTGCCTGCCCAGCGTGTGGCCGTGGTGCGGCTGAATTCGGACATTCTTAGCTTTGCCGCCTCGCGCCAAACCAAATTGCCGCTGGCGCCGGGCGGGCGCTACACCGGGCTGGCGCTGCTGTTTGACAGCGAAACCGGCGCGCCGCTGGCGATTTTCCCGGACGGCATATTGCAGCGCATGCGCGTGGGCGCGACCTCGCTGTTGGGCGCGCGCCTTCTCGCGCGGCCCGATGTCGAGGAAGTCGCCTTGATCGGCGCCGGCTGGCAAGCGGGCGGGCAAGTGATGGCGCTGGCGGATACCTATCCTCGCGCGAGTGTGCGCTGCTACAGCCCCAGCGCGGATAAGTGCGTCGCGTTTTGCCGGGAAATTTCCGCGCAAACCGGCGTGCGGGTCACGCCGGCGCACTCGCCGCAAGCAGCGGTGCGCGGCGCTCAAGTGGTGCTGTGCGCGACCAACACCTCGGCACCGGTGTTCCGCGCCGAGTGGCTCGAACCGGGCATGTTCGTAAGCACCATCCGCGGCCCGGAGCTCGAGCCCGCGACGGTCCGCCAATGCGATGTGGTGGTGGTGCACGAACAAACGCCGCACCAGTCAACCGCGGCGGCCGAAGGCGTGCGCATGCCCAAGGGCCGGCATTCGATAGACGGCCTGGATTTTCGCGCGACACCGAGTTTGGCCGATGTCATCGCCGGCAAGGCCGCGGGCAGAACCTCGCCGGAGCAAAAAACCTGTTTTGTGAATCTGCCCGGCATCGGGCTGCAATTCGCGGCCGTCGGCGCGCTGCTGTATCGCAAAGCACTCGATGCCGGGCGCGGGCATCAGTTGCCGATGGAGTGGTTTACCGAGGATTTGATTCCCTAGCAGCCTGTCGAGTTTTTACAGTTGCGCACCTGAAGCAAGTGATTGAATTTAAAAAACTTTATTGAATTGGATGCACCCATCCACCCCGCTCATGACCGCTTGGTGTCGGAATTTTTTACACTTTTTCTGAAAAACAAGCGTCTCTAAATAAAATTTCTAATCAAATCATTCGGTTATGATAATGGTGCGAATCTTGCCTGCAGCTCTGGGCACTAACTCACAAGACGGAGGATTGCAATATGAAACGTTATTTCCACCAATTAATTGCGGTAATGATCACCGCATTCGGCTTAACTGCCGTTTCGGCGCACGCGGCCGTGCTCCTGTTGGAGGACAACTTTGACACCGACAACGCAACCACGGTGCTCAACTTCAGCGCCTTCAACAACTGGACGGTGAGCAACGGCACGGTGGATTACATCCGCAGCGGCGGCTTTGGCATTAGCTGCGTTGGCGGCACCGGCGGCTGCGTCGATCTGGATGGCTCGACCCTCAATGGCGGACGCATGACATCGATAATGAGTTTCAATCTTCTGGCCGACAACACGTATGAATTTAGCGTCCAGGTTTCCGGCAATCAGAGGGGTGGCGCGGTAGACGACTTTATTTTTGGGACTATTGGTGACCTCAACGTCACGATTGTACAAAATAACATTGCGTGGGATTTGCTATTCAGCCCCAGGGTCCTCACATTGACGGTTGCCGCTGACGCCATTGTGCAATTATTCATGGAAACCTCCAGCAACGACAACTTCGGTGTCATTGTCGATAACGTCAGCTTCTGGTGCCGCACCTGCCAGCCAACCGCGGTGCCGGAGCCGAGTGCTCTCGCCTTGCTCGGCTTGGGCCTGCTTGGTGTGCTGGGCTTCGCGCGCAAACGCGGCTAAACCTTCGACGCGTGAAAAAAAAGCCTCGGCAAGCCGAGGCTTTTTATTTTTTGTGGCCCACGGCATTACTTCTTACCCAGCTTTTCCTCCAGCCGCGCGAAATATTTATCCAGATCGACAATAAACCGCTCGTGCTCGGATTCACCGACTTGCTCGGTATCGTCGAACACTTTGACTTTGAAGCTCACTCTACGCCGGTCGATGGCGATCAACTCCGCTTGCGCGCGCACGGTTTTGCCGATCGGCGTGGGGCCCATATGGCGCACGGTGATGCCGACACCGACTTGGCCCTGATCCGGCTTCAAATGCGGGCGCAGCAGGTTGTTGGCGGTGCTCTCGACAAAATGCGTCATCGCCCAGGTGGCGAACACACGATAGGGGCCGCGCTGGGTGGTGCGCGGCTCGGTGACTTCCCAGGTTTCGGTGTGTTTTAGGCCGACTTTTAGGGTGTCCATAAGCGCTCTCGTTTTTGCAAAGCGGCGATTTTAGCGTAGGCCGCGCGTCGGCTGCGCGGCCTACTTAGGCTTACCGATTACTTAGCCAGCGCGGCGGCTTGCGGCGCAGTGGCGGTGGTTTGCGTGGGCACCAAGGCGCGCGCGAACTGCGCGATGTTGGCCAGCGATTGTGTCTTCACCGCCAGTTCCAGCGCGCGCTTCGCACCCGCGCTGCCCAGCACGCGGCCGGAACAATCGAGGAATTTTTCGTCGCGCTCGTCCGCCAGCACCGGCCATTGCGGCGAACCCGGCGCGCGGTCTTCGCGCAAGCGGTATTCGTTGTTTTTGGTTTTGATGTAAATCTCGTTGTAACCGACGGCGCCGGTGTACATTTTGTCGTCGTTGATGCGATAGCGCTTGACGTTGGGCATCAACTTACGCACTTCGGGCCGCTGCACCATCACGTCGCTGAAGGTGTCGATGTTGACCTTGCGGTCGAGCAGCATCGCGGTGGCGACGTACTCGATGCTGAATTTGCCTTCGAGCCCGGTCTGCGGGTTGGTGTGGATCAACGCGGTGTCGCTGCCCGGCGGGAAGCCGATTTCGACTTTTTCCACCTCCTCGGCCTTGATGTCGTGCTGTTGCAAGAACGGCAACATCGCGCCGATGGAGCGGTGGTTGCAGTAGCAGCACGGCCAGCGCTTGAAGCTGATGCCGGGCGTGATGGCTTCCCAGTTTTTGCCGAGCTCGGCAATCAAGGGTTCCAGCGGCTCGGGGTTTTTGTCGGCGTAGGTGTCGATGAAGTTGCCTTTGCCATCGAAGATGTTGGCGTCCGCGGTGAAGCCCGCGCGCGCGAGCAACGCCGATTGCACCGCGCAGCGCGCGGCGTGGCCGGCATGAAACGGCTTGGTCATGGTGCCGAAGTTGCGGATCAAGCCCGAGGCCTGCGAGCCCGCCAGGGCCAGCGCGTATTTGAGTTGCGCGACGTCAAGCTTTAGCAGGCGTCCGACGGCTGCGGCCGAGGCAAACACGCCGGTGGTGGCGGTGGCGTGCCAGCCGCGCTGATAGTGGCCGGTGCCGAGCGCGACGCCGAGCTTGGCACCCACTTCAAGGCCGATCGCGTACGCCGCCAGCACATCCTTGCCCGATGCGCCCACGGCCTCGCCCACGCTGATGACCGCGGGGATGAGGGTGGTGCTCGGGTGCCCATGCACGTTGGCATGCACGTCGTCGAAATCGAGCGCGTGGCCGAACACGCCGTTCACAAACGCGGCTTCCGCCATGGTGGTGGCCACCGGCGTGCCCCAAATGGTGGCTTCGCGCTTAGCGCCCATGTCGCGCACGTATTTGAGCGCGATTTCGCCGACTTCATCGATGGAGCCCACCAAAGCGCAACCGACGGTGTCGATCAGCGCGTCGCGCGCCGCATCCATCACAGCGGCGGGGATCGCGTGGGTGGGCGTGTTGATCACAAATTCGGCCAGGCGTTGGGTGAGCATCGTAGTCTCCTGTGACTGGGTTAAAAGGTAAGAAGGTGAGCCATTAATGATACACCGCCGGCTGCAAGGTGCGCGCCGGGCCGGTGCCAGACCATTAAAAAATTATCAATTAAATCAAATACTTATGTAAATTCGATGGAGCAGCGTTACCAGCACGTTTGTATCAGCGCCTGCAGCATGTCGCGCTCCTTGATGAACTCACGCTTGGGATCGGCGTTGAAATTTTTCATCGCGTTGTCGCAAATTTGCGGCAACGTTTCGCGCGGGATGCCCAGTTGCGACACGCGCGTGGGCGCGCCGATGCTGTTGAACAAGCGCTCCAACTCGGCGGCGGCACGTTCCGGCGCGGCCTCGATCGGATCGCCCTCCTGCCACACGCCCATGCCCTGCGCGATCAGCGCCATCGATTGCGGGTTACGCGCACCCAATTGGCGCAGCACGGTGGGCGACAACGCAGCGCTGGCTTCGCCCTGGCCCACCTGCGCGTGCATTTGGAACAGCGCAGTGCCGAACGCGTACACCACGCGCTCCACCCAATGCTTGCCGGCGGACATGCCGCCGTCGTCGGCATCGCGGTTTTGTAAAAACGCCGCGGCGCAGATGGCGATGCGCGGCGAGACGTCGCTGGCATCGTGCAAATGTTCGAGTGCGTAACGCGATAAACGAAACGCCTGCAAGCGGTCACCTTCGGACAAGGGTGCCACGCGCGTGGCGCCCAGATTCATGGTGCTGCGCCACACCGAGGAGATGGTGGTGGTTTTCACCAGCGACAGGGGCGCGGTCATCAGCGCTTCGTTATCCCAAAACACCGCCACCGGGCGTGTTTTCGGATCGAAAAATTCCATGCGGTGATTGCGGTTCGGATCTTTCACCGCGGAGCCCGCACGGTTTTGCGCCGAGGTGCCCGCGGTCAACACGTTGATGATCGGCACTTTGGGTTCCATGAGCTTGGGGCTGATCGCGGGTGCATTCTCCGGATACTGCGTGATCAACTCATCGACCGGGCGCTTTTCCGCCATCAAAATCGCCACCACGCGCGTGCCCTGCGTGACGCTGCCGGCGCCGACGCTAATCAGCATATCCGCCTTTGCCGCGTTCGCCGCTTGCGCGGCCGCGGTGACCGCCGCGATCGAGGTGTCTTTGTCCATCTCGTCGTACACGCCGGCGCAGTTGTCCCCCAGGATGCGGCGCATGTGATTGATGAGATCGGTCTTGCGCGACACGGTGCGGCCGCATACGATAAAGGCGCGCTTGGCGCGGTTGCGTTTTAACTCGGCGGGCAGATTTTCCAGCGTGTTCTCGCCGCTGTAGAGGCGCACGGGGTACGTCACCGCGCGAAAGTCGTTGTTGTATTGGGCTGCGATGGTCATAAGTGCTCCTTAAGTGCCGTAGCTTCGTAGGATGGGTGGAGGCCGCGGGCCGTAACCCATCAATCGCGAGATGGGTTCCGCGTAGCCTGTCCTGAGCTTGTCGAAGGGCTCCACCCATCTACGGGTGTCAGTGCTGCGCACGCGAACTCACAAACCGCTCATGCGCCGCCAGCGCCGCCAGCGCGTGGCCGACGTTGGTCATTTCATCGTACACCGGCACGCCGTTGGCCAACGCCTTCACACGAAACTCGCGCTTGCGCTCTTCCAAATTCGGTTCGCCGTCGGAGCGCAGCGCCAGCATGAAGTGCGCCTGGCCCGGATATTTGTCGCGCACTCTCAACGCCGCGGCCATCAGGTTATCCAGCACTTCAGGTTTGACGCGGCCAACGAACGCCGACAAATTCAAATGCATCACCAGCGCATCGGGCTTGCCGCTGGAAAAAATGATATCGAGAATTTTTTCGGCGACGCGGCCTTCGTCCTGCGACAACGTGCCCACCGGGCAATCGACCGGGTTGGTGATACTGGTGCCGGGCGGCAGTTGCAACGCCGCCAACTCATCAATGGCTTTTTGCTCGAACGGCGTGACATCCAAGCCCAGCCGCGCGAAATAATCGGTGGCGAGCACGCTGGTGCCGCCGCCGTTGCCGAACAGCGTGACACGTTTGGTGGGCTGCGCCGTATTGGGTTTGACCGATTGAAACAGCAGCAGCGTGTCGACGAACTGATCCAGCGTATCGACGATCACCACGCCGGTTTGCCTGGAGAGCGCGACCCACACGCGGTCATCGCCCGCAAGCGAGCCGGTGTGCGAAGCGGCTGCCGCCAGCCCTTGTTGCGTGCGGCCACCTTTCAAAATCACCACGGGTTTGGAGGCTTTGCGCTCGCGCAGCAACTCGAACAAGCGCCGGCCATCCTTGGCGGTTTCCAGATACAAGCCGATCACATGCGTGTGCTCATCGGCGAAGTAGTATTCGACAAACTCGCTCGGCGTGACATCGGCGCAGTTGCCCGCCGTTACCAGCGCGGAAAACTTCACGCCGCGATTGCGCCCGCGGCGAATGATGTCGGTGCCCAGCCCCCCGCTTTGCGACACCACGCCGACGTGACCCAGCTCCCTCGATCCGACTTCGGCGAAGGTGATGCGGCCGCGCGGCGAATAAAGTCCCATGCAGTTGGGACCGACCAGGCGCATGCCACCCGCGCGCGCGGCGGCAACCAGCTCCTCTTGCAGGGCTTTGCCTTCATCCACTTCGGCAAAACCGCTGGACACCACATGCGCAAAACGCGTGCGCCCCTTGGCTGCGGCCAGCATCGCCGGAATTTGCGCGCCGCCCACGCCGATGTAGGCGTAATCCACCGGCTTGGGGGTATCGGCCAGCGATTTGTAGCAGCGAAAACCTTCGACCTCATCCGCCGTCGGGTTGATCGGATAGATGTCGCCAGTGAAACCATAATCGCGAATGCGCCGCATGAACACGTTGGGCAGCGCATGGGTGTTACGCGTGGAAACGCCCACCACCGCCACGGTCTGCGGCTCGAAAAAAGGCGTGAAATCCTGTAAGTTATTGATTTTATTCATATTTTTTATTTCAGGATGAATCGCGCATCAACCGCCACCGCGGCGTTATCGGAGACGATCATCGGGTTGATGTCGGCCTCCGCAATGTCATCCGCATGGGTCATCAACAAACCGTTTTCACCGCCGACTTTGAGCAACGCATCGACGATCGCCGCGCGTGAAGCAGGCTTGCGCCCGCGCGCGCCGGCGAGCACCGCCGCGCCCTTCAGATCATCGAGCATCTCCTCGGCGTCGAGACGCGTGATCGGGCAAATGCGAAACGACACATCGCGCAGCACTTCAACGAAGATGCCGCCCAAGCCCACCATCACCAGCGGACCGAAGTACGGATCGCGCAGCCCGCCGATAACGATCTCCTGCCCGGCAGGCGCCATTTCCTCGATCAGATAACCATCGATGCGCGCGGCTTTGATTTGCGGTGACGCGGCCATGGCGTTGATCGCGTCTTTGACTTCTGTTGCCGATTTCAAACCGACCTTCACGCCGCCGGCATCGCTTTTGTGCAGGATGTCGGGGGACATGATTTTCACCACCACCGGGGCGCGCAGCTTGGTCATGGCGGCGTCGACTTCGCCGGCGTTTTTTACGGTGAGGGATTGCGGCACTGATATGCCGTAACTCGCTAGCAGCGACTTGCCGGCTTGCTCGTCCAGCGCGCTGCGTTGTTGCGCGCGCGCGGCCTCAATCAATTTCTGTGGAATCATTTTTGGAATGTCATTCATTACTGCGAACATCTGTAAAACCATCCTGTCGTTCCCACGCAGAGCCTGTCCTCGAATGCTTTAGTCGAGGACGGGAACCCATAACACACGTGCCACCGGCGACACCCTATGGGCTCCCGCCGCAGCCTGCCCTGGAGTGTTTAAATCCAAGGCGGGAGCGACACCGCGTTTTCATCCAAACATCGCAATCTTGGGCTTAGCCTCGCGCAACGGCGTGCCACTGTCCGCCAACTCTTTAAGCAACGCACTGGGCTTCCAGCGCGCGCCATAGCGCTGATGCCATTCCTCGATCTGGCGATACACCTCTTTTACGCCGATACCATCGGCCCAGAACATCAAACCGCCGCGGTAACGCGGGAAGCCAAAGCCGTGCAGCCACATCGCATCGATGTCGCTCGCGCGCAACGCCTTGCCTTCTTCCAGGATTTTGCAGGCTTCGTTCACCGACGCAAACAGCAAACGCTTCAAAATTTCATCGTCGGTGAAGGTGCGTTGCGCAATGCCCAGCTCGCGCGCCACGTCGGCGATCACGCTCTTCACCACCTCGTCGGGGTGCGGCGTGCGGTCGCCTTTTTCATAACGAAACCAGCCCGCGCCGGTCTTCTGGCCCTTGCGCCCCATCTCCACCAGGCGGTCCGGTATCAACAGCTTACGGAAATTGGGGTCGGCCGCGGCGCGGCGTTTGCGCGTGTCGTAGCTGATATCGAGGCCCGACAAATCGCTGACCGCGAACGGGCCGATGGGGTAACCGAAATCGACCATCACCTTGTCGATCTGCTCCGGCAGCGCGCCTTCTTCCAGCATCAGTTGCATTTCGTTGCCGAACGGCGCGCGGCTGCGGTTGGCGAGAAAGCCGTCGCAAGTGCCGGCCACGCCCGCGATTTTGCCGATGTCGCGCCCGACCTGCATGGTGCGCAAAATGGTTTCGACCGAGGTCTTGGTGCCTTTCACCACTTCGTAGAGCTTCATCACGTTTGCGGGCGCGAAAAAGTGCGCGCCGGCGACATCTTGCGGGCGTTTGGTCACGCCGGCCATGATGTCGGTGTCGATCGCCGAGGAGTTCGACAACAGCAACGCGCCCGGCTTCATCACCGCGTCGAGTTTGGCGAACACGTCTTTTTTGACATCGATGCGCTCGAACACCGCTTCGATCACCACGTCGGCATCACCAATGTCTTCATAGCGCTCTACGGGCGTGATCAGCGCCATCCGCTTGTCCATCTGCTCTTGCTTCAAGCTGCCGCGCTTGACGCTGATCGCATAGTTGTCTTTGATGCGCTGCAGGCCCTTATCCAGCACGTCGCGCGAGGCATCGAGCACTTTCACCGGGATGCCGTAATCGGCGAAGCTCATCGCGATGCCACCGCCCATGGTGCCGGCGCCGATCACTGCCGCGGTTTTGATCTTGCCCGGTTTAAAATCCTTGGGCGCGCCGGGGATTTTCGCCACTTCGCGCTCGGCAAAAAACGCGTAGCGCAGCGCGCGTGCCTCATCGGCATTTTCCAGTTCGCCGAACAAACGGCGCTCGGTTTTGATGCCTTCATCGAACGGCTGCTTGACTGCGGCTTCGACGCAGGCGATGCAGTGATACGGCGCTTTTTGATTGCGCGCGCGGCGCGCGATGGATTTGCGCATGGCCTCGAACATGCCGGGGTCGGCGCTGGCATCGGCCTTGCGATCGCGGATGCGCGACAACGGCCGTTTGTCCGCAACGCTTTTGGCATACGCAATCGCCTCGGCGCGCAGATCCTTGCCCGGTGTGATGGCGTCGACGATACCGAGCGTCTTGGCTTCTTCAGCCGGCACATGACGGCCGCTAACGATCAACTCCATCGCGGCTTTCGGCCCAATCAAGCGCGGCAAACGCTGCGTGCCGCCGCCGCCGGGCAAAATGCCGATCAGCACTTCGGGCAAACCCACCTTCGCGCTCAGCACCGCGATGCGATAGTGGCAACCCAGCGCGTGTTCCAAACCACCGCCCAGCGCAAAACCGTGGATCGCCGCCACCGTCGGCTTGGTCGCATCGTCGAGCACATCGACGCTGGATTTTTTGAGCACCGCGCGCGGCTTGCCGAATTGGCGGATGTCGGCGCCCGCGATAAAGCTGCGCCCCGCGCCGATCAACACCATCGCCTTAACGTTGGCGTCGGCCTCGGCTTTTTCCACGCCGGCAATGATGCCCTCGCGCACGCCCGGCCCCAGTGAATTCACCGGCGGGTTGTCAACCGTGATAACGGCAACGCCATCGACGACTTCGTAATGCACTACTTCGGGTTCGCTCATGATCGGCTCCTTAATATTCGTGACCCTCTCCTCCAGCCCCTCTCCCGCAAGCGGGAGAGGGTGGCCGAAAGGCCGGGAGAGGGCAGCAGTAACTGAAATGCCGCAGTCCCTTACTTCCGCTTCATTACTTCCGGTATCAATCCCGTATGCACATCCCCCGCGCGGAACGGCTCCGAACGCAGTATGGTGAGCACCGCAGGGATATTGTGTTTCAAACCTTGAATCTCGAAGGCTTCCAGCGCGGTAATGAGTTTATCAATGGCGGCGGCGCGTGTCTCGGCGTGCACGATGACTTTCGCGATCATCGGGTCATAATGCGGCGTCACGTCGCGCCCCTCGGCAAAACCGGTTTCCACGCGCACCGATTTATCCTGCGGCGGGCGGAACACGTTCAATTTGCCCGGTGAGGGGAAGAAATTTTTCGGGTCTTCGGCGTAAACGCGCGCCTGGATGGAGTGGCCGTTAACTTCGATTTTCGACGGCAGTATGTCCGCGAGCTTTTCGCCCGCGGCCGAGCGGATTTGCGCTTTGACCAAATCGACACCCGTGACCTCCTCGGTCACGCCATGCTCCACCTGCAAGCGCGTGTTCATCTCCAAAAAGTTGAACGAACCGTCCGCGCCCAACAGCATTTCCACCGTGCCGATGTTGTCGTAGCCGAGTTTTTTGATGATGCCGGCGATGTGATCCGCGGTTTCCCGCGCCTTGTCGCGCGCGATCAGCGGGCCCGGCGCTTCCTCGATTACCTTCTGGTTACGCCGCTGCGTCGAACAATCGCGCTCGAACAAATGCGCGGCGTTGCCGTGTTGATCGCCCAGCACCTGAAATTCGACGTGGCGCGGGCGCTCGAACAATTTTTCCAAATACACCTCGGCGTTGCCAAAGCCGCGGCTCGCCATCGAGCGCGAGCGCTCCACGGTTTCCAGCAACTGCGCCTCATCTTTCGCCGGCAGCATGCCGATGCCGCCGCCGCCGCCCGCGGGCTTCACCAGCACCGGGTAGCCGATGCCGCGCGCGGCTTTGAGGATCGCATCGTTATCCATCGGCAACACCGGCGAGCCTTGCGCCATCGGCATGCCGTATTGCGCGGCGAGTTCGCGCGCGCGCGTTTTGTGGCCCATGGCGTCAATCCACTTGGGCGACGGGCCAATAAAACGCGCGCCGGCGTCCACCACCTTTTGCGCGAACGCGGCGTTCTCAGACAGAAAACCGTAGCCGGGGTGCAGCCCATCGGCGTGCGATTTTTTGAGGATGTCGATAATCAAAGCCTGATTGAGATAACTCTCGCGCGCGGGCGCGGGGCCAATCGCGTAGGTTTCGCTCGCCATCGCGAGGTACGGTGCACCGGCGTCGACTTCGGAATACAGCGCGACGGCGTGGATGCGCATTTCGTTGAGAGCACGCAGGACGCGGGCGGCGACTGCGCCGCGGTTGGCTACTATGACTTTGTTAAACATCGAAACCCTTTTTCCGCCACAGATTACACAGATAACCCAAATCTTCGCTGGTTTTTATCTGTGAAAATCTGTGTAATCTGTGGCTAAAGCATTAGTAGCTCGTCGGCCACGTACGCATCAAATGCTGCCCCACGCCCTTGCTGATGCGCAGCTTATACACATCAAGCATGCGTATCAGATAATCGCGCGTTTCTTGCGGGCGGATCACCGCCTGCGCCGCATACACCGAGGCGAGGCCCCACACGTCGGCGCCTTTTTCGATGTCCTTTAACTTTTCCTCATAACCCGGTTCGCCGAAAGCCACGCCGTGCACGATCTTGGTGGCGAACTCCGGGCTCATGAAGCTGATTTCCGCGCTGGGCCACGCGGCGATGTCGTCGGAGTGGCGCCCGCCGCCCATGCACACATAGGCGCGGCCGTAACTCTTGCGGATGATCACGGATAAATGCGGCACGGTGAGCAGGGTCATCGCATTCATGAAATTCATGATGCGTCCCGGCGCGCCGGCTTTTTCGGCTTCGGTGCCGATTTGGAAGCCCGGCGTATCCACCAGCAGCACCACCGGCACGTTAAACGAATCGCACAGCACCAGAAAATCCACGATCTTGCGGCACGCGTCGGCATCCAGCGACCCACCACGATGCAGCGGATTGTTGGCGACAATGCCCACGCTTTTTCCCCCGAGCCGCGCCAGCGTGGTCACCGCGCTCTTGCCAAAGCGCGGCTTCAATTCAAACATCGTGTCTTTGTCCACCACGCAACGAATGATGCGCTTCATGTCATAGACCTGGGTGCGGCTCTCGGGGAGCATGCCGAACACTTTGTCCATGTCCGTGCCCGAGCCTGCCGGCACCGGCGCATCCGGCGGCGCTTCGTTGTGGTGGCTGGGCATGTAGGACAAGAATTTTTGGATTGCCTCGAACACTTCTTCTTCGGTATCCACCGCCTGATCGATGAGGCCGGTGATGTCGGAATGCAAACGCCAGCCGCCCAGTTCCTCGGCGGTAACTTTTTGCCCCAGCGCCATAGACACCAGCCCTGGGCTCGACACCGCCACCGTCGCGCCCTTGTGCATCACCGCGAAATCGCTGATGCACATCATCCAGGTGGACGAGCCGAACGAAGGGCCGAAGGCGGCCGCCACCATCGGCGTCTCACGCGTGCGGCGAAACTGTGTGTTGTCGTTGCCCAGAAGCATGCCCATGCCATAACCGCCCATCGCGTCCGGCAGGCGCGCGCCAGTGGATTCGCCCAGACACACCAAGGGCATGCCGCGCTCGGTGGCAGTGCGCTTCATGTGGCCCACTTTGCGGCCGTTGGTATACGAGGTCGACGCGCCCTTGACAGTAAAGTCATTGACCACGATCGCCACATCACGCCCGCCGATCTTGGCGTAGCCCGCGATCTTGCCGTCCGTCTGCGTCTCATCGGCCAGATGCGGCTCAACCGCCGAAGTGCCGAACAACCCCGATTCGATAAACGAATCGCCATCGACTAATTTGGTGATGCGTTCGCGCGCATTCAAAATGCCCTTCGCCGTGCGCTTGGCGTATTTGTCAGCGCCCCCGCCGGCTAGCGCCTTGGCGCGGCGCGCTTCGTATTCGGCTAACAATGTTTCAGATGCCATGTGGTTCTCCAAAAGCAAACTTCAAAAACTTTTCGACGCGGATTAACGCAGATTTACGCAGATTTACGCAGATTAACCCCGACACTGGTTTGTAATCTGCGTCCATCTGCGTAAATCTGCGTCAAAAAATATTGTTTAAAATCAAATACTTAAATTGTTTTCGGCAAAGCGCTAATCGCGGCCGTCAACGCCGGCACCACTTTAGCAAAATCGCCGACCACACCAAACTTCGCCTCGCGAAATATCGCCGCGTCTTTATCGGTGTTGATCGCGACGATGGTCTTGGCGTTGCCGCAGCCGGCGAGATGATGGCTCGCGCCGGAAATGCCGACCGCGATGTACAACTCCGGCGTCACCGTTTTGCCGGTCAAGCCGATTTGCATCGCGTGCGAGCACCAACCCAGATCACACGGCACGCGGCTCGCGCCGACTACGCCACCGAGAAGTTCAGCGAGCGGCTTTAATACTTCAAATCCTTCCGGCCCGTTGATGCCGCGGCCGCCGGCGATGATGACTTTGGCGTCTTCAAGACGTAGTCCCGCGCTGTCTTCGCGCTTGCGTTCGATGACGCGGATGCGTGACGCTGGCGCGTCACTGAGTTCGACGATTTCACCACGGCGCGTGGTGTCTGCGGGCAACGCATCGTAGACGCCGGCGCGCACGGTGGCGACCGCGGTGTCGGTTTTAAAGTGCAGCGTCTCGCGCACGTTGCCGCCGTGGGCCGCGCGAGTGAACAGCAACGTGCCATTGTTGTTTTCGATTTTCACGCAACCCGTGGCGCAACCGGCGTTTAATCGGAACGCGAGACGCGGCGCGAGGTCGGCGCCGCTCGGCGTATGCGCGGCGAGCACCAGCGATGCGTTGTGTTCGCGTACAACCTGGGCCGCGCAAGTGACCCAACCGTCACTGTTGTAGCCGTTGAAAACCGCCGCGGAACCGACGATAACGCTGTCGGCGCCGCGTGCAAGCAGCGTTTGCGCAACAGGCCTTTCGCCGCCGATGAGTAGCGCGATGACATTTTGTTTTCCTGCGATCCCGCGCGCAAGCGCCAGCTGTTCGAAGCTGGCGGTTGCGAGTTTGTTGTCAGCGTGCTCTACGATGACCAGAACAGTCATGCTCGAATCCAACCCGGCACTGTAAACCCCAGGTGTCGTTCCCGCGCAGGCGGAAACCCATAACACCGCAGCCCTTGCGACACCCTATGGGTTCCCGCGCATTTGTGTGCAATTGCGGGAACGACAGAGAAATTTGGCCTTGCTTTCGTAACAACTCGTGCACAACCACCGAGCGTCAACATCACACCACCTTCGCCTCTCGCAACCGCGCAGCGAGCCGCGCACCTTGCTTTTCCGGCGTCACCGCCTCGATGAACTCGCACTGCACGGTCTTTGAAGGCGCAAACAGTTTTTCGCGCACACTGCGCGCGCCGGCGGCGCCGACCATTGCAGCATCCAAGCCCAAGTCCGCTGCCTTCCACATCTGCACCGGTTTACGCGCGGCGCGCATGGTCTCGCGCAGGCTGGGTGCGCGCGGCGCGCCGATTTCGTTGGACACCGTCACCACCGCCGGCAAATCGGTTTCGAGGGTTTCCGTGCCGTCCTCCAGCACACGCTCCACGCGAACCACACTGTTTTCAATCGCCACGCTTTTGGCGAAGGTGAGCAGCGGACGGTCGAGCAACTCGGCAATGCCCGCGCCAACGATGCCGGCGTCGCCATCCGCCGCTTGGCGGCCGGTAAGCACCAAATCGATTACGCCGAGTTTTTTTAGCGCCGCCGATAACACCGACGCGGTTGTGTAACTATCGCCATCATCAAACGCCGCGTCCGAGAGCAATACGCCATCGTCCGCGCCCATCGCCAAGCCGTGCTTTAACGCGTTGCGCGAGAGTTCGTTGCCGAACGTGATCACCGTGATGCGCGTGCCGGCGTGCGCTTCGCGGATGCGCAACGCCGCCTCGATCGCCTGCTCGTCAAACGGGCTCACCACGTGTTTCAAGCCCGAAGCAGGCACGACCTTTTTCGCCGCTTCGTCGATGCTGAACATGCTGAAGGCGGCTTCGGGGTCGGGGATGTATTTGATGCAAACGGCGAGATGCATTTTCAATGCGTGAGGGGTGCGGAGTTAGGCGTGAGGTGTAGTGTTCAGGTAAAGAGACGACTAGTCGCTCGCGATGCATTACGCCTCACCCCTCACGCCTAACGCCTCACTCGACGGTCACGTCGGTAGGCACTATCCCATCAAAATGCTTGCGCTGATAATTCCACGGAATCTGCGGCTGCACGCGCCCGGTTTCATCAGTGGCGCGCGCCATGATTTGATACTGGCCGGGTTTATCGACCTCCCACAGCCACGACCAACGCACCCACAGCCAGCGCTCGACAGGTTCTTCAAGGTGCGCGTCGTGCCAGGTCTTGCCGCTGTCGACGCTAACTTCCACGCGTTTGATCATGCCCATGCCGCTCCACGCGCGGCCCTGCACTTTATGCGAGCCGCGCTCCAACGGGCTATCTTCATCCAGCGGATTCAAAATAATGCAGCGCACGCCCATCGACGTGATCATTTCTTTTTTGGGGTCGTCGGGGCCTTCGCCATAGGTGAAGTAGTGGTGCTGGTAATAACACTGCGGCAGGTGATCGAGCACTTCGATTTGCTCGAGCCACTTCACCCACCAGTTGCCGCTCCAGCCCGGCGTCACCACGCGCACCGGCGCGCCGTGGATGTGGGTCAGCCACTCGCCGTTCATCGACCACGCCAGCAGCGTGTCCGGATGCAGCGCCTTGACCATCGGCATGCCTTTTTCGTAATTGATCACGCCGGGGTCGACCAGTTTAAAATCCGAGCGGCCGACCGAGCGGTACTGCACCGCGAGATCGGGCTGGCCGCGGTCGAAGCCCCGAAAGCGCACCGACACCGCGCCGGGTTTGATGCCCGCTTTTTTGAGCACTTCGGCCAGCGGCACACCGGTGAATTCGCCCGCGCTCACCGCGCAAGTCGTGGTGGATTCGTTGCTAATCGCATCGCTGCTGGGCACGGCGTTGGTTTCGCGCTGCGCCGCACGCGCTTGCATGTCTTGCTGGTTGATGCGCGAGGGCTTTTTCGCTTTGCGTTGCTGATAATCGAAAAACCCCGCGTCGTTGCCCGCGCATTCGGTCACCGCACGCACGGTACGGCCGGGGAATTTCATCAGATCCTTCAACGACATCTCGAAAGGCCGCTCGACCAGACCGCCGATTTGCAACACCCAGTCATCGGGGTGTATCGGCTCCGGCACTTCGAGTTGGTTCACCACGTAATAAGCGTCGGTGGGCGTGAGCAGGCCTTCGAGCTGGGTCACCGGTGAGCGGCCGTTGATCACGCGCCCTTGCGCATCCTTGCCCGCAGCGATCGCCGCGCGCTTGCGGTCGGGCCAGCCCATGACCCAATCGCCTTCGATTTCTGGTCTTGCCATGAGAGTTTCCGTTATGAGATTCGAGTCGAGCGTTTAGCGCCGAGAGTCGAGAGCGAGCGTCAACGAAACCGTGCGGCTCGGGTTACCCTCACCGCCGGACGCCGGACGCTAAGCTCCGCGCGGCGGCACCGTACGCTCATCCTTCCAACACCGCCACCACCTGCCCTTCCGCCACCGGGTCTTTTTCTTTAACCAGGATTTCCTTCACCTCGCCGGCGTCTTCGGTAATGACTGGTATTTCCATTTTCATCGATTCGATGACAATCAGCGTGTCGCCCGATTCAACCTTGTCGCCGGGCTTGGATTTCAACTGCCACACGGTGCCGGTGATTTCCGATTTCACTTCGATACGCGCCATTTCCGCCCCTGTCCCTGTCCGCTGGTTCACAAAGGGCATAATTATATCGCGGCGCGCGTGGCGAGGCGGCACGCCTATTGCGCTCATTGTGTGGCCCTGACGCAGCGCTTACCATATGAGGCCTTTTACCTACCACCATGGGACCGCCCCGCATGACACTCACGCAACCGTTGGGCTTGGCGCTCGCGCTAGTCGTGGCTGCCCTCGCCTTGCCGGCCGCCGCGCAATCGCCCGCCAAACCCGGCGCCGCGCGCAAGCTGATGCCGGTGGATGAGGGCGCGGCCGATCCGTCATGGGTGCAGTTTCGCGCGTGGCTGCAAGAGGCGTTGCGGCGCGGCGACCGCAAAGCGCTGGTGAGCATCCTCGATGCCAATATTTTGAATCCGCTGGAAGCACCGCGCGGTGTCGCGACTTTTCGCAAAATCTGGGATGTGGAAGGCCGAGATGAAAAGTTGATGCACGATTTGCCCGTGCTGATGCAATTGGGCAGCGTGTGGTACCAGCCCAAGAACGGGCCGCGCATGCTGTGCGCGCCGTACGTGCCGATCAAGTGGCCGCTCGATGATGTCGACCCCTACAACAGCGGCGCCATTGTGGTGAAAGAGGCGCTGGTCAAAGACCGCCCGTCGCACGGCGGGCAAACCATCGGGCGCTTAAGCTACGACATCGTACCGGTGCGCGACTGGGAAGTCGCCGACCGCGAGGAGCGCTTGCAACAACGCTGGGTCAGAATCCGCCACGGCGGCTTGAACGGCTACATCCCCGAGGAGCACATTCGCAGCGCGATCGAATATCGCGCGTGTTTTGGCAAGACCGGCGAAGGCTGGCGCATGATGGAATACGTGCTGGGCATAGAATATCTCGGTGGCTAAAATGCACGCAGCCGCAAAGGAGCATCAATGACCAACGACAAGTCACAAACCGATCTGCGCCGCACGCAACGCATTGCTTTAACACCCAAGGCCGAGTTATCCGACGGTGTTACCTCCTACAAAGCGATCATTCAAGATGTCAGCGACGAAGGTTTGCTGTTGGTGTGCACGCGCGCGTTTAAACCCGGCCAGCGGTTGCGACTGAAGTTTCAGTTATTCGATGGCCCCATCATCGAATGCGTGGTCGAAGTGCGGCACAGTAACGATTTGGGCACGGGTGTCGAAATCGCCACGATTTCCAAGGCGGATCAAAACGCTTATACGCATTACATCCAAGAATTTGTGGCCCAGCGGCTGCGCCGCAAACCACTGGGACGCCTATAGGAAATTTAAAAAAATAAATTAAATCAAATAGTTACGTTAATTCGTGTTAGGACAAGCTGTAGCCGGGCCGCACCCGGCACGGCGGTTGTCATCAACAAAACCGAGGAGGGGTAATGAAAAGCCTGTTTCAACGACAATGGATGGTCGGCGTAACCTGCGCGGCCACGCTGCTGGGCGCGAGCGCCGAGGTTATCGCCCAGCGCGACGCGCAAAGCTTCCCCACGCGCCCGGTGCGCATGATCAACCCCTACACACCGGGCGGCTCGGTCGATCTGGTGGGACGCGCCTTGGCGCACGGCCTGACGGAAATCTGGGGCCAGCAAGTCATCGTCGATAACCGCCCCGGCGCCGGCACGCAAATCGGCACCGAGATCGTGGTGCGCGCGGAGCCCGACGGCTACACCATGATGGTGACCAGCTCGGCGATTTCGATACTCACCAGCATCTACCGCAAAATGCGCTTTGATCCCGCGAGCGATTTGAGCACCGTGGCGCAAATCGCCAACTCGCCGGGCCTGCTGGTGGTGCATCCCAGCGTGCCCGCGAAAACGGTGCAAGAGCTGATCGCACACGCGCGCGCGCGGCCGGGCGAGCTCGCCGGCGCGTCGTCCGGTGTCGGCACCACCACGCACCTGCATCTGGAGATGTTTAAACACGCCGCCAAGGTCAACATCCTGCACGTGCCCTACAAGGGCGGCGCGCCGGCGTTCGCCGATTTGATCGGTGGACAAGTGCAACTGTTTTTCAATACGCCCGGTACGGCGCTGCCGCACATTAATGCCGGCCGGCTGCGTCCGCTGGGCATAACCAGCGCCAAACGCGCCGATTACTTGCCCGACATCCCCACCATCGCAGAAGCCGCGCTGCCCGGCTTCGAGGCCTACCTGTGGTATGGCATCTATGGCCCGCAGACGCTGCCGCGGCCGTTGATCCAACGCTGGAACGAGAGCATTAACCGCTTTCTCAAATCCGCGGCGGGGCGCGAACATTACCGCCGTGCGTACATGGATATCGTCGGCGGCACGCCCGAAGCATTCCAGAAATATCACCTGGCGGAAATCAAACGCTGGAGCGAAATCGTGAAAGCGGCGGGCATTCAGCCCCAATAAACGCTCACGCTGACTTACAGGAACCGCACATGCACTGGCTCATCAAATGCCGCGCCAAGCCGGCGATCGACGAACTGCGCGCCGCCACCTTACCGGCACACACCAAATTTCTCGACGGCTACGCAAAAGAGACTTGGTACTCCGGCCCGATTTTCACCGACGACAACAAAAATGCTCTCGGCAGCCTGCGCTTGATTGAATTCCCGGATCGCGAAGCGGCCAACACCTACATCAATGCCGACCCTTACACCAAGGCCGGCATTTTTCAATCCATCGCCATCGAACGCTGGATGCCGCGCCTCGAAGTCAGACAACGCGACTACCCGCGCAAACCGGACACCCTGCAGTTTGTGATCCACGCGCATGATCAAGCGGACGGCAGCGCGCGCCGCGCGCCGCTACGCGAGGCGCATGAAGCGTATTTGAAGCGGCACGAGGGAATCTTCATCGCCCGCGGGCCGCTGCTCGATGACGCAGGCGAACGCAGTATCGGCAGCCTGATCATGCTCGATGTCGCCAACAAAGCCGAAGCCGAAGCGTTTTGGGCCAACGAGCCGTTTAACCGCGCGGGGGTTTATGAATGGGTGACGATGGAACGGTGGCGGTTTGGGCATGTGTAGCGCTTAACGGCCTCGCGGCCATTGCCGTGGATTGCGCGCATCATGCAACACGGCTAGCACATGCACGAGTTCACCGCGCACGACATAAAACGCGCCATAGGGAAATCGCGGCAGTAGTGCCCGTCGCACGCCAGGGATTACTTCGGCATACAGCAGTGGCGCTTGCTCTAGCCGCTTAAGCTGCAATTCCAGCGCGGCGACGAACTCGTCACCAAGACCGGGGGTTTGGGTTTCGTACCACGCCTGGGCTTCGCCGGTCTCGCGCACAGCGCGCGGCGAAAACTTCAGGCGGTACGCCATGAACCGTCTTTAAGACGCGCCCTTACTTCGTCCCACGCATAACCTGCGTCGGGATTCGCCTCGAATTCTTTTAAGCGCGCTTCGAGTTCGGCTTTGAGCTCGGGCGAAATCTCGACGGCCTCGGGCACTGCTGCCACACTGTCCCAAATAAGCTCGACGAGCTTGATGCGCTCTTGCACCGGCAGCTCAAGAATTTCTGCTACTGAAATATTGCTCATACGAATATTGTAATCGGTTTGGGACAGCGCGAAGGCGGCGAACTACAGTTGCGGTGGAATACCTGCAATAAAAACGCGATTAAATGAATTACATACAGCAATTCCGATAGATAGCGACGCCACACGCTGAAAACCAGCCTTTAGGAGAACCGTGCTCCTCGTCAGCCCCATCTTCGGGCTACCTCGCCAACCTCACCACCTCCCCCATCCTAACCGCCTCCTCAATCGCCAACGTCACCTCCAAATTACTGCGCGCCTCCTGCGGCCTTGTGAGCGTGCAGGGTTTGCCGGTGGCGACATGATCCAGCCAGTTACGCGTCTCGTTCGCGAGCGGGCCCCAGAACTCGCCCTCGGCCCAGTCGCCGGGCGCGCTGCTGCCGAGGAAGGCCATGTTGACTTTCACTTCCGGCAGATAAATGTGCGGAATGCTTTTGTTGGTATAGAGCAACTGCTCCATGTGATCGTCGTCGATCAGCAGCACGCCGTCCTTGCCGATGATTTCGATGCGCGCGCAATAGCCCAGCGACGGGTAATGCTCGGGCAGCGCGGAACTGACGTTGCAGCTAACCAGCGCGCCGTCGTCAAGGGTTAACACCGCTTGCGTGACATCATCGCAGTCGTAACCCGCCTCGCGGATCACGCCGCCTTGCCCTCGTGCCCACACTTCGCGCACCGGGTTGCCCGGCAGCCACCAGTTGACGAAGTCGATAAAGTAGGTGAGCGAATCCACCACCGGCGTGGCGTGCGGGTCACGCTTTAGCTGCGCAAACACTTGCGCGCGCGAGTTGTAAATGCGCAGCGACAGGCCAGTGACAGTACCCAGCCGCCCTTGTGCGATTTGCTCCTTGGCGAGCAAATAGCGCCGCTTGAAACGCCGGCTGTAGCCCACGTGCAGGCTGCCGGCGGATTTTTCCAGTGCGCGCAAAATCGCATCGGCATCTTCGAGTTTTAGCGCGATGGGTTTTTCCACCAGCACCTTCTTGCCGAGTTCGAGCGCCAGCAAAATTGCTTCGGTGTGCTGATGCTCGCTGGTGGACACGATCACCGTGTTCACCGACGGGTGCGCGATCGCTTCACGGTTGCTAGCCGCGACGAATTGCGCGCCGGCTTTTTCGGCAAGCGCCTGCGCGGCATCGCGATTCAAATCCGACACCGCGATGAAATTCACCGCCGGGTGTTGCGATGCCAGCCGCGCGCGCATGGTGCCGATGCGGCCCGCGCCGATGACGGCGATGCCGAGGGGTTGGCGTTGATACGTTTTTTCTTGCGTCATATCGAAAATAAAATATTGAATAAAATCAAATACTTACGTTGACCCACTGAGAGCGAAGTTTTCAGCGATAATCTTGCGTCACGTCGTCTTAACCGCTACACCACGCCATCGTTTCGGCGTGTCGCGAATCGCCGCTCTGTGAAGGAACCATCATCATGCTGAAAATCTGGGGACGCAATACCTCGTCGAACGTACAAAAAGTGCTGTGGGCACTGGGCGAAATGCAACTGCCGTTCGAACGCATCGACGTCGGCGGCGCGTTCGGCAAAACCAAGGACGAGTTTTATCTCGCGATGAATCCGAATTCGCTGGTACCCACACTGGAAGAGGAAGACGGCTTCACGCTGTGGGAATCGAATTCGATCATTCGCTATCTAGCCGCCAAGCACACCAACCGCACGCTCGAACCCGCCGATCTCAAGACGCGCGCGCTGGCGCACAAGTGGATGGATTGGCAACTCTCGGTGATGGGCCCGGCGATCACGCCGGTATTCTGGGGGCTGATCCGCACCCCGGCCGAGCAGCGCGACGCCAAGGCGATCGAGGCGGGCAAGGAAAAAACCGTTGCGGCCGCGAAGATCATGGATGAGCAATTGGGCAAGACGGCGTACCTCGCCGGGAATGAGTTTTCTTACGGCGACATCCCCGTCGGCATCATGATCTATCGCTACATGCAGTTGATTCCCGAGCGACCGTCTACGCCTAATCTCGATCGTTGGTATGCGGCGGTTTGCGCGCGGGCGGCGTTTAAGGGACAAGTGGCGGTGGTGCCGTTGTCGTAGTGTTTTGTCGAAAGCTGCCGGGTCCCTGAAAGCGGCGCGCACCCACTACCGTCGTTCTAGCGAAGGCTGGAACCCAGGCGGTAACCTGCGCCGCAGGCGCAAAAGTTAGTAGGGTGCGCACCGCGCACGCAGACACGCCGATAACGCGTGCGCGATGCGCGCCCTACGGCCTTGTGCACGCAGTTTAGACATAAGTTTTGCATTCGTAACTCGAGTGACTGGCACACGTAAATCGTGCAAACGACGGCTAGGATGGTGCCCCCCCCCCTCGACCTCCAAGCCCACCGCGGTGCGCGCGGGCTATTGCCGGAGAACACGCTACCCGCATTCGCGCGCGCGTTGTCGATCGGCGTTACCACACTGGAACTCGATTGCGCGATCACGCGCGATGGCGTGGTGGTGGTGAGTCATGATTCGACCTTGAATCCCGAAATCACGCGCGACGCAGGCGGCGCGTGGATCACGCGCAACGATTTGCCGATAGCGCAGCTTACTTTCGAAGAACTGCAGCGCTTCGACGTCGGCCGCATCGACCCCGCATCGGAATACGCGAAACGTTTCCCGCATCAGCAGCCCATCGATGGCACACGCATGCCCAAGCTCGCCGACGTGTTAGCGCTCGCGCGCAAAGCGCGTAACGACACGGTGCGCTTTAACATCGAAACCAAGATTTCGCCGCTGCACCCCACACGCACGGTCGGGCCGCAGGCATTTGCACGCACGCTGATTGCCGTGATCGAACAGCACCGACTCGAAGCGCGCGCGATCATCCAATCCTTCGACTGGCGCACGCTCGTCGTGGTGCAGCGCGAAGCGCCGCGCATCGCCACGGCTTATCTGTCGGTGCAGCAAGCGTTTGAGGACACGATCCTCGCTCGCGAAACCGCTTCGCCGTGGAACGCGGGTTTGCATGTGCGCCAATTTGGCGGCTCGGTGCCGCGCATGATTCGCGCTTTATCTGGCAACGCGGTGGAAACAATTTGGTCACCGCATTTCAACGATGTCGATGCCCCGGCGATCGGCGAAGCGCACACGCTCGGCCTCAAAGTTGTGGCGTGGACGGTCAACAGCGAAGCCGAGATGCAGCGCATGCTGGCGCTCGACGTCGACGGCGTCATCAGCGATTACCCCGATGTGCTGCGGCGTGTGGCGGGTGAGGCGGGCTATGCGCTGCCTACGCCAACGCCCAGCGAGGTTCACTTATAAGTGATTGATTTTATTGAATTTTTTAAATATTTTTCTACCGCCTGATGCGGGCTGCGCGGTTGCGGCGGCGGAATATACCGCCAAGCGTAAACTACAAAATAACCGTTCACCCTTCGACGAGCTCAGGGCGAACGGCCATGATCTATCGCGCCTTGCGTCACCTTACTTCATCGGCGAAAACGCCGTAGGCCGCAATATCGTGGTCGTCACTTGCGCGACGATCGGCCCATTCTTCTCACTCTCGCCGAACACGCGCGCGCGATCCGGGTCTTTACCGAACGCGTCGAACTTTTCCACGCGCTCGCTCATGGTTTCCCACGCCAGCATGTAAATCAGCTGATGGTCGTTGCCGCCCATGGCGTTGCGCCAATAACCCACTTGCCTGAAGCCGAACTTCTTGAACGCGCCGATCGTAAAATTACCAAAGCGGTCGGTGATGTTCTGGATTTTTTGCGGCATCGCCTCATACTCGCGCAACTCAAAAAAATACGGCGCGCGGCTTGAGGCATCCGGGCCATAGGCTTCGCCCTTGTCGATCTGCGAGTACGGCGTCGGCTCCATCAACTGGTTGTAGACGCGATTCACCAGCGGGCCATTCTTCTCCGACTCCGCCCACACCTTGGCGCGCTCCGGGTCGTTGCGCCACTTGGCGCTTTTTTGCGTGCGTTCTTCGTAACTCTCCCAGCCCCAGATGTAGACAACTTGGTTGCTCCTCTCGCCCAGCATCGGCGTCCAAAAGCCGATCAAGCGAAAGCCATACTCCTTCCACTTACCCACGGTAAAGCCGCCGAAGCGTTCGAGAAGTGCCGGCAATTTTCCGGGGGCCACATCGTAGCGACGCAGTTCGTAGAGCATGATGCACCTCGTGTGTGAAGTTGGGGGGGCGGAAACTATAGCATGCAGCGATGGGAATCGATTGTTAAGCCCGCGGCTCCGCCACAAACACCGGAATCTTGCGCGTGGTCTTCGTCTGATAATCCGCATACGGCGGATACGCGGCCACGGCCAGCGCCCACAGCCGCGCGCGTTCATTGTCATCCGTGACTTCGCGCGCGCGCATCGGTTGCACCACGCTCAGATCGCGAATGTCCACCGCCGGGTTCGCGCGCAAGTTATGCACCCACACGGGGTCTTGCGGCGCGCCGCCTTGCGAGGCGATCAGCACGTAATTGGCACCGTCCTTAACGCGCATCAACGGTGTTTTACGCACCGCGCCGGATTTGTTGCCGGTGTGGGTGACGATGATCACCGGCAAGCCGGTGTCGCGCAGCGTGGTGCCTTGGGTGCCGCCGCTTTTTTCGTAAAGGTCGACTTGTTCGCGCACCCAATCGCGCGGGCTGGGGATGTACTGGGCCATGGTGTCTCCTTGTATCTCTCGTTTACGTGCGTAGCAAATCGATCAACACTGACACGTCGGGAATCGTATCAAGTTGCTCGCACAGCTCGACCATTTTTTTCTGTTTATCCGGCGCGATGCGCCCCGCGACCAGCTTATAAAATTTCTCCACCACGTCATTCATATGCACCGGGTTATCCGCGTCACCGCGCGCCTTGCCCCAGGCCGACAACACCGTGCCATCGGTCAATTCGATTTCCACTGGGTTGCCTTCGACGTAGCCTTTGCCGTCGAGTGCCGCGTCGCGGGTGATGCTGATGCGTTTAATCACGTCCAGCACTTTGGGGTCGCGGATCTTCTGCTCGGTGAATTGCCCGGTAAATACGTCGTTTTCGAGCAGCATGATGGCGGCGACGAAATACAAGTTGAGTTGCGCCGAGGTAATCGTTGTCGGCGTGTACGCCCACGCGACGTTTTGCAAATAGCCTTTGCCCAGGCGGATGCGCAGTTGTTTCACCTGCTCCACCGGGATCGGGCGTCCTTTTCGCAAATGGCGGATCGCTTCGAGCGAGCCGTGATTGGGCGCGCGCGTCGCCCACATCTTAAAGCGGATTTTTTCGGTGTGATAGTTGCGGCCCCAGTCGAGTGTGATCTGGTCAAGATCGTACGTCGCAGGCCGTTGGTTGCCGGTGTGCGCGGCGCAGAAGCCGCCATACTCGGCCTCGAACACGTTGGGCGCGTTGGTAAAGCCGTTTTGCGCGAGCAGCGCGGCGAAGGTGCCGGCGCGCGCCGCTTGACCCGCAAGCAGCCGTTTGCCCATGCCGCCATGGTGCGTGAACATCAGGCTCGCAGCTTGCTGGCCGGCATGCCCCAACGCGTGCACCAATTGATCCGCGCTTAACCCCAGCGCGCTCGACGCGCTCGCCACGGAAGCAAACGTGCCGAACAAACCGGGGCCGTGAAAGCCCAGCCCCTCGTGCGGCACGCGCCCGACGCAATTGCCCACGCGCGCGGCGGTTTCCACGCCCAGCACGATGGCGTTGATCAGGTCCGCGCCACTTAGCTTGCGGCCTTGTTTGGCGAGATGCGGCGCCATCGCCAGCGCCGAGCTTAGTGTGACCGAGCCGTTGTGGCCGCCCGGCCCCACGTCGTCGAGCTCAAACGCGTGCACCGCGGTGGCGTTGACCATCGCCGCCGTCGGCGCGGACAACGCCAGTGGCGCGCACCACACCGCCACATCGCCCGGTGCCTCCATCGCTTGCGCGGTGGCACGCAGCCGCTCGCTCCACGGCAGCGTGGTACCGTAGATGCCGACGCCCAACGTGTCGAGCACCAGCAGCTTGGCGAACTGCACCACCGATTTCGGTAGATCGCTGAATTTACTGCCGGCGATGTGTTCGGCCAGTTGTCGTGTTTGTGGTCCTTCCATGCTTACTCCTGGATGAGTAGGTAATGGATCAAACTATCGATATGCGATTATAGTCGCGCATGTTCAACTACCTTCAATCGCGCATACGCGGCACCGCCGTTACCGGCCCCGGCCAGCCGCCGCGCGGGTTGCTGCCGTTTTACTGGCATTTTGTGCGTCAGACCAAGGCCTGGTACGGCGCGATGTTCGCCACCAGCCTGGCCGTGGCGCTGATCGACACCGTCATTCCGGTGTTCATCGGCAAGCTGGTATCGCTGATGGAAGCGGCCGACCGCCACGCGGCGCTCGCGCGCGAAGCGCCGCTGTTGATCGGCATGGTGGTGCTGGTGCTGCTGGTGCGGCCGATCGTGCTGCTCGCCGATATCGCGGTGCGCCAAAACGTCTTGCTGCCGGGCGCGACCAGCCTGATCCGCTGGCAAAGTCATTGGCATGTGGTGCGGCAAAACTGGTCGTTTTTCCAGAACGATTTCGCGGGGCGCATCGCGCAGCGCGTGATGCAAACCGCCAATGCGCTGCGCGAGAGCGTGATGTCGGCGATCCGCGCGGTGTGGTACATCGTCGTCTACGGCGTCACGGCTTTTGTGCTGATGGCGCTGGTCGATTGGCGCCTCGGCGTGCCGACGTTGCTGTGGTTTTGCGCCTACCTCTTTTTCTTGCGCTACTTCGTGCCCAAACTGCGCGATCTGGCCAAAGCCAGTTCCGAAGTGCGCTCGCTGGTGATGGGGCGCGTGGTCGATAGCTACACCAATATACTCACGGTGAAACTGTTTGCGCGGCTCGCCGACGAGGATGCGTACGTGCGCGAAGTGATCGACGAACATCAGGCCGCGATCGGCAAGCACATGCGGCTGATCACGCAATTCATGTTCTGGCTCTCGACGATGAACGCCCTGCTGTTAACCAGCACCGCGGCCATCGGCATTACGCTGTGGGCGCAAGGCGTGGTGAGCGCGGGCACAGTGGCGACCGCGCTGCCGCTGGTGTGGCAAATCGCCAACGTTGCGGGCTGGGTGAGCTGGGAAGTCACTGGCATATTCGAGAACATCGGCGTGGTGCAGGAGGGTATGCAAACCATCGCCGTGCCACTGGCGGGCGTGGACAAACCCTGCGCGCGTGAACTCACGCCCACGCGCGGCGAAATCCGCTTCGAGGATGTGTCATTTACCTACGGCAGGCAGGACGCACACGCGGTGCTCGATCACGTGAGCTTTACCATCCGCCCCGGCGAGCGCGTGGGCCTGGTCGGGCGCTCGGGCGCGGGCAAATCGACGCTGGTGAATTTGCTGCTGCGGTTTTACGAGTTGGAGCAAGGCAAAATTTTTATCGACGGCCAGGATTTATACGGCGTCACGCAAGAAAGCCTGCGCGCGGCGATCGGCATGGTGACGCAGGATACGTCGCTGCTGCATCGCTCGATTGCAGCCAACATTCGCTACGGCAAACCGGGCGCCACCGACGAGCAAGTGCAGTCCGCCGCGCACAAGGCGCAAGCGCATGATTTCATCATCGGGCTGCAGGATTGGACCGGCCGCAAGAGCTACGAGGCGCACGTCGGCGAACGCGGTGTGAAGCTTTCCGGCGGCCAACGCCAACGCATCGCCATCGCGCGCGTGGTGTTGAAAGACGCGCCGATACTGGTGTTAGATGAAGCCACCTCCGCGCTCGACAGTGAAGTGGAACTTGCGATTCAAGAACAACTGCTAGGCTTGATGGAAGGCAAAACCGTGATCGCGATTGCGCATCGCTTATCGACCATCGCGCGCATGGATCGGCTGATTGTTTTGGACGCGGGACGCATTATCGAACAAGGGTCGCACGAGGAATTGCTGCACCTGAACGGCCATTACGCAAAGTTGTGGCGGCACCAGTCGGGCGGGTTTTTGGCGCCTGATGGGGTGGCGGTTGAAACGGCGGAAGACACGCCTGGGGCAGACGTCGCCGAGGAAATTCATGATGCGGTTACGCCGGAGCCGGCTACGGATGATACGCCGGTGGTGACGCGCGCTTAGGCCACAAGATTTCGCGCAAAGCGTCTGATACTATCGCCACTGTCAATCTGAGGATAACCATGAAACTGCTCGGCTCCCCCACCAGCCCCTACGCGCGCAAGGCACGCATCGCGCTGATCGAAAAAAACGTCGACTGCGAGTTCGTGCCCGACCGGCCGGCAAACCCCGGCACGCAAGTGCCCAAATACAACCCGCTGTCCAAAGTGCCGGTGCTGGTGCTGGATAACGACAAAGGCATGATCGATTCCTCGGTGATCGCCGAATACTTCGACGGCATCGGCGGCGGCGCGAAGTTGATCCCACAAGAATTCAACGCCCGCATCGCAGTGCGCCAATGGGAAGCGTTGGGCGACGGCATCACCGATGCCATTGTGGCGTTGACACACGACTCGCGCTACACACCCACGTGCGAGGTGAGCGCCGACTGGTACCAAAAGCAACTTAAAAAAATCGAAAACGGCCTGGCCGCCGCGCAGCGCGATATCGGCGCCAACGAATTTTGTTACGGCAACGCGTTTAGCCTCGGCGACATTTGCATCGGCATGGCGCTGGGTTATCTTGACCGCGCCTACGCCCAATACGATTGGCGAGCCAAGTATCCGGACCTGAAACGCTACGCCGATAAACTGTTTGCGCGGCCGTCATTCGCGCAAACAGCGGCGAACTAAATGAAAATTGTAAGTTATTGATTTTATTGATTTTTTTAAATAGTCTAAGCCATCGTAGCAGCACTGCCGAGCCCGCTCGCGGACGGTGCGCCGCCAAAAGAAAAACCGCGCTGGCAAAGCCAGCGCGGTGAAGGACGCAACCTACTAAGGAGGAGGGGGGGTCGGTTGCGTTAGAAGAAGTGTCCCACGGCCACGCCGATTTGTCTGTGAACTGCATCACAACGCGGCAAAATCGGTTTAGGCTGCGGCAACGCCCGGTCATTTGACATTGGCCCCAAAGGCCGCACAATACGCGTCGTCGCGATTCAGCACGCAACTTTTTACGGATTCCCCGGATACCCCGAAAGCTACGACATGAGCAAACTACTCGACGCCATCCGCGAGCGCCGCAGCGATCGCCACTTCGCCCCCAACAAGCCGCTGGAACCCGAAGTCGTCCAGACGCTGCTCGAAGCGTTCCGCTGGGCGCCTTCCTCCAATAACCGCCAGCCGTGGCGCATCGTGATGGCGTCCAGCCCAGAAGCCCATCGCATTTTTGACGACGCACTTTCCGCCGGTAACAAGCAATGGGCGCCGGTGGCGCCGCTTAAACTGGTCATCATCGGCGTGCCCGAAGAGCAGCCGGAAAGAAACGGCACGCAAAATTATTTGCTCGACGTGGGCTTTGCCATGGAAAACATGATGGTGCAAGGTTATGCCATGGGGCTCACCATCCACGCCATGGCGGGCTGGGACTACGACAAAATCGTCAAGGGCTTTAACATCCCCGCCAGCGCCAAACCGGTGGCGCTGATCGCCGCGGGCTATCGCGGCCGCGTCGAGGACTTGATCGAGGAAGTGCGCGCCAAGGATTTGAAACCGCGCACGCGCAAGACGGTCGGCGAATTTACCTACACCGATAACTACGGCGCGGCGTTTAAGTAGCCGCGATAGATAAAGGCGCCGCCTTCGTTCCGCCGTGTTCACGGTGCGATGATGACGGCTTGGTAATCGAAGTAGCCATCGTTGGCGGTGACTCGTCGCGTGGGCATCGGTTACCTAAAAATCGATTGCCACAGAGAGGTCTCAGGGGAACCAAAAAGCGAGGACCAGCTTCCCTGAAGAGTGGCCTATGATAACGTGATTCTTTCCGGCCTCTTACCGGCCGCTTGAGCTAGCCGACTATCGGCATGGCGCTTACCGCGGCGTTCCGGGCGTTGCCCCTATCGCACTAATGCACTCGCGCATACTTGTTGACCTTGCCCAGGCTGGTCAGCCCCACGTATACATTGCCCGCCGAGTCGATGCCCATGCCGTGCACCGGCGGCACTTCCCAGCGCGCGAGCACCGCGCCGTTGCCATCGCGCACGCTGACCACCGGTTTGCTGCTGTCGGTGGCCTGCTCGACGAGATAGAAAATGCCGTTGTTGTCGAGCGCCATGTCGTTGGGCCCGCCCATGCCGGTCCACATGCCCTTGAATTGACCGTCGGGCGTAAAAATCTGCACGCGCTGGTTGGCGCGATCACTCATGTAAATAGTGCCATCGGGCGCGATCGCCAGGCTGTGCGGCAAATGAAAATCGCCGGGCGCACTTTTACCGGGCTGCCCCCACGATTGGATCAGCTCCCCATCCTTGCTGAAGCGATGCACGCGGCTGTTGCGGTAACCGTCGGTCACATACAAATCGCCCGAGGGGCCGGGCAGTATTTCCGTCGGGTGATTAAACGGCCCCGCCGCGCGCAACGGCAAGTTGTGCCAATCCTCGCAGCCGGTATCGGAATGCTGCCCGCGCGTGCCAAGCTGTTTCAACAATTTGCCCTCCAGCGTGTAGATCATCGCCACGTTGTCGGTTTGATCGGTGAGGTAAACCACGTCGTTGACGATCTTGAAGCCGTGCGCGCGTTTGAATAGCCCCGCGCCCCATGAACTGACAAATTTTCCGTCCGCATCGAATATCAGCACCGCCGGATCCTTGCGTTGAAACACATAGAGCCGGCGCCGCGCATCGGTGGCGACGCGGCTGATATTGCCGAAGGTTTCGCCCGCGGGCAGCTTGGCGAAATCCTCGATCAGTTCGTAGGTGTATGCGCCGGATCCGACTTTCATGTGACACCTCCATGGCGTGAGAGTGGGTTGGCTACCAAAAATTGCAACGCCGGATGCCGGCGTATGCACAGTATGCCCCGGCGCACGATGCGCGTGAAGATTGGCCGCGGCGAATTATTTTCGGCGCACCGGCGCGCCCAGCGCCGCGCCCGAATCGACGACGATCACCTGCCCGGTCACCGCATCCGCGCCCTCGATCAGCCACACCACCGTGGAGGCGATGTCTTCGGGGTTCACACGGCGCTTTAACGGCGTGGAATTGGCGAAATTAGTGAATTGCGCTTCGTATTTTTCCTCGCCCAGGTGTTCGCGCCACCAGCGGCCCGTCACCATCGCCGGGCACACCACGTTGGTGCGTATCTCCGGCCCGAGATTGCGCGCGAACGACAGGCTCATCGCGTTCAAGGCTGCCTTCGACGTCGCATACGCCACTGAACTGCCGGTGCCGCGCAGCCCCGCCCCCGAGGAAATATTGACGATGGCGCCGCGCCCGCCCGCTTTCATGTGCGGCACCACCGCGCGCGTCATCTGCCACGGCCCCACCACGTTGATGCGATAGACGTTAAGAAAATCATCCCCCGAGAGCGCTTCGAGATCGGCATGGTCGGCAAACTTGGTGGTGCCCGCCGAATTGACCAGCGCATCGATGCGCCCCCACTTGGCCATCGCCTCCGCGGCCATGCGCCGGCAATCCGCGTCTTGCGCCACATTGGCCTTGCATAGCAGCGCCTGGCCGCCGGCCTCCTCGCACGCTTGGGCCACCGCCTTGGCGTTATCGGCGCGGCTCGCGTAGTTGATCACGATGTTCCAGCCGCGGCGCGCCAGCATCACCGCGCTCGCCGCACCGATGCCCGAACCCGACCCCGTAATGATTGCAACATTGCCTTTCATGCGATTCACTCCCCGTTAAGCCGCGCGCGGCGGCAAGCGCGGCGCCATCGGCCGCGAAAATATCGCACTCTAACACTGCGCGGCGGCAGCGCCCGACATTGACAAGCGCGCGCGCCCTCGCCATCCTGTTGCCGCTACCGTTGAGGAGGCTCTTATGCGACTGGGTATGAACATACCACGCGAACACGCGGACGGCCGCCCCTACAGCGCCGCCGACGTGATGGCGCGGGCACGCGCCATCGAAGCGGCGGGCTTTGACGGCATATGGATGGGCGAGAGCATGAACCGCGGCCGGCCCTCCGTCGACACGCTGGCGGTGCTCGCGGTCGCGGCGGCCGCCACCAGCCGCGTCGAGATTGGGACAGCGGTGCTGCAGGTGCCGCTGCGCCCGCCGGCGGAACTGGCCCTGCGGCTGCTGACACTGCACGCGTTAAGCGGCGGGCGCTTCGTCGCCGGCCTGGGCGCCGGATCCACCAAGCTCGACTTCGATGCCTGCGGCATCGATTACGAAAATCGCTTCAAGCTGTTCGCGGCGGCGCTGCCGCAGGTGCGGCGGCTTTGCAACGGCGAGCAAGTCGGCGCGGCGAACTTTCGCCCGTGGCCGCCGCTGGCGGGCGGCCCGCCTCTGCTGATCGGCGCGTGGGTGAGCGGCATCTGGGTCAAGCGCGCCGCGCAAGACTATGACGGATGGATATCCTCCGGCCGCGCAAACAACCAGTTTCGCACCCTGGCGGAAGGGCTGAAGGTGTATCGCGACCACGGCGGCAAGCGCGCGCTCATCGCCACCGTCGGCATTGACCTCACGGCGCCGAACAAGTCTTTGGCCGACGACGAGCCCTTTAACCTGCGCTGTGGGCCGCAAGAAGCGGCAGCGCGCCTGCAGCAACTGGCCGAACTCGGCATCGACGACGTACTGCTGGTGATGGGCCCGCAACAGTCCGCCGAAGCGCTACCGGCGATACGCGCGCTGCTCAAGCAACACGCGCCTGCGCACTAAGCGAGGGCGGCGCCGACACTTCGGCGCGCGGCCGGCGCCTTGGCGCGTGATTGCGGTCAACGCGTATCGATTTTGATGTGCTCTGCGATGCCTTTTGAGAGCGTGCGCTTTGCGGACACGCACATTGTGCTATTTGGGTTTCCCCAAGATGAATTTCAATCCGTCCAGCGACAATGCGTCAAGCTGCAGTGTTAAAACTCGTGCGCAGAAACAACCCGTCCACGACTGCGGACGTGAGCGCAATCGGCCTTACCATTAATTCGATAAACCCGAGGGTTGCGAAGCACAAAAGCTGACCGCAAAGCCTGCCCCCCCCAGCCGCGTATTCCCAATCAACCCGCCACCATCGCAGGCAAGCGCTTGCGGATGATTTCGGTGGCGTCGGCAACAATGCGCTCGATCAGCTCCGCGCAAGTGGGCACGTCGTGAATCAAGCCTATCACCCCGCTGGAACTCCAGGTGCCGGCATCGAGCTCGCCCTTCTCGAACACCGCGGGTGAGCGCGAACCCGCGGCCAGGTGCTTCATGTCCTCGAACGTCTTGGTCGGGTCGGCGTCAAGCGCAACCAGCTCCTTGGTAATCGCGTTCTTGAACAGGCGCGAAGAATTGCGCAGACGCCGAAACACGAGCTGCGTGTCGAGCTCGGTGCCTCGCACCAGCGCCTGCTTGACGTTGTCGTGTATCCAGCACTCCTGGGTGGCGAGGAAGCGCGTTCCCATGTTGATGCCGTCCGCACCCAGGGCCAACGCGGCGGCAAGCTGACGGCCGCTGCCAATCGCGCCGGAGGCGATGAACGGCACCGAGAGCTGTTCGGCGGCGAGCGGTAGCAGCAGCATGTTCGGTACGTCGTCTTCGCCGACGTGGCCGGCGCACTCGAAACCATCGACACTGATGATGTCGCAACCGAGCGTCTCGGCCTTCTTCGCATGCCGGATGGAGGTGCACTTGTGGATGACCTTGATCCCGGCTTCTTTGAGGATCGGCATGACGCGCTGGGGATTGTTGCCTGCGGTCTCGACGATCTTCACCCCGCTCGCGACGATAGCACGGGCGTAATCCTCATAAGGCACCGGCTTAATCGTAGGCAGGATGGTGAGATTCACCGCGATCGGCTGGTCAGTCATGGTGCGGCACAGCTCGACTTCCTTGATCACTTCCTCGGGCGTGGGCAATGAAAGCGCAGTCATGATGCCCAGTCCACCGGCGTTGGATACCGCGGCGGCGAGCTTCGCGCGGCCGACCCGCATCATGCCGCCGCACACGATCGGATAACGCACGCCTAGCATTTCGGTTACGCGAGTTTTCATCTGTGTTCCTGGTCAGTGACGTGCGCCGAGGGGATAGACATCATGGATTGATCTGCCGTGCCTCAACAGAGGCGTCTTAAGCTTGAGGCTTGTTCAACCCCAGGTGCAAAGCCGCAATTGAAGAGACGGAACATCAGTAGTGTCCCAACGTTAGCGGTCAAGACGGTTATAGGTTAATGAATTTGCTTGAGAAAGTGGCATTTTGTTCTGGTCTCGACTTGAACAGCGAGAACGGGCTTGATGGTCGTTTGCATTGGATTGCAAAGGACCGCCATGTATCAAGGAACGCTGGTGTTTTCGCAAGTGATGGCCTACCTGCCGTTGAGTACGTTTCGCCGTTGCGTGGCGGCTTACGACGGGGAACACAAGGTCAAGGACTTCTCCTGTCTGGATCAATTCCTGACCATGGCGTTTGCCCAGATGACCGGGCGCGAGTCCCTGCGCGACATCGAAGTGAATTTGCGCGCGCGTGCCAAGCTGCTCTACCACATGGGACTTCGCTGCAAGACGGTCTCGCGCAACACGCTCGCCAATGCCAATGCTACTCGCCCGTGGCAGATTTAAGCCGATCTGGCCCAGCACCTGATTGGCATGGCGCGCCCGCTGTATGCCACCGATCCGCTGGCCGTCGATCTGGACGCCACGGTGTATGCCTTCGATGCCACCACCATCGACCTGTGCCTGTCGGTTTACCCGTGGGCGCCGTTTCGTTCCACCAAGGCCGCCATCAAGCTGCATACCCTGCTCGATTTGCGCGGGGCGATTCCCAGCTTCATTCACATTACCGATGGCAAGACTCACGACGTCAACGCACTGGACGAGCTCACCATCGAGCCGGGCGCCTATTATCTGATGGACCGGGGCTATCTGGATTTCCGCCGCCTGTATGCCATTCATCAGGCGCAAGCCTTCTTCGTCACCCGCGCCAAGGGCAACACCCGATTCAAGCGACGTTATTCCCTGCCGGTGGATCGGACCAACACCCCGGTTATTTGCGACCAAACCGGGATGCTGACGGTGTTTTACTCGCGCAAGGATTACCCCAGCGTGCTGCGACGGGTGGTGGCCAAGGACGATACCGGCAAGCGGCTGGTGTTTCTGACCAACAATCTGGCGCTCAAGCCCGAATTGATCGCTGCGCTCTACCGGCAGCGCTGGCAAGTCGAGCTGTTCTTCAAGTGGGTCAAGCAGCATTTGCGTATCAAGGCGTTCCTGGGCACGACCGAGAACGCCGTGAAGACGCAAATCTGGATTGCGGTGTGCACCTACGTGCTGATCGCCATCGTCAAGAAGCGCTTGCATTTGCCGCAGAGCCTGTATGAAATTCTACAAATCTTGAGCTTGAACGTATTTGAGAAAGCACCTTTGCATCAACTACTTATGCCAACGACAGACGAGGCGATTGGGCAAAATCAGCTCCCTCTCCTATGAAAAACGTTGGGACACTACTGACGGAACATAAACAGTTTATCAAGTATCGGGGACGGGATGCGCACTCGGGACCTGAACTATCGCTGTGGCCGGAGTCCTGCGCACAGCGCTCTCGGCAAGGATCCGCATTTTACGCAACGTGCTGCAATTTCCGAAAATGCGGCGAGTTCCGAATATCTCGCTTCGCTTTTCGGGTTTTATGGAAACAATCACCGTGCAGCGCGACTGGTTTAGCGCCCGTCCGTTGAGTAGGGCGCGCAGGCGCCATCGAGTAATGCCGGATCCGGTTGCGGGTACTGCATGATCAGCACTTCAGCACCGTCCGGTCCCGCGTGTGCGTGCGGACCGCCCTCGGCTGGATACGCGAAGGCGATCGATTCGTAAGGCAGGGGCTTGTTGTTGTAAAGCAATGTTCCTGCTGCAACCATCAGGTGCCTTCCGGCGCCGCCGCATTCCGCGGGCCATTGAGCTTTCGCGCCCGGCGGCAAGCGCAACATCCAGGCGGCGAGCCCGTCAGAGTGCGGTTCGACGACCACGTCGAGCGCGGTCTCGATCCTTGATCTCATCGCGTCGGCCGCACTGATGCGAAGATCGTCCTGCCCCTTTAGGATGAAGCGCCGCTTCGAGGGACGGATTGCTTCCTTGACGCCACGATCGGCAAGCATGCACGCCCCGGGGTCGGAGCGGGCGCGCAGGGTAAAGTAGGTGACCCCTTGCCTCTCCGGCACAATCGGGCCGTACGCCGTATACGGATCGGTAAAGTGCAACGCCACCGACTCGACAGGCGTGCGGCCCAGCTTCCCCGCGCCCTCGACGATCACTTGCCACTGTTCGGTCTGGTGATAGTGCGGGTGGGTAATGTTTTCGCAGGCCTGGTGCACGGTGTAGGCCTGTGGCGAGATGCCGACGACCGGTGTTTGCGGCTTCTCCCAAGTGCCGATGAACAGGGTCTTGGTCGCCTTGCCGCCACCCAGCGGCAATGTAATCTCACGCTGCCGCGCGGCGACATCGAGACTGGAAACAACTTGCATGATCACGCGTCCTTTGGGGCGAAAACGATACGGAAGACGCAATCATAGCGCAGGGTTTCCAGATTTGCCCTCCTTCCCCGCTAGTGTAGTGTTCGATGCAAGCGCTATTCGGGCTGCCCGATAGAGTAGAGATGTGGCGCCACCCGATATGCAAAGCTCTCAAAAAATTTCAGGGCTATGGTTAACATCGCCTGCACTTATATCCGGTTGCAGTAGTGTCCGGACGTTGAGTGCCCGAAACGTGCTAATTGGTTGATTGTAAATAAATAACAGATGATTTTTTCTGGTCTCGATTTGAACAGCGTTTTCTCGATTTGCGATCCTGCGAGCAACTCACTCGCAGGAGATATCGATGAACCTGGGCAAACTCGTGTTCGCGCAACTCACGCAGCACATTCCGTTGACGACGTTTCGTCGTTGCGTGGCGCGCTA
>Ga0194132_10001682_pt1 | contig 44085 bp, 37 predicted proteins | sample TA2KigOf80mmetaG_FD_148612 | JGI IMG/M metagenome (GOLD analysis project Ga0194132, IMG submission 148612) | Freshwater microbial communities from Lake Tanganyika, Tanzania - TA2015054 Kigoma Offshore 80m | ecosystem: Environmental > Aquatic > Freshwater > Lake | place: Tanzania: Lake... | reverse complement strand
TGAACAAGTCGAGGAGCCGGCGGCGGCCCGCAAGCGCGGCTCCAAGGCCCTTGTCGCACGTGACGTCGTGCGTTTGGTCACGCCCGGCACGCTGACCGAAGACGCGCTCCTTGATGCCCGCCGCCCCAACCATCTCGTGGCACTCGCGCGGGCGGGCGAGCGCTTCGCCCTGGCCTCGGCAGACATGTCGACGGGCGCGATCGTCTCGATGCCGGTGAAGGCCGGCGGGCTCGCGGCCGAATTGGCACGCCTGCAGCCCGGCGAGCTGTTGCTCGCCGACACGCTGTTGCAGGAGCCGAGCCTGTTCGAGCTGTTTGCCGCGTGGAAGAGGGCGTTGACGCCGCAACCGGCAGCGCTGTTTGACAGCCAGGCTGGGGAGCGCCGTCTCAAGGATGTGTTCAAGGTCGCGGCGCTCGACGCCTTCGGCACGTTCGAGCGGGCCGAGCTTGCCGCGCTCGGCGCCCTCATCGAATACATCGCGCTCACCCAGCGCGGCCGATTGCCCCATCTCGCGCGCCCGCGCCGGCTCGACGAAGGGGCGCTTATGGCGATCGATGCTGCGACGCGCCGTAATCTCGAGCTTGCAGAGTCGCTCTCGGGCGGGCGCGGCGGCTCGCTGCTCGAAGCGATCGATCAGACGGTGAGCGGTGCCGGCGCACGCCTTCTGCTCGCACGTCTGGGCGCGCCGTTGACCGACATCGCCGCGATCGAGGCACGGCTCGACGAGATCGCCTATTTCATCGCGCAAACAGAGGCGCGCAGCGCGGTGCGCAGCGCGCTTCGCCGGGTGCCCGATCTTGAGCGGGCGCTCGCGCGGCTCACGGTCGGACGCGGTGGTCCGCGCGATCTCGCGGCGTTGCGCAACGGGCTCGCCGAAATCCCCGGTGTCAAGGCCGCGCTCGCCAATGCGCCGCCGCCATCGCTTGACGCAACGCCGCCGCCACCGATCGTGGCGCTCGCCCGTTCCCTCGGCGTGCACGATGAGCTGGTCGATCGTTTATCGCGTGCGCTCGTTCCTTCGCCTGGGTATCTGGCGCGCGACGGCCGGTTCGTCGCGCGCGGCTACAACGAGGCGCTCGATGCGCAGGTCGCCTTGCGTGACGAGGGCATGAAGCTGATCGCGGCGCTCGAGGCGCGCTATCGCAGCGAAACCGGCATCGCCTCCCTCAAGATCCGCCACAACAACGTGCTCGGCTATTACATCGAGGTGACGCCGACGCACGCGCCCAAATTGACCACGCCGTTCGTTCAGCGACAAAGCCTGGCGGGCGCGGTGCGCTTCATGACTGATGAGCTGGCCAAGCTCGAGCGTGCCATCATCGAGGCGGCCGACAAGGCGCTCGCGCTCGAGCTCGAGATCTTCGAGCAGCTCGTTCAGGAGGTAAGCCTCAGGGCCGATGACATCGCGCGCGCGGCGGAGGCGTTGGCTGCGCTCGACGTCGCCGCAGGGCTCGCGACGCTCGCGGTTGAACGCCGCTATGCGCGCCCGACGCTCGATCGCTCAACCAGCTTCAGGATCGTGGGCGGGCGCCACCCGGTGGTCGAGGCGCTGGCCGAGGGCACGGCGGCGTCGGGGCGCTTCATGCCCAATGACTGCGCGCTGGGAGAGCAGGAGCGCCTCTGGCTTCTGACCGGACCCAACATGGCGGGCAAGAGCACGTTCCTGCGGCAGAACGCGTTGATCGCGATCCTGGCGCAAATGGGCTCCTACGTGCCGGCCGAACATGCCCAGGTCGGCGTGGTCGACCGGCTGTTCAGTCGGGTCGGCGCGGCCGATGATCTCGCGCGCGGGCGCTCGACCTTCATGGTCGAGATGATCGAGACCGCCGCGATTCTCAACCTCGCAACCGAGCGCTCACTCGTCATCTTGGACGAGATCGGGCGTGGCACTGCGACGTTCGATGGACTCTCGATCGCCTGGGCCACGCTCGAGCATCTGCACGACATCAATCGCTGCCGCACGTTGTTCGCCACGCACTATCACGAGCTGACCGCGCTGAAGGAACGCCTCTCGGCGCTCGGCTGCTACACCATGCGGGTCAAGGAGTGGAAGGGCGAAGTCGTGTTCCTGCACGAGGTCGCGCCCGGCACCGCCGATCGCTCCTATGGCATTCACGTGGCGAAGCTTGCCGGCCTGCCACCCGTCGTGATCGGCCAGGCGGAGGAAGTGCTGGCGACGCTCGAAAAGGGCGAACCGGCGAGCGCCCTCGCCCGCCTCGCGCATGATTTGCCGCTGTTTGCCGCGGCGGCCGCGGCCAGGCGCGAGCCTGTGCCGGAGAACCCGGCGCTTATGGAACTCAAGGCGATCAACCCCGATGAGCTGACGCCGCGCACCGCGCTCGAGCTGGTCTATCGCTTAAGGGCGCTCCTTAACGGCGCTTGAGCGCCGCACCGAGGGCCGCGCGGCAGAAGTGCTGACCCAGCCTCTCCTGCTCGGCGATGAGCAGATGGATTTCGTCCTGGTACGCATCCGAGGCCGGCTCTCGCGCTGCCCAGGCAAGAGCGCGCGCCACCGCGATCTCGTGCGATGCGCGCGGTGTCGGCTCGGCGGCGAACGCCGCTTCAAGCAACGCCGCATAACGCTCCGCCTCGGCCCAGTCTTCCCGTTCGACACTGAGTTCGATCGCAATCGGATAGAACATCGCATGGTTGTGCGACACCGCGCCGGCGGCGAGCAGAGCCTCGGCCTCGGCCAGCGCCGCCTCGCGTTCGGCATCGTCCGTCGTGGCAATGGCGAGCACACCCAGAATCCAAGGGCCCATATACGCCATGCCGGATTGCCGCGCGGTCGCCAGGGCCTCTCGCACCAGCGCGAGCGCACGCCCGCCGCGCCCATCGGCATCGAGCGCCAGCAGCGCGGCTTTGGTTTCGATCTCAGCCTTGAAGCGCGGCGCATCGATCGACTGCAGCACTTTCTCGCAAGCCTCGATCTGCCGGCCGAGTGACTCGAAGTCCCGGCGTTGAAACTCACCCATGGCGAAGGCTGTGCGGGCGACGAGCTCCGCCCGCTTGTTGCCGGCGCGCACGGCATCGGCAATGGCACGCTCGGCGTAGCGCCGGTTGTCCTCGTAGCGCCCCAGCAAGGAGGCGGTCGCGCACAGCATCGGCCGGTTCGCCACCGCGATTCGGCCGAAGCCATGGGCCTCGGCCTGATTGACGCATCGCTCGAAGTGCTCATGCGCGCTGCGAAAGCGCCCCTGGGCATAGAGCGCATCCGCGATGCCGCCGAGCGCGCGCACCTCACCTTCGATCGAGGCTGCGAATTTCGCCTGCATCAGCGCGGCCTCATGCTCGGCGAGACACTCGGCGACCTTGCCCATCGGGAAATAGAGATTGCCGCGCAAATAGTGAATGCGCGAGCGCTCGAACGGATGATCGCGCGTGCCGATCAGCCGTTGCGCCCGATCGAGGCTGGTGAGGGCGTCATCCAGCTGGTCCAGCACACGCAGGCCTTCGGCCACGCTGATCAGGGCGCGCGCCCGCTCGAGGTCGTCCGAAGCGGCGCGGTAGGCGCCCTTCGCCGCCTTGACCGCCAGGCGGTGATGGCCGAGCTCGCGCAACACGTCCGCTTCAAGAAGATGAAGGCCATGGCGCTGCACCGGCGACGCGGCGAGCGCAAGGCCGCGACGCAACAGCCCGAGCGCTTCCTCGTGCCGATATTGCTCGGCCTGCTGCCGCGCGGCAGCGAGATAGGCAAGGGGCGCCGCCTCGTCTTGCGCCCGCTCCAGATGCTCGGCGTGGAGCGCGGCATCGCGCGTTGCGAACCATTGCGCGGCCCGCTTGTGCATTTCCTGCCGGCGGCGCTTCAGGAGCGCGCCATAGACGCCCTCGCGGATCAAGGCGTGGGCGAAGAGAAAGCCCTGGCCGATCGGGCGCACCAAATTGTAGCGCACCAGCGCCTCGCAGGAGACGATCGGCACGTCGAGCAGATAGGCCACGACCTCCGGCGTGAAGCGTTGGCCGAGCACCGAGGCGGCTTGAATTGTCCGCCGATCCTGAGGTTCCAGCCGATCGATGCGGGCGAGCACGACGCTCTGCACTGAGCCCGGCAGGCGCTCGAGCTCACCGGCGCGCGCGCTCAGGAGAAGCTGCTCAAGGAACAGCGGATTGCCGCCGGCTCGCGTCACGCACCGGCGCGCGTCCTTATTGCCGGGGAGGAGGAAGCGCCAGGCCAGCTTCTCAGCCTCGGCCTTCTGCAGTGGTGCGAGGTCGATGGTCGCGAGGCCGACGCCGCCAGCTGCCGCCCGCCACGCGGCATCGATCGGGTCACCCTCGGGCCGCGTCGTCATCACCAGAACATAGGGCGCATTTCGGGCGCCTCGGGCCAGACGCGTCAGGGTTTCGAGGGTCACACGATCGGTCCAGTGGACGTCCTCGATCACAAACACCCTGGGTTTCTTGCGTGCCCGTCGGCGCGCGAGCCGAACGAGACAGGCGCTGCGGCTCTCTGAGCGCGCCGCGCTCGCCATGGCATCGAGCATCGCGCGCATGTCGGCGGAGAGCGGCAGGTCAAGCAGGTCGTAGAGAAAGAGGCGTTGCTCGGCCGAAAGTTCTTTTCGGCTGATCGCCGCTTCCGCCGCTTGGCGTCGCGAGGCCTCATCGGCGTCCGGCTTCAGGCGCAACAGGCTGCGCAACAGAGTGCCAAGCGCGTTGCCGCTCGTGCTGCCAAAGTCGAGCACGCTTGCCGCGTGAACCGAGAAGCCCGCCTTGCGCGCTCGCGCCCTAAACGCTGTGACCAGCCGCGTCTTGCCGATGCCGGCCTCGCCCCGCACGAGCACGACCGCGCCGGCGCGAGAGGATTTCGCGCCGGCGAGGATGCCATCGAATTGGCGGCGCTCGGCGCCCCGGCCGATCATCGAGCCGCGCACGGCACGCGTGCCGGCGGCGGCAACGCTGCGAATTCGGAACGCCGCCACCGGCTCAGCGATGCCCTTGAGCGCAATCGGCTCGAGCGCCTCCGCCTCGACGATGTCGGCAACCGCGCGATGCACGGCTTCGGAAACCACGGTCTGCTCGGCCCCCGCCGCGCCCAACAAGCGCGCCGCCAGATTCACCGAATGGCCGAGCACCGTGTAATCGCGTCTTTCTTCGCTGCCGACGTCGCTTGCGATCACCTCGCCGCTCGCGATGCCGATATGGCAACAGAGGCGGGCGCCGACATCCTGCGAGAGTGGCCCAAGGCCACCGTGAATGGCGAGCGCGGCGCGCACCGCGCGCTCGGGGTCGTTGCCATGTGCCAGCGGCGCGCCGAACAGCGCCATCGCGCCATCGCCCATGTGCTTGTCGATCGTGCCGCCGAAGCGCGCGACCGTCTGGTCGACCAGCTCGAAGTAGCGCTCGAGTAGGCTGTGCACGTCCTCGGGGTCGAGCGTGCGCGAGAGCTCGGTGAAGCCGGAAAGATCGGCGAACAGGATGGTGACCTGACGGCGTTCGCCACCGTCAGCTTGTGCGGGGTCGCGCGACGCCTGCGGCGGAGGCGCGGTTGCTTTTGCGCCGCACTCGCCACAAAATCGATCGCCAAGACTCAAGGGACGGCCGCAGGCTCGACAGAACCTGCGGCCTGGATCGCTTGTCATCGGCTCCGACCTATCCCTCTTGCGTGGTCTGACCTTCTTATAGCACGCCGGCTGTTCATGCACCGTTGAGCCCGCCGATACGGGCTTTGTCGGACGCGACGAGCATGCTAAGCAAATCCCATGGCACTTCTGTTCATCAGTCATGTCGATTCGCCGGAGGACTGGAAACGGGCCTTCGGCAAGTTCATGCCCTCGCTCGAGGTGCGTGCCTGGCCCGATGTCGGCCGGGCGGAGGACATCGAGGTCGCACTGGTCTGGCGTCCACCGCGCGAATCGCTGCTCAACCTGCCGAACCTGAAGCTGATCGCCTCGCTCGGCGCCGGCGTCGATCATCTGCTGCGCGACACCTTGCTGCCGAAAGGCGTGCCGGTCACACGCTTTGTCGATGACGACCTCACCGCGATGATGACCGAGTACGCGGTGCTGCATGTGCTTGCCTGCCATCGGCGCCTGCCGGAGTATCTCGACCTGCAGCGTCGGCTCGAATGGCGCGAGCTGCCGCAGCCGCTGGCGCGCGAGCGCCGGGTTGGGATCCTCGGGCTTGGCGTGCTCGGCGGGGCGACCGCGCGCAAGCTCGCCGAGTTCGGCTTCCAGGTCGCGGGCTATAGCCGCTCGCCGCGGTCGGTGCCCGGCGTCGAAACGTTCCACGGCGCGGATGGGCTGAAACGTATCCTGGCGCGCAGCGAGATTCTGGTCTGTCTCCTGCCGCTCACGCCCGAGACCGAGGCGATTCTGAACAAGGAGACGCTGGGCGCGCTGCCCAAAGGGGCGGCGCTGATCAATCTTGGGCGCGGCGGGCACCTGGTCGAGCCGGACCTCGCCGCGTTGATGGAATCCGGCCATCTCTCAGCTGCGGTGCTCGATGTCTTCCGCAAGGAGCCGCTGCCACTCGAAAGCCCATTCTGGCGTCACCCGCGCGTGATCGTGACACCCCATGTCGCCTCGATCACCAACCCCGAATCGGGCGCGCGCAAGGTCGTCGCCAATCTCGAACGCGTGCGCAAGGGCCTGCCGCCGCAGGATCAGGTCGACCCCTCGGTCGGCTACTGAGCGGAGCCGGAGCCGTGGGCGCGATGGCACCGGGCCTCGGCAAGCGCCTTCTGCCCATCGGGCTCCTGTTTGCTGCCTCCGGGCCCTATGGTGCCTGCTTCTCGATGAATCGCTTCGCGGCCGAGGAGGGCATTCCGTTCCTGCCCTATGTCTTCCTCTACACCGCGTTCGGCACGGTGCTCCTGCTCGCGATCTGTGCGATCCGGCGCGAATGGCCGAGGCTCACGCCGAGGCACATCGGCGTCTATTGCGCGATCGGCGCGTTCGGTCTCGCCGTGCCCTATTGCATCTTCATGATCGTGGCCAATCGCCTGCCCGCGGGCATCGTCAGCATTGGGCTCACGCTGGCGCCGCTGCTGACCTATTTGTGGGCGATGTTGCTGCGCATGGACAGGTTCAACCTGATCCGGGTCAGCGGCATCATCACCGGCATCGTCGCCGTGTTGCTGATTCTAATTCCAGCGGGCGCGCTCTCGGAAGGGGCTGATCCGCTCTGGGTGCTGTTCGCGCTGCTCGGGCCGCTCTCGTTTTCGCTCGCCGCGATCGGGGCGGCCTATTTCCAGCCGAAGGAGACGACAGCGCTCGAGGTCGGCACCGGTGTCATGGTGGCGGGCACCATCATGCTGGTGCCGATTCTGCTTGGCGTCGGCGATTGGTGGTTCTTCCCGCAAGGGCTGACCATGGGGGGCTGGGCGGTCATCATCTCGGCCGTGGTCAACGCGTATTTCTTCGTCATGTTCCAGCTCATTATCCGCATGGCGGGTCCGGTGGTGTTCTCGTCCAACAACTTCGTCACCACGCTGGCAAGCGTCGTCTGGGGCATGATCATCTTCAGCGAGCAGCACAGCGGCTATGTCTGGGGCGCGATCGCGCTTATGTGCGTCGGGCTCTTCCTGGTCACGCGGCCAGCTAACCGCCCGGCGACGGCGGCAGCGACATGAAGCTCAGCGTCACACCCGGCACGACAACGGCCCGCATCGTAGCGTTCGCGCTCATGGTGACGCTCGCCGTCACCTACAGCCTCGTGCTCTCGCTCAACCGCATCGCCACGACCGCCGGCATTCCGTTCATCCCCTATGTGTTCTGGCAAATTCTGGGGGCGGCGATTCTGCTCTGGCTGCTGTGTGGGATCATCAGGCGCCGCCCGCCAATCACGCGCAACGCGCTGATCAGCTATCTGATCATCGGGCTCCTGGGCTACGCGGTGGCGTTCTCGGCGCTGGCCGCGGCGGCGCCGCGCGCGCCGGCAAGCGTGATCAGCCTGACACTCACGCTCACGCCCGTTCTGGTCTACGTCTTCGCGGTCCTCATCCGCATGGACCGGCTCTATGCCTCGCGCGCGCTCGGAATCGCAGCAAGCCTCGGCGGCGTGCTTTTCGTGCTGATCCCGCCGCTTCTGCAAAGCGCGAGCCTCCTGACCGCCGAGATGGTGCCCTGGGTGATGCTCGCGCTCGTCGCACCACTTTGCTATGCGATCTCCAATATCTCCGCCGCACGCTTCCGGCCCGAGGGCGCCGGCAATATGGAGGTCGCGGCCGGCGTGCTCACCGCCTCCACGATCTTCATGCTGCCGATCATGGCCTATGACGGCTCCTGGTGGTTCTTCGAGGTGTCGTTTGCCGATGGCAGCTATACGATCCTGGTCGCGGCCATCATTGACGCGCTGTTCATGGTGCTGATGTACGAGGTCATCCGGCTCGCCGGCCCGGTGGTCTTCTCGACCTACAATTACATCTCGACGCTCTGCGGCATCGGCTGGGCTGCGGCGTTGTTCGGTGAAAAGCCCACGGTCTGGATCTGGGCGGCGCTCGCGCTGTTGTTCGTGGGTCTCTATCTCGTCAACCGGGCGCCACGTGTGGCGGCGAAGGAGGGCGCATGATCGTCGTCGTCTTCGAGTTTCGCCCGAAGCCGGGCCTCGTCGATCGCTATTTTGATCTCGCCAAGGCGCTGACCCCGATGGTGAAGGAGTTCGACGGCTTCATCTCGATCGAGCGCGCGGCAAGCGTCACCAACGAGGGCAAGTTCATCTCGGTCTCGTTCTGGCGCGATGAGGACTCGGTCAATCGCTGGCACGAGGTGCAGCAGCACCGTCTCGCCCAAGCCGAAGGCAAGGCCGGCATTTTCGATGACTACCGCATAACGGTGGCCCGGACGATCCGGCAATATGCCAAGGGCCAATCCCGGCCCGAAGCGGCGTAACCCCTACGCCACGCGGCGGGCGGGGTCCTCGCGGCGGGCGAGCGGCTCGCTCAAGGCGCGCGCGATGTCAGCGAGGCTGCGCAGATTGTGCACCGGGCGGAACTCATCCACATGGGGCAGGATCGCCTTGATGCCGGCGGCCTCCGGCTTGAACTGGTCATAGCGCAGTAGCGGGTTGAGCCAGATCAGCCGGCGGCACGAGCGGTGCAACCGTTCGATCTCGACCTCGAGCGTATCGACCAGATCGCGATCGAGCCCATCGGTGATCAGGATCACGAGCGCGCCCTGGCCAAGCACGCGGCGCGACCAATGGCGGTTGAAGTCGGCGAGGCAACGGCCGATGCGGGTGCCGCCCGACCAGTCCGTCACCGACGCGCTCGAGCGCTCGACCGCGACGTCCGGATCGCGGTGCTTCAATTGGCGCGAGATGTTGGTGAGGCGCGTGCCGAACAGGAACACATGCACCCGGTCGCGATCATTGGTGAGCGCATGCACGAAGTGGAGCAGCATGCGCGAATAGCGGCTCATCGAGCCCGACACGTCGCACAACACGACCAGCGGTGGCCGGCGCGTGCGCCGCCGGCGGTATTTCAGCTCGATCAGCTCGCTGCCCGAGCGCAGCGCCCGCCTCAAGCTGGCCCGCATGTCAATGCGCGCGCCGTGCGGATCGAGGCGGAAGCGCCGTGTCGGCACCTCCATGATCGGGAGCCGGAGCGCGCGGATCGCCGCCTTGGCCGCCGCCAATTCCTCGGCCGACATCGATTCGAAATCGCGGGTCTGCAGCACCTCGTCGCGCGAGTAGGTCAGCGCGGCGTCAAACTCGATTTCGACCTTCGGCTCCTCGCGCTCGTCGCGCTGGGCGGGCGAGGAAAGGGCATCGGTCACGCGCCGGCTCGAGCCGCCGCCTTCAAGCGGCACATGGCGGCCCTTGGAAAAGAGGAGGGAGAGCAGCCGCTCGACCACGCGCGGATCGCGCCAGAACAGCTTAAACGCCTGATCGAACACCTCGAAGTGCTCGCGCCGTTCGCATAACGTAGAGCGCAGCGCGGCATAGAAGTCATCGCGCCGCATGACGCCGACCGCCTCGATCGCGGCGATCGCATCGAGCATCTTGCCGGGGCCTACCGGCACGCCGGCCGCGCGCAGGGCCCGCGCGAAATGCATGATGTTGAGCGCGAGCTTGTTGCCGGGCTCGACCGGGGGCAGGGAGGCATCACTCATGTCGCCTCCATCGCGGCGACCTCGGCGCGGATGCGCTTGACCACCTCGCCGACTTCCGCGCCCTCGGCCCGCAGCATGTCGTCCTGGTACTTCAGGATGAGGTTGAGGATCGCGCTCACGCGATCCGGGTCGAGCTCGGTGCGGTCGATATGGAAAAGCGTGTTGGTCCAGGCCATCGCATCGGCGACATTGCCGAGCTCGGCGTTCGAGCTCTTCTGCACGCGCCGGACCGCATCGACCACGGCCTGGCTTAGGCGCTCGATTGCGCCGGGCGCGCGCGCCTCCAGAATGGCGCGCTCGGTTGCGGCGTCAGGCGCGGCGATAAAGTGATAGAGGCAGCGTCGCTTCAGTGCGTCCGACACCGGCCGTGTCTGATTCGAGGTAATGATCACGATCGGCGGTTCCGTGGCCTCGAAGCGCCCGGCCTCGGGCACCGAGACCGCGAACTCCGCCAGAAACTCGAGCACATAGGCCTCGAACGCCGGGTCCGCCCGATCGACCTCGTCGATCAGCAACACCGGCGCGCCGGAAGTGTCGGGTCTCAGCGCCTCCAAGAGCGGCCGGCGGATGAGATAGCGCGGCGAGAACAGCTCGGGCGTCTCGTCCGGCGTCACGCTCTTCTTCGATTGCAGCAGGCGCAGCGCCAAGAGCTGCGCCGGCACGTTCCACTCATAGACCGCGCTCGCGAGGTCGATGCCCTCGTGGCAATGGAGCGCAACCAGCCGCCGCCCCAGACCGGAAGCCAGCGCGCGCGCCAGCGCCGTCTTGCCGACGCCGACCTTGCCTTCGATCAGAAGGGGGCGGGACAGTGAGAGCGCGAGGTGCAACGTCGTGGCGAGCGCTTTGTCACAAACATATCTGCCTTGAGCAAGGAGCAAGTGGATTGCTTCGACCGAGGGCGGGGGCGCGAGCATCGGTGGGATAGGCCTTCCTCCCGCCCAGAGGGAGGAGGGGTTGGGTTGGAGGGAGAAACCGAGAGCGGGCGGAGCACGCTTGTTGCGCACCAAGCATAGCGGGCCGGCTGCACGCCCGCCAAGGGATCTCCCCCTCCCAAAGTCCCTCCCCCTCGCGGGGGAGGGATTTGACACCGGGTTTAGCTCGCCTGAACCGCTCGCTTGGCCATGACTGAGACCAAATTCGCCCGATAGTCCGGGTCGCCGTGCAGATCGCCGTTCATGCCGGCAGATGACACCTTGATGCCGTCGAGCGCGGCAGCCGAGAAGTTCTTGGCCAGCGCCGCCTCCATCTCTGCCACGCGGAAGACGCTGGCCTTCGCGCCGGTGACGGCGACACGCGCGGTGCCGCCCGTCTTCGCCACCATGACGGCGACGATGGCGTAGCGCGAGGCCAGGTTGGCGAACTTCGCCCAGCCTGCCTTCTCAGGGATCGGGAAGCTCACGCCGGTGACGATCTCGCCCTTCTCGAGCGCGGTTTCATAGAGGCCCTCGAAGAACTGATCGGCCGCGATGCGCCGCTTGTCGGTGATCACCGTGCCGTTGAGGCCGACGAGCCCGGCCGGGCAATCGGCGGCGGGATCGGCGAAGCAGAGCGAGCCGCAGAACGTGCCGCGATTCCTCACTTGTGGATCACCGACGCCGCCCGCCAGTGCGGCGAGCGCGGGAATCGACTTCTTCACCTCGGCCGAATCCGCGATCTCGACATGGCGCGCAAGCGCGCCGATGACGAGCTGATCGCCCTCGCGCCGGATGTAGGAAAGCTCCTTGATGCCGTTGAGATCGATCAGGTCGGAGGACGAGCTCAGGCGATGCTTCATGGTCGGGATCAGGCTCATGCCGCCTGCGAGGCAGCGCCCGTCCGACGAGGCCTTGAGAATCTTCACCGCCTCGGCAACCGAGGCGGGGCGATGATAATTGAAGGCGTACATCGTTCCCTCCCTCAGCCGCCCATGGCCTTGGCGCCGGCCATGACCGCTTTGACGATGTTGTGATAGCCGGTGCAGCGGCACAGATTGCCCTCGAGCTCGTGGCGCACGATGTCCTCGGTCAGCGCCTTGCCCTTGTAGCGCTCGGCGATCGAGATCGCGCTCATCACCATGCCGGGTGTGCAATAGCCGCACTGCAGGCCGTGATGCTCGCTGAAGGCCGCCTGCATCGGGTGCAGCTGCTTGCCCTTGGCCAGGCCCTCGACCGTCGTCACCTCGGCGCCCTCAAGCTGCACGGCAAAGATCGTACAGCTCTTGATGCGCTGGCCGTTGACGTGGACCGTGCAGGCGCCGCACTGCGTGGTGTCGCAGCCGACATGTGTGCCGGTGAGCTTCAAGTGTTCACGAATGTAGTGAACCAGGAGCGTACGGGTGTCGACCTCGGCGGAGACCGCGCGGCCGTTCACCTTCATCGAGACTTTGGTGCTTGGCATGATCGGTCCTCCCCTCAGCGCCCGGCCTTGGCGTCTTGAATCGCGCGCCAGATTTTCTTCGGCGTCATCGGCTGGGTGATCTGCCTGATGCCGAAGTGGTAGAGCGCGTCGATCACGCCGTTGGAAATGCAAGCAGGAGCCGCGATCGTGCCCGATTCGCCGCCGCCCTTGGCGCCGAGCGGATTGGAGGGCGTGAGCGTCACGTGCGATTCAACCCCAAACATCGGGATGTCGGTCGCGTGCGGGATTGCGTAGTCCATGAAGGTGCCAGAGAGATATTGCCCGCTCGAGGGGTCATAGGCGCACTCTTCCATCAGCGCCTGCCCGATGCCTTGCGTGCAGCCGCCATGAACCTGACCCTCGAACACCATCGGGTTGATCACCCGGCCGACATCGTCGACCGACCAGTAATTGCGCAGCTTCACGTGGCCGGTTTCCGGGTCGACGATGACGACGCAGAGATGCACCGCCGACGGATAGGTGCAATCGGTCGGGTCGTAGAACGCGGTCTCCTCAAGGCCGATCTCGAGGCCCTTCGGCCGATCGCCCGAATGATAGGCGGCATTCGACACCTCCGCGAAGGCGATCTTCTTGTCGGTGCCCTTGACGATGAACTGGCCGTTCTCGATCACAAGATCGCTCGGCGCACATTCGAGCATGTGGGCGGCGAGCTTCTTGGCCTTCTCGATCACGCGACCGGCCGCGACCGCAACCGCAACGCCGGCGGTCGAGAGCGAGCGCGAGCCCCAGGTGCCGATGCCGAACGGCACACGGTCGGTATCGCCCTCCACCAGCTCGATGTCCTCGATCGGGATGCCGAGGCGATCGGCAGCGATCTGTGTCCAAGTCGTTGCGTGGCTCTGGCCGTGGCTGTGCGAGCCGGCGAAGACCGTGATCTTGCCGGACGGGTGCACGCGCACGCTGGCCACGTCATAGCAGCCGATCTTGGCGCCGAGGTCGTTCATCATCTTGACCGGGCCGGCGCCCGCCATGTCGAAGAAGCCGCAAATGCCGATGCCCATACAGATGCCCTGAGCACGGAGCTTCTTCTGCTCCTCGCGCAGCGCCTCGTAATTGCAGAGCTTCTTCATCTTGCGGAACAGCTCGGGCGGATCCCCTGAGTCATAGGTGATGCCGATCGCTGTCGTGTAGGGAATCTTCTCGGGCGGGATCGCATTCTTCTGGCGCAACTCGAAGGGATCGATCCCCATCTCCTTCGCGCCGTTCTCGATCAGGCGCTCGACCTGATAGACGGTTTCGGGCCGCCCGGCGCCGCGATAGGCGTCGACCGGCGTGCAATTGGTGTAGACGCCCTTCACCTGCGTGAAAATGCCTGGAATGTCATAGGCGAGCGAGAGCATGGTGAAGTGATAGGCGTTGGTGATCGAGGCCTGCCACTGGCTCTCATAGGCGCCGAACGCGGCCAGCGTCTTGAAGCGCATGGCAAGGATCTTGCCGCCCTTGTCGAACGCCATCTCGCCGACGGTGTAGTGGTCGCGCGCGTGGGTGTCGCCCATCAGGCATTCGGAACGCGTACCGGTCCACTTCACCGGACGCTCGGTCTCGATCGCACCCCACAGCACGAGCGGCTCTTCCGGATAGTGATAGAGCTTCATGCCGAAGCCGCCGCCGACATCCGGCGCAACCACGCGCAGCTTGTGCTCGGGAATATGCAGCGAGCGCGTGAAATACTGGCGCACGATGTGCGGCGCCTGGTGCGTCGTCCACACCGTGTAGCGATCATTCAGCGGGTCGTAATGGCCCATATAGGCGCGCGGCTCGATCGGTGAGGCGGTCACGCGGTTGGTCGGCACTTCGAGCTTGGTGATGTGGTGCGCCTTCTTGAACGCCTCGTCCACCACCGCCTTGTTGCCGTGATAGGTCTCGAGCACCTCATTGGTGCCGAACTTGGGATGGACGAGGGGCGTGCCGGCGTCGAGCGCCTTGGCGGTAACGACGTTGGCGGGGAGCGGCTCGTAATCCACCTCGATCGCCTCGCAGGCATCGAGCGCCTGGTGCCGGTCCTCCGCCACCACCATGGCAACGATCTCGCCGACGCAGCGAACGACGTTGTCGACGCAGATGAACGGCCGGTTCACCGTGCGCGCAGGCTTGCCGCTGCGATCATTGACCGGCCACACGCCGTCGGCCTCGCCATGGCCCTGGCGCACCCAGTCCGCCCCGGTCAGAACCGTGAGCACGCCGGGAAGCCCGCGCGCGCGCTCGGTCTTGATCGAGCGGATCTTGGCATGCGCGTGCGGGCTCCTGAGGAACGCCGCGTGCGCGATTGGCTGAGTCATCTGGACGTCGTCAACGAAAAGCCCGCGGCCGGTGAGGAAACGCACGTCCTCACGCCGCCGGATCGGCTGCCCCACGTACATGTCACCCTCCCCTGTTTGCCCTGACGACTGGCGAATTTGCGCAACAGCCCGAACCAAACCGTATACAATCTACAGGCCGACCGATTGCAACGCGAGTCGCTGTTGGGAATTGACACAATGCAGCTTCAGCGCAGCGTGCCGAGCTTGCCGGAGGTGGTCTACAGCCATCTGCGCGATCGCATCCTCGACGGAACGTACGCCGCCGGCGTGCCGCTGCGGCAGGAGGAGATCGCGAAATCGCTCAATGTCAGCCGCGTGCCGGTGCGCGAGGCGTTGACGCGGCTTGAATCGGAAGGGCTCGTGGTGCTGAGGCCGCGCCGTGGCTATGCCGTGGTTGCGCTCTCGGCCGATGAGATTCGGGACATCGCCGATATCTGCGAGCGCCTGGAGGCCCTGGCGGCGATCGAGGCGACGCGCCGGCGCACGCCCGCCGATGTTTCCGCGCTCGAAGCCATCCTCAACGAGATGGACCGGCTGGGCGCGCTGGGACGTGGCGGCGATCAGGCGGCGCTGGCGGCTTGGGTGGCGCAGCATCGCGCGTTCCACACGCGGCTGTTCGCCATCAGCGGCCGGAAGAGCCTGTGCCGCCTGCTCTCGCAGACGCGCGACCAGCTCGAGCCCTATATCCGCATCGAGCTCAATCTCGGTGACTATCTGGCCCAGGCGCCGGCCGAGCATCGGCGCATCCTCGATCAGTTTCGGTTGGGCTCGGCCGAAGAGGTTGGCCGGCTCTGCGCCGAGCACATCCGCAAATCGTGCGAGCGCCTCTTACAGCTCGCGCCGAATCACGGGTAACACGCAGTCCTTGGTCACGACCTAGATACAATCTCGCACCCCGAAGAGTCAGCGTCGTGCCAAAGCATACCGTGCCCCTGCTTGCGCTGGTCGCCGCCGTGATCCTCAATTTCTGCGGCGGCTCGCTCTAAGGCTGGAGCGTGCTGGTTGCACCACTCGAGCAGAGTCTGGACGCGAGCCGGGCGACGGTCAGTGCCGTGTTCTCGGTCGCCATCGTCGGCTTCACGGTCGGCATGTTTGTTGCGGCCAGCGTGTTCCGCCTGGCACGCCTGCCGGTGGTGGCGCTGGGCGTGACGCTGATGATGGCCATTGGCGTTGGGCTCGCCGGGCTGATCGAAAGCTACGCTACGCTGATCATCGGCTACGGCGTGTTGTTCGGCCTTGCCGTTGGGGTCAACTATTTCCTCTGCCTTGCGGCTGTTAGCATCGAGCTTCCAATCCGGCATTCCATTGCGCTTGGGCTCACCACCTCGGCCTTCGTGGTCGGTGGCTTGGTTTGGCCGGGCATCATGACACCCTTGCTTGCGGCGCTCGGGCCGCACGGCACGCTCGGCGTGGTCGCTGCCATCCTGCTCGGTGCCGGGCTTCTGTGTGCGGTTCTGTTGCAGCGCTCCGGCGCCGCGGTGCCGCGGGCGGACAAGGCCACGGAAGGCCTGTTCCAGAACTTCTTCACCGAACGGCCGCGCGTGGTCATCGCCATGTGGCTCAATTTTGTGCTGCTTAGCATCGGCGGCTTGATGGTGGTGAGCCACGCCGCCGGCATCGCCACCGACTACGGGTTGCCGGAGAGCGAAACCTATCTCGGCGCTATGCTGGTCAATCTGGGCTATATCGCGGGCGCATTGGCGGCAGGCTATCTGAGCAAGATTTTCGGCGGGCGTATCGTGTTGCTCGGCATGGCGGTGCTCACCGCCGCACCGCTCTTTCTGCTCTATGCCGCACCGAGCGCGGCAATCAGCCTCCTCACACTGGCCTGCGTCGGCGCCGCCTTCGGCGCCGGCACCACGGGATATCCCGTTACCTTGGCAAGCTTCTACGACATGGCGCGTCTGCCCACCGTCTACGGTCGGGTGTGCACGGCCTATGGCGTCGCCGGCCTCGTTGCGCCACCGATCGCCGGCGCACTGCACGACCTTAAGGGTGACTATGCGCTTGCCGTGCTGATCGCCGCTCTGGTTGGGCTCGTCGGCCTCTTGGCGACGCTGGCGCTGCCAAGACCTCCCGCCGTGGCCACCGGCACCGCACCATCTCGGTGAGTCCCGGCAGCGTATCAGGTTTGTGATTTGCCCGCGCCGGTCGCCGGGTTCATGATCTTATCCTGGTCTCCGACGAACCCGTGACGGAGGGCGCCATGCGAACCGTGTCACTGGCAGCATACCTCACGCTGATTGCCGCAGTGGTCGCTGGACCGACGGGAGGCGTCGGCGCCGCGAGTCAGGACCTGGCGTCACGCGTCGGCGTAGACGCAGCGCTCCTGACCGATAATGAAATGAGCGATCAACGAGGCGCGGGCCTTTCGCCGGCGCTGGCCGCTTTGCTGGCCGCGCTGCCGCCTGGAAACACTGTCGCCGTGCAGATCGGTGACAACCCGCCGGAAGGCAGCAGCGGTGCAGGCCCGCAGACCATCACGGTCACGCGCGGCGGCGCGACCGGCACCGCCACGGCAAGCTCGAGCGGGGCGACCTCGGTCTCAACCGGGGTGACCTCGTCCTGCTGCACGGGCTTCCTCCGGTCCAGCTCGTTCTCGCGCAGCCGGAGCTTCGGCACCCGGTTTTGACGGTTGACAGCCCCTTGCGCCGACTGCCTCACGGAGTCACGATCAGTCCGGAAACGGCCGGTCGCCCGCCCGGAGGCCCGCTGGATTGTTGAAGGAGCGTGTCATGAAACTCCTGCCCCTCATCGCCTCGATCGGTGCGCTTGCGGCCGTGGCGGCCGCGCCGGTGGTCGGTGCCAAAGCGGGTGATCCGCTCGATCCGTTCCGCCTGCTGGGACCCAAGCTCTCGGCCGAGCAGCTGGGCCAGAACGGGCTCGGCTTCTTCAGCGGGCTCGGTGCGCTGCTCAAGGCACTGCCGCCGGGCAACACCGCGTCGGTCCAGGTCGGTGACAATCCGCCAATCACGGCGCAGGGCCCGGGCCCGCAGGCCGTGTCGCTCAGCACCGGGAATGTAACGGCGAACGCCGCCGCCGGCCCGACCGGAGCATCGGCTTCGGTCAGCATGTCGAACCCGACCAATTCGATGACGGTCAACACGAGCGCCGGGTTCGGCTCGGCGGGCGCGAGCATTCAGTCCGGCACTTGATCAGCTCTCAGGTCGCGGTGAAGGCGCCGTCGACCGTATAGACTCCGCCGTGTAGATAGCGGGCGTCGTCTGACGCCAGAAACGCGACCAGCGTCGCGACCTCTTCGGCGAGGCCATAGCGCCCGGCCGGCACCAGCGAGCGCAGGCGCGCCTTGATACCTTCGACATTGTCTGGGCTCAGGCTCACTTCGAGCGAGCGCATCATGCGCGATTCGATCGGGCCGGGGTTGACCGCGTTGATGCGAATGCCCTTGGCGGCCCATTCGGCCGCCGCGCTCCGGGTCAGCCCGATCACGGCATGCTTGCTCGCATTGTAGGCGGAGACGCCCGGGGTTCCGGTGAGGCCCGCCACGCTCGAGGTGTTGATGATCGCGCCGCCCTTGCCACCCGCCATCATGACCGGAATGACGTGCTTCATGCCGAGCATAACGCCGATCACGTTCACCGCCATGACGCGCTGAAACTCCGCGAGCGGATAGTCGGTGATCGGCGCGACCAGGCCCTCGATGCCGGCATTGTTGAAGAACACGTCAATGCCGCCGGCCTCGTCGCGCGCGCGGCCGACATAGCGCTTCACCGACTCTTCATCGCTGACATCCGCCTCGATCGTGATCGCCTTTGGGCCGAGCGCGGCGGCGCATTTGGCGAGCGCGGCACGATCGGAATCGACCGCCACGACGCGCGCGCCTCGCGCCGCCATCAGGCGCGCGGTCGCCAAGCCGATCTCACCGGCCGCACCGGTGATGACCGCGACCTTGCCGTCGAGCCGGTTGCTGTCGAGCATGGCGGCGCCGATCACTCAGCCGCGCGCCGCGTCTCCTTCTTCTTCATCCAGGCCGGCTTCTTGGCCGCGTGCTCGCGCACATAGTCCTGGCCGGGCAGCCGTGGGTCGTTCCAATAGAGCATCGGCTTTTCCCAGGCGTAGACCGTGCGCTCCGGCAGCGGCGTCTTGGTGTCCACCACCTCGCCGCCCTTCATGATCACCTTGAGTCGCGCCTTAGCCTGCAGCACCTGGATGTCGGCGAGCGGGTCGCCATCGACCACGAGCAGGTCCGCGAACTTACCCTCGGTCAGCGTGCCGATCTCATCCTGCATGCCGGTCGCGAAGGCGGCGTTGATCGTGCCCGCTTTCAGCGCCTCCATGGCGCTCAGGCCGAGATAGTTCATCAGGTGCTCGAGCTCGCGCGCATGCCACTCGCCATAAGGCACGGCGCCCTGGCCGCTGTCGGTGCCCGCCATCATCATGATGCCCTCCTTGTGCGCCTTGGAGAGGCATTTGCCGGCGGCTTCAAGCTCGCGCTTGTATGCATCGATCATACCGGTTGGTGCGCCAAGCTCGGGCGCCCAGTCGACTGCATTGGCGAGCAGGCTCAAGGTCGGGTTGATCGGTGTTTTCGTGCGCAGGATGGTCGCGAGCTGCGCGTCGTTGAGATAGGACGCGTGGATCAGCCAGTCGAAGCCGGCTTCGGCAGCCGCGGCCGCGACCACGCCGGTGCGCGCGTGAATGGTGCAGCGCCGGCCGAGCCGGTGGGTAGTTTCGGCGATCGCGCGCAGATCGTCGAGTGACAGGCTCCCCTCGGATTCACGCGCGTGGCTCTGCACCGCATCGCCATCGCCCGCGACCTTGACGATGTCGACGCCTTCCTTCACCTCACGGCGCACCTCGGTGATCATCTCGTCGCGCGTATTGCACAGCACCGCGAAGGAGGAGCGCGGATGCTCCATCCAGGTCGGCCAGAACGAGCCGATCGCGTTGAACGTCGTGATGTAGCGGCCGGCCGAGGCCATGCGCGGGCCTTCGATCATGCCGCAATTGATGGCGTCGCGCACCGCGACCGAGATATTCCAGGTCGAGCCCGGGTCGCACATCGCGGTGACGCCCGCGCGCAGCACCTTCTTGACGTTGTAGGCCGCGCGAATCGCGCGGAACTCGACGCCGGTGTAGAGGTCGAGCTCTTCGACCGAGCCGATATCGCCATAGGAGACATGGCAGTGCGCGTCGATCAGGCCAGGCATCACGGTCATGCCCGCGGCATCGATCGTCTTGTGTGTGCCGCGCTTCAGCGCATGTGCCTTGAGCGCATCGCTCGCACCGATCTTGGCGATCCGCCCGTTCTCGATGAAGATCGCGGTGTTCTTCTTCGGCTTCGCACCCGTGCAGTCGATGATCGTGCCGCCGGTGATCAGGGTGCTGCTCATGAGAACCTCCGCGCTTGTTGACGGCCTCTGGGGCTCGAACTAGCTTGGTCGCAGGACTGCATACAATATACATTGTTGACCGCCGAGTGTGAGGGGCAATCGGCGGGGAGGGCTGGAGGTCATGGCTGAACGCAAGCATGCCGAGATCGCAGGCGGCGGATTTACGGGGTTGACCCTGGGCACCGCGCTGGCCCAGGCGGGCTGGACAGTGCGCATCCATGAACGCTCGCCCGAGATCCGCGCCTTCGGCGCCGGCATCTGGATCTGGGACAATGGCGTGCGTGTGCTGAAGGCGATCGGCGCGGCCGATGAGGCGCTAGACGGTTGCACCGAAGCGCCCACCTACATCAGTTGGGACGCCAAGGGGCGCTATATCGATGAGGTGCCGTTCGCGCCGATCGACAGCCAAGACAAGTCGCGCATGTTCTGCATCACGCGCCAACAGCTGCTCTCCGCCATGCTGAATGCGGCGCAGCGCGCCGGCGTCAAGGTCGTCACGAGCTCGCAGGCGGTCGCTGCGACCGCGGATGGCACGCTCGAAACCGCCGACGGCAAAAAATGGAAGGCTGATCTGGTGGCCGCAGCCGATGGCATCAACTCCAAGGTGCGTGACTCGCTCGGGCTCCTGCGCAGCCGCAAGCCGCATTGCGACGGCGCAATCCGCGTGCTGGTGCCGCATGTCGGCGGCTACACCGATACGGAAGAAGGCCGCACGATTCGCGAGTGGTGGAATGGCTATCGCCGCATGCTCTACACGCCGTGCAATCGCGAGGTCTTCTATCTCTGCTTCACCATGCTGGCGAACGACAGGGAGGCGCAGCAAATTCCGCTGAACAAGGCGCTGTGGTCGGGCGCGTTCCCCCATCTCGCCGACATGATCGCGCGTGCGCCAAGTGAGGGCCGCTATGACCGCTTCGAGACCACCAAGCTCACCCGCTGGCACTCGGGCAAGGTTGCGATCCTGGGGGATGCCTCGCATTCGATGGCGCCGGGGCTCGGCCAGGGCGCCGGCACCGCGATCGCGAACGCGCTCTCGCTTGTGAACATGTTGAAAGAGGGCGGCGACGTCGAGACCACGCTCGATCGCTGGGAGGCGCGCCAGCGGCCGATCACCGAGCACACGCAACTATGGTCGACGATCACTTGGCCGCTCACGCGCTGGCCGCACTGGGCCGCGAAGATCTACTACAACATGCCGCTCTTCCATGGCTGGATGCTGCGTCAGCGCCAGAAGCCTTCCGAGTTCTTCGCCTACGGCACTGAGAGCCAGGTGCGTTGGATGCCGCCCCGGCTGCGGGCGGGCGCCGCTGCTGAATAGAGCCGCCGCGCAACGGCATCGGTGGTGGCCATCGGCGCCTGTGAGCCGCCGTGACTCGCGTGTGAGGTGAGCCTGTGGCCATCGGCCAATCGATCCCGCGCAAAGAGGACGACCGGTTCATCACCGGCCGCGGCCGCTTTGTCGATGATGTGAAGGTCGCGAATGCCGCCTTCGCTGCGTTCGTGCGCAGCCCTCACGCCCATGCGCGTATCGCGCGCATCGATGGCACCAGGGCCAGGCAGATGTCCGGCGTGCTGGCGGTGCTCACCGGTGCCGAGTGGGAGAAAAACGGCGGCGGGCGCTCGCCGATCGTCTGGCAGGTGACCTCGTCTGACGGCACGCCGATGAAGACCGCGCGCCGGCCGATCCTGACCGCCGATATCGCGCGTCATGTCGGCGACACGGTCGCGCTGGTGGTCGCGGAGAGTGCGGCCGACGCGGAGGCGGCGGCCGAGGCGGTCGAGGTCGCGTATCAGCCCTTGCCGCATGTGGTGGAACCCGCGCGCGCGCTGGACGTCGCCGCGCCGCTCGTCCATCAGGGCTTCGGCACCAACCAAAGCTTCGAGTTTGTCATCGGCGATGAGGCGGCGGTCGAGGCCGTCTTCAAGTCCGCCGCGCATGTCACAACGCTCGCGTTCGACATCAACCGCATCGCGCCCTCGCCGATCGAGCCGCGCGCGGTGATCGGCGAGCACGACGAATGGGCCGGGCGCTATGCGCTGCACTCGACCACGCAGAACCCGCATCTGATTCGCCAGTGGCTGTCGCGCGACACGCTAAAGGCACCAGAGCAGATGATCCGCGTGGTCGCGCCCGATGTCGGCGGCGGCTTCGGGCAGAAGAGCTATCACTATCCCGAAGAGCCGACGGTCTTGTGGGCGGCAAAGTTGCTCGGCCGCCCGGTGCGCTGGACCGCGACGCGCGCCGAGAACCTTATGGTCGACACGCACGCGCGCGAACATGCCACGCGCTGTCGCATGGCGTTCGATCGCGACGGTCGCGTGCTCGCGCTCGCGGTCGATTCGATCGGCAATCTCGGCGCTTATATCAGCCCGTTCGGCGCGCTTACCGCTGCGCCCCTGTTCACCTCGATGCTCTCCAGCCTCTACGCGATTCCGGCAATCCATGCGCGCGTGCGGGCGGTCTATACCAACACCACGCCGCTCGATGCCTATCGCGGCGCCGGCAATCCCGAAGGCACCTATGTCGTCGAGCGTCTGATCGAGAACGGCGCGCGCGAGATGGGCCTCGATCCGCTCGACATGCGGGCGCGCAATTTCGTGCCGGCGGCGCACATGCCCTACCGCACGGCGACCGGCACCGGCCTCGAGAGCGGCGATTTCCCCGCGCTCGTGCCGTTGCTTAGAAAGACCATCGACGATGGCGCGCTGCGCGCCGCCCAAGTGGCGGCGCGCAAGAGGGGCGAGCTGATCGGCCTCGGCTTCGCCGCCTTCATCCGCGCGAGCGGCGTCGGCCCGAGCCGGCCGAGCGCGCGGCTCGGCTCGCTGATCGGCGGCTATGACGTGGCGACGGTGCGCGTGCACCCGACCGGCAAGGTCACGGTGCTCGCGGGCTCGCACAATCATGGCCAGGGCCACGCCACGACCTATGCGCAGATCGTGGCCTCCAAGCTCGGCCTGAAGGTCGAGGATGTCGATGTCATCGAGGGCGATACCGACCGCATTCCCTTCGGCCTCGGCACCTGGGCGTCGCGCTCGATCACCGTGGTCGGCGGCGCGCTGGTCAAGGCGTCCGACCGCGTGATCGACAAGGCAAAGACGCTCGCCGCCCATATGCTCGAATGCGCTCCCGCCGACATCGAGTTCGTTGAGGGCACGTTCGCGGTGAAGGGCACGGACCGACGCATCGCCTTTGCCGCGGTGGCCGACGCCGCCTATTACGGCGCCGACTATCCCGATGGCTTCGAGCTTGGGCTCGATGAGACCGCCTATTTCGATCCCGATGACATGAACTATCCCTATGGCCTCCACCTCGCCGTGGTCGCGGTCGATGCCGAGACCGGCGCCGTGACCTTGAAGGACTACATCGCGGTCGATGATGTCGGCGTCGCGATCAACCCGATGATCGTCGAGGGCCAGCGCCATGGCGGCATTGCGCAAGGTACCGGCCAGGCGATGACCGAGCATCTGCGCTACGATCCCGCGACGGGCCAGCTGATCACCGGCAGCTACATGGACTACGCCATTCCGCGCGCGGACGATCTGCCGCCGATCACCCTTGCCACGCTGTCGCTGCCGACCAATACCAACCCGCTCGGCGTGAAGGGCATTGGCGAGCTCGGCACGTCTGGCCCGCCGTCGGCGATCGGCAATGCGGTGGTCGATGCGCTCTGGCACCTCGGCGTGCGCCAAGTCGATCTGCCGGTCACGCCCGAGCGCGTGTGGCGCGCGATCCGATCGGCTCGGCACAAGAAGGAGTGAAGGTCATGACAACGGCCCAGGCGGCGCGCGGCTCGACCGAAAGCGCGGCTCTCGCGGTGATCGAGCGCTGCTGCGACGCCTTCAATCGGCATGATGTCGACGGCATCCTGTCCGACTTCGCCGATGATTCCTATTGGCTGCTCTCGATGGGGCCGACTCCCGAGGGCACGCGGCTCAATGGCAAGGCCGCGATCCGTGCTGTGCTCGAGCAGCGCTTCCGCGACATTCCCGATATGAACTGGGCGGTGATCCGCCATTTTGCGAGCGGCAACCTGGTCTGCTCGGAATGGACAGTGACGGGCACGCCCAAGAGCGGCCCGCGCATCAACTGGCTCGGCATCGACATCTGGGAGCTCAAGAACGGCAAGATCGTCAAGAAGGACACGTATTGGAAGAACGTCGTCAAGCCGGCGTGATGACGGCGACGCCATGCGCCGCCGGGCGCGACGTCCACAATCGTGCGGTCATGTTCGCGCCCCAAAACCCTTATGTCATTCCACGGCGGCGTCCGTGCCGACCGTGGAATCCATCGTCCCGCATGCGCGGAACCGTGGATCCTCTGGTCGCGCCGTTAGCGCGCCAGAGGATGACGGAATGGCGGGCCGCGCTGGAGAACGGCGTAGCCGGGCAATAACGAGCAGGGCTACGCCGCCTTGTCGAACCGGCCGGTGCGCCGCGTAGGCAGTGGCGTATCCAGCACGGTGAGCAGGCGCGCGAGTTTTTCGAGACTATCGAGATTGTGCACCGGCAGAAAGTGATCGACGAAGGGCAGCGCCGCCATCAAGCCCTTTTGCAGCGGCTCGAAGCCCGGCATGCCGGCAAGCGGGTTGAGCCAGATGAGCGCGTGGCAGGAGAGGCTGAGCCGCTCCATCTCGCGCGCGAGCAGCGTCGTGTCGCCGCGATCCCATCCGTCGGAGATGATCAGCACGATCGGGCCCTGGCCCAAGGTGCGGCACGCCCAATCGAAGTTGAAGGATTTGAGCGCCGCGCCGATACGCGTGCCGCCGCCAAAGTCGGGAACCAACGCAGCGGCGTGGCGCAGCGCGGAATCGATCTCGCGCTCGCGGAGCGCGCGCGTGATGCGGGCGAGCTCGGTCGAGAAGCCAAAGGCCTCGACCCGCCGCGCCTTGTGCGTGAGCGCATAGATGAAGGCGAGCAGCACGCGCGCATAGGGCTCCATCGAGCCTGACACGTCGCATAGCACGATGACCGGCCGCGGCTTCTGCTTGCGCGCGCGGAAACACAGCACGGGCGGCCCAAGCCGCGCCGCCGCCTCGCCGCGCAGCATGCGACGGAGATCGAGCCGAGGCCCGCGCGCCGCGCGCCGCAGGCGCCGGGTCGTGCGCCCGGCGAACTCGAAGCGATGCTCGCGCAGGAAACGCTTCACCGCATCGAGCTCATGCGCGCTCATCTCGCCGAAGTCCTTTTTGCTGAAAGAGGCGGTCGGGCTGTAGCTCGCGAGCGTCATTTCCTCGGCGTCATCGGCGCCTTCGACGCTCTCGCCCTCCGAGGCAGCAAGGGTGAGCATGGGCTCGCCGGCGTCCTTGTCGGTGAGGCGTGCGTGCTTCTGCTCCTCCTCCGTCGGCGCCAGCGGGGCCTCGGCACTGCCGCCGCCGGGTGGGCGATTGGGGCTGAAGCGGTTGGGCAGGCTGGCTTCCCGGAACCGCTTGCTCGAGTCGCGGAAGAACTGGTCGAACGCCATCTCGAACGGGCTGATGTCGGCCTGGCGCCGCACGAAGATGGTCGCGGCCGCCGCGCGCACGTCTTCCTTTTCGGTGATGTCGATCAGCGTGAGCGCGTGCCCAAGCTCGGCCAATTGGGCGGTCGTGACATTGAGGCCGAGCCCGCGCAACAGCTCGGCAAAGCGCACGAGGTTGTCGAGCAGGTGGCCGTGCGCCTCAGCCATGCTTGCGCGCGAGCAGGCGCTTCACCGCGGCGCCCTCGATCTGCGCCACGTCGTCCCGATATTTCAGCAGCACGCCGAGCGTGTCGTTGACCACGTTCTCAGATAGCGTCTCCTGATCGAGCGCGTGGAGCGCGGTCATCCAGTCGAGCGTCTCGGCGACACCGGGGCGCTTGAACACGTCTTCGCCGCGGAGCGCCTGCACGAAGCGCACGACATCGGCCGTGAGTTTCTCGCGCGCGCCCGGGATGCGCGCCTTGACGATCGCGCACTCCTTCTCGAAGGGGGGGTAATCGATCCACTGGTAGTAGCAGCGGCGCTTCAGCGCGTCGTGAATCTCGCGCGTTCGGTTGGAGGTGACGATCACCACTGGCGCGCGCGTGGCCTTGATGGTGCCGACCTCCGGCACGCTGATCTGATATTCGGAGAGGAACTCGAGCAGGAACGCCTCGAACTCCTCATCCGCGCGATCGAGCTCATCGATCAGCAGCACCACCGGCTCACCGCCGCTGGGCTCGACCGCCTCGAGCAGCGGCCGCTTGAGCAGATACTTCCGGCTGAAGATGCGCTCTTCGGCGCGCGCCTCATCGGCCTCGCCCAGCGCCTCGATCAGGCGAATGGCTAGCATCTGGCGCGCATAGTCCCACTCATAGACGGCGGTGGAGACATCGAGGCCTTCATAGCACTGGAGGCGAATGAGCGGACGCTTCAGGAGCGCGGACAGCGCCTTGGCGATCTCGGTCTTGCCGACGCCGGGCTCGCCTTCAAGGAACAGCGGCTTCTGCATCCTGAGGGACAGAAACACGGCGGTCGCGAGCCGACGATCCGCGACATAGCCATGGCTCGCCAAGCAGGCCTTGACGTCGGCGATGGAGGAGAGGGCGGAGGTCATGGTCAGAGCTCAGGCGGCCCAAACCCTCTCCGCTCGAAGGGGGGAGAGGGTGGCGCGCTTTGGCGCGCCGGGTGAGGTGGGGGCATATTGATTTCGATCCAGCGTTCAGATCGAGGCCTTCGGAGACCCCCGCCTCACCCTGGCCCTCTCCACCCCCGGGGGTGGAGAGGGAGGGGCATTTTCCATCAATCCGCCGCCCTCTTGGTCTGTGCTTCGCGCACAAGCTGGCGGATGCGCTTTTGGGTCAGTGGCAGCTCGGTAATCTTGACACCTAGGGGACGAAGCGCGTCCTCGATCGCCTGGGCAAGCGCCGGCGGCGTGCCCATGCGGCCGCCTTCGCCGCCGCCCTTGATGCCGTATTCGGTGAAGGGCGAGGGCGTCTCGACATGGCCGCATTTCATATTCGCCGGCGCCTCGCTGATCGAGGGCAGCAGATAGTCGGTGAGCAACGTGTTCGTCGGCTGGCCGTTCTTGTCGTAGTAGTAATGCTCGCTCGTGGCCGAGCCGATACCGTTGACCACGCCGCCGCGCATGTGGCCCTCAAGCGTCATCGGGTTGATCATGACGCCCGAATCATGCACGCAGGCATAGTCGAGGAAGGTGAACTGCCCGGTCTCGGGGTCGACCTCGACCACCATCGAATGGCACATGTGGCCCATGATCGGATAGAAGATGCCCATGTGCTCGCGCTTCGGGTCGGGCAGGGTCGTCACCGGGTGATCGTAGACATAGGTGGCGTCGAGCCCGCTGGTGAGATCGGGATCCTCCGGGTCCGGCATGCTGAGGCGCATGTAATAGGCGTGGAAGGCGAGGTCCTGCAGCGAGACCTTCTTCTGCGGTGCGCCCTTTACCGAGACATGGCCGTCGCGCATCTCCATGTCGTCCGGGTTGGCCTCGAGCATGTGGGCCGCGATCTTGTAGATCTTCTTTTTCAGGATCGCGGCGGCACCGACGATCGCGCCGGTCACCATCACGGTAAAGCGGCTGCCGCCGGGGCCGGTCGAGTGCAGGCCCTTGTCGGTGTCGGAATAGGTGATCTCGATGTTCGAGGGGTCAACCTGAAACTGCTCCGCGATCACCTGGGTCGCCACGGTCTCCGGGCTGTTGCCCCAGAACGGCGAATGCAGCGTGCCATAGATGCGCCCGCGCGGATCGATCTTGATCGACATCGAATCCGGTGACGACGTCCAGCCGATCTTGCCGTCGAGATTCCACATCCAGAACTCGGTGGAGGAGAAGACGCTGCGCTCATGGGTGGTCGCGATGCCGATGCCGACATAGCGGCCAGCTTTGCGCATCTCCGCGACCTTCTTCTGCCAGCCCTTGTAGTCGAGGATCTTCAGTGTCTCATCGAGCACCTTCTCATAGTCGCCCGAGTCGTACATGTTCCCGGTCGGAATCAGATAGGGGAATTGGTCGGGCTGGATGAAGTTCCTGCGCCGGATCTCGAGAAAATCGATCTTGAGCTCCTCGGCCGCCGCATCAACCATGCGCTCGATCACGAAATTCGCCACCTCGGAGCCGAAGCCGCGATAGGCGCCCTGCTGGTTCTTGTTGGTGAGCACGGCCTGAACGTGCACGCCGACCGAGTTGATCTTGTAAGGCCCGACCACCTGCGCCAGCGCGTTGCCGTGCTGGCCGACGCCATATTGGAAATAGGCGCCATAGTCGTCGATGATGCGCTGGCGGAACGACAGGAACGTGCCGTCCTTCTTGCAGGCAAGCTCGGCGTAATACACGCGATCTGAGGCGTGCGCGTCGTTGGTGAGCGAGGCCTCCATGCGGTCTTCGAGATATTTCACCGGCCGCCCGACGATCTTGGCGAAGATCGCGGCCATCACCGGCTGCTTGTAGAGGAACAACTTGGCACCGAAGGAGCCGCCGGCCAGCGTCGGCACGATGTTCAGCTTGTGATGCGGAATCTTCAGCGTGTCCGCGATCATCCAGCCGACGAAGTTGTACATCGAGGAGTTCACATGGATCGTGAATCGCTGTGAGCCCTCGTCCCACACCGCGGTCGCGCCGTTGGTCTCCATCGGCGTTCCGCCCGAGCGCGGCCAGCGGAGGCGCCGCTTCACGACATGATCGGCCGCGGCGAAATCCTCCTTCACCGGCCCGAAATCGAACTTGCTCTCGAGGATGAGGTTGGTGTTGCCGTGCTCCGGGTGCAGCACCGCATCGCCGCGCGAGTTCAGCGCCTCTTCAGGGTCAACCACCACGGGCAATGGCTCGTACTCGACCTCGATCAGGTCGCACGCGTCCTCGGCGATGTAGCGGCTCTCGGCGCAGACCGCGGCCACCGCCTCGCCCACATGGCGCACGCGCTCATGCGCGATCACGCGCTGGAACACCGGCGGGCTCGACCAGGTGGGCAGCGGGCCGCAGATCTCGGCGGCCTGCGCGCCGGTCAGCACCGCGAGCACGCCCGGCAGCTTCTCCGCCTTCGAGGTGTCGATCCGCTTGATGCGGGCATGTGCGTGCGAGCTCTTCACGATCGCGACATGCGCCATCTCGGGGAAGCTGATGTCATCGGCATAGACGCCCTTGCCAGTGAGGATGCGCGGGTCTTCCACCCGCTTCATGCTCTTGCCGATGTACTTCAGGCCCTCGCGCGGCTTCTCGCGCTGCCGACTCTTCGGGATGTAACCGCGATTCTGAACCATCACTTGCCTCCCCGCATGATCTCGGCGCCACGCTGAATCGACTCGACGATGGTCTGGTAGCCGGTGCACCGGCAAAGATTGCCGGAGAGCGCTTCGCGCACCTCATCGACGCTCGGGTTTGGGTTCTCCTTCAGGAGCTCGACCGCGGTCATCAGCATGCCCGGCGTGCAGAAGCCGCATTGCAGGCCGTGCTTCTCCCAGAAGCCCTGCTGCAGGGGGTGCATCTTCTCGGCGGTGCCGAGGCCTTCGATGGTTTGGATCTCCGCCCCATCCGCCATCACCGCGAAGGTGAGGCAGGAGCGCTGCGACTTGCCGTTGACGAGCACCGTGCAGGTGCCGCACACGCCGTGCTCGCAGCCCACATGCGTGCCGGTGAGCCTGAGATCCTCGCGGATGAAGTCGCTCAAGAGGCGCCGGGGCTCGACCTCCTTCTCATGTTTTCTGCCGTTCACCGTGACGGTGATCTTTTCCTTGTTCATGGTTTTCTCCCTCAGGCGCAGCGTGACTTGGCGGCGGTGAGCGCGCGCCGTGTGAGCGTCGAGGCGAGATCGCGCCGCATCGCGTCATCGGCATGGAAGTCGCTCGAGGGGTTGATCGCCTTGCGCGCCGCCTCGCCCGCGGCGCGGAACAAATCCTCGGTGGCGGGCTTGCCAGCGAGCGCGGCTTCCACGCTCGGCAGCCGAATGGCGCGATCAGACACCCCGGTCAATGCGATCTTCGCCGCCTTCACATTGCTGCCGGCAAGCTCGAGCGTCACGACCGTCGCGGTCATGGCGAAATCGCCCTTGCGCGGGCTGACCTCGACGAAGCCCCAGCCCTGGCCCTTTGGGCGAGACGGGATACGCACCTCGATCAGCAGCTCATCCTGCCGCGCCGCGGTTTGATACACACCCTTGAAGAAATCACCGGCCGCCACGGTGCGCTCGCCCTTGGCGCTTTTCAGCACGAAACTCGCCTCGGTCACGAGCGCGACCGCCGGGTTCTCCGAGGCCGGGTCGGCATGGCACAGATTGCCGCCGAACGTGCCCCGATTGCGCACCGCGCGATGCGCGATCCACTCATAGGCCTCGGCGAGCAACGGGCAGTGCTCCTTGACGAGCGCCGAACGCTTCACGGTCTCGTGCCGGGTCAGCGCGCCGATGGCGAGCCCGCCATCCTTCACCTTGATGTAGTCGAGGCCGGAAAGCGCGTTGATGTCCACCAGGCAGTCCGGCTTGGCCGCCCTGACGTTCATCATCGCGATCAAGCTCTGGCCGCCGGCCAACACCTTGGCCTCCGAGTCACGCGCGAGCGCCGCGACGGCGTCATCCACCGAGCGCGCGCGCACATAGCGAAAAGGCGCGGGTTTCATCGGGTGTAGTCTCCCTCTCTGTGCGAGTCCCTGCAAGGGCCCAATTGGGCCTGGTCACTGTTCTTGGCGTTCAGCTCACCAGGCTGACCAGCCGCCATCAACCAGAAGCGTGGCGCCATGCGTCTGGGCTGCATCGTCCGACGAGAAGTAAACCGCCGCGCCGGCCAGATCGTTCGGGTCGAGATGCCCGATGCCGGAGGGCGTGAGCGAGGCCTGGCGCTTGTCGTAGTTCTTGTCGCCCTTGCGCAGCCGCACATTCATGTCGGTGCGGATATTGCCGGGCGCGAGCGAGTTCACGTTGATGCCGTGCTTGGCGAGCTCCAAGCACAAGGCCTTGGTCATGATCTCGAGGCCGCCCTTGGTCGCGCAATAAGCGGCGGAGTTCGGAAAGCCGCCGACGCCCGCGATCGAGGTGATGTTGACGATCTTGCCTTTGCGCTTTTTCTTCATGGTCGGCACCACGGCCTTGGTCATGAAGAAGGCGCCTTTGAGGTTCAGGTCGTGCTGATCATCCCACAGCTTCTCGGTGGTGTCCTCAACCGAGGCCCATTGGAAGATGCCGGCGTTGTTGACCAGTATATCGATCGTGCCCCAGGCCTTGAGCACGTCCTTGGCGAGCTTGTCGCATTGGGCGGGCTTCGCCACATCCGCCTTGAAGGCCTTGGCGGTGCCGCCGGCCTTCATGATCTCGGCCACCACCTCGTTCGCCTTCGTCATGTTCTTGTGGCCGACGACCGCGACCTTGGCGCCCTCCTTGCCGAAGCGGCGGCAGATCGCGGCGCCGATGCCCCTCGACCCGCCCGTGACGATCGCGACCTTTCCTTTGAGCCTCACCGTTTGTCCTCCCCGTGGACCGCGATGGCGAGGCGGGCTCACCCCGCCTTGTTCAAGGCGGATGGAAGCGTAATCGCAGACATTCGGCAAGGTCGTGTTTCATGCCGATGACTGCAAAACCATTCGCCGCATCCCGGGCGCCGATTGCGATGCGACCTAGGGTCGATCTCATAGCGACGGCGAAGGCGCGCAGGGGGCCTGTAATGAGATGCTGCTGTTGAGAACTACGCTTTGGAGGAGTATCTTTTCCTTACTTCCTTACTTAGGATCAGGCCATGCTCGCCAAGCTCACCGCCAAGAACCAGCTCACTCTGCCGAAAGCCGTGCTCGCCCCCTATCAGGGCACAGAGTATTTCGAGGTGGCTGATGAGAACGGCCGGATCGTCTTGACGCCGGTTCGGCTCAATCGCGCGGCCGCGGTCAGATCCAAGCTTGCCGGTCTCGGACTCAACGAGGCCGACGTGGCAGAGGCGATCGGCTGGGCCCGAAGGAAGCCGCGCAAGGCCGGATGACGGCGCCCCGCGTCGTTCTTGACACCAATGTGCTGCTCTCGGCGCTGCTGTTCCACGCAGGGACGCTGTCGTGGCTGAGGCATGCCTGGCAATCGGGCGCCATTCTTCCGCTGGCCAGCCGGGATAGCGCTGCCGAGCTCATTCGCGTTCTAGGCTACCCGCGATTTCGGCTCTCGCCGGCGGAACGGGATGACCTGCTCGGCGACTATCTACCCTGGTGCGAAGCCGTGACGGTGCCGAAGCGCCTCAAGGTGCCGCCCTGTCGCGATCCCTTTGATCGACCGTTACTCGCGCTGGCGCTGGCTGGGAAGGCCAACGCGCTCGTCACCGGCGACAAGGACCTGTTGGCGCTCAGTGGCTCCTTTGTCGTGCCAATCCTCGCGCCCGCCGAGTTCCGCGGCCGTTTGCCGAAGCGCGCCGAGCCCTGAGCTTGCAATCTACCTTGACCCGCCTCTGAGCAAATCGGCGCGGGCCTCGCCCATGTGGGTGGCGATGGCGCGCTCGGCGGCTTCGGCGTCGCGCGCGCGGATCGCCTCATAGACCTGGCGGTGCAGCGCGTTGTAGTGCGCGATGCGCTTGGGCGAGAGCACCGCGCCCTTGATCTGGCTCCACTGGGCGTGCCCGCGCACATGGTTCACTTGGCGGTAGAACGCGGCAAGGAGCGGGTTGCGCGTGCCCTCGGCGATGCGCTGGTGGAACACGCGGTCCCAGCGGGTGAAGCGCTCGGGGTCGCCCTCGCTCTTCTCCATTGCAACCAGCGCCTCATCGAGGCCGGCGATGTCCTTGGCCGTCATGTTGAGCACGGCGAGGCGCACCATCTGCGGCTCTAGCGCGAGGCGTACATCGACCAGTTCCAGCGGGCTCGTGATCTCGGCGACATCGTCCTCCGACTGGCCGGTGTCCTCGGCCGACTGGTAAACCACATAGGTGCCGCTGCCGACGCGGCGGTGGATCAGCCCGCCCTGTTCCAGGAGGCGCAGGGCCTCGCGCAGGGTCGCACGCGACGTGCCGAAGCTCGTCGCCATGGCGCGTTCGGTCGGCATCTTTTCGCCATAGCCGTAGGTGCCGGTGAGGATGCGATTGCGCAGCGTGGCGGCGATCGCGAGCGGGCCGGAGGCCGCGCGCTGGCCGGGCCGGTGCGGCTCAGCGACCACGGACGAGGTGTCGGCGGCAAGCGTGTTCATGGTCGACGCGCCTCTTTCATTGGTCGAGCCATTTTGAATCAAACTGAATCAAGATGCCAGAGATTTCTCTGGAGTGCGCCGGATTGGTTCACTCTTGGCTTGACATATTTCCGACCGCGCCGTCTATCATTCGCCTGGAGCGTCGGCTCATTGGGGGCAGGGCGCGCGAACCAGGGATGGCTCCGATGGCGTTCCCGACCCAGGCCAAATACGTCGTCATTGGCGCCGGTATTCACGGCCTGAGCACTGCCTGGCATCTGGCGCAGCGCCTGAAGGCAAAGGGCAAGCTCGGCGCCAACGACATCGTGGTCCTGGACAAGGGCGGCATCGCCTCGGGCGCGTCCGGCATCGCCTGCGGCGTGATCCGCAACAACTACTTCCAGCCGGCCATGCGCGCGCTGATGGCCGAGTGCGTCGCCGAGTGGGAGGCGGATGCCAAGGGCTATTCCTATCACCCGGTCGGCTACATGCAGATCAGCCCCGAGGTCATGCACGAGAATGTCGGCCAGATCGCCCGGGAACAGCGCGACATCGGCTATACCTCGTCGTTCATCGAGGGCGAGGCCGATTGCGCCCGCTACATGAAAACCATCTTCAGCGACTGGCAGGCCAAGGGCATCACCTCGGTCCTGCACGAGAAGAAGGGCGGCTACGCCAACAACCGAGCCTCGATCTACCGCCTCGCCGACAAGGCCGACGCGGCCGGCGTGCGCATCCTCACCGGCGTCGAGGTGACGGGCTTCAAGAGCGGCTCGAACTCGGGCGCGATCACGGCGGTCGAGACCGACCGCGGGCTGATCGCGTGCGACCATGTGGTCGTCGGCGTCGGGCCCTGGGTGCCGCAGATCTGGAAGCTGCTCGACCTGCCCAACAGGATCGACGTCAAGGGCCGCGACGGCCGGGTCCACAAGGACGTACCAATGTGGACCTTCTGGTGCCTCGAAGAGGGCACCCTTGGCGTGGAGCCGAATTATGGCCTGACCAATGACGGCGCCATGCCGCCGGTCATGCACGTCGATACCGACGCGCCGCTCTATTCCGACATCGACGGCAAGCTGATCACCGACAAGATCTGGGGCATCTATTACAAGCCCGACTTCAACTTCAACGGCATCCAGGGCGGCGCCTCGCCGTGGAAGGTGGAACGCCCGGCCGAGCAGGTGGCGGTCGATCCCTACGGCCCGGCCTCGCCCGAATTCGTGGTGGACGAGCGCTTCGCCGAGATGTGGTGCTCGGCGCTCGCCTTCTGCCAGAAGCGCTATGAGGGCCAGGCGGGCAAATATCGCATGGAGCCATCGGGCGGCATCGGCGCCTTCACGCCCGACAGCTTTCCGGTGTTCGACACCTTCCGCGAGAACTGCACGGTCATCGCCGACTCGAACCACGGCTACAAGATGATCGCGGTCGGCAAGCTCGTCGCGGGCGAGCTGATGGGCGAGAAGAGCGCGCTGCTGGAGCCGTTCCGCCATTCGCGCTTCGCCACCGGCAAGCTCCACCCGGTGTCGAACAGCCCGTTCCCATGGAGCTGACAAACGACTGAAGACGTGAGCGCCGCGACGATGCAAAGGGGTCAGCGCGCGGCGGATCTTGGGGCGACAAGGCGAGGGGAGACGCCATGACCGATCTTGAGGCCCATGTTAAGCGCGAGGGCCGGGCCGAGGAGGTGAAGCGGGTTCGGGCCAAGATCAACGAGCTCGGCATCACCTACATCTACTATCAGTTCATCTCGGTGACCGGGCGCATCGTCGGCAAGGGCATTCCGGCGGATCATTGGGAGTCGATCGCCGAGCGCGGCTTTCAGCTGGTCTATGGCTCAACCGCCAATCTCTATCTCGACCGTCACAAGAACTATATCGGCTATGGCCCCGAGGCCTCGGAGTTGATCGGCATTCCCGATCCCGAGACCTTCGTGCAACTGCCCTGGGACAAGCGGGTCGCGCGCGTCTTCTGCACCTGCTTCCGCAATCGCGAGGAGAAGAAGAACCCGGGCGGGCACCTCACCTCCGATTGTCGCGGCAATTTGCGCATCCATCACGAGGCCTTCAAGAAGAAGCACAAGGGCCTTCACATGCGCCATGGCTGCGAGCCCGAGATGATGTGGCTGCGCCGCGGGCCGGACGGCAAGATGGCCGGCGGCGTCACCAAGCCGAACTGCTATCACATCGACCAGTTCGAGGAGCTGCGTCCGGTTTTCCTGCGCGTCATCGAATATGCCCGCGCCATGGGGCTCGACATGATCCAGGGCGATCATGAGGATGCGCCGGGCCAGCTCGAGCTCAATTTCATGTTCGACGATGCGCTGCGCACCGCCGATCGGCTCGCCACCTATCGCCAGATCTGCTCGCAGGTCGCGCGCGAGAACAATCTGATCGCCTGCTTCATGACCAAGCCGTTCATGGGCGTCTCGGCCAATGGCTGCCACCACAACATCTCGCTGTGGCAGGGCGGCGAGGAGAAGGTCAACAAGCTCGGCCACGCCGCGGTGCCCGGCATGCCGAGCGTCTTCACCTATAGCAAGGGCGGCAATAACACCTTCCTGCCCGACACCAAGGGCTCCAACAAGCCGGGCCGCATCGGGCTCCACTCGATCGGCGGCATCATCAAGCATTTGCCGGCGTTGACCGCGATCGGCTGCTCCACCGTCAACTCCTATCGGCGGCTGTGGGATGCCGGTTTCTGGGCGCCGGTCTACGCCGATTGGGGCTATCAGAATCGCACCTGCGGCCTGCGCGTCTCGGCGCCCGGGCGCTTCGAGTATCGCGCGGTCGATTCGATGGTGAACCCCTATCTGATGGCGAGCGTCATCCTCGCGGCGTTCGATGACGGCATCTCGAGCAAGCTCGATCCCGGCGAGCCCGAGAGCCGCAACATCTATGAGGCGATGGAAGCCGGCAAGCAGGTCAACAAGCTGCCGATGAACCTCGGTGATGCGCTGAACGCGCTCGAGCACGACGAGCTCATCAAGGCGGCACTGCCGGACGAGATGTTCCGCGTCTTCATGCACTATAAGCGCGACGAGTGGGAGCGCTTCCTCGCCAACGTCACCGAATGGGATCTCAACACCTATCTCGATTGCCTACCCTAGGCCAGGAACGGAGGCCAAGTTCATGTGCGGCATAGCAGGCGTCATCCATCGCGGCTCGCGCGCGGATGTCGGCTTTGAAATGACCTCGATGCTTCGAGCGCTCAAGCATCGGGGGCCCGATTCGACCGGTTTCGCGCTTTATGGCCAGCCGCAGCGCGGCGAGTTCGTGCTGCGCTTCAAGGTGGCCGAGCAGGAGGACATGTCGAAAGGCTTCGACATCCACCGTCAGGTGGTCGAGCGTCGCGCCGAGGTCGATCGCCGCATCGCGCAGATGGGCGGCGAGATCGTGATGGAGGAGCCGGCGACCGAGTACGCCTTCCGCTATCAGCTGCGCTTCAAGCCGGGCACGATGAACTCGCTCGAGGCCTACAAGAAGTTCGCCGACTATATCGAAGACATTGATGGCGCCGAGATTCTCTCGCTCGGCCACGCGCTCGAGCTGATCAAGGATCTGGGTGATGCCGAGCGCGTCTCGGGCGATTACAAGCTCAGCCAGTTCAAGGGCACGCACGCGATCGGCCACACGCGCATGGCCACCGAATCGGATGTCGACATCCGCTCGGCCCATCCCTATTGGGCCTATCCGTTCATGGATGTCTCGGTCGTGCACAACGGGCAGCTGACCAATTATTGGGGCTTCCGGCGCCAGCTCGAGCATCGCGGCCATCGCTTCATGTCGAATTGCGATTCCGAGCTGATCGCGGTCTACCTCGCGGATCGCATGCATCGCGGCGCGAACCTCGAGGAGGCCATGCACGCCTCGGTCGCCGAGCTCGACGGCGTGTTCACCTATCTGGTCGCGACGTCCGACAAGCTCGGCATGGCGAAGGACACCATGGCGGCGAAGCCCATGGTGCTGTTCGAGAGCAGCGATCTCGTCGCCATGGCGTCGGAGGAGGTCGCGATCCGCAGCATCTTCCCCAAGGAGATCGACACCTGGGATCCCTATGACGGCGAGGTGCGCGTATGGCAAAGCTGAGCGTCAAGGCGCCGCTCGGCGCCGAGCATGAGGAATCCTTACGCGGCCGCACGCAGCAGACGTTCTTCCCCGCGACGCAGGAGGAGAACTACACCTATCCTGACTCGGTCGAGGTCAACTTCAAGAAGCGGGCCGAGTTCGATGCCGCGCCGATGACGGCGACGCAGATCAACGAGCGCATCCGCGCGCTGATGGCCGAAGGCAACGGCCATATCGTTGTGCACAACCCGATGGCGAAGCACGGCATCGGCGTTGGGCTGCTGAACAAGCTTCGCCTCGAATTCCGTGGCAGTCTCGGCTATTTCGGCTGCGGGCTGCTGGACGGCCCCTATGTCACGATCTCCGGCCGCGTCGGCTGGTCCTGCGCCGAGAACATGCTGGCCGGCGTGATCGTGATCGAGAAGAACGCGGGCTCCACCTTCGGTGCCGCGCTGCGTGGCGGCGATCTCGTCTGCAAGGGCGATGTCGGCGCGCGCATGGCGATCGACCAGAAGGGCGGCACTATCATCGTCGGCGGGCGCTGCGGCTCGTTCTGCGGCTTCATGATGCAGCGCGGGCGCATGATCATTCTCGGCGACACCGGAAACAATCTCGGCGATTCGATGTACGACGGCACCATCTATGTCGGCGGCAAGATCGGCTCGCTCGGCGTTGATGCCGTGCCGGGCGAGCTTACCGAGGTCGAGGCCGCCTGGCTCAAGCGCAAGCTCGATACCTATGGGCTCAAGGCGCCGAACGGCGTCGAGAACCTGAAGAAAATCGTCGCGGGCCGGCAGCTCTGGAACTACGACAAGCTCGAGCCGACCGAGAAGAAGATCGCGCTCTAGATCGATGATGGATTCAGTGGCAGGGCGTACGCGCCCTCAGGGGAGTTGATCATGGCCACCAAAAGGCGCGCGCTCGAAGCGCGAACCAAGAAAATCGCCAAGCGCGCAGCGCAGCCCGAGCGCAACAAGTCGGTGCTCGGTAAGAGCCGCATCTTCACGCCTGAGGTGATCGACGACATCCACATCAAGGCCGAGCTCGGCCGCTATCGGATGCGCGGCTTCTCGATCTTCAAGAAGATCCCGACCTGGGATGATCTCACCTTCCTGCCCGGCACGTTGACGCGCTTCGTGATCGAGGGCTATCGCGAGAAGTGCGAGACGACCACCGTGATCGGGCCGAAGGCCAAGCGCCCGCTGGTGCTCGACATTCCGATCTACATCACCGGCATGAGCTTCGGCGCGCTTTCCTTCGAGGCGAAGCTCGCGCTCGCACGCGGCGCCACCATGGCCGGCACGGCGACCTGCTCGGGCGAAGGCGGCATGATCCCGGATGAGCGGCGCTTCTCCTCCAAGTGGTTCTATCAGTGCATCCAGTCGCGTTACGGCTTCAACCCGCATCACTTACGCCTCGCGGACGCCTGCGAGTTCTTCATCGGCCAGGGCTGCAAGGTCGGCCTCGGCGGCCATTTGATGGGCCAGAAGGTGACCGACCAGGTGGCCGAGATGCGCTCGTTGCCTGCGGGCATTGATCAGCGCTCGCCCGCGCGTCACCCCGATTGGCTCGGGCCCGATGATCTCGCGCTCAAGATTCAGGAGATCCGCGAGGCGACCGATCATCAGATTCCGATTCAGCTGAAGCTCGGCGCGGCCCGCGTCTATGACGACGTGCGCATGGCGATCAAGACCGGCCCTGACTCGATCTACATCGATGGCATGGAGGGCGGCACCGGCGCCGGTCCGCACATCGCGACCGAGGAAACCGGCGTGCCCGGCATCGCCGCGATCCGTCAGGCGCGGAAGGCGCTGGATGATCTCGGCGCGACCGGCTCGATCTCGCTGGTCTATGCCGGCGGCATCCGGAACGGCGCCGATGTCGCGAAGGCGCTTGCGCTCGGCGCCGATGCGGTCGCGATCGGCCATGCCGCGCTCATCGCGCTCAACTGCAACAAGGACATTCCCGAGGCCGACTACGAGTCCGAGGTCGGTGTGCCGGCCGGCGAGTGCTATCACTGCCACACCGGTCGCTGCCCGGTCGGCGTCACCACGCAGGATCCGGCGCTGCGCAAGCGGCTCGATCCCGACGAGGCCGCGGTGAGGGTGTTCAATTTCCTGCACACGCTGACGCTCGAATGCCAGATGCTGGCGCGTGCCTGCGGCAAGACCAATGTGCATTCTCTGGAGCCGGAGGATCTGGCCGCGCTCACCATGGAGGCTTCCGCCATGGCGCAGGTGCCGCTCGCGGGCACGCAGCACACGGTCGGCCGGCCCGACATGACGCGGTATTGAGCGCCGCGACAGGACATGTTCCCACCCCCACCCCAACCCTCCCCCGTCGAGCGTCGGGCGCTGACGCGCCGCGACGAGGGGGAGGGGGCACGCGGGCGGGCCCGCGCCGGTTCTTTCCCGCCCCCCTTGAGGGGGAGGGATGGGAGGGGGGTGATTGGCGACGAAACGATTGGGCGATGGAGTGCGACATGGCCAAGGTGACGAAGCTCAAGGCGAAGAGCGCCAAGAGGCCGGCGGCGAAATCGAAGGGTGCCAAGCAGGGCGACGTCGACTATTTCCTGAAGTCGAAGGGCCTCGACACCACGCGTGAGAAGGAGATCGGCCAGCATATCGGCTATCGCTATGACGTGAATCTTGTGCCCGATTACGCGCGCCTCACGCCGTTCCTGAAGAAGTACATCGAGACCATGGGTTGGCCCGACCTCAATTGGCTCGAAGACGTGCACATGGGCTATGAAGAGGGGCGGCCCGCGGTGTTCGACCGCAATATCAATGGCTGGGTCTCGGTGCCGCCCGACCTGAAGCTGCCCAACAATCAGCAGGACCGCGACATGCTGGCGCGCGAGCTGTTGATCAAGTTCCAGATGTCGCCCAAGCACCCGCTGATCGCGCTCGGCGAGAAACACCGCAAGGCGTGATTCAATCTTGATTCAATGGGGCCGCGCTCGAGCGGCCAATGACTAGGTTCGCCACAAGGACACCAAGTCACAAGGCCCCAAGCCTCTCTTGTTGCGTCGTGTCTTGGTGCCTTTGTGGAGAATTCCCTCGGGTGGCCGAGGCTCCGCCCTGACACGGTCCGAGGATTAGGCGCCGCCATAGCGCGGCGGGTCGGCCTCCCGTAAGGACTCGGCGACCTTCAGCGCTTCATCGCTGTTGTCGAACACGCGCTCATCGACGATGCGCAACGGCGCGTCGGGGTCGGCGCAGAGCTGGCCGACCTTCCATTCCTTGCCTGGCGTCGTCTCGACCACGACGTAATAGCCCTTCACCGGCCCGCGGCGAAAGCCGTTCAACTGGAACAGCACCTGGGCGAACTCGGCGAGCTTGTCGGCGTCGAGACCCTTGAGCAGGTCGGGCCGCTTGCCGCCACGACGATCAAGGTCGGTCGGCCGGACCTTGGCCGAGGGCGTGAAGCCCGGCGTGCGCCAGCGGTCGGGATCGGTCGGCATCGCGGTTCTCCCATGCCGGAAAGAAAACGGGGCGGCCCCTGCGGACCGCCCCAGCATCTTTTCAAGGTGGTGCGATCAGGGCAAGGGGCCGGGTTTCAGGAACCCCTTGATCACGTTCTCCATCAGCTTCGAGACGTTGTTCTTGTAGTTGTTGTGCGAGAGCGAGCCGCACCAGGCGAGCGAGCCCGGCGCGAACACCGCGCCGTCATTTGGCGTCTTGTAGTAGATCATGTCGGCGCGGATCATCGGGTTCTCGTCGCCGCCGCCATAATAGCCGCGGCAGGTGAAGTGGATTTCCTCGTTCACCTGCATCATCAGATCGGTGTGACCCTCCGAGCGCGCGAGCAGATAGGCATTGTGCGGTGTGCCGAACTCGAGGTCGTAGCGATCGATCTCGAGGCCCGCGGCCCCGCCGCCGACCAGGCCGAAATCGCCGATGATCTCGTCCTTGCCGATGCCTGAGAACATCCAGGCGCATTCGGAGCGCTCGGAATCCGGCATGCGGCGATAATAGGTCGAGACGTCGAAGCCATAGCCGGTGAAGGTGAGGCCGCACACCTTGGTCGGGATGCGGCCACGTGCGCGCCACATGCCGCCATATTTGCCGTCGAAGGCGTTGTTGTACTCGCCGGGATTGGCGGTCCAGGCACGCGTGCCGGCCTCGCCCTTGCGCACCTCGATGATGTTGTGGTTGTCGGGGTGGAACTCGGTGATCCAATAGAAGCCGTCGGCACCGAGATAGAGCCAGCGACCGCCCTGCTGCTGGTAGGCCTCATAGGCGTCGAGCATCTTCTCGGAGGCGTATTCCGGGTGGCTGCCGGTCAACACCACCCGATATTTCTTCAGGAGATCGACACCCTCCTTCTGCAGGTCCTCATCGGTGTGGACGTCAAAGGCGAAACCCATCTCCTCGAGCCAGTCAGTCAAATGCAGATCGCCGTTGAGCTGCCAGAGCGAGGGCGAGAGCCAGTGACGATATTTCGGCCGCATGTTCAGAATCGGGCGCAGGCGCGAGGAATAGCACACGCCCGAGCCATCCGAATGGCACGAATAGGTCGAGAGGCCGTATTCGCGGTGCTCGTTCAGGAACAGGTCGGAGGCCTGCATGATCGGCACCTTGCCGCCGAGCAGCTGCGCCGCGACCGAGTTGGCCGCGAGATTGTCGTTGGAGTAGGCGAGGTAGCTCTGCAGCGGCACGATGAAGCAGATGTCGGCGGTCGTGGTGCCCTTGGGCGGGCGCACGAAGAACGGCACATAGTCCTCGGTGTCAGGGGTCGATTTGCCGTCGATGCGCAACCGCGCGGCATAGACACCGCTCTTCCAATTGGTCGGCACCTTGAACTCGAAATCCACCTCCCAGCGCGCATCGTCGATGTCGTCGTCATGGAAGTGGATCGCGCCATATTCCTCGGGCTTGTGGTGATAGACGATCTCGTCCGCCGTCCAGTTGTAGCCGGTCATGCCGCGCGCCGGCAGGTTGACCGCGTGGCCGTGCAACAGGCTGGTCGAGGTGTCGATGATGTGGGTCGAGGCGATGTTGTTGGAGATGTTGGCGTGGAAATCCCAGGCCGCGACCACCTCGTTCCTGAGCGCGCTCGGGCAATAGCGATAGCCGCGCACCAGGGCATCGATCTCGCTATGGGTGAGCGCCCGGCGGGCGACACGGGGCCGATCGATCTTGCCGTTGAAGCAGCCGCCTTGAACCGGCAGCTCCACCGGGCTCGTCGCCTCCTTGTAATGCGCGCCGAAGATGAAACGGCCTGACTTCGCCTTGTCGGCCCACGCCGCCATCAAGAAGGGCGCATCGTTCGCCGCAGGCGCGCCGATCTTCACCTCCTGCGTGACAATGCGCGAGGTCTCGCTCAAGGGGTGCACGAGTGACATGCCGAGCCCGCCATTGGCCGAGGTCGGCATCGGGATCTGATAGAGCTTGAGCTTGCCGGTCTCCGCGTCATAGGTCGCGGCCGCGAGATACCAGACCTTGCGGAGCAGCGGCTTGCCGCTCGAGAGCCAGGCGACCTTGCCCTTGTCATTGGCCATGCCGACGGCAAGGCAGCCCTTGTCGTCGATCAGCATGCCATAGCCCTTCTTCTTGCTATGGTCCCACTTGTTGAGGATGCCCTGCATGCCTTTGTCGGGCGTGGTGGGAAAGATCATGGCCTGAAGCGTGAAGCTCTTCAGGTTGAAGCGGTCATCGTGTGGCACGACCACATAGGAGCCGCCGTGGATCTTCTGGTTGCGCCCCTTTTACTTGCCGCTGACCGGCGTCTTTTTGACTTCTTCCTTGAAGCCCGGTCCCTCGGGGTTCGTGTCGCCATGGATCAGGCGCACGATGTCGGCCTGATAGCCTTCACCCTTCTCGGAGTTGACGTAGAACTTGACGGTGTCGCCCGGGTGCAATGAATAAACATCCGAGTAGCCCGTGATGCGAAGCATGGCTCAATCTTCCCTGTGTCATCGGGCGCTGGCCAAGCCGCTCCAAGCGGCGCCGCGCCTCGGCTCCGTTGCGGTGCGTTGCCTATTTCTTGCCGTAGGCCGCCAAGATGTCGTCGATGCGGCGCAGGAAAATCGCGTGCTCACACGCGTCTTCCGACGGATAGGTCTTGTTCTCGAGCATCTTGACCGGCTTGCCGCGCACGCCCGAGAGCACCCCGATGGCATATTCCTTGTGGGGCACGACGCAGATGCGAACGTATTTGCCGGCTTGCGGTGCCCGCCGGAATTTGTCGATCACGCGGGCGAGGTCATCGCTGTGTTGAACCGCCGCCTTGCCGGCCTTGCCCGGCTTGCCGACTGGGTTGCCGCGATGCTCCTCGATCAGCTTGGCCCGCTTCGCCTTGTCGGTCAAAAGCGGCAGAATCCATGTGCGCGTAATGAAGTCGTCGGTCGCCGTATAGCCCTGATTGAGCTGAACTCCCGTTTTCGTCGCCATGCTTACCTCCCCCGAACTGGTTTGCGCTGACGGGCCGCCAAACGGACATGCTCGCACCGCGGACGACGGAAGGATCGTAGGCGTTGAAATTCATCGTTTCAATGGAGACCGCAATTCGGCCGGCAGTATTTAAGAAAATTGGTAGGACCACGCGCTGGCGCACGGCACCCGAATATTTGCGAAGAATTTGGCCGGACCAATAGAGCGCTTGGCCAACAACAGTTACCCTCATCCCGTCACTTGACCTACACTCGCTACTGGGTAGAATCTAACACTTGGTGCCGACGTATGAGCCGGTAACCCATTGATCTGGTTTCAGCGCTGCGGGAATCGAATGTCAGATTGCGACCACTACGGCGTACCACCCAAAGCCGCAGGCAAGGAGGCACGACTCGTCCCACATGATTGTCTGACAGACCGCAGCTATCGCATGAATGACGTCGGTACCAGCG
>Ga0194132_10001680_pt1 | contig 44125 bp, 45 predicted proteins | sample TA2KigOf80mmetaG_FD_148612 | JGI IMG/M metagenome (GOLD analysis project Ga0194132, IMG submission 148612) | Freshwater microbial communities from Lake Tanganyika, Tanzania - TA2015054 Kigoma Offshore 80m | ecosystem: Environmental > Aquatic > Freshwater > Lake | place: Tanzania: Lake... | reverse complement strand
AGAAGGAATGGAGGAAGGAGGAGGAAGAGGGTTGATCCACCGAGGGCACAGAGAGCACAGAGGCAGGATGGGGAGATTTGTCCGCTCTGGTGCGGCCCCGATGCAACATGCGGTCCGGACTCATTGGAATGAGAGGCGTCAGAACGATGGAAGACGCTGATGGGGAGAAGGGCAGTAGGGATTGAGGAAGGTCGGGGGTTAGGAGAGACGGAGGACGGGCGGAGGGGCCGGCTACTTCCCGAACGTCTCCGCCCAGAGGCGGTCAAAGTCAACGATGATCTGTTTCAGCGCCGCTTCATAGCCCAACTGCTGCAGGTCGTCCGCGATGATTTCCACATCGTAGTAGCCCTTGTAGCCGCCCTTCTCGATGGCTCCAAGGAGTTCCTTCAATGGAATGATGCCTTTGCCCAGCATGGCGCGGTCCATCGTGCGGTTGGAGTGGGGTTTATGGTCGTCCATCTGCACGGCGAACATCTTCTTCGCCGATCGCTTGATGACGTCCATCACATCCCGGCTCCACCAGAGATGCCAGCAATCGAAGACGTAGCCGAAGTCCGTATCGTCCATCGCCTTCACGATGCTCCAGGCGTCGGCGGCGGTATTCACAAAGGTCAGGTCCTGGCGCATGGGGTGGACGGGCTCCAGGGCGATGCGCAGCCTGCGTTTCTTGGCCTCCGCCAGGAGCTCGCGGGCCGTCGCTTCGGTGCGCTTGGCGGCTTCGTCCCAGGAGAGCGCGCCCCGGGGGCCGGTGATGAGGTAGACGCAGTCGGCGCCGATCTGCGCGGCATCGTCCAGGGCGCGCACCTCTTCGTCCTTCGACCGCTGGTAGGTTGCCCTATCGAACATGCCGGCGACGCGGATGCCCTGGAAGCTGGAGACGGCGAGACCCGATTCGCGGATCGCCTTGATCGCCTTCTCCCTGCCGTAGCGCTCCATCCCCAGTCTCGTGATGCCGATGGCCGGGATGCCCAACCGTTTCCAGGTCTCCAGACACTGCCCCAGGTCCCAGTTCCAGGCGGTGGTGACGCTGCATGAAAAGCGAGGGTTCATGAGGCGGCCTCCTGCTTTTTGGGCGGCGGCTCCTTCATAAAGTTTGCGATGAGGGACGCCACTTCCACGATGCGCGTCCAGATGATGCCGTGGCCCGCGCCGGATACTACCACAAGCCTGGAGTTGCGGATACCGGCCTGGAGGGAGCGGGCGAAGCGCAGGGGCGTGAACATGTCCTCATCGCCGAAGATGACCAGGGTGGGACAGGTGATGAGGCCCAGGCGGTCGCGGGAGCGGTAGGCGATGGTGGCGCGCATCTGCCGCTCGTAGGTGTCCGGGTCCTGGAAGAAGGGGTCTTGGGCGAACTGCTTGACGGCCTGATCGGGCGCGATGGACTCGAACTCCTGGTGGGTGTAGATCCAGGGAAGGATGGTGCGGTAATAATCTTCCTTGGAAAGGAGGCGGCGCAGGCGGGCGAACTGCTCGAAGATGAAGGTGCCCCGGGAGTCCCCTGAATCATAGGTGGCGACGAGGACGGCCCGCTCGACCCTGTCCGGGTAGCGGATCGCCAGCTCCTGGGCGATGGCGCCTCCCATGGAGATGCCGACGACGGCGGTCTTCTTGACGTTCAGCCCCTGGAGGAGGCCTGCGATATCTTCCGCCATATCGCCGACGGTGTAATCGGCGATGGTGCGCTCGCTCCGGCCGGCATCGCGCGGATCCACGACGATGATGCGGTAGGAGGGCGGGATGTGCCTGGTGACGCCGCCCCAGCTGAGGTGGCTGCTGCCCAGGCCGGGGATGAAGAGGATGGCAGGGCCATCGGGCGCGCCGCGCTCGTCGTAGTAGATGCGCAGTCCGTTGACTATCTGTTCGGGCATGGTGGGTCGGGCGAGGATGCCTCCAGCCGGGATGCCGCCGAGATTCTACCACCTCCCGGGCCCTTCCGCCTCTGATTGTGGCCGCCGCTAACCCTGTGGTACACTTGCCCTCCCCGACCGTTGTGGAGGTATTCCTATGGCTACCATGATTCCTGCCCTGGAAATTTCGCGGGGCACGATCCTTGAGATAGACGGCCAGCTCTTCACCATCCTCGAGTACCAGCAGTACAAAGCCGGCAAGGGCAACTCCGAAGCTCGGATGCGGATGAAGCTGCGCAACGTGGCGACGGGCGCGACAACGGAAAAGGTCTACCGCACCGACGATAAGGTGCCGAAGGCCGTTGTGGAGAGCCGCGCCGGGACCTTCCTCTATGCCGATGGCGATATGTACCACTTCATGGACGGCGAGACGTATGAGGAGAAGGCCATACCCAGCGAGCTCCTTGGCGAATCGGTGAAGTTCCTGCAGGACGGCATGCCGGTGGAAATGGTGGTCTACAAGGAGCGGCCGATCTCCGTGACGCTGCCGATCACGGTTGACCTGAAGATCGTGGAGGCTGAGCCGGGGTTCAAGGGCGATACGGCGGCCGGCGGCGGCAAGAAGGCCAAGACCGCCACGGGGCTGACCGTTGATGTGCCGCTCTTTGTGAACGTGGGCGATACGGTGAAGGTGGATACGCGCACCGGGACGTACATCAGCCGCATTTAGGACGAAGGTTCGAGCAGATGCAAAGGCCTCCGGCGTGAAGCCGGAGGCCTTACTTTTTCTGCATAGGCAGCATGCCAGATGACGGAGGAGAGGGGGATTCAGGCGACCTAACCTTTACCCCTTCCCTGCGAGTGGTTCCGGCAGACCGGGCCGAAGGTCCGGCCTGAGGCCAGAATCTTCGAAAGGGGCATTTCGTTTGTGTGGGCGGGTCTGTTCGGGAGGTCTACCGAATGCCTGAGGCCTTTATTGGAAGGCGAGGCTTGGGCGCACTGTTAGTTCAGGTGGTAGAAGCGGACGACGTTTCCGTAGGTCATCTTTTTCACTTCATCGGCGGGGACGCCCGCGAACTGTTTCTTGATGGAGCCGTGGGAGTCAGGCCAGGTGGAGTCCGGGTGCGGATAATCGGAGGCCCACATGAGGCTGTTGACGCCGATATCGTGCCGATTCCTCACCCCGAACTCGTCCTCTTCAAAAGTCGCCGCTATGGACTGGTACCAGTAGTGGCTGGGCTTTTCCGGCAGGACTTCTTTCTTCCACTGGAGCTTGCGAACGGTGTAGTCCATGCGCTCCAACATGTAGGGTATCCAGCCCAGGCCGGCTTCGACCATGACGATCTTGAGCTTGGGGAAGCGGTGAAGCGTTCCGGCCATGCACCAGCCGGCGAGCTGTTCCGAGAGGACGAGCTGAGAGAGGGCGCGGAAGATGCCGTAGTTAGGCGTTGGATCGTGGGGCATGAGGCGCTGGAGGGTCTGGTTGCCTCCCAGATGCTGGCTGACGGGGATGCCCGTCTCTTCCAGGGTTGCCCAGAGGGGGTCCCATGACCTATCCCAATATGGCTTGAGGCCGAGGTCCAAGGGCTGGGCGGGGATCATGATGGCCTTGACGCCCGCGTGAGCCAGGCGCTTCACCTCCGTCACCGCCGTCTCCGGGTCGGTGACGGGGGCGAGATGGACGGCGAGGAGGCGCTTGGGATCGGCGCTGGTGAAATCAAGGGCGGCATCGTTGAAGGCCTGGATAGCCTTGATGCAGCCTTCCCTGGGGAGGGAGTAGTAACGGGTGCCGCCATCGGGCGAGGAGTAGAGGACTTCGGCGTCCACCATATCGGTGTCCATGTCCTTAAGCCGTTCGGTAGGGTCCCACTCCCCTGCGCGCCCGGCTGCGGCCCACTTGGGCGTCTCATAGAGGCGGGAGCTGCTCTCTTTGATGGCCTTGAGCCGGGAGTCAAAGACCTCTTTGACGGGAGCGCGCCACTTGGGCTCCAGATGGCTGAGGAGGGCATCGTCCTTGATGAGGATGTGGGAATCGGCTGAAATGACGCCCCATTTGTGCATCGCGCCCTCCAGGTGATACGGCTGTGGCGGTCATGATATGACCGTCGAGACGGGGTGTCAACGGAAGGGCATGCGCGGAAAAATAATAGGGCGGCTCGGATGAGCCGCCCCTGAGGGGGAACTTGGCTGACGGGGCTTACAACTTCAGGGCGGTGACGAGCTCCTGGACGGCCGCGGCCGACTTCTTGAGGGCGGCGCCTTCATCGGGCGTGAGCTTCACTTCGATGATCTGCTCGATGCCGGATGCGCCGAGCTTCACGGGCACGCCGATGTAGAGGCCCTTGATGCCGTACTCGCCCTCCAGGAGCGCGGCGCAGGGGAGGATACGCTTCTTATCGAAGAGGATGGCCTCCACCATCTGGAGGGTTGAGGCCGAAGGGGCGTAGTAGGCGCTGCCGGTCTTGAGGAGGCTGACGATCTCCGCGCCGCCATCCCGGGCGCGCTGGACGATCTGGTCGAGGCGGCCTTTGGGGATGAGCTCGCCGACGGGGATGCCTGCGACGCTGGTGTAGCGGGTGAGGGGGACCATGGTATCGCCGTGGCCGCCGAGGACGTAGGCCTGGACTTCTTCCACCGCCACGTTGAGCTCCATGGCGATGAAGGTGCGGAAGCGGGCGGTATCCAGGACGCCCGCCATGCCGATGACGCGGTTCCTGGGGAACTTGCTGACCTTGTGGGCCACGTGGCACATGGCGTCCAAGGGGTTGCTGACGATGATAAGAACGGCGTTGGGGGAGTATTTGACGACCTGCTCCGTCACGCCGCCGACGATCTTCTGGTTGGTGTTGAGGAGGTCGTCGCGGCTCATGCCGGGCTTGCGCGCGATGCCGGCGGTGATGACGACGATGTCCGAGTTCGCGGTGGCCTCATAGGTGTTGGAGCCGGTGATGCGCGAATCGAACTCCAGGACGGGGGCGGACTCCTGGATATCGAGGGCTTTGCCCTGGGGGAGGCCTTCGACGATGTCCACGAGGACGACATCGGCATAGCCCTTTTCGGCCACGCGCTGGGCGAGGGTGGCGCCGACGTTGCCTGCTCCGACGACGGTCACTTTCTTTCGCATGTGCTTTCTTCTGCTCCTGTGCGTTGGTTGCTGATGTGCGGTCCTGTTGCCTTAAGGAGAGTTCAATGATCGGGCTGCTTGTCTTTGTGACGGACGATCGCTTTCGTAGGCCCGTTCGCTTCCCGGCGGACCGGGAGCGCTCAGGGTGACAGGCAGTTACTTGGCGCCGGAGTATTTCTTCCAGCGGGACTCCAGGGTGGGGTCTTTGATGGTGTCTAGGATGTAGTCGCCGAACTCCTTGCCGGTAGCGCCGGTATCGCGGCCGGTCATGACGAGCTTCTTTTCGAATTGGCCGCAGACCTCCAGGGCGATATTGAGCTTTTGGGCGGTGGCGCCGAAGCCGATGTGCTCCATGAGCATGGCGCCTGCGCGGATCATGGAGCTGGGGTCGGCGTACTTGGCGCGGCCTTCCTTGACCATGCGCGGGGCGCTGCCGTGGATCGCTTCGAACATGGCGTACTTGTTGCCGATGTTGGCGCTGCCCGCGGTGCCGACGCCTCCCTGGATCTCCGCCGCTTCATCCGTAATGATATCGCCGTAGAGGTTGGGAAGGACGATGACCTGGAAATCGGTGCGGCGCTTGGTGTCCAAGAGCTTGGCGGTCATGATGTCTATGTACCAACCCTCCCACTTGATGCCGGGATAGTCCTTGGCGACCTCCTTGGCCATTTCCAGGAAGAGGCCGTCCGTCGTCTTGACGACATTGGCCTTGGTGACGATGGTGACGCTGGTCTTGCCGTTGCGCTTGGCGTAATCAAAGCCCATGCGGATGATGCGGCGGGAGCCCGGGGCGGTGATGACCTTGAAGTCCACGGCCAGGTCGTTCACCTGGATGCCCTGGCTGCCGACGGCATAGACGTCCTCCGTGTTTTCGCGGAAGAAGATCCAGTCAATGCCCTGACTAGGGATGCGGACGGGGCGCACGTTGGCGAAGAGATCGAGCTCTTTGCGCATGGCGACGTTGGCGCTTTCGATATTGGGCCATCCATCGCCTTTTTCAGGAGTCGTGGTGGGGCCCTTGAGGGTGACGTGGCACTTTTTGATCTCGGCCAGCACGTCGTCCGGGATGGCCTTGAGGTGCTTGGCGCGATTTTCGATGGTGAGGCCTTCGACGGTCTTGAACTGCACCTTGCCGCTCTTGAGCTCGTCCTTGAGGAGGGTTTCCAGGACGCGCTGGGCATCGGCGGCGATGTAAGGGCCGATGCCATCGCCGCCGAGGATGCCGACGATGATGGGCTTGACCTTGGAGAAATCGGTGGGCGCAGTATCCTTCCTGACGCGCTCGACGCGCGCCAGCTGCTGTTCGAGGACCTTGCCGAAGTGGGTCTTGGCCTCCTCGATGGTGTAGTTCTTGGGCTGAACCGTGGTTGTCATGCCGTCCTCCTAGGCCGCTCGTTCACGTAAAAAGTCCCCCGGGTATGGGGGACGTGCTCTATCTCCTGCTATTCGATGACCGCTAAGACTTGACCCTTTGTGACCCTAGCGCCGGGTTTGACGGTAAAGCGCACCTTGCCGCCTGCGGGTGCGGGGAGGGCGTTCTCCATCTTCATCGCCTCCAGGCTGATGACGCTTTGGCCAGCCTCCACGACATCTCCTTCAGCGACGAGGCATTTTATCACGATTCCCGGCATGGGGGCGAGGACTTGATTCGAGCCGTTGAAGACGGCGGGGGGAGGCTTGGGCGGCTGGGGCTGAGGGGCCGGGGCTTTCCCAGAGGCAGGGACCTGCGGCTGGAGCTTGGGGACGCCATCGGCAGGGTCAACGTCCACCAGGTAGTGCTGACCTGCAACGTAGACGTTGAAGGCGCGGGCACGAGGGCTTTTGGCGGGCGGCGCCTTCGCGGGGGTCTCCACAGGCTTCCCCTCTTTGATCTTGGCGATGAGCTCATCTTCCCGCTTGATGTCTTCCAGAGTCTTGCCCTGGGTCTCCGGAGGAACGGGCTCCTGGCCGTACTTCCACTTAAGGAAGCGGAGGCCAGTGGTGGGATAGAGGGCGTAGGTGAGGACATCGCCGATGTCTTTGGCGACGCCTTTGGATTCGGCCTTGGCCTTGTCAAGCTCGGGTTTCAAGTAGTCGGCGGTTTTGCCGGTGAGGGGCTTTTCGCCGCCGGGGTAGCCTTTGAGCGCCGCTTTCACCAGGTCAGGATTGATGGGGGCAGGCGGACGGCCATAGAGGCCGAAGCAGTAGTCCTTCACCTGGGCCGTAATCATCTTGTAGCGGCCGAAGAGGACGTTGTTGACGGCCTGCACGCCGACGATCTGGCTGGAGGGCGTCACCAGGGGCGGATGGCCCATGTCCGCCCGCGTCCTGGCGATCTCCACGTAGACCTCCGGCAGGCGATCGAGGGCGTCCGCCTCACGGAGCTGGGAGAGGAGGTTGCTGATCATGCCGCCGGGGATCTGGTGCATGAGGACGTTGGTATCTATGGCGGCGAAGCGCGTGGTGTCCAGGAAATCGCGGTACTTGGGGAGGACTTTTTCAAAGTGGGCGCCGAGCTTGAGGAGGTAGGCGAGATCGAGGCCGGTATCGCGAGGGGTGCCGCGCAGGGTGGCGACGATGGGCTCGATGGCGGGTTGCGCCGCGCGAAGGGCCATGGGCGCCAGGCAGGTGTCCACGGCGTCTATGCCGGCTTCGGCGGCCTTGAGGACGGCCATGGAGGCCATGCCGCTGGTGTAGTGCGTGTGCAGCTGGATGGGGACGCGAAGCTTGGACTTGAAGGCCAGGATGACGGCCTGGGTATCGTAGGGGTTGATCATCCCGGCCATGTCTTTGAGGCAGATGCTGTCCACGCCCATATCCTGAAGGGTGAGGGCCTTCTTCACGAAATAGTCTATGTTGTAGATGGGGCCGCCGACGCGCCCTTCCGTGACGGAGAAGCAGACGGCGCCCTGGGCGTGCTTGCCGCACTCCTTCACATACTTGATGGAACTTTCCAGGTTCCACTCATCGTTCAGCGCATCGAAGATGCGGAAGATGTCTATGCCGCATCCGGCGGCGTGGTTGATGAAGGCTTTGACGATGTCATTGGGATAGTTGCGATAGCCGACGAGGTTCTGCCCCCGGAGGAGCATCTGGAATGGCGTCTTGGGCATGAGGCGCTTGAGGAGGCGGAGGCGCTCCCAGGGGTCTTCCGCCAGGAAGCGGGTCATGGCGTCAAAGGTGGCGCCGCCCCACATCTCGATGGAGTGGAAGCCAGCGCGGTCCATGGCCTCCGCGATCGCCTCCAGGTCGGCGGTGCGCATGCGGGTGGCGACGGTGCACTGGTGGCCATCGCGGAAGGAGGTCTCCGTGATGCGAAGGGGGGACACGGCCTCCGGGTTGGGCTTCTGCTGGGTCATGGCGTGGGCCTGCGCTTCCCGGGGGGCTACCGAGGCCTGCGCAACCAGGCGAGCCGCTGTGCCGTGGCCGATAGGCGCCCGCTATAGCTCCACCAGTTCTGCCTGGCGGGCTTGGCCCCTTGGGCCTCTTCATCCAGGAAGGCGTTTACCGCGGCGAGGATGGCCGCAGCGAGCTTTTCATCGGGCATCAGAGCGGTATGTTCCCGTGCTTCTTGGGGGGCAGGCTTTCGCGCTTGCCGTGGAGCATCTCCAGGGCCTTGATGAGGCGCGCGCGAGTTTCCCTGGGGTCTATAACATCGTCAATATAGCCGCGGGCGGCCGCGATGTAGGGATTGGCAAACTTTTCCTTGTATTCCCCGATGAGGCGCTTGCGGGTCTGCTCCGGGTTGGCGGACTTGGTGATCTCATCGCGGGAGATGATGTTCACGGCGCCGTCCGGCCCCATGACGGCGATCTCGGCGGTGGGCCAAGCGTAGTTGATATCGCCGCGAAGGTGCTTGCTGCTCATGACGATGTAGGCGCCGCCATAAGCCTTGCGGGTGATGACGCTGACCTTGGGCACCGTGGCCTCCGAATAGGCGTAGAGGAGCTTGGCGCCGTGGCGGATGATGCCGCCGTGCTCCTGGCCGGTGCCGGGGAGGAAGCCGGGGACATCGGCGAAGGTGACGAGGGGGATGTTGAAGCAATCGCAGAAGCGGACGAAGCGCGCGGCCTTGACGGAGGCGTCAATATCAAGGACGCCCGCGAGGAAGTTGGGCTGCTGGGCGACGATGCCGACGGAGCGGCCGTTGAACCGGGCGAAGCCGACGATGATGTTGCCGGCGAAATGCTCGTGGACCTCCATGAAGTCGCCATCGTCCACAACGGCGGCGATGACCTCCCGCATATCGTATGGCTTGGCGGGATCGTCCGGGACGATCTGGGCCAGGGATTCGGTGGAGCGGTCCGGGCTATCGGTGGGCGTCTGAGCGGGAGGCTCCTCCATGTTGTTGGAGGGGATAAAGCTGACGAGGCGTCGGATCTGCTCTATGCAGGACTGCTCGGAATCGAGGGCGAAGTGGGCGACGCCGCTCTTGGTGGCGTGGGCCATGGCGCCGCCCAGGTCTTCGTGGGAGACCTCTTCACCGGTGACGGCCTTGATGACGTCCGGCCCGGTGATGTACATCTGGCCGATGTTCTTGACCATGAAGACGAAGTCCGTGATGGCGGGGGAGTAGACAGCGCCGCCCGCGCAGGGGCCGAGGATGACGGATATCTGGGGAACGACGCCCGAGGCGCGGGTGTTGCGGAGGAAGATTTCGCCATAGCCGGCGAGGCTGACGACGCCTTCCTGGATGCGCGCGCCGCCGGAATCGTTGAGGCCGATGACGGGAGCGCCGACCTTCATGGCCATGTCCATGAGCTTGCAGATCTTTTCGCCGACGACTTCCGAGACGGAGCCGCCGAAGACGGTGAAGTCCTGGGAGAAGACGAAGACGGTGCGGCCGTTGATGGTGCCGTGGCCGGTGACGACGGAATCGCCGAGGTATTTCTTATCGCCGAGGCCGAAATCGGTAGCGCGATGGGCGACGAAGGAATCGAGCTCTTCGAAGGAGCCTTCATCCAGAAGGAGGGTGACGCGCTCGCGGGCGGTGAGCTTGCCGCGCTTGTGCTGGGCCTCTATGCGGTCTTTGCCGCCGCCGAGCTTGGACTGCTCGCGCAGGTCGCTCAGGTGGTCGAGCGGGCTCTTCTTGGTGGTGGTCATCGATGGTCACAGCCCCCGTTGCAAGTTGCGATGTGGGAGGGATCCGATAGGCGGTTCTCCAGAAGTAGAACCATGGGACATGCTAGCAGAGTGAGAAAGGAGAGGCAAGGGAAAGTACGCTTATAGGCCTGCTATGTATCACAGGCCTGCTGCATGAGGTATCTCAAGATGCAGCAGACGGGAATCAAGCAGAGCTCCGCATCTCCACCCGCAGGCCGGCATTCATGAAGCTGCCGAGGGCCATGGCGCGGACGAAGGGATGGTGCTCGGCGGGGATGCCGTGCTCGGGGTGGAGGCCGTGTGAGGCGGCGGCGGTGAGGAGCGAGAGATCGGCCTTGCCGAGGCGCCCCAAGAGCTCCGCTTGCCTGGTGAGGCGCTGCCAGAGAAGCTTGCGCATGGCGGGCTTGAGGAGATCGCGCGCGGCAAGGGTGACAAGGGCATCGAGGGTCGCTTTCCCTTGGTCGCCGGAGCGCTCTTCGATAGATGCGGCGCTCCATTCATCAACATAGGGCCAGACGAGCTGGACATCGAAGAACCACTGACGGAACTCAGGAGCGGCGAGGAGCGCGCCGGTCTTGGGGAGGGCGCTCAGCAAGTCGGCTTCATCGTGATTCCAGAGGGGAAGCTGGCGCAATGTGGGTGCATCATCGAGATTCTGCGCCCCTTCGCTCTCCAGCAGGTCGCGCCAGATGGCGAGCTGCATCGGCGGACGTTTCCCCAGGGAGAGGTTCAGCTCGCGGGCGGCGTAGATGACCTCGCGGCATGCAACAAGGCCCACCTCCACCGGGCAGAGGCCCTGGCGATTGAGGGCGGCGAGCATCTCATCGAGCTCCTGGGGGCGCATCATGTCCACACCGTAGCAGTCCTTTACCCCTGAGAGATCGCTCGTATGGATGGTGAGGACTTTCAGGAAGCCATCGGCACGGGCACGGGCGACGACGATGGCCTGGTCGCCGTGCTGATCAAGGAGCGTCACGCAAGCACGATGGACCGGCAGGGAGGCGCTGGCCCCTGGGCGGTAGAGGGTCGGCTTCATGTGGGCGCTGGAGCGCATCATGAGGCGGCCATAGGCGGCGCGGGCTTCCTGGCGGATGCGCGATCGCGGGCCGCTCTCCGCCAGCCCCTTGAGCGGCGCGAGGGCGGCGCTGTTTTCCAGGCGATCCAGAGAGGAGATTACGAGGGAGACGGTGGCGGGGCGCGAGCTATCGAGCAGGGGGAGGAGGAGATGCATGGCGCGATGGTCCCTGGATTCGGCCAGGGAGGCGATGACATCGGCGCGGCTGGCATCGTCGTCGCTCTCCAGGTTATCGAGGAACTGCTCCCGGAAGGCTTCGTCGTCGGTGATCTTTTCGAGAATGACCTGGAGCGCGTGATCGGCCAGGGCAGCGGGATCGTGGAGGGCGCGGACGGCGCCTGAGGAGGTGACGTTTTCGCCGAGGGCGCAGAGGAGCGAGGCGGCGGTGGCGCGCACGACATCGTTTTTCTCTGGGTCGCGCAGGAGCGTGTAGAGCGGGGCGACGACGCGCGGGCCCTTGAGGAGGAGGAGGAGGGAGGAGGCGACTTCGCGCTCACGCTCGCCCTGGGAGAGCTGGGCGATGAGGTAGGGAGCGGCGACGGCAGGGTTGTGTTTGACGCGCTGGGCGAAGGGCTTAGCGTCCTGGTATCGCCACGATTTACCGATGAGCTGTTTGAAGCTGTACTCGAGCTCGCGCTCGGTCAATGGCCCGAGGAATTTCTTAGACGGGAGGCTGACCATTGTTGGCTTCCTTATATAGAAAGAGGCGACGGGATTTACGTAATGAATGCAACCGTCAATTTTAAACTTGGTTCAAAACTCGTCCAAAAATGTATTGACAACCCTCTTACGTGAGGCGGATTATATTGTATGTGGTACTGAACAAGATTCTAAATGGGGTTAAAACCCTTTGCAAGAGCCAGCAGCAAAAAATACAATAATGAAAGGAGGCAGCTAATGGCTCTGATTAGCGCGTGGCCAGTTTCCAGTGAGCGGAGAGGCGACTGGGAACGCATGATTCAAATGTACGGTTTTTGTGAGGTGACGCCGGACCGTACAAAGCCCGCTCAGACAGAAAAGGTATTCCGTGAGTGGGCGATGAAGCGGCGTCTGGCATGTGTCCATGCGGAGAATTTGGTGGCTTTTGATCCCAAAGCCTTCAATCCGAAGGATACGCTAGATCGGTCGAAGTTCGGATTTCTTCTGCGGTATATCCGACCTCGCGACTACACGGCATTCCGGAGGGATCTCGAGACGGCGTTCAATGTGCGGTCGGTCTATGTCCTGGACGCCATCAAGAGCTACTGGATGACCGAGGGTGTGGTCCATGATGTGGGCGGGAAGGTGGTCACGGACGGCGATCTGCTGAGGCTGATCGGCTTTACCTATCTTGATCTGATGCAAGCCCTGGACGGCGTGGTGAAGCGGGAGTTTCTGGCGCAGGTGTCCAGCGGCCACAATCTGATTGATCCGGTATTCGCTGTTGAGGTTGGCAGCTATCTCGTGAACTACGAGATCTTGAAGGAGCGGTTCTTCGACGCCGAGTTCCTGATCCATGCAGCCGGCCAGCCGATCTCTATGGACCGACTGGGCGAGCAGATGGGCGTGGACAATCGCGAGGACATGAAGACGATCCTTCGCGAGGCGAAGAAGCGGTTCGATCTGAATGTGGAGATTTCCGAGGATCATGTGATGTTCGGGCCTCCCACCCAGGGATCCATTGACGCCCTGGTGAGCCGCGAGCGGACGAACAAGCAGAAGATGGAGCAGAGCGAGAACGCCCTCAAGGAGCGCCTGAAGACGGTGAAGGACCTTCTTGACCGGTACAACTCTCGCGAAGCGAAGATCCTCAATGAGTGCGAGACGCTCAAAGAGGAAGGCCGCGTGATCTGGAGCAAGTCCAAGATCGTCGCCGCGGTCATCAATCACATCAACAACGGGAGGAAATAGGCCATGGCGACCGTAGCGCAAACCCTCACCCCAGCCGCCATTGACCAGATGATCCAGGAGGTTGCTCCTGGTGAAGTTCAGAACGCCGAGGTCCAGCAGTTCAAGCTGTATCTCCAGAAGCTGGACGCGAAGCAGCTCCATTCCCTCCAGGAAGAGCTGAAGGCGGCGGCGCGCGTCCGCGCCCGCAAGGTCATCCTGCGCGAGCAGCTTCTGAGCCGCCTGGGCACGGACTGGCTCCGCAAGCAGCAGGAGATCGTGGAGAACGAGCTGGCGAAGCTCGAAGTGGCCAAGGACACGGTGGACTTCAACATCCTTGAGCTTGAACTGAGCGGCCAATCCTGGAAGCTCGGCAAGCTGAGCAAGGTCCTGCGCCTGGACGAGCAGGCCTCCGGCGATCCGCTGGTTGACATGATCAAGCGCCGCGAGGCAGAGGACGAAGAAGAGCACATGCATGTTGACGGCGGGCTCGATGACGACCGCCTGGACAACATGTTCAACCAGTAGTAGCTCGCACTCGTCCGCAGTTTCGAACACACTCCGGTCCCCGCCCCCTCCCTTGCGGAGGGGGCGGGCGTACCGAATATGCCGGTGGGCACCTATGGCAACACGCTATCTTGTCGTCGCAGAGAAGGTCCAAGGGGAGGCGGCCGTTATCAGCCCGGCCACGATGGAAGAGCTGGGCGCTGCTGCGAAAGATTCTCTGACCGTCACCGGCTCATCTACATTCTTTGTCACGCCGTTCATCACCGATCCCAAGCTGCCCGCCAGCCAGGTGAAGCTCCCCCGCCGCCTGGCGATGACGTTGAAGGAAGGCGAGCGTGTGAGCGTGCAGCCGACGGACCTGACGCCGCCACCGCCGCCCGCTCCCGGCCCCAGCGCGCAGGGCAACCAGCGCGCGCAGTCCAATGTGGCCACGGCGACGCAAGGGCCTGTGCAGATCAAGTGGGATACGGTTGCCCCATCCGACTTTGAAGCGATCGCCGGGCTGGGCAATGTGAAGGCCCGGATTGACCAATCGCTCTATTATCTGACGCACCCCGAGTGGTTCCTTATCAGGAAGAGCATGCCGCCGCGGGTCTTTATGCTCTTCGGTCCGTACGGCTGCGGCAAGACGATGCTGGCGAAGGCGATGGCCTCTAAGCTGGCCCTGCCGACGAGCGACGGTTCCCAGCTGGACGTGAAGCTGAAGATCATCAAGGCGACGGAGATCAAAGACCCGTACCTGGGCATGTCCGCCCGGAACGCGCAACAGATCCTCGATGCGGCGCGTTCCGAGTGCAACCGCGGCTCCACGGTGCTGCTGGTGCTGGACGAGATTGACTCGCTGGTCTCCAACCGGGCAGATAAGAACACGCACGAAGAGTACCGCGACATCGTGAACTCGCTCATCCAGGACGTGCAGGGCGTGCAGGAGCTGGAGACAGAGCTGCGCATCAAGGCGCTGTGGAACGACCCGGACGTGGTGAAGCTGCGGCAGAAGCTCTCCGAGGAAGTGCGGAAACTGGGGAAGAAGGACAGCAAGGGCGATATCCAGTTCCCGGAGGATATGTGGACGAAGGAGACGCGGGAGGAGATGCTGGCGCTGCGCAAGAAGGTGATGGATGCGGGCGGCGTCTCCACGGTCATCATCGTTGGGACGACGAACGACCCCCTGCGGATAGACGAAGCGTTCATCTCGCGCGCCGGGGACAACATCTTCTTCGTCTCGCGACCTTCGGCCGACGCCATCGGGAAAATGCTGAAGGACCAGCTGGACCCGACGTTCTTCGATCTTTCCGACTCCGAGCGCAAAGAGTTGGCGGCAGAGGCCTTCCGCAATGGGCTGACAGGGCGGGACATCATGCTCTCCTGGCTGCAGCCGCTGCGCACCAAGGGGCCCGGCTCGCTCTCCATCATGGGCTATCAGTCCATCAAATCGTTCATGCCGCACCCGACGGTGGGCATCGAGTGGGAGATGGACCTGTTCGGCAGGCTGCGTGAGCGGGGACACATCGCGATGACGGACCAGGTGGGCGATTACCTGAAGCTGATGGATGAGGCACGCAAGCCATCCAAGCAGGAGAAGGACGACGATTCGGCGGCGCTGGCGATCACGCCACGGAGGACGGTCTCAGCGCTGAAGCAGAAGCAGCCTGCGCTTTTTGAAGTCTAAGTAATTTTCTCTGGACTTCATCATCCCGCCGATGCTCTGCTCCTCCACTGGAGCAGTGACGAAGGCGGGATTTTTATGCCGTAAATCGGAAGGGTGAACGTTGGAACTCGCCCAGCTTTATGCCGTACGAATCAAGGGCCAGAACGGAGTGCCAGCGATATCTAACATATTGCCGCAGACACTGTCTGGTACGACACCGTGTGCATGAGCTCGTATGCAATTTTCCCAGGCTGATGGACTTGCGAAAGGTTGCCCTTGGTCGTCCATTTCATTTGCGTCTAGGAAACCGAGATAAACCAGCACAACAGGTACTTTCAGAGAGGTGAGTTTCCACGCCCAGGCGAAACGGTTGCTTAGTTGATAATGTGAGTCGCGCGAAAGAGACCAACCTGGCGCGATTCGGTTCAAGGCATCGTTTGCTTCACTGATAGCCGTTGCAACCTTCTCATGATTTTTCCAGCCGTTTCTCGATCTAGGACTGCTTTTCCCTAGAGATGAAAGTTCGTTGCTGTGCGCTTTAGCCTCAATAAGCAGAAGGCCCTTGCGGCCACTTACTCTGCATGTAGATGCGATGTCCCAGTTTGGTGTATTTGCATTTCTTGGGACTTCTAGCCACCATTGGGTTAGGCTCTCTCTGGTCTCAGATGTGAGAAAAGGCTCATGTTGGCCGAGCTTGGCCTCCTCTGGCATATCCAACCCTTGAGGCATCCAAAAGTCCTCAGGTGTGATAACAGCTATGCTCGGCTCGGCAAGCGCAGAAAGGGCTCTGGCAACCCGCTCACGAGAACGTCCGGTCAGTTTCAAGCACCGCAGGAGACTCCCGCGCAGTCGATATTCTGGGATCGTATTGCTGCGAGGCATAGAAGCAACTCCTCTACAAGAATTTCGTTCCCCAGGCATCCTGGAAGGCGACCTCTTCCACGGGAAGGCGGCGCGTAGGGCCGAAGGCCGCCGGGGATGAAGGATAGCCCAGGGGAATCATGCAGACGATGTGGACGTTTTCCGGGATGCCGAGGTACTTTTTCACATCGCCCCAATAGCGCGCGAGCAGCGTGGTGAAGATGGTGCCGAGGCCAAGGCCCCGGGCGGCGAGCATGAGGTTCTGACTCGCCTGGAGGATGGAAATCTCGGCGCTGGGCTGGGTGCTGCAGACGAAGATGAAACAGGGGACCTCGAAGATGCCGCCCATGCCGAATTCGTGGGCGTGCTGGAGGACCTTCTGATCCTTATCGGCCAGATAGGTCTTGGCCGAAGGGTTGGCGTTGTTCTCGCGCCAGGTGCGGCTATAGAGCTCGGCGACCCAGCGGACCTTGGCAGGCTCAGTGACAACGACGAAGCGCCAGGGCTGCATATTGACGGCGCTGGGGGCCTTGGTTGCCGCTTCTATGACTTTATGGATGAGGTGCTTAGGCACCGGGTCGCGCTTGTACTTGCGAACGGCACGCTGGCTGTAGAGGACATCGAAGAGTTTTGCGTCGGTCATGGCGATGCTCCCTGGCAAAGTGGCCGCCCGCAGTATACCAAGGGGCGAGGCGCGGTAGCGGATGCGATCGGTGTCGCCTAGAATAGCGGCGAGTTTCACCGAAAGGCACACCTATGACCACCGAGAAGCCGTACGTGCTGGTTGAGAAGAGAGACCATGTCGCATTGCTGACGCTGAACCGGGAGGAGCGGCTGAACGCCTTTCGGATGAAGGACCGGCTGGAGCTGGCGGGCCTGTGCAGCAAGCTAAGCAGAGACCCGGAGGTGCGCGCGGCGGTCATTACCGGGGCGGGACGGGGATTCTGCTCCGGGGCGGACGTGGTGACGCAGGCTGTGGGCAGCATCGCGGGGATAGACGTGCGGGAGCAGTTCATTGACCCGGTGGGGAACTTCATCCAGGAGATCTACCGCTTCGAAAAGCCGCTCATCGCGGCGATCAACGGCGTGGCGGTGGGCGCCGGGCTTTCGATAGCCCTGGCGGCGGATATCCGCATCGCGGCGGCATCGGCGCGCTTCATCACGGCCTGGGTGGACCGCGGGCTCCTGCCGGATGCCGGAGGCTCGTTTTTCCTGCCGCGCACCGTCGGCTTTTCCTGGGCGGCTGAGATGACGTTCACGTCCGAGCCCATAGAGGCGGCAACGGCGGAGCGCATCGGCCTGGTGAGCCGCGTGGTGCCGGACGGCGAGCTGCTGCCGGCGGCGATGGCGCTGGCGGCCAAGATCGCAGAGAAGCCGCCCATCGCCATGATTCACGCGAAGCGGAATCTCCGCCTTGGCATGGAGGTGCCGCTGGAGCACCAGCTGCTGTTTGAATCAGCGGGCTACAAGAGCGTGGGGCAGACGGAAGACTTTCTGGAGGCGGTGACCTCCTTTAGGGAGAAGCGAAAGCCACGGTTCAAGGGTCGGTAGCAGCGTCTTCAGGTTTATTTGGAGACCTTCCCAAGTACCCATTTGCCTGAATTTTGTGATAAAATAAGTTTTAGACCAAATTTAGGAGTGGGCTATGAGGCTGAAAGACCGTGTCGCGATTGTTACCGGGGCGGGACAGGGAATCGGGATGAGCATCTGCCAGCGCTTTGCCTATGAGGGGGCGTATATTGTAATAGTGGACGCCCGCGTCGATGCGGCGCTCCAGGTGGAAGAGGCGATCGTGAAGGGTGGCGGGAAGGCCCACGCCATGGTGCTTGAAGTGACGGATGCGGGGAAGGTGGAAACGGTTATGGAGCTGGTCGCCAAGCGGTTGGGGAAGATTGACGTGCTGGTGAACGCGGCGGAGCACCGGGAATCGCCGGATATCGCCGACCTTTCGTTAGAGCATCTGCGGAAGATGATGGATGTGAACCTCATCGGCGCCATCATCTGCTCGCGGGCTGCATTCCCGTATATGCGCCGCCAGCGCTCCGGCTCCATCATCAACTTAGGCGCATACGATACCTACGATTCGAGGATCCTGGGCGTGAACGGCCACGATGAGAACCATCTGCCTATCCCCTCCTATGGGCTCAGCAAGGCCGGGCTTGCCTATGCAACCAAGGCGATGGCTCGGTATGCCGGCCAGCACAAGATCCGCGTCAACCATCTCTGTGTCGGGCTTGCGCTGACGGAGACGGCGAAGAAGATCTACGGGCCGAAGACGTTCGACTCTTATGCCCGCGCCTCGGCGCTCAACCGCGTCCTTGAGGACCACGATGTGGACGGCGCGGCCGTCTTTCTTGCCTGCGACGATAGCGCGTTCGTCACCGGGCAGACGCTGGTGGTGGACGCCGGGCAAGTGATGGTGGGCTAAAGGGGAGGAACAAGGTTCAGAGAGCACGGAGCAGGGGTCGAGAAGGTTTAGAGGCCCAGACAGAGCGACCGGCGCCTTAATCCAAGTCAAGGCTTCTTGGATTTGTCCTTTTGCCGCTAACTGCGGAGCGGCTACCCCATGCTGTGACGCAGCAAGGATTCCACGGCTTTTTCATGGACTCCTAGAGATGATTCACACCGTGCGCCCGCCACTGCCTTAGTTATATGGGCGAGGTGAACTCCCATGAAGCTCCTGCCTCTGCCAAAGAACCTATTCCTGCGCCTCGTCGTCGTTCTTATCGGGCTTGCAATCCTGGCGTTTATCGTGATGCAGGCCGTCCCGTACGGTCGTGACCACGCCAACCCTCCTGTCACCGGCGAGCCTGCGTGGGACAGCCCGCAGACGCACGCCCTGGCGAAAAAGGCATGCTTCGATTGTCACAGCAATGAGACGACGTTGGCCGTGGTACTCCAACATCGCGCCAATGTCATGGCTTATCTATAGCGATGTGAAGAGGGGCCGGGACGAGCTGAACTTCTCTGAATGGGACCGGGTCCAAGAGGCGGATGACCTGGCCGAAGCGGTCCTTTCGATATCCATGCCGCCTGGGAAGTACACGATCTTATACCCATCGGCCAAGCTTTTGGCCGCTGAGCGCAAGCAGTTAGCCGACGGGCTCGCGGTGATCCAGGGCGCCGCCCCAGGAAACGGCAGAGAAGACGACGATTAGATGATGCCGCGCCGCCTGAGCGAGGCGATTTGGGCCTTGGTCATGCCCAATTCCCTGCCGTAGACCTGGGCATTGTGCTCCCCGAGGCTGGGTGCGCGGGGCCCGTGGCGCGGCGGGCAGGTTTCGGTCATCCACGGCGCGGCGATGTAGGGCAGGGTGCGCCCCAACTCTTTGTGGTAGACCTGGGTGAAGGTGTGGCGGGCCTGCCAGTGGGGGTCGTCCAGGTTCTCTTCCGGCCTGCGGATGGGCGCCCAGTGGAGTCGCGAGCGCTGGCCTTCCTCCCAGATCCCCGAGTTGAACTTATAGGCGGCCACCCAGCGTCGCATGACATCGTTCAGATGGCGCGCGACCTTGGGCGATTGGAGGCTCGCCGGGTCCTTCCGGTAGAGCTCGCCGAGGTCGTCTGCCGACTTGTGCTTTTCGAGGAGCTCGACGATGAGGCGGTGGCCGCCGGTTTCGCCGCGCATGTTGGTGTTGTAGGCCCCAACGTGGAGGTAGCGGCCATCCTTGGTGATGGCAAGGGTTGGGGCGTTGACGGCGGGCAGGGCATGGCGGGCCGTTTGGCGCTTGAGGGGGATGCGGCCATAGACCTCGTAGGGGACATCGGCCTCCGTGTTGCAGCTGACGGCCTGGTGCATGGAGACGTCAATGTGCTGGCCCTTGCCCGTCCGCTCGCGGTAAAGGAGCGCGCCTAGAACGGCGATGTTGGCCTGGTTGCATGCGATGTGCGTGGCCTGCCACATCTGAGGCGCGATGGGAGGCAGATCGTAGTCGCCGGTGGGCTGCGGATCGTAGCCGCAGTTCATCATGACGCCGCCGAGGGCGAGGTGAACGAGGTCGGAGGATCTCCAATCGCGCCATGGGCCGGTCTGGCCGAAGGGCGTGATGGAGACATAGATGAGGCTCGGGTTGACGGCCTGCAGTGCCGCGTAATCCAGTCCAAGACTTGCCATGTAGCCTGGGGCAAAAGTCTCGATAAGGATGTCTGATCGCGCGGCGCGGCGCTTCAGGAGCGCTGCACCTTCCTGTTTCGCAATATCCAGGGAGATGCCGCGCTTGCCGAAGTTGTAATGCCAGAAGTGCAGGCTTCGCTCGGGGTCCGGCTTATCTTCGTAGAAGGGGCCGATGGCGCGAGTGGGGCTGCCTTGAGGCGGCTCGATCTTGAGGAGATCGGCGCCCGCGCCGGCCAAGAGGCGGCCCAAGAACTCGCCCTTGTGGTCGGCGAGCTCAAGGACGCGGAGATCGAAGAGGAAGCCGCGCTGTGCTGATGCGGGTGTGGCCATGGGCATGCCCAGGAGCATAGCGCAGGGCAAGGGCCTGTGCCAGCGTGCGGGGCGCAATCCGGCGCAAGGGAGAGCTATCAGCGGCGCTGATGCCTCTCGCGTTGACAGCACAGGCTGCGGGCGATATTTTCAGCGGGTCGCACGCCTGGTGACAAGGGGTAAACGATGCCTGCAACAAAGCGAACCATCGCTGTTTTAGACGCGGATAGCCACGTCTTGGAGCCGGACGACGTCTGGACGACGTATCTGGAGGCGAAGCACCGCCCTGCGGCGCGGAAGGCCTTTTGGCGCGAGCATCGCAAGGGGGGCGTGACCTTTGTGGTAAACGGCAAGGCGGCGAAGGAGCTGCCGACGCCGAACCTGCCCAGGCACGCCATCTGGAAGCCGGGGATGACGCCGAAGAGGATCGGCGGGATGGACCTGCGGAAGCGGCACGCGCCGAACCCAGGGGCCTCCAACGCCAAGGCGCGCCTGAAAGACATGGATGCGATGGGCGTGCGGCAGGCCCTACTTTACCCCACGTATTTCCTCGAATATTTCCCGATCGTAGACGATGCGCAGGCTGCCGCCGCCCTGGCACGCGCCTACAACCGGTGGCTGGCCGATTTTTGCAGGGCCGCGCCCCGGCGGCTCTTTCCCGTGGCCGTTCTGCCGTGGCAGGACGTGGAGCTAGCCATCGCCGAGGCGCAGCGCGTGGCACAGGAGGGCTTCAAGGCGGCACTGGTGCGGCCTATCAATCGGAACGGGCGATTCTTCCACCAGCCGTACTTCAGGCCGCTCTGGGGCGAGATGGAGCGCCTTGGCTTGACGCTGTGCATCCATCCCTCCAGCGGGCCTGCGGCTGTGGAGTGGGAGACGAACGCTCCCTTTGTGGAGCGTGTCTCCGCCAATATGAAGATCGGCCATCCCGTGGCCGACCTGGTGGCGAACACGATGGATAGCGGCGTGAGCCTGGTGGCGATGATGGCGGACGGGATGATGGAGAAGTATCCCAAGCTGAAGACGATGTTCGCCCATTCAGGGTGCGCGTGGCTGCCGGTAACGCTGGAGAAGATCGAGACGTACCTATGGCTCTCCCAGCAGGCAGACCCGGTGAGCCTTGAGCCTGAGCATGTCTACATGGGGCACACCAACGCCGTCACGTTCGATTCCTGCGACGGAAGCGTGCGCCGCATGCACGGACTCTTCAAGCCCATCGCGGCATGGGGGTCGCGCTACCCGAATCAGGAGACAGGCACGGCGAAAGAGGCGGTAGCCGACCTGAAGAAGGGTGGTGCGCCTGCGGCGACCATCGCGCGGCTGATGGGGGGGAATGCGCGCCGAGTGCTGGCAATCCCCGGGTAGGCTGAGGTAGAATCCGCCGCCTAGGCAAGTCGAAGTAGGCAATGGCATGGCTATCGTGCACCGCAGGACGTTCTTTGGGAAGCCCGGAGAGGGCGACAAGATCATCGCCCTCTTGAAGCAGGGGGAGAAGCTCTTCATAAAGTTCGGCATGAAGTACAAGGCGCGGATCCTGAGCGACTACAATTCGGGCAGGACGGACCGCATCATCTGGGAGTGGGAAGTTTCGAGCCTGGGCCAGCTGGACGCCGATATGGAGAAGGCGATGAAGGACCCGAAGGCCGGAGCGGAGTTCGGGGCGTGGTTCGGGAAGCTGACGCCGCTCATCACGCATGCCGAGGTGGACAACCTAGCGGTGAAGTAGCGGCAGGCGGCGCTGGGAGACTGACCCAGAGCGAGAGAAGTGACTGCGTCAATTGAAGGCGTTTGCCGCCTTCAATCGCTCCATTTCGGCCACCGTCTTTCCCAGCAGCTCATTGCAGACGTACTCATTATCCTTGCCCCATGTGGGGGCAGGCCGGCGCATGGCGCGCGGCAGGCCGTCAAGGCGCAGGGGCGTGAGCGGGACGCGCTTCCCCTTGGTGTAGGGGTGCATCGTGTCCTTGGCGATAACCTCACGCTCCACGACGTGCGGGTCGGCCAGAGCCTCGTCAACCTGGTAGGTGGGACCTGCGGGAACGCCTGCGCCCTGCAACAGCTGCGTCGCCTCTGCGGCGGTACGCTGTGACGTCCAGGCGGTGACGCCCGCCTCCAGCATCTCGCGCTGAGCTATCCGCCCCTCGCGGGTGGCGAGCTTGCCATCGGCGAGCCAATCGCCTCTGCCGATGGCGTTGCAGAAGGCGCGCCACTGGGGCTCGGTGGCTACGGCGATGGCAACCCAGGCATCGTTCCCTTTGCAGCGATAGACGCCGTGGATGGGGATGAAGTCGCTATGGTTGCCGTCCCGGGTGCGTTCCCGGCGGTTCACGAGCCAATCGAAAAGGCCTTCGGGAACAAGGAAGAGGGTCTCTTCGAACTCCGAGAAGTCAATGGCGATGCCTTTGCCTGTCTTGTCCCGCCGCAGGAGGGCGGCGCACAGGAGCTGGAAGCCGTGAAGGGCGGAGATGTAGTCGTTATAGGTGATGGGCGTCTCATAAGGCCGGCCGCCCTTATAGCCTTCCATCTGGACCATGCCGGCGAGGCTTTCAAGGACGATGCCGTAGGCGACGCGGTCCTTGTAGGGGCCTGTGGCGCCATAGCCGGAGAGGGAGACCATGATGAGGTCGGGGCGCTCCTTGCGAAGGCGCTCGTAGCCCAGGCTGAAGAGCCTCTCCATAGTCCCGGCGGCGTAATTTTCCACAATGGCATCGGCGGTGTGCACCAGGTCAAGGAAGAGGGCCTTGCCTTCGCGAGTGGTCAGGTCCAGGCTCATGCCGCGCTTGTTGCGGTTGATGGCGTTGTAGAGGAAGCCGCCATCCAGGCCGTTAGGCGTGGGCACGGTGGTGGAGGCGTGGCGCATGTTATCGGGACGGCGCTTGGACTCGATCTTGATGACTTCCGCCCCCAGGTCGGCGCACATGGTGGCGCAGTAGGGCGAGGCGACGGCAGCGCCGAGCTCGATGATGCGGAGGCCTTGGAAGGGGAGGCTCATGGGTGTAACCTCCCCTTTGTATCCCTGCCCTGAGAAGGGAGGGACGCTTTGCTGCTGACGGCGAACGAGTTTTGCCAAGACAAAGGGGATACCCATTCCTTTTTGGGGAAGGAGTAAGGGATTAGGCTGAAGTCTATCTCTCCGACGCGGTGCCGGTTCATGTGCCAGCCCCCAGAATCGCCTTGTTGTGCTCTCCGAGCCTTGGGGCGAAGCGCTTGGGCGACCAGCGCTGGCCTGCCCAGCGGTAGGGAGGCCTGAGGACGGGCAGTTTGCCCAGCCGCGGATGCCGGACGACTTCCCAGGCCTTGCGGGCTAGCAGCTGGGGATTGCGCTCCACGTCCTTGAAGGGGACGATGGCGCAGGACGGAACGTCGTTCGCCATGCAGCGTTCATAGATGTCCAGCATCGTGTGTGCATCGAGCCAGGTCTTGAGGAGGGCCGTGAGCTCTGGGCCGTGCTCGGCGCGGCCGTTGTAGCCCGCGAAGAGGGGTGTCAGCGCCCAATCGGGCTTGCCCATGGCGCGAATGAGGCCCTGCCACTGGGCATCCTGGACGACAAAGAGGCCTACGTAGCCGTCCTTGCATGGGTAGAGGCCCCACGGCACCGTGCGAGAGGGAGGCGTCTCTCCCACACGGGGGATGACCTTCCCCTCGTAATCGTACCCGGCGATGCGGACGTGGAGGATGCTCAAGAGGAGGTCAAGGGCGGAGAGATCGGCGAGGCTCGGCTCGCCCGTCCGCCACCGGCGGACGAGGGCGGCCATGACGGCGGAGCTGGCGTAGTAGCCGGCCAGGGTATCGGCGGCATAGCCGGGCATGGCGAGAGGCTGCATACCCGGCTTGGGGACGAAGCGCGGGTGAGCGGTGGCGATGCCGGACATGGCCCAGATGACGATATCGGCGCCGTGCCAATCGCGGCGGGGGCCGGTCTTGCCGAATGGCGTGACGGAGACGACGTTGAGCTGGGGGTGACGCTTGCGCAGCCCGGCGTGATCGAGGCCGAGGGCCTCCATGAGGGCGGGACGCTGGCCTTCCACCAGGACGTCAACGGTGTTAAGCAGGGTGTGAAGCTTAGCGAGGTCTTTGGTGGATGAGATGTCCAGGGTGATGCCGCGCTTGCCCATGTTGAGGTGCTGGAAGAGGGCGCTGGCCTCGGGGCCCCCTTTGCTGCGGATGAAGGGGGGCGCCTTGCGGGCGATATCGCCGTCCGGCGGCTCCAGCTTGATGACGTCCGCCCCCATATCGGCCAAGAGACGGCCACAGGTAGGCACAGAGATGAATTCGCCCCATTCAAGGATGGTGACGTCGCTCAGCAGTTGGGAATCCAGGATGGAAGCCACGGGCGCGGTGACCCTCCGCAAAGTGCCAGGTATCGTATGCGATAAAAGGGGAAGGGACAAGGCGCGCCAGATGATCTGCCCAAAGGGCAGCCGGTTGCGCGGCGCCGCGTTGACACTCTCTTCAGGCGTGGGGTACAACGTTCGCGACAGCTTGAACGTCTGCCAAGGAGCCTGCAATGGCGCGCACCTACCAGGTCATCTCCTCCGATGGGCATGTGGAAGTCCCGCCCGATGTCTGGGTGAAGTACGTCCCCGCCAAGTGGCGTGATCGCGCGCCCCGGCTGGTGAAGCTGCCTGAGGGCGGCGAGGGCTGGATCATCGAAGGACAGCCGCTGCTCCACAACGGGCAGAACATCACGGCGGGCGACCCGGTGCGCTTCCGCAACGCCAGCTATTTCAATCCGGATGGGTCGCCGCACATCGGCGCCGGCGATGCCAAGCAGCGGCTGCGCGAACAGGATATGGACGGCATAGATGCCGAGGTCCTCTTTCCGCCGATCTTCGCCACGAAGTTCTTGGAGGGTGTCAAAGATAGGCCAGTCTATCTTTCCATGGTGCAAGCCTACAACACCTTCCTGGCCCAGGACTATTGCTCGGTAGCGCCGGACCGGCTCATCGGCAACGCCGTCATACCCATCACGGGGATAGACGATGCCGTGGCCGAGCTGAAGCGCATCCATTCGCTGGGCTTGCGGGGCGTGGCGATCCACCAATGGCCGAACGGCGGCGGCACGCCGAATCCCGAGGACGACCGGTTCTGGGAGACGGCTCTTTCGCTCGGAGTGGCCCTTTCTCCCCATGCCGACTTCGGCGACCGTCAGCCGAACTTCGGCGGCGGAGGCGCAGGCACGGGCAACGCGCAGTTCGCCTCGGCCCTTACCCAGCGCACCGGCGGGATGGCGCCGATGCTGTGCCTGGCGCATATGGTCACCAGTGGTCTCTTTGACCGGTTCCCCTCCATCCGCTTCTACTTCGCGGAGACGAACGCCAGCTGGATGCCCGCCCACTTTTGGATCATGGACGATAACTACCGCGTCTTTCGCGATTGGTTCAAGGCGACGCTGAAGAGGCCGCCGACTGAGTACATCAGGGAACACGTGCAGTTCGGCATCATCCGCGACCCGATGGCGCTACAGTTGAGGGACCACCTGCCGGTTCAGAATCTGATGTGGGGGAGCGATTTCCCGCACTCGGTCGGCTCATTCCCCAGATCGCGCGAGTTCATCAAGGAGGCGTTTGGAGGCGTGCCGGAAGGGCTCAAACGGAGGATCCTGCTGGAGAATCCGGCGAGCTTCTTCAAGCTCGACGTGCACAAGCCCATCACGCCGACACCGAATTAGGAATCCCTGGCCCGTTCCCGAGCCTTACGCCCTGATTGCCATCCAGCGTTGTAAGCTAGTCTCTGGATGATTCGCAAAATCAAGAAAGCAGCTCGTTCATATAGTGGCAACTTGGCCAATGAGTATTTCCTCCAGGCGAACTTCATATCTCTGTATACGTTGGAGATAGACAGCTTTTGAGGCGCAAGTTCGCTAACCCATGACATAGACATTACCCTTGCCATACCGATAGAAGGTGTTTGCGAAGTCTCGCAGGTTCTCCCTGTATTCGTGCAGGATCAGCGCAGTGGGCTCAAATGCAAGGTGATATCCCATGCGTCTGATTTTCATGGAGAGTGCTGGGTCTTCCCCACCCGGTTGTTTGATCCTGGCATCAAATCCACCTACTTCCAAAAGCGCTTTCCGGCGGTATGCACAATTTGCCGTGACCAAGTAGGCGCATGACTCAGGAGGCTCAAGGATTCGATGAAAGGTGTAGTAGCGGGAGAGCAGCCCTTTCCCTAAGGGCAGTACCCGGCCTCCGGCGCCTGCTGTTTGCGTGGTTTCGCGTTCCAATCGAGTAATTAGAGGCCAGGGCCAGGGATGCACTGGAACGCAGTCGTCATCAGTAAAGGCGATGTACTCGCCTGAGGCTGCCTCGATTCCTTTGTTTCGGGCTGATGCAGGGCCTTTATTGGCCTGCTTGATATGAACCCAGGCTGTCTCTACGAACCTGCGCCACGGCTTGTTCGGTGCCGTCCTGAGACCCATCATCGACTACGATAACTTCGACGTCTTTTGGGATTTTGGCCAAGTTGCGAAGTAGCCCAAGTTTTCGGTTGAACGTTGGGATGACTACTGTGACATTAAGTTGTTGCATAGTTTGGTCACCAGATTGAGCGGCATTATAGCCAAGTCTCCGTTTATGGCGCTAAATAAGTGCTAAAATCTGGCGATTCCCTTCTGGAGGTCTCCCGATGTATATGCGCCCGACCTTGAGCGCTGAAGAGGCGCGCGTTGCCATGAACGCCATGGCGGACATGGCAACGCGCATCGCGAAGCGGCCCGTGGCCATCGCCATCACGGACCATCGGGGCGAGCTGATCCACTTCCTGCGGCAGGATGAGGCGCTGGCCTTTTGCGGAGAGGTCTCCACCCGCAAGGCGTACACAGCGGCGGTGGCCAAGGAGAGCTCAGCCAGCTTCTCCGCCAAGTACAAGGGCGTAGGGCGCACGCTGGAGGAGGCGATCGGCCCCCGGGCTTCCTCAGGCCAGGGCGGCGTGCCGATCCTCACGAAGGATGGCGTTTGCCTGGGAGGCATCGGCGTCAGCGGCGACTCCAACGAGGGAGACATCGCCATTGGACGGGCGGGCGTGGAGGCGATGGGCTACAACTGGGAGGCGTGACAGTTCCCCCTGATTCTGTTCATTTCCATCGGCTTCTTCTTGCTATGATTCTTGCCTATGTCTTCTCCCATCCTCATCCGCGAGCTTCCTCGCGCCCCTTCGCCTGCGCGGCTCTTTGAGCGCTTCCTCGCTCAGCCGTTTCCCTTCCTGCTGGAGAGCGGGCGCGGCTATGGCCGGATCGGGCACTATTCCTTTCTGGGCGGCGACCCCTTCCTTGTTGTGAAGAGCAGTGGGCGGAGGGTTGAAGTCATCGGCGGCCAGGGCAAACGCACCTTCACGGCCGGCCCCTTTGATGTGATAGACGACCTGCTTGGGCGGTATCCCGTCCCAAAGGGCGATTACCCAGTACCTTTCATCGGCGGCGCAGTGGGCTACTTAGGCTATGACCTCGGTCGCCTCATCGAACGATTGCCGGACCGCCCGCAGGACGACCTGAAGCTGCCGGAATCAGTGCTGTGCTGGTACGATTCGCTCATCGCCTATGACCACGTGACGCGAAAGGCGTACGCCATCTCAACGGGCCTGCCTGAACGCACGGCGGCGAAGCGGGCCAGGCGCGCGAAGGAGCGAATGCTGGGACTGCTTGCAGCCATAGGCGGCCCACCGCAACCGGAGGCGAGGGGGCCTGCTCCGGCTGCATCTTCCGCGAAGCTGGAAGCGACGTTCACCAAAGGCGGCTACATCGCCGCGATAAGGGAGGCGAAGAGGCACATCATAGCGGGGGATATCTACCAGGTGAACCTGAGCCAACGCTTCAGCGCGCCGTGGAGAGGGGCGCCGTGGGAGCTCTATCAGCGTTTGCGCCGCATCAACCCAGCGCCTTTCGCTGCGTACCTGCAGTACGAAAGCTTCGCCGTTGTCAGCGCTTCGCCGGAGCGCTTCCTTCGCCGCGCGGGCGAGAGGCTGGAGACGCGCCCCATCAAGGGGACACGCCCGCGCGGGGCGACGCCTGCCGAAGACAGGCGGCTGGCGCGGGAACTTGCGGCCAGCGCCAAGGACCGCGCCGAGCACATCATGATCGTGGACCTGGAGCGCAACGACCTTGGGCGCGTAGCGGAGATCGGGAGTGTGCGGGTGGCGAAGATGATGGCGCTGGAGCGCTTCCCTACGGTGCATCACCTCGTCTCCACCATAGAGGCGCGCTTGCCTAGCGAGAGAACGGCTGGTGAAGTCCTGCGGGCCGCGTTTCCCGGAGGCTCCATCACCGGCGCGCCGAAGATACGCTCGATGGAAATCATTGACGAACTGGAGCCGGTGAGCCGGGGCGTCTATACGGGAGCCATCGGCTACTTGAGCGCCACGGGAGACTTCGACCTGAATATCGCCATCCGGACACTGGTGGTGAAGGACGGCATGGCCCACTTCCACGTCGGCGGCGGCATCGTCGCCGATTCCGATCCGGAGGCGGAGTACCAGGAGACCCTGGACAAGGGGAAGGCGCTCCTGGCGGCGCTGCGCGGCGGTTAGCCGTTCTTACCGAAGACCTCTTGCTCTTTGGATATTGTTGTCCGTGAGCGCATCCACGAGCAGATCTTGCCCCGCGAAGTGGAGGTTATCCCCGCGACCCAGGCTATCGTTCCCTGTGTTGAGGTCGGCTTGGCGGCCGTTCTGCTCGAAGCGGATATAGGAATCCATCGCTGCTTCAAGGGAGCGCAGGCCCTCAAGCTGGATGGCGGCGGCTTCGCCCGCCGGGCCTGGAAAGCTCAGCGACTCCAGCTTCACGCGCAATGCTCGATATTCGCTCAAGAACTGCGTCACACGCGCCACCCGCGTAGCACGGGGAAGGGCATCACGCTCGCGGATATAGGCGTTCCATCTATCGCGGACGGCCTGGGTCTCCTCCACGATGGCGAAGAAGGCCTTGGCGTAATCAATCAGGGTCTTAGCGCGGAGCTCAAAGTCATCGAGCTTAAGCAGATCGGCGCGGACTTGCTCCTGGAGGGCATGGGAGTCTATCTGGAAGAGCGAGCGGAAGACGCCATCGAGGTCTTTGGGGCTATCGGCCAGCTTTTCGAGGAGCTGGCGAAGGACGCCGTTCCCGTAGGTGCGGGCGATGTAGTCTATGGCGGCATATGACTCGGCGTAGTATTGCTCGATTCGCTTCGTGTCGGTCTCTTTGTGCCAGGCGTCGTAGTCGCCAAGGGCGTTGAGGTCCACCCATCGGCTTGCCAGGATGCCTTCCCGGGCCGCCTTGCGCATGACCCTTCGCCAGAGGCTCTCATCATCGCCCATGAGCGGTAGAGCCGCCTGGTGGCCTAAGTGGTCGGCCAGCCCTTCGATGAACCAGAGCGGGGCTTGGCGGCTGCCTTCGATGCGCCCGGTGATCTGGTGCACCATCTCGTGCACTACCACGTGAGGCATCGTCTCCGGGTCGGCGCTCATGTCAATGTAAATGCCGGAGCGCTCGTATCTATAGAGAGAGACGCCTGCTTCATAGCCGCCGGCCGTGGCGCCGCCGTTGCGTATCTCCGCCAGCATCTTTTCAACGCTCGGCGTCAAGTAGAAGTCAATGACGTCATCCAGCGTGGTGTTGAGCGCCGGGAGGATCGTCCTGCGCGCTAGATCGTGATACTGCGCCACAAGAACCGCGGAGGCGTTGGGTATCTCGGGGTAGAAAAAGATGCCAGCCATCGGGGTGTCATAAACGTGGAACTCTGTCCCTTTGCTGACGAAGGTGCGCGTCTGCAAGGCGAGCGGCGCGATGGTGTAGGTATAGTCGAACCGCGTGCCGGCCTCGCCGCGAAGCTGGGCCGTCCACGTTCCCGGCTGGTTATCCAGGAGCGAGCGCTGCCAGGTGATGGTTCCGTCTCTAGTGCTCCGCCGCAGGTGTTTGCGCTGGCTGGGGCCGCTGGGTCCTACGTGGGTGATGGTGATGCGCTCCAACGGGCGCAGGCCGGTGGCGCTGAAGCGCTGGATGGTTCCCAAGGCGGCTGTCGCGCCGCCGGAAGGTTGCGTCGTGCTGATGATGATGCGGGTGACGGGGTTGAGCGCGGCGGCAGTGGGCGGCGGTGTTGGGCGAGGCGTCGGCGTTGGGGTAGGCGTCTCAGCGGGCGTGGCCGTGGGCGCAAGGGTCGCCGTTGGGCGCGGCGTGCGTGTGTCCGGCTTGGGGGATCCGGAGTCACTTCCGCAGGAGACGACAAGCAGCGCGGCGATAGCGACGATGGGGAGGGCAGTCCAGAGCCGCCTGTAGGGAGAGCGCATGGGTCTAGCTTAGGATACGCCGGTTGATGGAAAAAGGATTAGGCCGGGAAGAGGCCATATCGGACTACTTCTTCCGGTGGTCGCGCAGTTCCTTTGGGAGGGAGAATGTCACGTTTTCGTCAACGACCTTGATTTCCCTGGCGGCGACGTGCCCCTTGGATTTCAGGTAGTCCACCACCTCAGTAACCTTTACCTCAGGCGTTGACGCACCAGAGGTGACACCGATAGAGGCGACCCCCTGGAGCCAATCGGGGCGTACCTCTTTCACGTCGGCGATGCGGTGTGCCTTTACGCCTTGGGCGCGCGCCACTTCCATCAGGCGGACGGAGTTGGAGCTGTTCGCCGCGCCGACGACGAGGATGAGGTCAACGCGCTTGGCAAGGTCCTTGACTGCCGCCTGCCGGTTCTGGGTGGCGTAGCAGATGTCATTCCGGGTATGCATATTGGGGAAGCGGCGCTTGAGGGCGTCCACCACTTCCTTCGTATCGTCTATGCTCAAGGTCGTCTGAGTGAGGCAGACGACCTTGTTGGGGTCCTTCACGCTGACGTTTTCGGCGTCCTCCACATCTTCGATGAGCTGGATGCTGTTGGGCGCTTCCCCCATGGTGCCGATGATCTCATCGTGGCCGGCGTGGCCGATGAGGAGGATGGAGAAGCCCTCCTTCACGTACTTGATGGCCTCAACGTGGACCTTGGTTACCAGAGGGCAGGTAGCGTCTATCGTGGTGAGCTTGCGGCTTTGGGCATTGTTGCGCACGGCAGGGGCCACGCCGTGGGCGCTGAAGATGACCACGGCGCCCTCCGGCACTTCGTCTTCGGACTCGACGAATATTGCGCCTTTCTTGCGCAGGTCCTCCACCACGTGTGGGTTATGGACGATCTCCTTGCGCACGTAGACGGGCCGCCCGTGCATCTCCAGGGCGATCTCCACGATGTCTATGGCGCGCTCCACCCCGGCGCAGAAGCCGCGTGGCTTCGCGAGGAGGACACTTCCCGTCTCCTTGGCCGTTTGCACCATTGGCGAGTCCCTTCTGTTATGAGCGGGTGGACTTCAGTCTAGCACCGCCTGCCGGAAAGGGGCAATCAACGCTTCTTGAAGAGCCCCAAGAACCGGTCTTCATAGTGGCGGAATAGGCCCCAGCGGTCCAGCTCCCGCTTGAGGGTGGTTGGATCTAGGCCGCCCTCGACTTGGCGGAAGAGTGCTTCGATGCGCTCGATGGCAGCGCGGGGGACGCCGGTGGGGTCGGGGTCGAGGAGGCCACGGCCGCTCAATTCGCCGACGTTACCGGCTACGGAGGAGGCGGTGAACTCGTAGATGAATTTGAGGAGGGCGACGTCCCACAGCTCGTCCGGGCCCCTAATGACGACGGCGAGGTGCTCGCTTCGGCCGTCCAGATCGCCCTTGATGCGCTGGGCCACGGTCTCCGGCTCGCCGCTAACGATGTTCATGCCGCCGACCTCGTTGCGATAGGTGTACATCAGGCCGGGAGCATTCGTTCCGTATTGGCGCGCCATCATCTGGAAGTAGTGGCGCGCCTCATCACCGAAACCTTGGAGGTTGAGGAGATAGCCGGGCGTCACTACCTCGGGCCGCTTGGCGATGACCTTCCCTTCGCGGATCACGGATTCTGGACCCGCATTGGCATCGAACTCGGCGAAGATAGGCTCTGTGACCAGGAAATACTTGAGATTCGTCACCCCAAAGGTGGCCAGGAACTGCTTGGGCGGGCGGACGACCCTGGTCTGCTCCAGGGCTTTGGCGATGCGCTCTTCGGCGTTCTCCACAGCTAGACCTGCACGAGGGCCTTGATCGCCTCGCGGAAGCTCTCCAGGTGCTCATCGTACTGCTGGTCCAGCTGGGCGCGGACGCGCAGCCACTCCTGCTGGAACTCCGGCATGGACTCCACATTGGCATTGGGCGGGACCTGAACGCCGCGCTGCTGGGCCGCCTGCTGAAGCTGCATGGCGAACTGCTGCTTCAGCTGCTGCAGGACCTGCTGGCGCTGCTGCTCGCCGTGGCTTTTGTACTGATCCAGCACATAGTTGACGCGCGTCACGATCTCCTTGGTCTGAGGCTTGCTCCCAAGGAGGAGGCGGACGCCTTCCACGGAGCGCTTCACGCTCTTTTCCGCTAGCGGCGTCCGCGGGAGGGCGATGTTGGCAACTAGGACGTCAATCGCGCCTTTGAGCACATAGGGGCGCAGCGATTGCTCGTGGGCGTTGAGGGCGGAGAGGGGGTCGTCTTTCCCCTTCAGAAAGTCGGCGGCGAGCTTTTGCCCCTTGGGGACGCCGTCCCATTCGAGTTTTTGCTTTGGGGTAGGCGCTTTGAGCCCCGCAACCCGTTCCATGGCCTTTTCATAGGCGCTCTTGATCTCGTCAGACATTGGGCGAACTCCAGGCGTCACGAGGGATGTGGTGCGACGCGATCATTATATCAGCGGAATCGCGGGTCAGGCGGCGCGTTCCTTCCGCTTCTTGTCCAGGAGGCGGTTGACGGCCTTCCGATCCAGGCCGAGCTTGCGGCACTCCTCGGCATCGGCTTGGGCCTTCTCATCCTGGCCCAGTGCTGCGTAGCAGAGGGCGCGATGGAGAATGGCCTCCGACTCCTTCGGCTCATGGCGGATGACCACATTGAAATCGGCGATGGCTTCCGGGTAGCGGGCGAGGTTGTACAGGGCCATCCCCCGCGAGAAGTAGTGGAGCCATTCCTTGGGCTCCAGCCGTAGGGCCTGCTGGAAGTCTTCCAGGGCCTTTTCGAAATCGCGCATGTTCATGGAAACGATGCCCCGGCCGTTGCAGGTGCGCGCATCTTCCGGCGCTACTTCTATGGCGCGTGAGTAGTCGCTGAGAGCCGCAGGTTGCAGGCCGAGGTGGTCCAAGGCGGCGGCGCGATTGAGAAGGGCCTCTAGGTGGCGTGGATTCTGCTCCAGGGCCTTTTCGAGATCAGGGAGCGCTTTCTTATAGCGACCGGACATGACATAAGCGGCACCGCGAAGGCTGAGGGCGTCAGTGTCAGCGGGGTTGCTGCGAAGATGCTGTGTGAGGGAGGTGATGGCGCCCTTCCACAGCCCGCCGTCCATAAGGCGGCGGCCTTCGGCAAGGGGGTTAGTTGAGGGTGCGTTTGATGAGGAGGGGTTACGGCTGCTGCGAAAGAGAGGCATGGAGAGGGTGGCTTCAGAAGAACGCGCAGGAGAGAGGAAGGGAGGCGGTTACTTGGCGGTCTTGGTCTTTTCGAGGATGGAGGCTTTCAGAGACTCAGGACATTTGGCTTTCGGAACGCTCTTGACGAGGCCGACGGTCTTGGCTACGGAATTGAGGAGGGCCTGGCAGGGAGGACAGAAGCCAAGGTGCTGCCTGATGCGCTCCGCCATGGGCTTCGGCATATCGCCGTCCACCATGTCAGAGGCGTGCTTGTGGACCTCCCGACAGTCAAAGCCGGAGGCATCATGACAGCCGTCATCGCCGTCATGCCTGTGCCTATGCTTGAAGATGCGATGCTTCCCCACGCTGTTCCTCTTCCGGTATCTCCTACCAGGAATACTAGAGAAGGCCCGGGCCGCAGTCAAGCGTACAGCCCAGGGTTTTCCTCCCGTGCGTAGGTTTGATGCGGCGCTGCGCTAATCGGTTCCTGTGCGCCTCCGCATACCAGGAAGTCCGATATATAATGCTACGTACGTCACCTGGAGAGGCCTATGAAGGTTATCATCCGCCAGCCGCGCCGCCGCGAGGTCGCCATCCAGGGCGGCAGGCAAGTCAGCGACATCATGAAGGAGCTCCAGCTCAATCCGGAGAACTTCATCGCCATCCAGGGCAGGGTCCTGCTAACCCGTGACGCCTTTGTGAAGGATGACGAGACGATCGAGATCCTCTCCGCCATCTCGGGGGGCGCGTAGCCATGCGCTGTCTGAAGTGCCAAGAGCGCGCCTGGGTGGAGCTAAAGCGGCATCACGCCGCCTACTGCGCGCCCCACTACACCGAGTTCTTTGAGCGCCAGGTGGAGCGGAATATCAAGGCCAAGAAGATGTTCACCCTCCAGGACAAGATCCTGGTGGCCGTCTCCGGGGGCAAGGACAGCCTGGCGCTGTGGGACGTGCTGGTCCGCGCAGGGTACCAGACGGCGGGCCTCTACATTGACCTAGGTATCAGCGACTACTCGATGCGCTCCAAGGAGAAGGCCATGGCCTTCGCGGGCGAGCGCGGGCTGCCGCTCATTGTGAAGGACGTGCGGGCGGAGTACGGCGATGGCCTAATAGGCATCTCCGAGCTCTCCAAGGCGCTGCGGCGCGTCCCCTGCTCCGGCTGCGGCCTCACCAAGCGCTACCTGCTGAACCAGGTGGCGCACGAGCACGGCTACAACGTGCTGGCCACCGGCCACAACTTGGACGATGAGGCGGCTACGCTGATGGGCAACGTCCTCCACTGGCAGATGGACTACCTGGCCCGCCAATCGCCGGTGCTGGAGAGCACGCACCCGCACCTAGCGAAGAAAGTGAAGCCGCTGTACACCTTCACCGAGCGCGAGACGCTGAGCTATGTGCTTATCAAGGGGATTGACTACATCGAAGAGGAGTGCCCGAACGCCCAGGGTGCCCAGTCCATCGTCTACAAAGAAGCGCTGAACGCCATCGAGGCGGCATCACCCGGATCAAAGCAGGCCTTTGTGGACGGCTTCTTAAAGAGCCTCCAACCGGTGCTCCACCGGGATGAGGCGGGGGTGACGCTCAACGCCTGCAGCCGGTGCGGCGAGCCGACGACGGGCGAGGTCTGCGCCTTCTGCCGTATGTGGGAACGAGCCAAGGCGGCCAAGGCGAAGGGGAAGGCAGTCATTCCGACAGCATCGTAGCGCCGTCGTTTCGGCTTGCCCTACCGCCGCTTCGCCAGCCGCTCCGCGTACTTCGCCATCACGTCAATCTCCAGATTGGCGTGATGGCCCACCCGCTTGCTCCCCAGCACGGTGTGCGTGCGCGTGAAGGGGATGAGCGTCACGGTGAAGCCTCTGCCGTCCACGCTCACCACCGTGAGGCTCACGCCGTCTATGGCGATAAAGCCCTTCTCCACCACGTAGCGCAGGATCTTTCCAGGGGCTGTGAAGCGTATCAGCAGGGCGTTCTTCTCTTTCTTGATCGCCGCGATCGTTCCCGTCCCGTCCACATGGCCCTGCACCATGTGGCCGCCCATGCGTTGGCCCGCGGCCAGCGCGCGCTCCAGGTTCACGGGTGAACCCGGCTTCAGCGCGCCGAGGTCGGTGCGGCGGAAGGTTTCAGGGACCACGTGGACGGAAAAGCCATCCTTGGTAAGGCGCGTCACCGTGAGGCACGCGCCGTTGACCGAGATGCTATCGCCGAGCTTGGTGCCTTTGAGCACGGTCTTCGCGGCGATGCGGAGGTCGCCGTTCTTCATGGCCTCCACGCGCCCAAGCTCTTCGATTATGCCTGTGAACATGTGGTCACCATCGCTTTAGAGATACCCCTCGATGAGCAAGTCGTCTCCCAAGTGCGTCATCGTTCGCTCCTTCAGTCGCAGCGCCTCTGCGATCTTCCTGATCCCTTTCCCCTCCACCGGTGTCACCGCCTCACGTCCGCCCACGATGATAGGCGCGATAAAGGCGTAGACCTTGTCCACCAACTGCTGTTCAAAGAGGGAGGCGAGCAGTTCGCCGCCGCCTTCCACAAGGACGCTCGTGACAGAGCGCTTGCCTAGAACGTCAAGCACATGATTCAAATCCACCTTGCCGTTAGCCTCCGGCGCGACGATAACTTCCGCCCCTGCGCCGATGAGGTTCGACCACGTTGAGGTGGGTGCATTGGCCGTAACGGCGATGAGCGTCTTTCCCGGCTCTTGCAGGAGCTTTGCGGCGGCAGGCGTGCGCCCCCGGCTGTCCACGATGACCCGCAGGGGCTGGCGCTTAGCAGGCGCATCGCCAGAGAGGCGCGCCGTCAGGCGAGGGTCGTCCCGATGGACGGTGTTGGCGCCCACCATGATGGCGTCCACTATGCTGCGCAGCTCGTGGGCCTTGGCGCGCGCCGCTTCGCTGGTGATCCATTTGGAATCGCCGGTGCGCGTGGCGATCTTGCCGTCCAGGCTCATGGCGAACTTGGCGTAGACGTAGGGGCGCTTGGCGGTCACCCACTTGATATAGGCCTCGTTGATCCTGCGCGATTCGCGCTCTCCATCGCCCAGCGTCGTCTTGATGCCCGCTGCCTTCAGGTCGCCGATGCCTGTGCCGTTCACCTGTGGGTTCGGGTCAATCGTAGCGATGTGGACTTCAGATATCTTTGCCTCGATGATGGCCACAGTGCAGGGTGAGGTTCTCCCCTGGAAGTTATGCGGCTCCAGGGTAACGTACATCGTCGCGCCTCGGGCCGCCTCGCCTGCGTGATCTAAGGCCACGCGCTCCGCGTGGGGCCCGCCCGGCGGCTGCGTGGCGCCTTCGCCGATGACAGCGCCGTTCTTGACGATGACGCAGCCGACGACTGGGTTCGGCGACGTTGTCCCAAGGATGCTTTGGGCGAGTTCCAGGGCCCGCCGCATAGAGCTGGAGGGGCCGCTGCTCATGGCCGGGGCTAGCCTTTGAAGTCTTTGTGGATCTTGCTCGCCGTGGGCACCGTCTGACCTTGGTACTTGCTCCCAAGGGCCGCGGAGCCGTAGGGATTGTCCACGGGCGTGGTCAGGCGGATGAAGGAGAGCTGGCCGATGCGCATCTTGTAGTACAGGGTGATGGGCAGCTTCGCGACGTTGCTCAACTCCAAGGTCAGATGGCCGCGCCAGCCGGGGTCCACATACCCGGCCGTGGAGTGGATGAGCAGGCCCAGGCGGCCCAGGGAGCTTTTGCCCTCCAGGCGCGCCACTAAGTCGTTCGGGATGCCGATATCTTCGAGCGTGGAGCCGAGGACGAACTCGCCGGGGTGCAGGATGAAGGGCTTATCGTCCGTGATCAGCACCATCTCCGTCAGGTCGCTCACGTCCTGGCGCACGTCTATGTACGGCCGCAGGGAGTTGCGGAAGACCAGGATGCGGTTATCCAGGTGAACGTCCACGCTTGCAGGCTGGACGGCGCGCTCCGCGAGAGGCTCGATGATGATGCGCTTGGCCTTAAGCTCTTCCTTGATTGTGCGGTCGCTGAGTACCACGGTGGCTCCCTGAGGGACGGTGTTGCGAATCTGTAGGAGGATTGTAGCAGTGGCACCTGGCCCCTTCAATAGAAAGGGCGGCCGCTGCATCGGCTCCCGCGCCTGAACGCGCTGCTTCCGAAGCGGTTGACTCCTCTTCGGCTAGCCCGTAGGCTCTGCCTCCCATGAGTAACAAGGACTTTGCCGACAAGATCGCCATCGTCGGCGTGGGCGCCAGCAACTTCCGCGAGTTGTGGGACAAGCCTGATAAGGCCCGCACCCAAGACGAGATGTTCGTCGCTGCCTTCAAGGAGGCTCTGGACGATGCCGGCCTCCAGCTATCACAGATAGATGGGCTCATCGCAGGCGGCACCTCCTACGTTACGGCGGCCTACCGCTGCGGCATGAAGCGGGCGCGGTACGTGAACGAGTACCAGCGCGCGGGCCGCCAGATGCCCACCATGCTCTCGCAGGCCGCAGGCGCGCTCCTGAGCGGCATGGCCAACTACGTTGTGGCCTTCAACAGCGTCGCCTTCCGCGCCCAGGGCAACAAGTTCGGGGGCGTCAATGATGGCGACCTGTACGACCGGCCATACGGCATGACCTCAGCCGGGGCCACCTACGCCATGGGCTTCACCCGCTATCAGCACCTTTACGGCGCGAAGGAAGAGGAGCTTGGCGAGATCGCCGTGCAGATACGCAACCATGCCGTCAACAACCCGCGCGCCATCCTTCGCGATAGGATCACCTTGGATGAATACGTGCAGGCGCGCTACATCGCCAAACCCTTGCGCCTCTATGACTACTGCCTGATCAACGATGGCGCAGTGGCCTTGATCCTCACGACGGCTGACCGGGCCAGGGCGCTGAAGCAGAAGCCCGTCTACTTCACCAGCATCGCGACCCAGGTGGCGCTCTTTGAGCGGTACCTGGACCCTGAGCTGTGGACCACCGCCTGCCAGGGCCTCAAGCGGGATGGCCTGGACTCCGTGGGCGTCACGCTCAAGGACATAGATTGCGTGCAGATGTATGACAACTTCAGCGTCGCCGCCTTGTGGGGACTTGAAGGGCTGGGCTTCGCTCCTCGTGGCGAAGGCCTCAAGTGGATCAAGGGTGGGCGAATCTCCCACGGCGGCGAACTGCCTGTGAACACAAGCGGCGGTATGATGGCGGAGGCCTTCCTGCAGGGGTGGAACGCCCACGCGGAGGCGGTGCGCCAGCTGCGCGGCACGGCCATCAATCAAGTGCCCAACTGCAAGCGCGTCCTCTACTTTTGCCTCTCCGCGGTGCCGGGCGTGACACTGATGACGAACGAGCCGTAGCGGAGCCGTGCTCAGGCGGCCCGCAGGCCCATGATTTCCCGCGCCTGGCGCGGGGTCGCGATCTCCCGCCCGCAGGCCTTCGCCATCGTCACAACGCGCCGCACAAGGTCGGCGTTGGTCGGGCGCGGCTGTGCGTCCGACCAGGTCTCATCGCCAAGGCCGATGCGGATATGCCCGCCGGAGACGATCGCCTGCGCCGCCATGGGGATGATGGCCTGGCCGTAGCACATCACGAACCACGCGTAGTTCAGCTTCGGCGCAAGCTCCCGCACGATCTCCGTATACATCTGCACCCCGCGAGGCGTCGGGGGCATGCCGTAGGGGCCGTCCACGGAGCAGAAATATTTGATGAGCACCGGCTCCTGCACCAAGCCCATATCCATATAGGCTAGAAGGTGACGGATATGCCCCGGCTCGGCGCAGCCGTTGTAGGGGCGCAGGCCGTGGGCGTTCACCAGGTTGTACCAGAAAATCTCCTGCGCGTGGGTGAAGACCTTTCCCGATTCCGGGTTCGCAAAGGTCTTGGTGCGGCTATCGTACTTGTTCAGCAGCACAGCGCCCATGTCCAGCGGCGCCATCGTGAGGCGCACTTCAGGGTCTTTGGCAAGGGCGATGATGTGGGAAAGGGAGGCTTCGGTCAGACCCTTGTACGTGGGGTAGAAGACGACGTCCTTGCTGACGCCTGCCTTGTGGATGCGCCTGATGGAGTCCGCGTAGAGGCGGTCGTCCGTCCAGCGCTGCTCCCCAGTGCGCGGGTCGCGGGCGTGGAAGTGCAGCATCGCGGCGCCCGCCTCGATGCATGCGGCGGCATCCTTTGCCACCTCTTCCGGCCCGTAAGGTACGTGAGGGTTCTCCTCCTTGGGCATCAGCTCGTTCATCGCCACTTCAATGATGAGGGGGTGCATAGGCCTCTCCACGTGCTTGGTTACCGCTAAGTCTCCTCTAGCTGTCAATCTCTTGGTAGACTAGCGGTGCGATGGTCCAAGAACGCTGTGAACGGTGTAACTGCTTGGTTGGCCACACCTACTCCCTTAAAGGGGATGGCCGCGTGCTGGTGAGGTGCTTTCGCTGCGCCCTGCGCCACTGGGCTATCTTGCGGCGTTCGCTCATTGTGGCGCTCATTGTAGGCACGGCGCTAACCGCCATTAACCAGGGGACTGTGCTGGCGAAAGGCGACTTCCCAGCCGCGCTCTACTGGAAGATTCCGCTGACCTACTGCGTCCCCTTTTGTGTCGCGACCTTTGGGGCGCTCTCTGCCAGCAGGCGCTAGGGCTAGACGGGCTTCGGAACGTCGTCCAGCGGATGCGGCGGGTTCCCGGAGGCGATGTCCACATCCAGGCCTAGCACAACGTAGCTCAGCATAACGTAACAGCCGATGATGGCCATGATTTCGATAATGCCCTGATTGCCGAGGGCCTTCTGGGCGGCGTCATAGGTCTTCTGGTCTATCTTGCAGGCCATCGTCTGTTTGGTGAATCGGATCCAGAGCCGCTCCTCGGGCTTCAGTCTACGAGTGTTCCCCGTCTCAATCGCTTTCAGGACCTGCTCGCGCACACCGTGATGGCGGGCGAGGATGGCGTGGCTATCGTATTCCCAGGCGTTCTTCATCACCTTTGAGACCGTGCAGATAACGGTCTCTTTTATCGTTGGCTCGAGCTTCGCGTCATAGCGCAGATATTCCATCAGCGCGTAGAGATGCTTCGCCACCCTGGGGCTGTTCATGTAAGTGGAGAAGAGCCGGGAGATGCGATCCCGTCGGCGGGTGATGAACTCGAAGGCCTCGCGCCCTTCCGCGGATGCGGGCGGTTGGGTGATATAAGGGACGCGTGCCATTGCCCGGCGGCCTAAGCCCGGTTCGCCAGGTGGGCGTATTCCCGTTCGATCTCCGCCTCTTTGGGGTACCAATCGGGACGCGGGTAGGCCTCCGGCTCAAGCGAAGTGAAGGTCTGCGGCGGGATGCGGTACATCCGGCGCGCATTCTCCCCCATGAACTTCTTGATCGTCGCCTGCGGCACCTTGCAGGACTGCATCTCCCGCATGGCCGACCAGGCGTCTGAGCCGTCATGGTGATAGGCGTCCGAGGCCCATATGCCGATGTTCTCGAAGAACTTATGTTGGCGGTAGACGGTGGACTCATCGCCTTCAAAGGAGATGAAGATGCGGTCTAGGAATACCTCGCTGGGCGTTTGCGAGAGTTTCGCTGGGCGCTGGTTGCGGTACATCGGGAAGGCGCGATCGCATTGCTCAAGCAGCATCGGGAGCCAGGAGGCGTTCGACTCCATGATCGCCATGCGCGAAACATCGGGATGCCGCTCAAAGAAGCCGGACATCAGCATATTGATCGTCCATACCATCGCCTCAAAGACGAACCCTTGCGGCTCCGTCGGCTCCCGCAATTGCTTGGGGTTGCCCACCTTCCACAGGAGGTCGCCTGCGCCGTTCTGCCTGCCCGTGGGGTTCAGCGTTGGGATGGTGGCTCGCGGCAGGGAGTGCATCGCCACTAAAACCTGGGTATCGGCAAAGGCCTGCCACAGCGGCTCCATGCCAGAGTGGTTCGGGTAGCCGCCGTTCACGTCCACCGGGCGTATCATGGCGACTTTGAAGCCCTTAGCCGCCACACGGCGCAACTCCTCAGCGGCTAGCTTGGGGTCCTGCAGCGGGATGACTGCCGCAGGGAAGAGCCTGCGACGGTCTTCCGAGCACCAATCGCTCGCCCAGTCGTTGTAGGCCCGTGCGACGAGTGCCGCCGCCTGTGGGTTTTCGATGAAGAGATAGGCGCCGAACATCATGAGCGGGATAACCACCACTTGGTCTATCCCCTGCTGGTTCAGGTCCCCGATGCGCGCCTTCGGATCGCGGGCCCCTCTATGCTCGACATAATTCAACTGCTCTTCTGTCAGCTGCATCGTAGAGAGCTTGCGCAAGAGCCTCTTTGTGACGCCGGGGCCGCCTACTTCGGCGCGGTTGGGGACACGGCGCTCCGGGCCCTGGTAGTTGGCGGCGAAGCTGGTGCGCGTCTTGCCCCAGGTGGCCGGCAGGGCCCGTTTGCCGTTGACGGCGATGAAGTCCTCGTCAGGCCAGAACCAGGGCTTGACGGCCTCCCGCTCCTGGACGGAGAGGTAGTTCCAGATATCCGGCGATTCGGTGACATGGGCGTCGCAGTCGAAGACCGGGAAATCTTTTTGGATCAGCGCCATAGCGGCCTCCCGCTTAGTTCTCTCTGATGGCGTACAGCCGAGCCGCGTTGTCCCACATCATCTTGTGTCGCACATCATCCGGGATAGGCTGCTTCAGCATATCTTCCAGCGCGTGGATGTAACCCTTTCCCTCAGGGTGGCCGAAATCGGTGGCCGTCACCAGGCTGTCGGTGCCAAGCGTCTCGTACGCTGGCTTCAGGCCCGGGTCGTCCGGGTCTGCCGATATGAAGCACTGGCGCTGGAAGTACTCGACGGGGGACTTCTTCACGCCTTCAAAAAGCGTTCCGCGGAAGGCCCCGGCGACCGACGCGTCCATCCGGTCCAGCCAAAAGGCCGTCCATCCCGCGCCCGATTCCAGGTGTACCACGCGCAGCTTGGGGTGGCGCTCCAGCACGCCCCCGGCGATGAGCGCCATGGAGGCCAGCATGTTGCCGATGGTGAAGGAGCAGGCGCTGCGACCCTTGGTGAGGCGCTGCGCCGGGAAATAGTGCCGCGTCCAGGTCTCGGATGCGGTGCCGGAGACTACATGAACGGCCAGCGCCGTATCCAGGTCTTCCAGCTCGCTCCACAGCGGGTCGTAGAGAGGGTCGTACAGGCGGTGCTCCCCCACGGGCTCCGGGTTGATCATGATTGCCTTAAAGCCTAGTTCCTTCACACAGCGGCGCGCTTCCCTTGCCGCCTCCACCGGGTCCCGAAGGTCTATCGCCCCTGCGCCGAGGAGCCGCCTGCCCTTGATCTGCACGATGAAGTCATACAGCCAGTTGTTGTAGGCGCGGCGGTAGGCGGCGGCGGTGGCCGGCGAAAGTTTCAGGACGGTGGTCACGTACAAGTTCACCGTGGGAAACATCATCATGTAGTCAATGCCCGTTCGCGCCAGAACCGTCTCGTAGCAATCGGGCGTAAAGCCTTTGGCGATGTAGTCTCCATAGGACTCCTTCAGGCCAGGGAGCCCGGCGGGCGGCAGGTCCTTGGTGCCGAAGGGCATGAAATATTCGCCTATCTGGACCTTGGTCTGAAAGCCTGGAGGATCGCCGTAGTAGCCCGTGGAGGAGACGGGCATCTCATCCCGGAACTTCGGCTCCAGGTACTTCACCCACATGTCGGACGGCTCCAGCATGTGCGCGTCTACCTCTATGAAGCGATAGCCCTTATACATCGGTCCCTCCTCTGCCTGAATCGGTCCTACCCGTGATGCCCGTGGCTTGCCGGCTGCCCGCCCACGGCCTGCTTGGGCGGCTTGATGCGCGGCCGCACTTCTTTGGCGAAGAGTTCGATGGAGCGCATGATCGCCTTATGCGGTGTGGTGAATGATTGCATGAAGAAGAGCGCCTCGTCTACCCCGGCGTCGGACATGCGCTGGAGGATCTTCAGGCACGTTTCCGGACTGCCGATGCAGGCGCTGCCCAGGCCCACTTTGATCACTTCTTTGATGTCAACACTTTTCACCTGCTCGTACAGTTGGCCGAAGTGCTCATAGTGCCACTGGTAGGAGTGAGGCGCATTGCCGTTGAGCCACGGGGCGTGGAGCGCATGAGAGTGCTCCAGGTAGGTCTTCACGTTGGGGCACTGGATGTTCAGCGCCTCTTCTTCATCCTCGGCGCACATGGCTGTCACCCACAGGGCGAACTTATTGTTCACGAATTTGCCTACCGGCGTCGCGTTCTTGATGTCCCGTCGGTACGCGTCAATGTACTCGCTGGTGACCTGCCCCCCAAAAACTAGACCAGGCGCAAAGTGAAAAAATGCCTGGACGGAAAGGGAGGCAGCGATGCCAAGGAAACGGTTTGCGGCAGAGGAGATCATCAAC
>Ga0194132_10001676_pt1 | contig 44231 bp, 47 predicted proteins | sample TA2KigOf80mmetaG_FD_148612 | JGI IMG/M metagenome (GOLD analysis project Ga0194132, IMG submission 148612) | Freshwater microbial communities from Lake Tanganyika, Tanzania - TA2015054 Kigoma Offshore 80m | ecosystem: Environmental > Aquatic > Freshwater > Lake | place: Tanzania: Lake... | reverse complement strand
GACCGTTCATCAGGACTGTGTCCGGGAGACGACCGAACGGCAAGCCGATCAGATTCCCCATAGCGACGTTGTGCTCGGCGGAAGCAGGATCGCGAGGGCTTGGCTCGCCGCTCCCACGCGACGATACCAGCACGGCGTGCTCGGCGATGATGTGGAAGCGGGTGCCCTACGCGTGGCAACCACCGAAGGAAACACGTTGTCGGTGCACCTGCCGGAGGATGCGGTTTTCGAGGATTTGAGGCCGCGGCTCGTGGACCTGGAGGGTGACGGGCGCGACGAGGTTCTGGTCGTTCGATCGACCCAAGCCGGCGGCGCGGCGATCGTCGTCTATGGTCTGGTCGAGGGACGGCTCGTTGAGCGCGCGGCGATCCCGCCGATCGGGCGGCCCGGCCGGTGGTTGAATCCTGTGGGGGTCGCCGACCTCGACGGCAATGGCCGTCGGGACGTCGTCTACGTAGAAACGCCCCACATCGGGGGCAGGCTGCGGGTGTGGGAGTTCGATGGTCGCGGCCTCGTGCACCGCGACACGGTGCCCGGCGTCTCCAACCATGCCATCGGATCGACGGCCCTCGGGTTGCACGCTCTCCTCGACGTGGATCGCGACGGGTTGCCGGATATCGTCGTCCCGGATCAATCGCGAACGACCCTCATTGCCTTCGGCCTGAGCGAGGGCCGCTTGCGTCAGATCGTGCGAACGCCCCTCCCGGGCGCGATCGCGACGGACATTTTCGTGGACGGCGACACACTCGTGTTCGGGACGGAGAACGACCTGTTGGTTGCGGTCACGTATCCGTCTCACCCTCGATGATCGAGACATGCCGGGCAGTGGGTATTCGATCCTCTCATGAACGGCGCATCAGCAGGTCCGCCACCCGCTCGCCGATCATGATGGCCGCCGTCCCTGGTGGCCGCGCAAGAGGTGATGCGGTCGCGGGTCGCCCGTCAGGGGATTTCGATCGCGATCTTGCCGAAGAAGTCGCCCGCGGCCTGGGCGCGATAGGCCTCCTTGGCGCGGTCGAACGGGAAGACCCGGTCGATCACCGGTCGCAAGCCCTGGGCCGTGACCGCACGGTTCATCCGTAGCAGCATGTCGCGCGGGCCGACGGCGATGCCATGGATGCTGCCTCGTTTGGGACGCAGCAGGTGAAGGTTGTTGGTCTCGCCCGGTCCGGCGAGGACGCCGATCAGGCAGATGCGTCCGTTGGGCGCCAGGCATTGAATCGAGCGACTCAATGTTCCATAGCCGCCGACTTCGAGAATGCAATCGGCGCCGCGCCCCTGGGTCAGGCGCAGGACCTCCTGGTGCCAGTCGGGCGTGGTTCGATAGTTGAGCCCAGCGAAAGCGCCGAGGTCCTTGGCGCGGGCGAGCTTGGCATCGCTCGACGACGTGACGATGACCCGAGCGCCGGCGGCGCGCGCAAACTGGAGGCCGAACACCGAGACGCCTCCGGTTCCGAGCACGAGGACCGTATCCCCTGGGCGCAACGGTCGGCCGGTCTCCATCAGGGCGCTCCAGGCCGTGAGCGCCGCGCAGGGCAGGGCGGCGGCCTCCGCAAAACTGAGGTCGCCCGGGATGGGCACGACGCCGTCCTGATCTAGGACGACTTCCTCGGCCAAGACGCCGTCGAGGGGGCCACCGAGTTGCTGTTCGATTTCCTCGGGCATCGCGGCCGGCGTGCGCTGAAAGAACGTCGTCATGACGCGATCCCCGGGCTTGAACCGGGTCACGTCCGGCCCGACGTCGATGATCTCGCCCGCGCCGTCCGACAGGGGCACGGTGTCGCGCTGCAATCGGAACAGGAGATAGGTGCCGTGGACGATATACTGATCCCGGCCGTTGAGGGTCGCGGCGCGCGGGCGCAAGCGAACCTGCCCCGGACCCGGCTTGACGCTCGGCCGTTCGATGAGACGGAGATCGTCGAGACCACGCGCCGTGGCCGGCACCAGGTAACTGCGCATCGGGACTCCGTCGGGTCAGTACGACTTCGGTAGGCCGAGAACCTTCTCGGCGATGAAGTTCAGGATCATGTGCGGGCTCACCGGCGCGATGCGCGTGATCAGGCATTCGCGCAGGTAACGCTCGACATGGTACTCGGCCGCGTAACCCATGCCGCCCAGGGTCATCACGGCGGTCTGGCAAGCGTCATAGGCGGCCTCGGCGGCCAGGTACTTGGCGGCGTTCGCCTGGGCACCACAATCTGCGCTGCTGTCGTAGAGGCGTGCCGCGTGTTTGGTCATGAGGTCGGCCGCCTCCAAGTTCATCCAACACCGGGCGAGCGGATGCTGGATTCCCTGGTTCTGACCGATCGGCCGATCGAACACGATGCGTTCTTTGGCATAGCGGGTGGCCCGCTGCAGCGCCGCGTGTCCCAGGCCGACGGCCTCCGCGGCGACCAGGATCCGCTCCGGATTGAACCCATGAAGAATCTGGCGAAAGCCGTTTCCCTCGACCCCGATCAAGTCGCTGGTCGGGATCTCGACGTTGTCGAAGTGAATGATGTTCGAGTCGACGCCATGGCGGCCATGCTTGGGGATTTCCCGGATCTCGACGCCCGGTCGCCGCAGGAGGGTGTAAAAGAGGCTGAGGCCCTTGGTTCCTTCGGCGGGCGCCGTGCGCGCCAACAGCAGGATCTTGTGAGCGACTTGGGCTGTCGAAACCCAGATCTTCGTCCCAGTGACGCGGTAGACGTCGCCCTTGCGTTCGGCGCGGGTCTTCAAGCGCGTCGTGTTGAGACCGGCGTCAGGCTCGGTGACACCGAAGCAGGCTTTTTCGCGGCCCTGGATGAGGGGCGGCAGCATGCGCGCCTTCTGTTCCTCGGTGCCGAACACCACAACGGGCTGGACGCCGAAGATGTTCATATGAACGGCCGAGGCGCCGCTCATGCCGGCACCCGATTGTGTGACGGCGCGCATCAAGACGGCCGCTTCCGAAATTCCAAGGCCGGCGCCGCCATAGGTCTCCGGCATGGCGATCCCCAGCCAGCCAGCATCGGCGACGGCGCGATAGAAATCCTCCGGGAACGTCGCGTCGCGATCGACCCCCAGCCAGTAGGCGTCGTCGAACGGGCGGCAGAGATCGGCCACGGCCTTGGCCAGCGCTTCGTGGTCTGGAGTCGCAGTGTGATCCATGATCGCCCCTCGGCCCGCAGAGTCGCAGGCCATCACCTGGGGTGAACCCTAGCCTAGTCCGGCGTGTGCTTGAACGTCCCGCGCGGCCCGCTCAGGGCCGTTGCGGCCGCATCCGATCCGCCGCCTTGAAATAGGCCCGGGCGTGGGCCACCAGTTGGTTGTCCGTCGGATGATCGACGGTTTCAACGCCGACGATTTTCGGGGTCAGGCGCGGTTCATGGGCGTGTACGTGTTTGATCAACTCCAATTTGGCCCGGCCGGGGCCGACGACCAACACTTCGCCGGCATCCGAAACGGCGTAGCTGACGTGTTTGTAGAAGTCTTGATCCTCGGCTGCGCGCCCCGGGCCAATCGCTCCGGCACGGTGATGAAGATGCTTGTGCGGGCGGTCCGGATGGATCACCTGACGCTCCACGTCATCGACGCTGAAGTGGAAGACGCGCGCTTCGCGATGGTCGATCCAGACGACGGCATGGTAGTGGGACACGGGAATACCTCTCGGCTGCTTGAGCTGCACCAATAGCGCGCCGCTCACGGCCCGCCATTGCGATCGGTCAACGTTGCGCGCTATTTGCCGAGGCGTCCTGTGGTTTCGGTCTTGTGGGCCGCGAGCGCGGCCAGCCGCTGGTCGCGCCAACGCTGGCGCGCATCGACGTCGGGAATGCGGGCAACGAGCACGTCGTGGATCGCGGCGATGGTCTTGGAATCCCAAGGCTGGGCTACGAACAGTTGCTTGCCCATCGCTTGAAGGCCTGGGCCATAACGGTTGGCCGCGTCGGCGAAGCCCCCGGGGGCGTTGATGGCCATCGTTTCGAGGGGACCCATGAATGACCAACGCAGGCCGATCGCGTCACGCATCGCCCGATCGACGCCATCGGCATCGACATAGCCTTGCGCCACCAATCCCATCGCCTCGTTGATCACTGCCGCCAACAGGCGAGAGATGACGAAGCCCGGAAGTTCTTTCTTCATCACGACGGGGGACATGCCGGCCATGGTCAGCAACTGGCGGCAGCGCTCCATGGCTTCAAGGTCGGTCCAAGGCGAGGGCACCAACTCGACGGCGGGAAGTAGAAACGGTGGGTTCGCGGGATGGGTGACGAGGCAGCGTCTCCGCCCGGCCAGAGCTTCGGTAAATTGCGACGCGGGAATCCCCGACGTCGAACTTCCCAGGACGCACGTTGGAGCGGCCACCCGATCCATGGCGGCAAAACACGCACGCTTCAGATCGACGTTCTCGGGCAGGTTCTCGATCGCGATTGCCGCCACCGCAACCGCTTCGTCGATCGATGCAACCGACCGCACGCGTGCCAGGGCAGAACGTGCCGACGGGATCAGCCCGGCTCCTTCGAGGGCGGAGAGGCCGTCGCTGATCCGCCTCATCGCTTGATCACGCGCTGATCCCGCGGCGCCAGCCAACACCACGTCGAAGCCGGAGCGGGCGAACGCGATCGCCCAGGCGCAGCCGATGAGGCCGCGGCCGATGATGGCAGCTGTGGACGGCACGTGGTCGATCATCTGGTCCCTCAGTTATTTTGGCAGTAGGCGCCGCTCGTGTGATAACCGCTGGGGCAGGCACCAGCTTTGGCAACCGCCGGCTTCGCGTTGTCTCTGCTCGCGAGACGGTAGTTGCCGGAGTTGTGATATCCCGACCGACAACTCCCGCTCTTAGGGATGGCCGGGCGGGCGCCCAAGGTCGATGGCGTGCAGTAGTTGCCACTGCTGTGATAGCCGCTGCCACAAGCCCCCCTCTTCACCAGCGGGACCTGGGCCTGGGCGGCGGTCGCACCGAGTCCAAACACGAGCCCGTTCATCAAGGCGCGTGTCCACTTGCAGACGGAGTCCCACATCGTTCGTCCGAGGGACTAGTCGTTGGTGATGAAGCGGCGGAGGGTCTCGACGAACGTCTGCGGCTCCGTCCATGCCAGGGTCTGGCGGGCGCCCGGCACGATCTGATGGCGGGCACCCGCCACCAGGGCCGCCGCGGCCGGCGCATGCTTGGCCATCGGGTCGCGTTCGGCGCTGAGGAACAGCGTCGGGCAGTGGACGGACCGTAAGCCAGCCGCGAGATCGTAGCCGGCGTAGGCGCGCAGGCCCCAATGGTAACGGCCGAAGATGTTCATCTTCTCCGTGTAGGCCATTTGCATTTGGAAAGGGTCGTGATTGCCCAGCCGTCGCTCGAGCTGCTGCCACGCGAGGACGACATGGCTGCCGTCCTGTTGCGGTTTGGCTTCGCCGAGTTCGGCCACGAAACCACGGTGCTCGTCGGGGTCCACGGGTGGGACCGCCAGGGCCAAGAGGTGGGTTGCCCGTCCGGGGCCAGCCAACCTGGCGACCTCGGCGGCGATCCCGACACCGATCTCGGCGCCGACCAGCACGAACTGCCGCGCGCCCAGGGCATCGATCGCATCCAAGACCCGGCGGGCGTATTCGATGAAGTCCTGCTGGGTGAGGGTCGAGGGCGACATGCCGTATCCGGGGGCATCCAGCCCGAAGGCCCGGTAGCGGTCGGCGAGCAACGGAATCACGCGGCCGAACTGGCGCGAGGACAGCGGCCACTGGTGCATGAAAAAGATGAACGGACCCGAATCCCCCAGAAAGCGCGCGTGTATCTGCTCCTGCGGTGCGGGAGTTTGGATGTACGCCTGTTTTAGTTCCGTCATTGTGGCACCGGCCCCTGGAGGTCGTGAGATAGTACGGCTGCTTCAATTTGGCAGCTACCACCAACGTCACGATGAGTAAATGGCCATGGAATGGCACAACGGCAATTTCCTCGTAACGACCGACGTGGCACGGTTCGACGTCACCGCGATCCACGCGTACCTGTCGCAGGAGAGTTACTGGGCGAGGAATATCTCGTTCGATCTGGTCGAAAAGTCGGTCGAGAACTCGTTGAGTTTCGGGCTATTGGATGCCGGGAAGCAAATTGGCTTTGCCCGAGTGGTCACAGACCGCGCCACCTATGCCTATGTCATGGACGTCTATGTCTTGCAGAGCCATCGACGACGGGGACTGGCGACCTGGATGATCAAGTGCGTTCTGGCACACCCCGACCTCCAGGGACTTCGGAAATTGTCTCTGTCCACGCGCGACATGCACGCGTTGTATCGAAAGTTCGGATTCTCCGGCCTCGAACATCCGGATCGGGCAATGGAGCTTCGGGTCGTGCGCCGCTACGCCTAAGGAACGGCTAGCGCACCCGGATGGTGTCCCCAGGCAATTTGGGCCATCATCCGTCGAAGTCCTGGGTCCATTACCAGCCAATTGTTGGCGCGCATGATCAAGCAACAGCGGCTCTACCTTCGTACCGCTCCTCCCCAGGAGCAAATTCACTGCCGCTACGCCGGCGACCGTGGGCCGTTCGTCATCCTGGCGCACCAATTGCCGCTGTCCTGCCGGCAATACGAGCGGGCGATCCCGGTCATGGGGGATTTCTGCCGCGCTTATGGCTTGGACATGCCCGGCTACGGCAGCTCGCCGCCGCCGCCAGGGCCGCTGACGATCGCCGAGTATGCGCGCCGCCTCATCGCGGCGATCGAGGTGATCGGGGCCAAGACGTTTGCCCTCGTCGGGCTCGAGATCGGAGTCGCCGTCGCCGCCGAAATTGCCCGTCAGGTCGGGCCGGGAAGGGTCAGCCATTTCGTGGCGATGGCCGTGCCACCGCTCGATGGCGCGAAGAAACGAGCCTACATCGCCGAGATCGGCGAGCCGCAAACGATCGACGGGCGCCATGCCCTGCCGATCTGGCGCCGGTTTCAACGGCGTTGGGGAACCGACGGCGAGAACGCGATGCTGCGGATGGCCTTCACGGAAAACCACAACGTCTATCCCCGTTATCACTGGGGCGTGCGGGCATTCGCCGACTACGACCTATCGTCCGCCCTTCGGTCGCTGAGCTGTCCGATTCTGGTGTTGTCCGCCGAGCATGATCCGATGGCAAGCGACGATGCGGATGCGGCGCGATCGATCCCTGGGGCGCGCCACGCGGTGATCGCCGGTGCCCGACCGGCGCTCGTGACGACAGAACGCCACAAGTTCGCCAAGGCGCTCGCCGACTTCATCGGTTGTGATTGGTCGCCGCCTAAAGGACTTCGAGAGGAACCGGTCCCCTAGGGGGCGGAAACGCGCGGTCCAAGTCGCGCAGCGCCTGGTCGGTGAGAGCGATCCCGAGTGACCCCAGATTCTCCCTGAGATGGTCGGGGTCGGTCGCCTTCGGGATAACGATGGTCGCGGGCTGCCGTAGCAGCCAAGCCAGCGCCACCTGGGATGGCGTCGCGTTCAGCGAAGTCGCAACCGCCTTCAAAGATCGGTGCGACAACAGGCGTGCTTGGTCGATCGGCGAATACGCCATGATCGGCATGCCGCGGGCAAGCGACCACGGTACGAGGCTGTGTTCGATCCCGCGTCGGGCAAGGTTGTAGAGAACCTGGTTGCTCGCACACGCGGCACCAGGGACCAACGCCGAGAGTTCCTTCATGTCTGGCAGATCGAAATTCGAGACACCCCAATGCCGGATCTTCTTTCTCGTCCTGAGTTCTTCGAAGGCCCCGATCGTTGCGGCCAGTGGGTGTGAGCCGGGCCAATGCAGCAAGTAGAGGTCGATGCAGTCGATCCCCAGGCGCTTCAGACTGCGATCGCACGCGGTAATCGTTCCCTTGGCGCTCGCATTGCTCGGCAGGACTTTTGAAACGATGAAGAGGCCATCGCGACGGCGTCGAATGGCCTCTCCCACGATTTCCTCGGCATGCCCATCGCCGTACATTTCGGCGGTGTCGATCAGAGTCACCCCGAGGTCGATCGCCAGGCGAACGGCGTCGGTCTCGGCCCGACGATGGGCGCGTTGCTCACCCATCCGCCACGTGCCAATGCCGAATGTCGGGATCTTCTCGCCGCTGGGGAGCGCCGTGGTCGATATCTTCATGCGCGCCTCAGTCTGCACCAGGGATCGGGTCGGCGGTGAGGCGCACCAGCTGTTTTCCCAGGTTGCCGCCCTTGAGCATCGCGAGGAACGCATCGGGGGCGCGTTCGAGCCCCTCGGCGATCGTCTCGCGATAGCGGATTTGTCCGTCGCGTACGAGGGGGGCGACTTCCTTGAGGAACGTCGGAAAACGGTCGAAGTGGTCCGAGACGATGAAGCCACGCACGGTCAGACGCTTGACCAGGATATGGCGCCAAGCGGCGGGAAGGTGGTCGGGGCCGTCCGCGGTGCCGGCCCCGAGCTTCCCCAAGTCGTACCAGGCGATGAGGCCACAGACGGCGATGCGACCGTTCTGATTCATGAGCGGGAGAACGGCGCGCAAGGCGGCACCCCCGACATTCTCGAAATAGATGTCAATTCCCCTGGGGCAGGCTTCGGCCAGCCGTTCACGGAGGTGAGGGCCCCGATGGTCGATACAAGCATCGGCTCCGAGCACTTCGGTGGCGTGGCGGCATTTTTCAGGGCCGCCAGCGATTCCGACGACGTGAAGGCCGCTCCGCTTGCCGAGTTGCGTGACCACGGACCCGACGGCGCCAGTCGCAGCGGACACCACGAGGGTTTCGCCGGCTCGCGGCTGGCCGATGTCGTGTAGCCCGACGTAGGCGGTGAGGCCCGGCATGCCGAGCACCCCGAGAGCCGACGTCAACGGGGCGCGGGCGGGGTCGAGTTTGCGCAGCGTCTCGCCCCGAACGACCGCGTGGCTAACCCAGCCAGTCATGGCTGCGACGAAGTCGCCTGGAGCGAACCGCGTGTCCTGTGATCGGATCACCCGTGCAACAGTCTGCCCCGGCATCGGATCGCCGACGCCGACCGCAGCGGCGTAGGATGGGCCCTCGTCCATCCGGCCACGCATGTAGGGATCGAGCGACAGGTAGAGGACTTGGAGAACCACCTCGCCTGATCGAGCCTCGGGCAGCGAAAACTGTTCAAATCGGAAATTGGCGGCCGTCGGTGCGCCCCTGGGGCGCGACGCCAATACGATACGATTCGCCGTGAAGCTCATAGTCTCCTCCTGGCGTGGCCAGACCGTTGACTCGTCCGACGCGCTCGATCTTACTCGAACATCGGCTCATCCCACGTCGGCTCACAGGTGACTATGGCCTTTCCTCCACAACGAATCGTCTGCCTTACGGTGGAGACCGTGGAGACGCTCTATCTTCTGGGGGCGGAAGAGCGAATCGTCGGGGTCACCGGTTACGCGGTGCGGCCGGCCCGCGTTCGCCGTGAGAAACCCCGAATCGCCGCCTTCACCTCGGCCGATATTCCCAAAATTCTGGCGCTCGCCCCCGATCTGGTGCTCGCCTTTTCCGATCTTCAGGCAGAGGTCGCCGCCGATCTGATTCGCGCCGGCGTTGCGGTTCACGCTTTCAACCAGCGTGACGTCGCCGGAATTCTCGGCATGATCCGGACCCTGGGTGCACTTGTCGATCGCGCACAGGAGGCTAAAGCCCTTGCGACCGGGCTTGAACGTCGTCTTGAGCTCGTTCGTGAACGCGTCTCGGCACGCCCTCGGCCAAGGGTCTACTTCGAGGAATGGGATGATCCGATGATTTCCGGGATCGGTTGGGTGGGGGAGTTGATCGACGCTGCAGGTGGGATCGACGTGTTTCCCGATCTGCGCTTCAGGAAGGCGGCGACCGACAGGATTGTGCGGACAGAGCAAGTGATTGCCGCCGCTCCGGAGGTGATTCTCGCGTCGTGGTGTGGGAAAAGGGTTCGACCGGAGCGGATCGCCGAGCGCCCCGGATGGGATACGATCCCAGCCGTGCGTCTGCAACGGATTCACGAGATCAAGTCGCCGCTCATTTTGCAACCAGGCCCCGCTGCGCTGACGGACGGTCTGGATGCGATCCTCAGAGCGCTTCATGGCCCGGAACTGTTATAGTATAACCAATTGACCCTGGTGGGTTGGGAAAGGGGCGCGACATTGGTGGTAGCGTCGGAAATGCCTTTGGGCGCTGAAGTGATCCCGGTATCGGTGTTGACCGGCTTTCTCGGCAGCGGCAAGACGACGATTCTCAATCATCTGGTTCGTCAGCCGGCCTTGCGCGATACGCTGGTGCTGATCAACGAGTTCGGCGAAATCGGCATCGATCACGATCTGGTCAGTGAAAGCCGTGACGATCTCGTCGTCGAGATGTCGAGCGGTTGTTTGTGTTGCACGATTCGTGGCGATCTGAGCAAAAGCCTGCGTGAGGCCACGTGGAGATTTGCGCGCCAGGGAAAACCCTGGTTTCGCCGCGTCGTGATCGAGACCACGGGTTTGGCCGACCCCGCGCCGATCCTTCACACGTTGATGACCGAGCCGGCGATCGCGCGGCGCTATCGGCTCGACGGGGTGATCACGACCGTCGATGCCGTCAACGGCGCTGACACGATCGCGCGCCAACCGGAGGCGGCAAAGCAGGCCGCCGTCGCCGACCGCCTCTTGATCACAAAGACGGATCTGGCGACCGTCGCAGCCATCGAACAACTTCACCGTCGTCTGTCCGACCTTAATGCGGCAGCGCCTCGGTTGCCCGTCAGTAATGGCTCCGTCGATGCCGAGGCTTTGTTCGGCGTCGGTCTTTTCGACCCGGGGGCAAAACACCCCGATGTCCAGGCCTGGCTCAGAGCCGAGGCGGTGTCGAGCCATGCCCACCATGATCATCTTGGTCACGACGTCAATCGCCACGACCAGAGAATTCGGGCTGTCTGCCTGACCCTCGATCGCCCGATGGCGCCGAGCGCCTTCGAGGCCTGGCTGGAAACGCTTCTGTTGTTCCGTGGGGCCGACCTCCTGCGGGTCAAGGGCGTCATCAACGTGGCAGGTCTCGAGGCCCCTGTGGTCATTCACGGGGTGCAACACGTCTTCCATCCCGCGGTCGCGCTCGAGCGTTGGCCGAGCGCCGATCGGCGTACGCGGATCGTGTTCATTACCCGCAACATGGATGAGGACCTCTTGCGTTCTACGCTGAAGCCGTTTCACGAGGACGGATTGACGAGCACGAGCCAAAGGCCGTGAGACAAGCCGTGCGGAAGTGGCGTTCCTGTGTTGCGCTGGTCGTTGGGGCGGCAGTGTCTCTAGCGCTGAGCTCGGCGACGATCGGACCGGCCTCGGGCGTTGAATGGCTCATCGTTGGGCAGACCTTTCTCGCGACCGGGCTCGATCCCGCGGAAGGATCTGCGGGTTGGGCCCTGGTATCTCACGGAGTTGCCGAAAACCTGTTCACCGTCGATCGCCTGGGTCAGATCGTTCCGTCGCTCGCCAAATCCTTACAGCGGGAAAGCGACGGCTCGTGGCGCGGTCACCTTGCCGATGGTCGGCGGTTTTCCGATGGAAGCCTGGTTACGGCGTTCGAGGTGGCGCACGGTCTCAACCGAACAAGCGAGCGCAATGGTGCTGCGACGTGAGCCCTACCTCCTGGCTGCTTCCGCGCTGGGCGTTGGAGAGACCGGATTGGCGTGGCGCCACGTGTTTCCCGCCGTGGTCCCGCACCTTCGGTCCCATCTCAGCTAGGATCTCGCCAAGGTCGTCGTCAGTTACGCTGGCTTGGCGTTTCTCGGACTGGGGGCCGACACCGGTCAGCCCGATTGGGGCGGCATGGTCTGGGTGTACCGCGCCTTCCTGCTCGAATCCCCGCGCCTTATCGTCTGGCCGGTTGCCGCTATCACCATACTGGCGTTAGCACTCCATCTCGCATTCGATCCGGCTCCGATCGGGTCCGCCCAACTTCCGCCGGGCCGCACCGCGCCGACGCTGTAGCTATTTCCAGGCCCCGAATGAGAACCAGCGCGGCCCATGGGCGCCGCTCGGCGGCACCGGTTCACCACGCACGGCGGCTGCGAACGTGGCATCGGGGCAGGTGCCGTACATCGGGATGCGGAACTGCAGATAGTTCTTGGGTTTGAACCCGGCTTCGGCAAAGAGCGTGCGCAGGTCCTGGTGGCGGAACTGATAGTAGTACGGCTCGTTGTTGTAGTAGGCGTCCCAGTCGATCACGAAGTCCTCGTATGGACCGGTGACCAGCGAGACCGGGATCAGTTCCTGGTTGATCATCAAGCCACCCGGCTTCAGCACGCGGAACACTTCCTTGAGAATCGCCTTGCTCGACTTGACGCTGATCTCGTGGAAAAAGAAGCTCGAGGTCACGAAGTCGAACGAGTTGTCGGGATAGTCCAGCGTCTCGGCGTTCTGTTGGCGGAAGTGCACGCGGACGCCTGTAGCTTCGGCGCGCGCATGGGCGTAGCGCAACACGGGCGCCCCGACGTCGATCGCGTGATTGTCCATTCCCGGATAGACCTCGATGACCTTGAACATCTCCTTGCCGACCGCGCAGCCGAGGTCGAGGTAGGACTTGGGCGCAAAGTCGGGGAACTTGATCTTCAAGGCCCGCGCCGTCGTCGCGCCCCACCCGCTGTTGGAGCCGCCCCGCGTCAGGGCGCCGGAAAAGACCCTGCCGCCGTGCTGCAGTACCGCACCCTGTGCGACATCATCTGCTAAGTGCTCGCTGTGAAAGCAGCCCGGCATCAGGTGGACGTCGAGTTCGGTGACCGTTGCAGGAATGGCGGTGCTCGGGTTCAATCGCAGGGACCCGCCGGCCGGGGTCGCCGCCGCCGCGTCTTTGGCGACCTGGATGAACTCCGGGAGTTTGCGCTCCACTGCGGGCTGGACGGACCACCACGTCATGAGCTGAGCGTTGTGACGTAGGGCGCTCCATTCCTGAAAGATCGGCTGGTCCAACATCGCCTTGCGAACTTCGATACCAGTCTTGGGTTTGCGTCCGTTTTTCCGTTCGCATCGGGGCTCGACGGTATGGCTGTATACCGTCTGCATGTCCTTGGCGAATTCCCCGAGGACGCGTTTGCGTAGGATCGATACGAAGCGCTGGCGTGACACCTCGTCGTGCGTCGGCTCGAAAACGTCGTCGATGTTCTTGAGGTTGGACATGGGCGCTCCGCGTTGATTCAGGGCGCCAGTTTAGCACCACTGCGCCTGGGCGGCGTGCCTGCTAGTCCACGTAGCGGGAGACCTTGGGCTCCTCGCCGATCAGGCCGCGGGGTCGGAACAGGAGAGTCCCCACCAGCACCAAGCCGATCAGGATGACCTGGATGGCGCCCCCCTGGGCTTGGAATTTGGCGGGCACCACCTGCGAGACCAGCGCCCCCGAGGAGGTCCAAAGGCCCCAGACCACGAGCGCCCCGAGCAGGGCCCCGCGGTTGTTGCCGCTGCCGCCCACGATCATCATGGTCCAAATCTGGAACGTCATGATGGGCAGGAAATCGAACGGGCTGATGGATCCGATATAGGCGGCGTAGAGCGCTCCGGCGAGACCCATCAACGCACATCCAATGACGAATGCTTCGAGGCGGTAGCGATCGGCGTTCTTGCCGACGGCAATCGCGGCCACGTCATCCTCACGAACGGCCTTCAGTACCCGTCCCCAGGGCGAACGCACGATCCGTTCGAGCCCCCAGAAAACGGCGCCCGTGATCGCGAACATCATTGCGAGGTAGGCCACGTTGTGGGCGAAAGGAGTCGCGAAGGTCGAGGCCAACGGCCGGGGAATGCCGACGAACCCGAGCGTACCGGCGGTCAGCGACTCGAAATTGATCGTCACCAGGTGGATGACGATCGCGATCCCGAACGTCGTGATCGCGAGATAGTCGTGGCGAAGGCGAACGGTCACCAGCCCGATGACGTAGGCGATGGCTGCCGAAACACCGATGGCTCCCAACAAACCGAGCGCGAAGGGGAGTCCAATTCCGGAAACCTGGAAGGCTTGATCGGGAAGGCGTGGCTGCGTGGGTCCAGTGAGAATGGCCATCGCGTATGCACCGACGGCGAAGAACCCGACAACACCGGCGTTGAACTGTCCTGTGAAGCCCCACTGCAGGTTCAAGCCGAGTACGGCGATCGCGAAGATGCTCACGAATATCAGAAAAAAAATCAGGTACGAGAGTTCGCCAATCACGCAAACACCTAGGTCTTCGCCGCGATCAGGCCCTGCGGTCGGAAGTAGAGGATGACCACGAGCAAAAGAAAGGGAACCGCCTGCTTGTAACTGGTTGGTACGACGAGTGTCGCGAGGTTCTCCGACAGGCCGACGATCAGACCACCGAGTACGGCGCCGAACAGGCTGCCGGACCCACCGATGATCGAGGCTGCGAATACGGCAAGCAGGAGGTTGAAGCCCATCTCCGGCCGCATCTGCACCGTGAGACCGAAGAACACGCCCCCTGCGGCCGCCAACAATCCCGCCACGACCCAGGTCCAGGCGATCACGTGCGTGACCTCGATGCCCGAGACCTGTGCCAGCATCGGGCTCTCCGCGGTCGCGCGCATGGCGAGCCCCAGCCGCGTGTGGGTCAAGAAAAGCTGTAAGAGCACGACGAGGGCGACCGTCAGACCTAGGACAAAGAACTGGTCGGGCATCACCCGAACGCCCGGGAGCAGTAGAACCGCCATCTGCAGCTCCCGACTGTAGTACTCGACCTGCGGGCCGAAGATGAGCACGACGACGTGGCGCAAGACGAGAGCCACACCGAACGACGCGAATATCAAGGTCAAGCGGGTAGCGTTCTTGTTTCGCAGGCGCCGAAAGACTGTGCGATCGACCACAAGCGCCAGACAAGCCGTCAGCGCACCTGCAATGAGGGTCGCTAGCAGAAAGCCCCAACCAAAGGTAAGCGGCCCGAGGGGAGACCCCATCAATCCGAGCGACGTGAAGGTGAATGCGAAATACGCCCCCCAGGTCATGAGTTCCGAGTGAGCGAAGTTGGCAAACCGCAAGATCGTTAGACACAACGTGATCCCGATGGCGCCCAGCGACAGGATCGCACCGGTCAAGATTCCGTCAGCCAAGGCTTGTCCGAACATCAGCGCTTCCCGAGATAAATGTCGGCAACAGCAGGGTCAGCTCGGAGCGAATCGGCGGTTCCGGCGAGGCGGTTCCTCCCCTCCGCCAGTACGAACGCACGATCGGAAAAGCGCAACGCGGACTTGACGTTCTGCTCGACCAACAGTACGGCAACGCCGCCCTGCGCCAGCTCCCGGACTTTTTCGAAGATCGTTTCCGCGGCTTTCGGCGCCAAGCCGGCACTGGGTTCGTCCAACATCAACACGCTCGGTTCGGTGACGAGTGCTTTGGCGAACGCCAGCATCTGGCGCTGCCCCCCCGAAAGCTGACGGCCCGGTTGCCGGCGCTTTGCCGCGAGGTCAGGAAAGAGCGCGTACATACGTTCCAAGCGATCGGCGTAGCGACCGGACAGCGTATGGGCTGCGACACGGAGGTTTTCGTGCACCGTCAGCGTCGTGAACACATTGCCGATCTGGGGAACGTAGCTGACGCCGGCGTGGAGCAGCCGATGGGCCGGCAGTCCACCGATCGACTGGCCAGCCAGGGTGATTCGGCCCCCGGTCAACGGCAGAAGCCCGGCGATCGCTTTGATCAGAGTCGATTTTCCGGCGCCGTTGGGACCGAGGATGGCGACGATTTCGCCCTTCGCAACGTCGACCGAAACGCCATGAAGAATCGGCAAGTCCGGTTGGTATCCCGCGATGACATCGATGGCAGACAACAACATCGGGTCAGCCAGGAATATTTCCGAGATACGCGTCGACGACCCGCGGATCGGTTCGGATCGTATCCGGATCACCTTCCGCGATCAGCCGGCCCTGGGCCATGACGGCGATCGGCCGGCAGATGCTCATGACCATATCCATGTTGTGCTCGATGATCATGAACGTGATGCCGCCGCGATGCAGTTCCAGGATTTTCTCGATCAGCGTCTCGAGAAGGGCCGGATTGACGCCGGCGGCGGGCTCGTCGAGCAGGATCATGGCGGGCTTGGCCATCAGGACTCGCGCGAGCTCGAGAAGCTTCTGCTGCCCGCCGGAAAGCGTCTTGGCGAGGTCATTGGTGACCCGTTCCAAGCCGCAGAAGTTGAGGACCCCTTGAGCGAGGTTCTGGTTCTCCTGTTCCTCGCGCCTGACGAGGCCGTAGCGGAACAAGCTGTTCCAGAAGCGTTCGCCGCTTTGGTGTGGTCTCGCCAGCATGACGTTCTCGAGAACCGTCATTTCGGGGAAAGGTCGCGGGATTTGGAACGTCCGTGCGAGACCCTTGCCGTAGATTCGGTCCGTGGTCAGCCCGTCGATCCGTTCTCCATGAACCCGAATCGTTCCTTGGTCGACCGGGAGTGAGCCGACGATCGTATTGAAAAGGGTGGTCTTTCCCGCGCCGTTCGGGCCGATCAGGCCGGTGATGGTGTTCGCCTTCACCGTCAGGGTCACATCATCGACCGCACGAAGGCTCCCGAACTGTTTGCTGACGTGTTCGACGGACAGCACGATGGGTACTCGCTAGGGCGCCGAACCACGAGTTCGGGTGGCCGTCGGGTTTCTCACAGCGTATCGGTTGGGTCGGCAAGCCGGACTGGACCGGCGCTCAAACGCCGGTCCGATCCTCGATGGCGGGTGGGCGACGCGCGTGGCGGCGACCAAGGCATCCGGAGGTCGCCGCTAGCCGTCGACTTGCTTGAACAGCTCCTGCACCTGGTCCAAAGTTCGAGTTCCGCCCTCGACGATCTTGCCATCGGCATCGATCTTCCATTGCATCGTTGGGGCAGAGACGTCGCCGTATTGGTCGTATTGCAGCGGCCCGGTGGCGCCGACATAGCGGATGGCCTTACCTGCCTTGATCAGGTCACTGGCCTTCTTGAAGCCGTCGCTCCCTGGGAAGACCACCTCACCGTTGAGCGTGAGAGCCTTTCGCATGTTGTCGCGAATCTCGGTGCCGTTGACCTCCTTGGCCAACTGCATGGCCAAGGCGACGACCATAACCGAGTCGTAGGTCGAGTGCAGGCCTGGCGTCGCCGGGGCACGACCGAACTTCGTGTTCCAAGCCGCGTTGAAGGCATCGACCGACGGGCCCTTCACCTGGGCCACGTCGTAGCCGATCATCTTCTGCAGGAAGCGCGGACCGACGGCCTTGATGAACTCCTCGGAGCGCAGGCCATTGATCACGAGCATGTTCTGCGTGCCGCCGAGTTGCAGCCACTCGCGGACGACCGTTGCGCCATCCTGCGGGAACGCAATGAACAACACTGAATCGGGGTTGCCGCCGAGTGCCTTCTGTACCTCGGCACGGTAGGACGGTTGGTTCTCGTTGAACGAAGCGTCGGCAGCGACTTTGCCGCCCAACTTCTCGAACGCCTTCTGGAAATCGCTGAACGTAAAGCGGCCGTTGTCGTTATTGGCCCAGACCACGGAGGTTCGACGATAGCCGGCCTCGATGGCGATCCGCGCCAGCGAATAGGCCTGCGTTTTGGTCGTCGGCAGGGTCCGGAAGAAATAGCCGCCAGACTTTCCTTCCTGCGCGAGTGTCGTCAGCGTGGGGGACGTGGCGCAGCAAGTCGAAAGTACGACTTTCGACTGCACCGCGAAGGTGCTCGCCATCGGGATCGCGGCGGCGCTCGGGACCGGTCCAATGATCGCTGGCACTCTCTGTACCTCGATCAGGAACTTGGCGGCGTCCAGAGCCACCGGCGTCTGGGTTTGATCGTCGCGAAGAATGAACTCGACTTGGCAACCTTTGATGCCGCCGGCCTTGTTGATGTCGTCGACCGCCATCTGCGCGGCATCCGAAATCGGCTTGCCGATCGAGGCCAACGATCCCGTGATCGGCAAAATCCCGCCGAGTTTGATCGGACAGGTCTGTTGGGCGTTTGCCGCCATAGGCAGAGCCAACAGCAGCAGGGCGGTCAGTGTGAACGCGCGAAATACGAATTTCATGGTCCCCCTCGGATCAAAATTGGCGGCGAACCGTAGCGGATCGGCCGCGCCGAGTCACGGTAATACTTGTCAAGCGGCCAACAGGCGGCGCGACCCTGGCGCGCGGACTCGCCACAGCAACCATGCGACGATCAATACGTTGATCATGTTCCAGCCGATGCCGTTGAGGAATGCGGCGCGGTAGGACTCCGTCCAATCGAAGATCAATCCGGATAGCCACCCGCCCACGGCCATCCCGAACAGCGTCGCCATCAAGATCAGGCCCAATTTCGTTGCCGCGTCTGCCGGCGGGAAGTACTCGCGTACGACGACGGCATAGGTCGACACGATGCCGCCCTGGAACAGCCCAAACAGGGCGGAGATCACGTAAAGCGACGTCAAGCCATCAAAGAAGAAATAGAGGACGAGGGCCGACATCTGCAGCAACGACCCGATCAGAAGCGTGGTGAGGCCGCCGATGCGATCGGCCACGAGTCCGGAAATGATGCGACTCGTAACCCCGAAGCCCAACATCACCGACAACATCTCGGCGCCGCGCGCAACCCCGTAACCGAGATCGCCACAGTACGCAACGATGTGAACCTGTGGCATGGACATCGCGACGCAACAGCCGACTCCAGCCAGACAGAGGAGCAGGAGCAGTCGTGACCGAGCTAGGCCAAGGTCGCCAAGGGGCATTGGCACGGTTGTCGTCGTTGCCATGGTATCGAGGCGCCGCCTCAGCACGGACGCGAGTGGCAACACAATGACTACGCAGATCACTCCCAATCCAATCAGCGACAAGCGCCAACCGAATTGTTCGACCGCGTAGTGGATGAGCGGCGGCCAAACCGCACCGGCGGCGTAATTGCCGGACGCGCACAGCGCCACGGCGATGCCACGATTGCGATCGAACCACTGCGAAGTATCCGCGATCAGCGGCCCGAACATGACCCCGCCGCCAACCATGCTGACGAACAGGGCGTGGGCCAGGGCGAATTGCCACAGCGACGACGCCTGAGCCGCGAGAAGATGACCGATCCCAAGCGCCACGACCCCGGCAAGCAGCGGCCGAACTATCCCGAGGCGGTCGACAAGCCGTCCCATGAGGACGCCGCCGATTGCGAATCCCACCATACTGGCGGCATAGGGCATCGAAGCATCACCGCGGGCCGCTCCGAACTCCGCCTGAATGGCCGGCAAGATGACCACGACGGACCACATGCCCACGCCACCCACCGTACCGATCGCAGCGGCGGCGCCCAGGCGGCGCCAGGAATAAGAGGACTCGATCGACGTGAGGTCGTGCCGTTCCGCCATTTGGTGCCCTGTGCCCGCGACAAGCGGTCTTACCTGAAAGCCATGCTTCGCCATAGCATGGAATCCGGATCTCCGTGGCAACAGGACAGTGGAGTGCATGATGGCCGTCGACCGTTGGGGGAACCCGCTGACGACCGTAGGTCAGGAAGCGGCTGACCGTTTCAGTGATGCGGTTCTCGCCTACCTCGAGTTTCGTCGCGACACCGGCGACAAGCTGAAGGCGTTGTTCGCTGCCGACGGCGACATGCCGCTCGCTCACATTCTTCGCGGTTATTTCTTCAAATTGTTCGCCGTACCGGGGCTGGAGGAGCGGGCCCGTAAGGCCGTGGCCGATTCCGAGGCGCGGATCGCCAAGCAGGGAGCAACGGAACGCGAACGTGGCCACGTCGCAGCGCTGGCCGCGTGGGCAGCTGGGGACTACGCACGAACCATCGCGTGCTGGGATCAGATTCTCGTCGACCATCCGCACGACATGCTCGCGCTCCGACTGGGACACTTCACCCAGTTCTACATGGGCCAATCGGCCCGGGTTCGCGACTCGATCGCGCGCGTCCTGCCGTATTGGGCAGGCGATGATCCGGACCTTCCGTTTCTCCACGGCATGTATGCGTTCGGTCTCGAGGAGTGCGGCGACTACACGGCGGCCGAGCGCTTTGGGCGTCTAGCGGTCGCGCGGCACCCCGACGACACCTGGTCGGTCCATGCTGTCGCACACGTTCTCGAGATGACGGGACGTGTCCGCGAGGGACTGTCGTTCCTCGATGGGCTCGAACGTCACTGGTCGGCTTGCAACAACTTCGCGTACCACATGTGGTGGCATCGTTGCCTCTACCACTACGAACTCGGTCAGTACGAGGCGTGCCTCGAGCTCTACGATACGCGGGTGCGAGCCGACAAATCCGATGAGTACCTCGACATCACCAACGCGGTCGCGTTGCTGTGGCGTCTGGAGGATCGCGGCGTGGCGGTGGGCGATCGCTGGGTCGAGTTGACGACGCGCTGTGAGACGCGTGCCAGGGATCACTTGATGGCGTTTCCCGACATGCACTACGTGATGGCGTTGGTGGCGGGCGGCAAGTTCGAAGCGGCGAGCGCGATGGTCGGGGCGATGGCGACCTTGCCCGATGACGAGGCGCACTACGAGCAGCGCGCGCTGCGGCATGTGGGGAAGCCGTTGGCCGAGGCGATCATCGCCTACCGTCGCGGCGACTTCGCTTCGGTGATCGACCGCATGCTGCCGATCCGCTATGGCCTGCAACCGATCGGCGGAAGCCATGCGCAGCGGGACGTTTGGGTTCTGATGCTGATCGAGGCGGCGATTAGGGGTAAACGGAATCCTCTCGCTAGGGCGCTCCTCGCCGAGCGACTGGCCCAGCGACCGACGAGCGCCACAACCTGGGCGAACTATGCCGATGTTCTGGAGGCGCTCGGTGACTCGAAACAAGCCGGCGCGGCGCGAACAAAAACCGCCGAACTGCGTACCGCCTGAAGGAGGCCCCATGTCGACGGTCAAGATCTATGGAGTCGCGTTTTCGCGTTCGATCGCCAACATCTGGGCGGCGTTGGAGCTTGGAATTCCCTACGAACGTGTGCCGATCGGCTGGCACGACAACTCGATCTACAGCGAAGCCTATCGCGCCATCAACCCGAACCGACGTGTCCCTTGCCTTCAGGACGGTGACTTCATCCTGTGGGAGACTATGGCGATCAATCTCTACCTTGCGAAGAAGCAGGGCGGGGCAATGGCGCCGAAGGGCCTGCGTGAGGACGCCCTCATGACCCAGTGGAGTTTCTGGTCTGCTTTGCAGCTCGAGCGACCACTCGGCCAGTTCGCCTACAACACCTACATCAACGATCCGCCCGACCGAAACGCCGAGGTCGCCGGAAAGGCGTGGAGCGAATTGCAGCCGCTGTTCGCCGTTCTCGACGCTCAACTGGCGCGTACGATCTACCTCGTCGGTGATCGGTTCACGATTGCCGATCTCAACGTGGCGGCCATGTTCTTCCGGCCTCGCCGCGGTGGGCCGATCGACCTCGGGCCATACCCCAATCTGAAGCGCTGGGAGGCGGCCGTATTTGCTCGTCCAATGGCGGAGAAGGCCTGGCAGGTGCGCCAGGTCGACGCCGACCGCTACTAGCGCCTCCTGGCGCCGAAGAAGTGGTACTTGGCGCTCGATCCGGGCTGTGTGGATGGGGCGTAGCCGCGAAACGTGTCATCGGTCGCGAATCCGCCTTTGGCCGCGACATCGCTGAGATCAAGCTCCGAGAGCTTGGTGATGAACGGTTCCGCGTTGAAATGGGTATTCCAATCCAGCTGGAAAATCTGGGATAGCATGTCCATGTCCTTGGCCGGTCCCATGTCGGCGTGGAGCATGAGGCCGTTCGGCGCGAGCAGGCGGAAGCATTCCGCGAAGATGCGGTGAATGACGGAGACCGTCAGCTCGTGGAGCAGCATTGTCGATACAACGAGGTCGAAATATCCATCGGAGAATGTCGTGCGCTCAGCCGTCTCCTGAAAAAAATGTACCCGACGCCCTAGCGCCTCGGCGCGGGCGTGAGCGTAACGTAGACAAGGCGCCGACACATCGATGGCGTAAACCTCGGCACGCGGATAGAGATCGACCCAGGGCAGGGTGTTGTGACCGATGGTGCAACCGAGATCGAGAATGCGACGTGGGCGAAACGATGGAAACTCCACTTCGGCCCAGGCTCCGACGGCGGCCGCATAGCCATCGCCCAACGGGCCGTAGGCCCCCCAGCGTTGGCGCGCTGCGGTCTTTTCGGCTTCCGCTTTGCCGCCCACCAGCGCTGGTCGCGTGCCGGTCAGGAAGTATGTGCAGTCGTACTCGGCGCCGGCAAAGACATCGTCTTCCGTGAGTTCGCTGAGATAGCCGCCGGGTTTGGCGTGGTAATGCACGGCGCTCACGTAGCGAGGGGCCCTTAGGTTGGGATCGAGCGCGAGGCTGCCGAGACGACGATTGGACGTCCTGTAGGCGCGCGCGCGATCAATCAACGTCGGGAGTTGGCGCTCGACCATCGGTCCCACGGATTCATAGGACATCTCCCTGGCGCAACGTTTCAGGGAACTCCAGTACTGCGTGTAGGGCTCGCGCAACAACGCTCGGCGGACGTCGCCCACATGCTCCGGCTCACGCCGATGTTCACGGACGTACTGCGAACGGACTTTGCGGTCCCAGAGCACTTTGTTGCCGGCGCCATAGGATCCATTCATCTCGTTCATGAACGACTGGGCAAACAATTGACGTGAATGATCGTCATGGGTGGGAAGCGCCATCATCGGGTGTCGTGTCACGCCCGATACGATCGGATAACTCTGTTTGGCCATGGTCGTCCTGTGCCTATCGGGTTTTCAGATTGACTTCGCCATAGTTGATGTAGCGATACAGCATCTGGAAGTTCTGAACGTCCCGATGCAGGGCCACCACCTCGATCTGATTCACCAGGAAGATGACGGGCGCGTCCTCGGCGCTCAGCTTCATTAGTTCCTGGATCATTTTTCCGCGCTTGTCCGTCTCGAACTCGTTGCGCGCCGCCTCGACCCGAGGTCTGAGGCTCTCGTTGCAGTACCAGGTCGGCTTGCGGTCGCACCAGTGGGTGGTGTAGCCCTGCATCGGATCGCCATTGTTCAACGTGTAGCCCCAACCGAAGGCCCAGTCCTTGAACGTCACGTCGGTCGCGGTCGGCCCCCCGCCTGAAAACTTCGCAACCCAGTCGGCGAGACGTAGCGGGATCACCTCCGCATCGATCCCCACTCGTTTCAGGTCGAGGACGACCTGCTGGTAGATCTCGGTATCGGCGGTTGCGCTTCCGGTCACGGCTTCGATCGTCGTTTTGAAGCCGTTCGGGTGGCCGGCCTCCGACAGAAGGCGTTTCGCGCGATCGGGATCGTAGGCGTAGGGCTTCACATCCGGGTTGTAACCCAACATGCCAGGAAGGGCCGGCTGACTAGCAGGCACCGCCCGTCCACGCAGCAGGTTCTTGACGATGTTGTCCTTGTCGATCGCGAGGTTGGCGGCATGGCGAAGGCGGATATCCTTGAAGGGTGATCCTGCTCGTTCGGTCATCAGGGCGATGGCCGCGACGTTCGGGGCCGGTGCGGTATAGATGGCGTGGCCAGCGCTTTCGATGTTGGTGAACGCATCGATGTTCAATCCGAGAGCCACGTGCATCTGTCCGGATTGAACGGCTTGAATGCGCGCGGCACGCTCAGGGATCTCGCGAATGAGGAGACTCGGGACCTTGCCAGGATGCCAGGACCCTGTATGCGGTACGAACTCGGTCTCACCGGTTCGGATCTCTTTGATCTTGTAGGGTCCCGAGGACACTGGCGCCGCCGCCCAGCGTTGCTCGCCCATCTCCTGATAGGCCGAGACTTCGATGATGGGCAGGAGGCCGATTTCATTGTCGAAGGTCGGACTAGGGACGCGGGTCTTCACTTCGACGGTTGCGGCATCCACGGCGCGCGCGGGCCCGAGCACGCGTCGCAATGGCGGGGCGCCGCCGCCTAAGGGGGTCGTTCTTCCTCCGTCGTCGAGGAAAGCGTTGATATTGGCCGCAACGGCCGCGGCGTCGATCGGCTTGCCGTTGGTGAACGAGACGTTGGGCCGAATCGTGAATTGCCAAGTGTCCTTGTCGAGGTTGCGCCAACGGGTCGCCAGGATTGGCGTCACGCCACCATCGCCCGGCCGCGTCAGCGTCTCCCAAAGGGCGGCGTTGTACCAAGCGGGGGAACCGAACGCGGCACCCTTCCAGGGCACCGCAGGGGTCTCGACGATTGCGACGCGAAGTTGCTGTGCTGAAGCGGAAGCGCTCAGCCCGCTGGCCAAGGCAGCGACCATTGCTGCCCACCATGCCTTACGCCCATTCATGGTTTCCCCCTGGCGATCGACGTGCGCGTCGAGGATACGCTTGTTCTTCACTGGTTGGCACGGCGGGGCTTCCTTGGTGCAGTGCAGCAAATGAGCACTGCCGCGGTTGTCGTGGTAGCTTGGCCAAGCGGGATGGAGGCCGACTCATGCCGGACATGGTCAAGAAAGTCGCATTTTCCTGGCTCGAACATTCGAGCAAGGAGGATCATCAGATTCTTGCCCCTTACTTGGCCGAGGAGAAGGAGCGGGCCTGGGAGCATCTCATCGACCTACTCCACACTCAACGCGGGCATGAGGGACCGTTGCTGGTCGACATGTACACGCACAATCTGCAGACGGCGGCCTACGCCGAACGGGACGGTGCCGACGAAGAGACTGTCGTTTGCGCCCTATTCCACGACGTTGCGCACTACGTCTCACCCTATACCCACGGCCGGGTGGTGGCCGAGATGCTGCGCCCGTTCATCTCGGACACGAACTATTGGCTCCTCGTCAACCACACGGTTTTTCAGAGCTACTATTCGGCGCACCATCTTGGACGCGATCGCCATGCTCGCGAGCGGCACTTGGGTGAGCCCTGGTATGAAGCGGCGGTGCGTTTCGCGACGTGGGATCAGCGTGCGTTCGATCCGTCGTTTCAGGTGCCGCCGCTCGATCACTTCCTCCCAGCCGTGAGGCGCGTTTTCGGCCGACCGCCCAAGTTTTAGGTGGGCAGGGCCCAAACCATCTAGATTGTGTTTTCTCGTCGCATCAACGAGAGTTGCCGGCGGCCCGCGGGGCGCGGCGGAGCCGAACGAACAATGAGGGGGAGGAATGCCTAGTTTCCGCTACGAGGCACCGACGACCGTGAAGGATGTCGTTGGTTTGCTCGCCTCGACCAAGGGTGTCACGAAGATATTGGCCGGCGGGACTGACTTGTTGGTCCAGGTCCGTTCCGGGCGCACGAAGGCGGATGTCGTAATCGACACAAAGCGAGTCCCGGGCTTGATCGGAATTCGAGAACAGGCCGGCAGCTTTGTGATCGGTGCTGCGACACCAGGCGCCGAGCTTGGCGACCATGATGGGCTGGTTCGTGCTTGGCCCGGGGTGGTCGAAGCGGCCAACCTCATCGGTTCCACTCAGATTCAAGGACGCGCCTCACTCGGCGGCAACGTGTGCAATGCCTCGCCGGCGGCTGACAGTGTTCCCGCGCTGATCGCTGCGCGCGCCGTGGCGGTCGTCGCCGGGCCCAAGGGTCAGCGCGAGGTCGCCGTCGAGGCGATCGCCACGGGCCCGGGCAAAACCTCGCTTGCGCGCGATGAATTCGTCATCGAGTTTCGCCTGCCGAAACGCCCGCCGCGATCGGCCGACGCGTATTTGCGCTTCATTCCACGAACCGAAATGGACATTGCCGTCGTCGGCGCCGGTGTCAACGTGACGTTGGACGCAGGTGGCGTGTGCACTGCGGCCCATGTTGCCCTTGGCGCCGTGGCGCCCACGGCCGTGCTCGTGCCGGACGCCGCCGCAGCCCTCGTTGGCAAGAAGCTCGACGACAAGGTGCTAGCCGTGCTCGACGCGGCCGCGCGGCGGGCCTGTAAGCCCATCGATGACAAACGCGGCACGGTCGAGTTCCGTACCGAGGTGGCGGGCGTCCTCGCCCGGCGCGCGGCGGCGATCGCATTTCAGCGCGCAGGAGAACGACGGTGAGTAAGATTCATGTGACCACTACGGTCAACGGCGAAGCGGTCGAGTTTCTCTGCGCGTCCGATCACACGCTTCTCGATGTGCTGCGCGATGAGTTGAACCTGACGGGCAGCAAAGAGGGATGCGGGTCGGGCGACTGCGGGGCCTGCAGCGTCATCGTCGATGGTCGTCTCGTGTGCGCCTGTTTGATGTTGGCGGCGGAAGCGCGCGAGCGTTCGATCGTGACGATCGAGGGTGTGGCCAACGGCGGGGAGTTGCACCCCATCCAGCGCAAGTTCCTCGAGCATGCCGCGTTGCAGTGCGGCTTCTGCACACCGGGGCTGATCGTTGCCACGAAGGCGCTCCTGGGTCGGAACCCGAATCCGACCGAGAGCGAAGCCCGTTACTGGCTGGCGGGAAATCTCTGCCGTTGCACTGGGTATGACAAAGTGATTCGGGCCGTGCTCGACGCGGCCGCAGAAATGAGGGCAAAGCGATGACCGTCATCAAGCGCAAAGACGAACTGAAAGTCGTTGGCACCCGGCCGATCCGGCCCGATGGCGTCGACAAGGTCATCGGCCGAGCCGCCTTCGGCGCCGACCTGGCCATGCCGGGAATGTTGGTCGGCAAGGTCAAACGCAGCCCGCACGCGCACGCCCGCATCCGCAAGATCGACACGAGCAGGGCCAAGGCGCTCAAAGGCGTCCTCGCCGTGATCACTGCGGCCGATCTCCCCAATATTCCCTCGGAAGAAGCGTTCATGGGCGAAGGGCCGATGAACTTCCGCGATCTTTCGCGCAACTGCATGGCGCGCGACAAGGTGCTCTATGAGGGGCACGCACTCGCCGCGGTCGCCGCGACGTCGGCGGCCATAGCCGACGAGGCCATCGAGCTGATCGCTGTCGACTACGAGGTGTTGCCTCACGTGATCGATGTCGACGAGGCGATGGCGCCGGGCGCGCCGCTGTTGCATGACGACTTGATCACTGCGGGGGTCGAGCCAAAGCCGAACAAACCGTCCAATGTCGCGAAGCGGATTCACTTCGAAATCGGCAACGTCGATCAGGGCTTCAAAGAAGCCGACATCGTGGTCGAAGGTCGTTACACGACCAAGCCTGTGCATCAGGCCTACATCGAGCCACACGCCTGCGTGGCGACCGTGGGTGCCGACTCCCAGGCCATGGTTTGGACCTCGAGCCAGGGGCAGTTCATGGTGCGGGCGTACTGCGCCAAGCTGCTCGGTATCGAGATTTCCAATCTGCGGGTGATCCCGGCCGAGATCGGCGGCGGATTCGGCGGCAAGACCTTGGTCTATCTCGAACCGTTGGCGCTCGCGATGGCGCGTATCTCGGGACGCCCCGTGAAAATGGTGATGAATCGGGAAGAAGTGTTCCGCGCCACTGGCCCGACGTCGGGTGCGTCGATGGAGGTAAAGATCGGTGCCAAGAAAGACGGTCGCATCACGGCGGCTCAAGCGTTGCTCAAGTATCAGGCCGGTGCGTTTCCGGGATCGCCCGTTGGTCCTGGCTGTATGACCGCATTTGCCATGTACGATCTCAAGAACGTACGCGTGACCGGCTACGACGTTGTCTCGAATCGATGCAAGGTCGCAGCCTACCGCGCGCCCGGGGCGCCGATTTCGTCCTATGCCGTCGAGAGTGCGATGGACGAATTGGCCCAGAAGCTCGGCATGGACCCGATCGCTCTGCGGGAGAAGAACGCAGCCCGCGAGGGGACCAAGACCGTGTACGGTCCGATGCTCAAGAACATCGGGTACGTGGAAACGCTGGAGGCCGCGAAGAAGCACACGCACTACGGGATCAAGCTCGGGCCCAATCAGGGGCGGGGTGTCGCCTCGGGCTATTGGTTCAACGTCGGCGGGGAGTCGAGTGCCGCTGTCCACATCGCGGAAGACGGGACTGCCACGGTGGTCTCGGGCAACCCGGACATCGGGGGCTCGCGCGCCTCGATGGCGATGCAGGCGGCCGAGGTGCTGGGGATCCCGATCGAACGGGTGCGCTGCATCGTCGGCGACACGGCGTCGATCGGATTCACCTTCATGACCGGCGGCAGCCGCGTGACTTTTGCAACCGGGCTCGCGACGATACAAGCGGCCGAGAAGGTGGTCGAGGACCTGAAACGCCGAGCGGCCATGATTTGGGACATCAGTCCTGAGGCTGTGGATTGGCGTGACGGGGCGGCCCACCCGGCCGGCGCCAACGCCGGCAATTTCCAGCCGTTGACGCTGAAAGAGATCGCTGAGAAGGCAGGCAAGACCGGCGGACCTATCGGGGCCGAAGTCTCGCTCAACGCCCAGAGCCCGGGGGCGGGCTTCGCCACGCACGTGTGCGATGTCGAAGTCGATCCCGAGACGGGCTATGTGACCGTATTGCGCTACACGGCGGTGCAGGACGTCGGGCGGGCGATACACCCGAGTTACGTCGAGGGCCAGATCCAGGGCGGCGTCGCCCAGGGGGTCGGCTGGGCCCTCAACGAAGAGTACGTCTACGACTCCAAGGGGCGTCTCGAGAACCCGGGTTTCCTCGACTATCGCATCCCCGTGGCCTCGGACCTGCCGATGATCGATGCGGTGATGGTGGAGGTGCCCAACCCGTCGCATCCTTATGGCGCGCGCGGTGTGGGTGAGGTGCCAATCGTTCCACCGATGGCCGCCGTCGCCAACGCGGTGCGCGCGGCGACCGGGATACGTATGACGCAATTGCCGATGTCCCCGCCCAACCTGCGCGCGGCGCTGCGCAAGGCGAAATAGCGGCCGATGCCGCGCGTCGTGTTTGCCGGATCGGCGGCACAACGCTTCACGGGCGGGGAGAACGAAATCGCGGTCGAGGCGACGACCTTTCGCCGCCTCGTCCTCGAACTCGATCGTCGGTTTCCCGGTCTCGGCCGACAGGTCGAGGAAGGCATGGCGATTGCCATCGATGGAGAGATTTTCCAGGACGCCTATGCGACCCAATTGAAACCCGACAGCGAAATTGTGCTGATCCCCAAGATCGGCGGGGGATAGCCCTGCTGGTCGTGGTGCCGTGGATTGCGATAGGCTAGCTGGGCTCGGGGCGGGCTAGCCGCCGTACAGCCAATCGAGGCCATAATGCACGACATCGTTTTTCGTGGCGCGTCCATCGTCGATGGCACGGGGCGACCTCCATTCACCGGTGACGTCGCGATCGACGGCGAGCGTATCGCCGCGGTCGGCGGTAAGGCCGGGCCAGGACGACGCGAGGTGGCCGCCGAAGGCCTCCTGCTGACTCCCGGCTGGGTCGACGTTCACACGCATTACGACGGCCAGGCGACGTGGGACTCGATGTTGGCGCCATCGTCCTGGCATGGCACGACGACGATCCTCATGGGCAACTGCGGTGTCGGGTTCGCGCCCTGTCGTCCGAGGGACCATGCCGCACTGATCGACCTGATGGAGGGTGTCGAAGACATTCCGGGCATCGCGCTCGCCGAGGGCCTGGAGTGGGATTGGGAGACGTTCCCCGAGTTCCTCTCGGCCCTCGAGCGACGAAAGCGTACGATCGACATCGGCACCCAGATGCCGCACCACCCGTTGCGGGTCTACGTGATGGGCGAACGGGCGCTACGTCACGAGGCCGCAACACCCGAAGACATCGCGGTCATGCGCAAACTTACGGAAGAAGGGCTGCGCGCGGGAGCCTTCGGGTTCACGACTTCGCGCACGGAGCTGCACAAGACGATGACGGGGGCTCACGTTCCCGGCTATTTCGCGAAAACTGAAGAATTGTTGGGGATCGCCGAAGCCATCAAGACGACCGGAATCGGGGCTTTCGGCATGCTGAGCGATTTCGCCGACGAGGCCGAGGAGTTCTCCTGGCTCCGTGATCTCGCGCGGGAGACGCAGCGACCGGTGTGGTTCCTCCTGACGGATCGTCTCAATGATCCGCAACGCTGGCGGCGCTTGCTCAATGGCGTACGCGCCGCCAAGGCCGACGGACTCCCCGTCAGCGCTCAGATTGCCGGTCGCCCGGTTGGCCTCATTCTCGGTCTGCAGACCTCGCTGACGCCGTTCACCGCCAAAGCAACGTTTGCCTCGTTGGCCAAGCTCGACCCGAAGGAGCGCTTGGCGAAGCTCCGTGATCCGGCGATCCGGCGCGCGATTTTGGCCGAGGGCCTGTCCGATACGTTGCTCGACATCATGCAGCCGCAGCATCGCCATACCGCGACGCGGTGGGACCGCTTATACGTGTTGGGTGATCCGCCCGACTACGAACCTGGGGCCGAGAGCAGCATCATGGCGCTGGCGGCCAAGGCCGGCCAATCCCCAGCCGAGTTCGCCTACGACTATCTGACCGGTGCCAACGGCGAACGGTTGCTGTACTTCCCGGTGACGAACTACGTTACGGGCGATCACGAACCGCTGCGCGCCATGCTCACCGAGCCGGGCACGGTCGTCGGCCTCGGCGACGGCGGGGCGCATTGCGGCGTGATCTGCGATGCCAGCGTTCCCACGTTCATGCTCACGCATTGGGCCCGCGACCGGCACCGCGGCGAGCGGTTACCGCTGGAGTGGGTGATCAAACGCCAGACCCAGGACACCGCGGCTTTTTTTGGTTTCACCGATCGCGGCACGATCGCACCCGGCCTCCGCGCCGACCTGAACCTGATCGACTACGCGGGATTGCGACTCCACGCGCCCGAGCTGGCCTATGACCTTCCAGCCGGGGGGCGGCGTTTGATTCAGTACGTCGACGGCTACCGAATGACTACGGTCGCGGGAACGCCCGTGTTCGAGAACGGCGAACATACCGGCGCTCTTCCCGGGCGCCTTGTCCGATCGGGTACGGCCGGACCACGATAGTCGCGAACCTGCGCCGGTTCCGCGAGCAGAGGTTCCTGGAGAAACGCTATGGGTCACTTGCGCTTCGGCACGTTCATTCCACCGATCCATCCGGTTGGTGAAAACCCGACATTGTGCATCGAACGCGACATGCAGCTGGTCGAGCATCTTGATGCGCTCGGTTTCGACGAGGCGTGGATCGGCGAGCACCATTCGGCTGGCGCCGAGGTGATCGCCTCGCCCGAGTTGGTGATCGCCGCGCTCGCGGAGCGCACCAAGCGGATCAAGCTGGGCACGGGCGTGAGTTCGCTGCCCTATCACCATCCGCTCATTCTCGCCGACCGCATGATGCAGTTGCATCACATGACGCGCGGCCGGGCGATGTTCGGGGCCGGCCCGGGAGCGCTTGTCTCCGACGCGATGATGATGGGTCTCAAGCCCGAGCGCCAACGCGACATGATGGAAGAGGCGCTCGACTGCATGATGCGCCTGTTCCGCGGGGAGACCGTTACCTATAAAACGGACTGGTTCGAGCTCAAGGACGCGGTGCTGCAGTTGCGGCCTTACGGTGGGAAACCCATGGAGGTGTGTACCGCCTGCGTCGTGACCCCCTCCGGCCCACGCGCGGCCGGCAAGTTCGGTACCGGACTGCTCTCCCTCGGTGCGACGGCCCCCGAGGCTCTCGCCGCGGCCGCCAAGAACTGGCAGATCGCCAATGACACCGCGGCTCAGCACGGCCACCGTATGGCGCGCGAGGACTGGCGCATGGTCGGTCTCGTTCACATCGCCGAAACCAAGGAGCAGGCGCTGGCGGATGTTCGTCATGGCATCGGGGAATGGATCCAGTACTTCGACGACGTTGCGACCCATCCCATGGTGCCACCGGAACGCAAGGGCGACCCGATCGCTCACCTCGTCGCGATCGGGCGCGCGGTGGTTGGAACGCCGGACGACTGCATTCGCCAAGTCGAGAAACTCGAGCAGGCGTCGGGGGGCTTCGGGTGCTTTCTGATCACCGATACGAACTGGGCGACGTTCGAAGCCAAGCTCAAGTCCTACGAGTTGATCGCGCGCCACGTGTTCCCGAGGTTCCAGGGACAAAACACCCTGCGGGAGCAATCCTACGCTTGGGTGCGCCGCAGTCAGGATCACTTCAAAGCGGCGGGCCGCAATGCTCAACAGGTCCAGATCGACCGCCACGCCGGGAAGGCCAAAAACGCGGCCGAGTGATCTGGGCGGCGCGGTCATGTCGGGCTAAGATCGTATTCCATTCGATTGCGCACACCTGAGGGGGATCGGGGTTTGCAGCGCTATCGTCAACGCCGAGCCGTGCTCGCCACCATGCACGGGAAGGAGCGGGTGTTCGCTCGCCCGTTGAGGGTAGCGCTCGGCCTCGAATTGGTCGTGCCCGAAGGATTGGACACCGACCGCCTCGGGACGTTCTCGGGCGAGGTCGAACGGGTCGGCAGCCCGTGGGAGGTGGCGATCCGCAAGGCGCGATGACCGGGCGGGTGAAATGGGGCGACGGCTCAATTCAGTGGTCCGATAGTGCCCGAAGTACCACGCCCAACCCGGTGCGCGGCATGGCGGCGCGCCTCGCCGGCGTCAATACGCCGTTTGCCGGTTCCCGCCGCTCGGTCGATGCCGAGGGCCTGGCCCTCGAGCGCACCTACCTGGCCGGGCTCGCGGCCGACCTCGACCGCGCGCACTTGTTCGAGGCGACCCGCGGCGGCGCGCTCGATCGCGAGATCGCCCGCGAGCTGCATGCCCTGTCCCGCGGTGATCCTACGGGTGTCACCGATTCGGTCGAGGCGCGCACCATCGCCCAGGTCGTCCACCGCTACCAGGTGCTGGCGGTCGACGGCCTCAACCGTGCCGGCGCCTGGATCGGGCGCTACGAGGGCTACATCGCCCGCACCAGCCACGACCCCGATCGGCTGCGCCGCGCCGGCTACACCGCCTGGCGGGACACGATCACACCGCTGCTCGAGGCCCGCACCGTCGAGGGCATTGCCGAGCCGGAAGCCTTCCTGCGCTCGGTCTACGACGCGCTGGTCTCGGGCATCCACCTCACCCCCGACGGCCTCCAGGGTTTCAAGGACCCGGCGTTCAAGGGCCCGGGCAACCTGGCCAAGCGGCTGTCGCAGAGCCGGCTGCTGCACTTCAAGGACGCCGATGCGTGGATGGACTACCACGACGCGTTCGGCGCGCACTCGCTTATTGAAGACGTGCTCGGGTCGCCGAACTCCAAGGCGCCTTGCCGCGGCGTGCCGTCCAGCTCCGCGAGGCGTACCGCCAGGACCTCGGCCTGGCGCTGCAGGGCTACTACGCCGATCGCGCCGACTTCGCCGTGATCCGGCCGGGGGCGCGTGAACGCGCGATTCTCCTGCAGGGTCAGCGGCCGGGCACAGTCGTCGGTTCGGCGCTGCGTCTGTTCACCCAGTTCAAGGCGTTCCCGACCGCGGTGATCACCAAGGCCTGGGGGCGAGAGCTCTACGGCGGCCAGGGCGGCGCCGGCGCCACCGCCGGCATCGTCCACATGATGGTGGCGGCGACCGCGCTCGGCTATCTGGCGATGAGCGCCAAGGATCTCGTGAAGGGCCGCAACCCGCGTGACCCCACCGACCCCAAGACCTGGGCCGCGGCGTTCCTGCAGGGCGGCGGCGCCGGCATCTACGGCGATTTTCTGGTGGGCGAGTTCTCGCGCTTCGGACGTTCGTTCTGGGAGACTGCGCTCGGGCCCACCGCCGGCACCGTGGGTGACGTGGTCGGTCTGTGGAACCAGGCCAAGCAGGGCCAGGACCCCTCGGCCGAGGCGTTCCAGGCGGCGCTGAGCCACACGCCGTTCCTCAACCTGTTCTACGTCAAGCCTGCGCTCGACTACCTGGTGCTCTACCAGGTCCAGGAAGCCTTGAACCCCGGCTTCCTGCGCCGCTTCGAGCGCCGCATCGAACAACAAAACCGCCAGACGTTCTGGCTGCGACCGACGGAGGCCGTCCGATGACACTTACGTCCCCCACCAACCGTAACAACTACACGGCGAACGGATCGCAGACCGCGTTCGCCTACCAGTTCCGCATCGACGATGCGACGCACCTCGGCGTCTACTTGGCCGACGTGCTGCAGTCTTCGGGGTTCTCGGTCTCGGGCGTCGGCAACGATGCCGGCGGCAACGTCACATTCACCACCGCGCCGGCCAACGGCACCAAGGTGACGCTGATCCGCGCCGTGCCCTACACCCAGCCCACCGACATCCCGACCCAGGGGCCCCTGTCGTCCGATTCGCTCGAGAAGCAGCTCGACCAGACCATCATGCAGGTGCTCCAGCTCAAGGAGCTGATCGACCGCACGCTGGTGCAGCCGCCCTCGACCGGGACGACCTCGCTGCAACTGCCGACCCTGGTCGCCTCGCAGTTCCTGGGCGTCAACGCCGCGGCCAACGGACTGCTGTGGGGCCCGCCGCCCGGCTCGGGCGTGCCGATCAGCACGTTCATGCAGACCGTGGTCGACGATGCCTCGGCCGACGCGGCGCTGACGACGCTGGGCGGCGGGACGACGGGCAAGTCACTGTTCGGCGCCGCCACCGCCGCTGCTGGCCGCGAGACACTGGCCGCCGCCAACAGTCGCGATGCGTTGGTCGGTTTGTCACTCGCGCTGAACGGCACCGACCCCTCGAACGACATCGACATCGGCTCGGGCGTGTGCCGCGATGGCGCCGACACGGTCGACATGATCCTGTCGTCGACCCTGGTCAAGCAGCTCGATGCCGCCTGGGCGGTCGGTACCAACCAGGGCGGGCTCGATACCGGCGCCAAGGCGGCCAACACCAGCTACTACGTGTGGGTCACGATGCTGGTGGTTCGCTGGTGCACCACGCGTATTTCGCTGGCTGGTTGATCGGGTAAGGAAGGAGAGCCCCTTATGGACTACACCCTGACCGCTACCGAGCGCGCCATCGCTGGGCGGGCGCTCGCGCCGCATGAAATAGATGCGTACTTCGAACAGAAATGGCGCGAGGGCGGGGCGCCGTTGATCGGGGCGACGCTGACCGAGTTCGCCAAACTGCCGGCGCCCGACTATCGCGCTCGCCGCGCCGCGGCTTACAAGCGCGAGCTGGCCAAGGTGCCCACGGATGCCGGCAGCTTCGAGCGCGTCGTTGGTGACGTACTCGACGTGCTGATCACGCAGGTCGAGGCGATGCGCGTTTCCTTGGCCGCGAATCGCACGCCCGAGTTCGAGGCGCTCCTGGGAAACATCGCCGCGATCAAAGCGGCGCATCCAAAACCATGACGCACCTGCTCTCGCACGGCTCCCCCCTCTTGATCTCCCCCCGTTCCGGGGGGAGAAGCTCGCGACAGCGAGCGAGGGGGGCATCGTGCCTCGTGCTCTTTGCGGTGGCGCTCGCCGCCTGCGCCGCGGCCCCACCGCCCAGCGCCGTGGGCCTGTGCGGCGATCGCACGACCATGGCGCAGATCCTCGGCCAGGCGGGCGAGCGCGCCGCGGCCGGCGGCCTGGAAGAGGGCGGGGTGCGCGTGATCGAGCTTTGGACCTCGCCCTTGGGCGGGTTCACCGTCACCGCCACCAACCGCTACGGCGCGACCTGCGTGCTCGCCACCGGGCGGGCCTGGCGCCAAGACGGGGGGACGACATGAGCCTGCGCGACAAGGTGGAGAAGGCGAACGGCTCGCCGCAACTGCAATTGATGGCCCGCGCCATGGCCTCGGTCGGCGTGCCCTTGGCCGCGATCATCGCCGCCATGGCGGTCTGGGCGTTCCTGGACCTGCGCGGCGACGTCAAGAAGCTGATCGACGTCGTCACCGCCGACCGCATCACCGCCGCCGCCGACCACCGCTCCCTCGAGGAGCACGGCCGCCGGATCACCAACCTGGAGCGCGCCGTGTGGCGCGCGGACTGATCCGGATTTTCATTGCCCTCTAGACAAGCGCGGTGGCAATACTGTGCGCATGTCCGGTCTAATGATACGTCAAAGCGACGGAATTCCTTGGGAGCCCCATGCCTTGCCAGGGTCCATTCGCAAGGTGCTTGCGACCGACAAACGCACCGGGAGCTACGTCCATCGTCGCTACGTCTTTCCTGGGTCCGTTCCGCAGCCCGCACGTCGATATCATCGATCTGTTCGAGAGACCTTCTTGTTCCTATGGGGGCACCTCCCGAGTTGGGAGTTCAACGACGTGGCCGACACCGAAGGGCATTTCGTTGAGTTTCGGCGTGGTACGTTCATGGATCGGCCTCCGTTCAGCATCCACGGGCGGCACCCCGAGGCGAAGTCGGTGACAGGATGCGAATTCCTCATCTGGACCTCTCACGGGGGGGAGTTCGAGGCGGATCCGCTCGAGAGTGAACAGGTACCGTTCAGCGGCCCCTCCGGTGTGGCTCCGTTTTCGGCGACTCAAGTGGTCGTAATCGACACCGAGAGTCTGGACTGGGTGGATCATCCGAGTCTTGACGGGGTTTCGACCAAAGTCCTCAGTCGAGAGTCGCCGGGAGGCGGGGGCATCGACCCGGTCGTTTTGGTTTACCTTCCCCCGTCGTGGCCATCTCGCAATCTGTCGCTCACGTTTACCGAGCGCGGCTGGGCATACGTCGTCGCAGGCTCCATGCGCTTGGCCAACACGTCTTGGGAGGTTGGAACTTTCGCGTCGTGGGCGACCGCGACGGGTCAGGATTCTGGCCCCCGTGCCGTTGGCCGTGAAGGCTGCCTATGCCTTACGGTTGGGCGAGGCTTCTCTTTATGAGGCAAAAAAGTTTGCCGCAAGAATTATGATATAACGTCGACGCCAGGAGCATTGGGCAATGGAGCAATCCGGTCTCCGCATGGGCGCAGCCGTCTTCGCAGCCGGCACTGTCCGTCGGACTTTGGCTCTCACGTTCGCGGTAGCCGTGATTTGGCTCAGCGTGTGGTGGGCCTTGACCTAGTCATGGGTGCCTCGCTTTGCCTGACCGATGTGACCGTGTCTTACGGGCGACACCCTGCGGTGCATCACGTTTCGGGCACATTCGATTCGGGGACCCTTACAGCCGTCGTTGGGCCCAATGGGGCGGGCAAGAGCACCCTCCTGAAGGCGATCAGCGGTCTGCATCCCGTCGACTCGGGGCGCATTCATGTCGGTGAGCACGGGGCAGGTGTCGCTTTTCTTCCTCAACAGTCGGCGTTGGACCGAAGCTTCCCGATATCGGTACTAGAAGTCGTGCTCCTCGGACATTGGACCCGAGTGGGGCCATTTGGTCGCTACTCGCGGCGGATGGTCGAGGACGCTAACCACGCTCTTTCCATTGTTGGACTAGACGAGTTTCAAGAGCGCCCCGTCGGCACACTGTCGACGGGACAATTGCAGCGCGTCCTTTTCGCTCGCCTACTTCTGCAGGACGCCTCGATCATTCTCCTCGATGAACCGTTCGCCGCTCTCGATCGTCGGACGACGGAGGACTTGATCGCTGTTCTGGAACGATGGCACGGAGAGTCGCGGACCGTGATCGCCGTACTCCATGACCACGATCAGGTTCGTGCCTATTTTCCCAATGCCCTCTATCTCGCACGCGAGTGTCTTGCTTGGGGTCCAACCCACGACGTCCTGACCGCGGAGAACGAACAGCGGGCACGGACCATGGCCGAGGCTTGGCGCCAGGATGCCGAGATCTGTGAGCGACCCTAAGTGGACATCCTATACGCCCCATTCATCGACTACGCATTCATGCGTCGTGCCCTCGCGGCGACGATCGCCCTGTCGTTCTGTTGTCCGGCGGTAGGCGTGTGGCTCGTGTTGCGCCGAATGAGCCTCGTCGGCGACGCAATGAGCCATGCGTTGCTGCCCGGCGTGGCGGTGGGATTCCTTGTCGCGGGGCTTTCGCTTTCTGCGTTGACGATTGGCGGGATGGTCGCTGCACTGATAGTCGCCGTTTTGGCCGGTCTCGTCACGCGCTGGACCCCGCTGCGCGAGGACGCGAGCTTCGCCGCATTCTACCTGGTTTCCCTCGCGGTCGGCGTCCTGATCGTTTCTTCCTTCGGGACCAACGTAGACCTAATGAGATTTCTGTTCGGTTCGATCCTTGCGGTCGATGATCATGCTCTTCTATTGGTGGCATCAATTGGCTCTGTCAGCATCGTAGGTCTCGCCATCATTTACCGACCGCTACTGGCCGAGTGCTTTGACCCCGAATTCCTGAAATCGGTCCACGCGCATGGTGGGCGGTATCATGCGGCGTTTCTCGTACTCGTGGTCTTGAGTCTTGTCGCTGCGTTCCAGGCGTTGGGAACGCTGATGGCTGTCGGGTTGATGATGCTGCCGGCTGCTTCGGGACGATTCTGGGCAAGCTCGGTCAGCGGCCAAATTCTCTCAGCCGTCGCAATGGCCCTGGCATCCAGCTACACGGGGCTATTGATCTCGTTTCATGGGGACGTAGCGTCGGGACCGGCGATCGTCCTATGCGCGGGAGCGCTATACGTCGTGTCGCTCGTGATTGGGCGCCGAGGCGGAATCATCGTCGAACATCTTCGGCCACGCCACCTCGAGGCGTGACGCAGCATCCTGGATCGGCGCTGTACGCCTCCTTAGTTCGCCCAGGGACGCTCTCTGACAGCATTCCGTCCGGCGATGTGGCCGAAGGCCAAACAGTCCGTCAAGAAGGCACCGGACTGATAGAGATTGGGATTGGCTGCGCCGAGCTCTCCTGCCTCATAGAGCCGCGGGATCACCCTGCCATCGTGATCGAGAACTTGCCCATGGGCGTTGCGGCGGCCGCCCCCGGTGGTCGAGACGATCGCGGGTACGATCTCGATGACAAAATAGGGCGGCCCTGCGAGTGGGAGCATCTCGCCTGCCGGTCGTCCGAATTCCCGATCTATTCCTTCTGCAGAGGACTGGTTGTACTCCGCGATAGTCCGCCCAAGAGTAGCCTCTTTGATCCCGGTCTCCTGGGCGATCGCGGCAATCGAGTCGCATTGCTTGATCCAACCGCTACCAAGTTCCTTTCGGTTATCGGCGCTCCACTCGTAGCCGAGGACGACGGAATTCCAACCGATCGGATGGCTGAACCAGCCGACGAGGGGGGCCGCGTCCATCATGGCTTTGTCCATGATCATGTAGGCTGGCGTGACATAGGCGTGTGGCGCGTCGACCCAACGGCCATGAATCAGTTGCTTGGCATGGCGCAGTCGATAAGGCGTGGTCTCGTTGTTGAACCGGCGACCATCGCGCGCGATCTCGATGAAGCTGAAGTGCGTGAGCCGGCTCCGGCGCATGAACGCTGCCTCGAATTCCGGCACCTTGAACGCAGGCCAGAAGCCTCCCGACTGCGTGACGTTGCGCACATGCCAGAGATCCGCCCCCGCGCGCTGTAGCATCTTGAGGCCGTCCCCAGTATTTCCTGGCGTCCCGAGGGTGTAGACGCGATCTACGCCCCATAGGTTCCGCTGCATAGCGAGGTTGTTCTCGAAACCGCCGGTGCACAAGACAACACCGCGCTTGGCGCGGATAGCTCGGCGCACGCTTCCAGATGTGACCTCAACGCCGAGGACTTCCCGAGTGTCTGGATCTTGGACGAGTTTGGTGGCCGCGCTTTCGAAGAGCGTCCGGATGCGCCGCTTTTCGACGTGGCGATGAAAACAATTCCAAACGCCGCTCGGGTTCGGCTCGATGGTCGAATTGAACTTCACGCATTCGGATCCAGGAAACTCCGGAAACTCGACCAAGACGCTATTGGCATTGCCGCGGTTGGTGTGAACGTAACGATGGCCTACGGCGGAGGCCATCGTCGTGAGCCAACCCTCAAGCACGACGACCTCGTCGAGCCAGGCCTCGAGCACCGGGCCAGGAAGCGGATTGGGCTCATCCATTGCCATCTTGTAACGTCGCAACGCATCCCGGTCCGTCGGGCAGAAGATCGTCTGGCCAGAGGCGCGGCTGTTGCCGCCAACGAAACGCTCCGGCATTTTCTCAACGATCAGGACGTCGGCCGACGAGTCCTGGTCGCTTGCGACAATGGCCGAAACAGCTCCCGCCAAGCCAAAACCAAGCACGACGACATCGGCGCTCTCCGACCAATCATGGCCCATATCCTTTGCTGACACGATCGTTCCCTCGCTCGTTCACCCGAAGAGTCATTGCGGGACGAGAATGACCTTGCCGTGTCGTCCTGTTCCGGTCTGGGCCGCGAGCCTCACCGCCTCACCAAACGATGAAAACGGAAACACTCCGGCTATCTCGCCCCAAACTCGTCCGTCGACAACCATTCGTCCCATCTCGTCATAGATCTCGCGCTGCCGCTCCCTGGTTTGCTCCGCGAAGGTCCGGCTCTTGAAAAACCCGATCAGGGAGATCGCGTTGAACATCATAGCCGCGACCGAGATACGGGCCTCCGTGCTGCTGATGAATCCGTAGGTGGCGACGATACCGTTTGGCGCTAGGCACCTTGCCATGCGATCCGTGGCGGCGCCGGCAACGGCGTCAAGACCGAGGAGGATGGGAGCGCCACCCGTTGCAGCTTGGACAGCTTCCGTCAGATGCTCGTCGTCAAGCACCACAGCGTCTGCTCCCATTTTCTTGAGCGGGTCGACCAAGCTAGGGCGCCGAACGATGTTCACCGTCCGCATTCCCCAGGCGCGTGCAAGGCGGATGACATATCCGCCGCAGTTCGAGTTGGAGGCGTTCTGAACGATCCACTCGCCAGCGTGGAGAGGGCGGATGTATCGCAGCATCAGATAGGCAGTGAGCAGATTCCCTGATACCAGCGACAACTGAACCGGGTCGCCTCCTTCAGGGGCTCGGAACAATCCAGTCGCTGGACATAGGATGCGGTCGCGCCACGTGCCCCCTTTGCTCGGCAAGAAGACTCGATCGCCTTCTCGCCAGCCCGACTGGGCGCCAGCCGCGGCGATCCGTCCAACGCCCTGGTTTCCCGGCACCGCCGGCAACGGGCGCCGAAAGTCGGCCTTGCCATTGACGTGATACAGATCGTTCAACATCACCGGGGTTGCTTCGACGGCGATCACGACTTCGTCTGGCCGCGGCGCTTCGACCTGTTCCTCCACGATCGCGAGGACCGTCGCCGGATCGCCGAACTGTTCGTACTGAATGGCTCGCACCGAAGAATACTATTGGGCAGGGGCACTTCGCTCAACGTCGGGCAGAATGACGATAGACTGACTCTTGTTTCTGGGGCGGAGGTCAAGGTCATGGGACATGAGATCGCTCGACGCTATGTGCCGGTCGGGCGCAGGTTCGTTCATTACCGGCGGGCTGGCGACGGGTCGCCTGTCGTACTGCTGCACGAATCGCCGATGCATTCGGGCGCCTACGTCGACCTTATTCGCTCACTCTCCCCGCGGTTCACGGTCTTTGCGTTCGATACGCCGGGGTTCGGCGATTCTGATCCGCTCTCGGTATCGAGGGTCGATGCTCGCGTCTTTGCCGACGCATTGGCGGAAACGTTTGCTGTGCTCGCCATGCCGCCATGTCCGATATACGGGCTCGATACCGGAGCGGCAATCGCGCTCGCGTTCGGGGCACGACACCCAACGCTGACCACGGGCCTCGTTCTGAACGGGTTGCCGATCTTTTCGCCGCGGGATCGGAGAGAGTTCTTACGCTACTACGCGCCGAGATATCGGCCTGTGTGGGATGGAGGTCACTTGGCCGCCCTCTGGACGAGAATTCGCGACCACCGCACATTCTTCCCCTGGTATCGTCGCGACGAGACTGGTCGTCGACTTCGAGGGATGCCGCAGGCGGAAGAACTGCAAGACCGCACGATGGGCTTTCTTCGTGCCGGTGACCATTACCGGCACGGATACAATTCCGCGTTCGGCCAGGATGCGGTCGCCACAATCAAACGGGTGCTCGGGCCGATCACGTTCTTGGGGCGCAGGGACGATACCTTGCTTTCGCCCGCCCTGAAGACGCTCAAGAGCTTACGGCGTCACCAACAGGTGGTCTGGGTGCCGTCGTCGCGGCCGAAGGATATCTACGCCGCGATTGCACGGGCCTTCGCCAAATATGCCAGAGGTACGCCCCCAGAGGATATCGAGTCGCTGAAACTCGCTGGGCGACCGGGCGTCACCTACATCGATCTGCCGTCCGGACAGGTGAGGGTAAGAGGTTTCTTCGGGCGAGCAGAGAGGCGTCCACTGCTGCTCCTTCATGACTTGCCCGGTTCATCCGCGATGGTGACAGAGGCGGTCAGACAGTTGGCACGTGATCGGCCTGTGCTCGCTTTCGATCTGCCGGGGACCGGCGATTCCGATCCTCTTCCACAACGATTGCCGAGGGTGTTCGACTTTGCACAGGCAATCGGACGAGGCTTGGGCGGCCTCGGTATACGCCGAGTGGACATTGCGGCCAGAGGGCTAGCGGTTCCAATTGCGGTAGAACTTGCCGCTGCGTTTCCGAAGGTCGTCGGGCGGCTTGTGCTCGAAGATGTCGTCGTGTTGACCACTCGCGAGCGAAGGGAATTTCTCGATCGATACTGTCCATCGATCAAACCAGAGTGGGACGGCGCTCACCTCTATCGGACCTGGCTGATGGTTCGAGACCACTATCTTTTCTGGCCTTGGTTCGCGCGGACGGCGGTAACGGCCTTGAAGCGTCCCTTTGACTTTTCGCCCGAGCTCCTGCACCGGCGTGCTCTAGAGATCCTCAAGAGTGGCGCCACATATCATCTACCGATCGACGCTTCACTGCGCTACGATTCGGCGTCCCGTTTCCGGCGCGTTCGCGTTCCTGTCATGCTGTGCGCGGAGCCATGGCACCCAGCCCACGCGAAAATGCCACAGGTCGCGAAATTGTTCCGAGCGGCCGAGATCGCAACACTCGATGCCGGCTATGAGTCTCGGCGACAAGTGCTCGATCGGTTTCTCGCGGAGCGCTAGTCGACGGGTGGCGTTTCTTGCTTCGAACGGTTTCGCTCCGCTGTCGCGGGCCTGTGCATAACTCCGTTCGATCCGGTCTTTTTCCTTGACTCAAATAGCTGGAGCAGCGACACAGCGGCGTCGCCGTTGGGGAATGGTGGCGCAACAGGGGAGGGACGTCTGCTCTACCGCGGTAGCAGCTCGTTGATGGCGTTTGTCTTGCTGTGTGCCGTCATTGTGTCGGCTCCGATGGCGGCCTCAGCCTCGGTTCCGGCTCGCTCCCTCTATGTCCAATGTGTCGACTTTGCCAAAGCGGCCACGGGGTTGCCCATCCGAGGTGATGCCTGGATGTGGTGGGAAAACGCCAAGGGCCGCTTTGAGCGCGGGCCGGTGCCGACCGCGGGTTCCGTTCTCGTATTCAAACGCACCGGCTCGATGCGCTACGGGCACGTCGCAGTGGTGCGCCGGGTTCTTGGTCCGCGCGAGGTTCTTGTCGACCATGCCAACTGGGGTGGTTCGCGCGGCCGCGTTAGCCGCGCAGTTTCCGTCGTCGACGTCTCCTCGTCCAATGATTGGACGACGGTGCGGGTATGGTATGGGCCAGTCGCCGAGCATGGGTCACCCTACAAGACGTATGGCTTCATATACCCAAGCGGGAGAGGCCCTTGGGCGAGCGGCGCCCTCAAAGAGGCACAGACCGCCGACGTCGAACGCGAGCTCGACTCGATTGCGGCTCAGGGGACGCCGGAAAGAGCCCGGGCTCGTCCCCGGTCTGGCCGCGCTGGCTAGCTCCCCCTTCGTCCAATCGGGTATTTCCCAACGGAACCCGCAAAAGGGCGCAGGAGCATTACGCCGAGTGTCAGCTCCTTCGGTTCACGAAACTCGTCGATCCCGATCTTCATCGCGGCAGTCTCAGCGGACGCAGCCCGTCGGTAGGTTCCAAACAGACGATCCCACCAAGGAAGGTTGAACCCAAAATTGCTGTTGGTCTCGGTTGGTTCGGCGGAATGATGTATCCGATGCATGTTCGGCGTGACGACGAGCCACCGCAGGGCACGATCGAGGTTTCTTGGCAGTTCGCTATTGGCGTGGTTGAACATCGACGTCGCGTTTAGGACGACCTCGAAGATCAAAACGGTCGCAGCGCTGGGGCCAATCGCCAAAACGACGGCCATCTTTAGAAGCATCGATAGCAGTATTTCGAACGGATGAAAGCGGCCACCCGTCGTTACATCGAAATCGAGGTCGATGTGGTGCATTCGGTGCAGACGCCACAGCACGGGCACCGCGTGAAAAATGACGTGCTGCAAGTAGATCGCAAGGTCGAGTACAACGAACCCGATCAAGAAGGAGGCCCAGCCAGGGAGCTCCAGAACGTTGAGTAGGCCCCAGCCACGTTCGCCGCATACCGCCGCAAGCGAGACGGCGGCGATGGGGAACAACGCACGCACGGCGAAGGCCCCGATCGCCATCACCGCGAGGTTCGACGGCCAGCGACGCCAGCGCGAGAAAAGTAGCTGGCGGGCCGGGTGAACGGCCTCCCACACTGCGACACTCACGAGAACGGCGGCTGAGCAAATTCCGCGAATCCAAGGTTCGTGCGCGAGCAAAGCTTCCATCGCGGTCGTGGTTAACATGGCGCTACAGGGCTCTTCAAGGCGCCGAGAACGCATCCACCCCAGCTCAGGTGTAGTATGACCCGGAGGTGTCAGTTCACGGAGTTCGCATGTTGAGATTGGGCCTTGCGATAGCGCTCGCCGTGACAAGCCTTCTCTTGGGCGAGGCTGCGGCGCTAACCTATGAAGAGGCACGTCACTTGG
>Ga0194132_10001675_pt1 | contig 44273 bp, 39 predicted proteins | sample TA2KigOf80mmetaG_FD_148612 | JGI IMG/M metagenome (GOLD analysis project Ga0194132, IMG submission 148612) | Freshwater microbial communities from Lake Tanganyika, Tanzania - TA2015054 Kigoma Offshore 80m | ecosystem: Environmental > Aquatic > Freshwater > Lake | place: Tanzania: Lake... | reverse complement strand
GAAGCTGCCGGTGCTCTTCATGTGCGAGAACAATCAGTGCGCCACCGAAGGTTCCTTCGAGTCGGTCGCCGGAAATCCGAGCGTGGCGGCGCCTACGGCATGGCGAGTATCGAAGTCGATGGCAACGACGCCCGCGCGATCCACGAAGTCGCCGGCGCCGCCATTGCCCGAGCGCGCGCCGGCGGCGGACCAACGCTGCTCGAATGCGAAACCTATCGCACGCGCCCGCATGCCGAGGGGATGGGGAACTTTACCTACCGGACGAAGGATGACGTCGAAGCGTGGAAGACGCGCTGTCCGATTCAGCTGTTGCGAAAAACGCTGGTCGAGCGCCGCCTCGCCACCGACGTTGCCCTAGACGCCATCGCTCGTGACATTACCGCCAGCGTTTCCGCCGCCCATGAGCGAGCCGAGCAAAAGGCGCTGTGCCGGCCGAGCCGTATGAGATTCCGTTCGGTCAGGCAGCGGTTGTGCGCGAAGGGACAGACCTGACCGTCGTCGCATTGTGTCACATGGTGCATCAAGCCCTCAAAGCGATCGGGCAACTCGGCAGTGCTGCATCGGTTGAATTGATCGATCCACGCACCGGGGCGGCGCGAGGCATCGGGCAATCGATCGCCAACCGTTTTGCCGCCAACGGCAGCCAGGTCGTGTTCAACGATGTCGACGGCGATGGCGCCAGTGATGCCGCAGCGCAAGTCAAAGGCAGCGTCGCAATGAAGGTGGATGTCACGAAGCCGGACGAGATCAACGCCGCCATCGACAAGTTCGTCGCGCAGTTCGGCCGACTTGACATCGTCGTCAACAACGCCGATCCGGAAAATAGCTACATGAACGGCCACATCCTAACCGTCGACGGCGGCTGGACGGCGGGATATACGCGCGACTTTTGACGTTTCATCTGGCGCCGCAAGATGGACTCACGAGCTGGAAGCACAGGGGGTGCACGACATGGTTTGCAAACGGCACGGGAGGGCGAGGCTCCTGCCGAGCCGCGAGCCCGCGAATAATCTGAGTTGACATTACGATGCTGACGCTTCCGGCTCGGCAGGAGCCTCGCCCTCCCAAAGGGGGCCGCGCAGACCGTGTCGTGCACCCAAGCATAGGCGACGGATTCTGCGTGGACCGTCGCTAACGCTTCCGGCTCGTATGGGAATTTCACGCGTTCGTGAGTCGTTTGGCAGGCTGCGCAAGCTGGGAAATGGCAGAGTTCACTCGCCGTCGGAATGTTAAACTTTGACGCCTCGATTGGCCGATTCTGATAGAGCGCCGCCAAAATGCGATCTCGGCCTGGGGGAGTCGGTTCGATGTACGAAAAACACTTCGGCCTCAATCGTCGGCCGTTCGCGCCGACGCCGGACACGGCCCTCTACTATCCCGCGACGAGTCACGAGTCCGCCATCGTCGCCTTGACGCGCGGCATGGCAGAAGACGAGAGCATCGTGTTACTCACTAGCGAAGCTGGCCTGGGCAAGACGCTGGTCGGCTACACGCTTCTGGAGCGGATGCCGGAGAACGTCGTCAACGCCTTCTTGACGAACTGCCACCTTTCCGATCGTTCGGCGTTGCTGCAAGCGATTCTCTATGACCTCGGCCTGCCGTTCGATCAAGGCACGGAACAGACACTGCGCTTGCGCCTGACAGATCAACTCTTGAAGACATGTTCGGAGCGGAAACGAACCATCCTGGTGATCGACGAAGCGCATCTGTTGCACGCCGACCTGCTCGAAGAACTTCGTCTGCTGGCCAACCTCGAAGCGGGGGGCAACAAGGCGATACAGATCGTACTCCTGGCCCAGCCGAGCATCGTGACGACGCTCCGCCAGCCCGGCCTAGAGTCATTGCAGCAACGCATTGCCGTGCGCCCGGTGCTGCATCGGTTGGAGGTCGAGGAAGCCTACGACTATTTGCTGCACCACGTGCGGCTCGCCGGAGGCAAGCCGGAGAAGATATTCGACGACACCGCTCTGGAGACGATCGCTCGCGGCGCGCAGGGTATCCCGCGCTGCCTCAATCAGGCGGCGCATCAGGCCATGGTGTTAGCCGCCGAGGGGGAATTGGCCAAGGTCGATGCCGAGGCGGCGCTCGAAGCGTTGGCCCAACTTGGCCTGTCCGCCGGTGATGAAGCGGAGACCGACGCGGAAGGCCATCCTAGCATTCAACGCTTTCAACAATCAGCATGACGATCTAAGAGAACCACGGATGGAAACAGATGAACACGGATGAGAGATAACAAGCAAACTCCCGGTCTGGCGGCGGACAACATCCTCGGGCTCAAATTCCATCTGTGTTTTTCTGTGTTCATCTGTGGTTGATTCGTTGAGACAAGGTGATCATTCATGGGCAGAATGCTCGAAACACTTAAGCTCGGCGACACGCGCAAGGCGACGGCGCCGGTGAGCGGGCCTGGCGATGCGTCGCCGGTTGTGGATTGCGTCGTCGATTGGGAGATCGGCGCGGAGGTTCCGTTCGTCGAGGTCGGTGCTCCTGGGAAGAAGATGGAGTTGTCGGCGAGCTTGATGCAGCATCCGCCGCAGCCCACCCCGCAGCCGCCGCACTTGGCCGTCGAGCCGACGCCGACGCCGACGCCGGTCGCTCGCCTCACGCCGGTCGAACCGATGAAAGCGGCATTCGAGCCGTGGCCGGCGTCCGCTGCATTCGCGTTTGGGCCGGAAATCGTCGCCTACCATCACCCCGAACATCCCGTGAGCCGGGAGTATGTCGCCCTATTGGACGCCTTGCTCGACAACGTCACGATGGCAGGGCCTCGCGTGCTGTTGCTTGCCGGCGGATGGTCCAACGTCGGCACGAGCACGGTGTTGCTGAATCTCGCCGTATGCGCCGCGCGGATGCGAAAGCTCCGTACGCTTGTCGTCGAAACGAAAGCCGGTGATCCCAAAATCAGGACGAGCGGCGGATTCGGCGCGGTGTTGAATGGCTCACTGGCACTGGAGCAGGCCGTAGTGCAGACGGGGCTGCCGTTGCTCGATCTGCTGTCGGCCGGCACGGGTACGACCATGCCCATGGAGGCAGTAAGCTGGCTGGCGAATTGGCTGCGCAGCCGTTATGAGTTGATTCTGATCGACGGCGCCGGCAAGAATGATTCGGCCGTCACCAACTTGCTGACTCATGCCGACGGCGTTTATCTCGTGCTTCCGCAAGGCGAGTCGGCGGCGGCGCATCAGGATTTCGTTCGTGGGGTCGCGACTGCCGGCGGGCGTTTGCGCGGCTTGATCCACACCCGTGTCGACGTGTGACCCTTCTTCGCCGCTTGCGGCTTCGCGCTCGCTCGGCGCCTCACTTTCACACCACCTACCGCACCGAGCGCGCCAGGCCAATCGTTGCCCATGCGGTCCCCCAATAGAGTGATAGATCGGATCGAGCTTCTTGACGCGCGCGTCATTCGATTTCGGATCGGTCACTGCCTTTGGGGACACGGCCCAGTAACCTTCCTTGTTCTGCGTGCTCAGCAGATACTGCTGCGCTTTGCCGATGGCTGAACGGTCGGCGACCTTCGTTTTCATCGCGTGGAGGGCGTAGAGCGTCTGCCCGGTTGCGAACGCATCGCTGGGGTTGCCAGGAATCCAGCCCCAGCCGCCGTCGGCGTTTTGCCTCTTGAGCACATCGGCCATCAGCCGTCCGACGTCGTCTGCCTTGCCGAACCGATCGTCGATGAGCATGTCGACGAGCAATCGCTCGTGGCTCTTGCTCGCCTTTGTTTTTCTGTAGAACGCCAGGCCGGCTTCGATTGTTTTCTTCGTGGCCGCATCGGTGTTTTTCAATGCGTCAAGGCCAAGGATGGCCCAGCCGGTAGTGATCGCATCGGATTCGGGTGCCGATCGGTTCTGGCGAGGCAGCTGGCCGGTGCCGCGGAATGCTCCCGATGGTTCTTGCCATTTGCGCATCATTTCCGGTGCCGCCTGGAGAAACGGGTCTACGTGAGCATTCTTGACGCCTACGTGACCGACGAGAAGTTGCCCGATCGTCGCCATGCTGCCGCCGTCGTTTTTCCCTTCCTGCCGGCTCATCTGTGCTCTTTTGACGAGCGCGGATTTGTGCTTGTCGATCTCGTCCGCCTTTAGCATTGGGCTGAGCGCCTTCATGAATTCCTGGTCCGTGCTGAACGCTTTGTCGAGGATCGGCTTTACTTTCTCAAGGGTGGCATCGTCGACGCCGTCGGTGCGGAGCTGCTTTACCGCTGCGCCCGTGAGCTTGTACCATTGGCGCAACTTTAGCGAGGCGTCGACCGATCAGGTCGTCCATTCGTCGAGCTTCTTGGCGTCGACTTTGACGCCGATGGCCTTGGCCTCGTTGTGGCTCCACAGCATGAACGGCACGACGTGACATGACATGCAGTTGCGGTCATTGATCCAGTCGACGCCTTCCCGCTCCAGGTACGGCAGGCTGCGCTCGACGGCTTGCCGCAGCTTGGCCGGCGCCGGAAACTCTGTCGCCTGCGATGATGCCAGCGACGGCACAAGAAACACGGCAAGAATCGACGGCGTCATGGCTTACACTCATGGAAAGAAGCTTAGCTTGGCGGGATTGAACTCCAACTCTCTCGAATGTATCCGATCTTGCCGCCGTAAGCAATCACATGTTACAAAAATCCGCGCAAGCCGCTTCCTTTGTGCGCCGCTCTTTTTTCGGGCGCAACCTATAATTGCCGCATGAGCGACGCCGCCAACCATCCCACGCCGAGACAGACGCAATCGTACTTGCGCAACCTTTTTCACTCGAATCGCCTGCATCCGAAGAATCGGCTCGGCCAAAATTTCCTGATCGATCTCAATCTCATCGACTTCATCGTCAACGCCGCCGAGTTGACGCGTGCCGACCTCGTGCTGGAAATCGGCTCCGGCACGGGCGGCCTGACTACCCGGCTGGCGGAACATGCCGGCGCGGTTTTGTCGGTTGAAATCGATCCCTCGTTTTTTGCCCTGGCCACGGAAGCCGTGCGCGGGTTCTCGAACGTCCGCCTCCTGCAAGGCGACGTGCTCAAGAACAAGAATCAACTCAATCCCGACGTGCTGACGGCACTCGAAGCGACCAGAGAGCAGTATCGACCGCAGCGCGTGAAACTGATTGCGAACTTGCCCTACGCGGTCGCCACGCCGGTGATCTCGAATCTCCTGATCGCGGGCATCGCTGTGGAACGAATGATTGTCATGGTGCAGTGGGAGATTGCCCAGAAGCTCATTGCCAAGCCGGGCACGAAGGATTATGGCGCGTTGGCGATCTTGATGCAAAGCCTGGCCGACGTCGAGGTGTTGCGCAAGCTGCCGCCGAGCGTTTTCTGGCCCAGGCCGAAAGTCGATTCCGCGATCGTCAAGATCGTGCCGAACGCCCAGAAGCGAAGCCTCATTCCGGACGTGCAGCGATTTCGGATTTTCTTGCGCGATCTTTACGCGCATCGCCGCAAAAACCTGCGCGGGGCGCTGGTGGGGATGACGAGTGAAGGGAAAGCACAATCCGAGCGGAAGGCGTTCGTTGACGCGATGCTGGGCAAGCTTGGTTACACAGGGACGGAGCGAGCGGAGACGCTGTCGATTGAAAAACATGGCGCGCTGTGCGAGGCAATGGGGTCGCTTGCGGATCAACTGGACCTATGACGAATCCGATAATTCGTTTAGCGCCCGCATGGCGCGGCGCGAACGCTAAACGAATTGCACATCACGCCACCGTCACTTCCTTGCACAGGTACACATCCTGAATCGCGTGCAGCATCGCCTTGCCTTCTTCCAGCGGGCGCTGAAACGCCTTGCGGCCCGAGATCAGGCCCATGCCGCCGGCGCGCTTGTTGACGACGGCGGTGTAGACAGCTTCCGCGAGGTCGCCAGCACCGCTTGACTCGCCGCCCGAATTGATCAACCCGCAGCGGCCCATGTAACAATTGGCGACTTGGTAGCGCGTCAGATCGACCTCGTTCTCGCTGCACAGGTCCGTGTACATCTTTCGCTTCTTGTCGACTTTGGCGAATTTGAGCGCCTCGAAGCCCAAATTCGTGTGCGGCAGCTTTTGCTTGATGATGTCGGCGCCAATCGTCACGCCCAGATGGTTCGCTTGCCCCGTGATGTCCGCCGCGAAGTGATAGTCCTTCATCTTGTCATCTTTGTCGGCCTTGAAGGCGTTGTTGCGCGCGTAGCACCAGAGGATTGTGAACATGCCGAGCTCGTGGGCTTGCTGGAAGGCGTGCGAGATTTCTTGAATCTGCCGCTTCGATTCCGCCGAGCCGAAGTAGACCGTCGCGCCGACGCCGACGGCGCCCATGTCGAAGGCTTGCTTGACGCTGGCGAAAAGAATCTGGTCGTGGCTGTTGGGATACGACAGGAATTCGTTATGGTTGAATTTGAGGACGAACGGAATCTTGTGGGCGTACTTGCGCGCCACGGCTCCCATGACGCCGAGGGTCGAAGCAACCGCATTGCAATCGCCTTCGATGGCGAGCTTGCAAATATTCGCCGGATCAAAATAATCGGGATTAGGGGCAAAACTGGCACCGGCGGAATGCTCGATGCCCTGATCGACCGGCAAGATCGAGACGTATCCGGACTTCGCGAGTCGGCCGGTATTGAACAAAAGCTGCAAGTTGCGCAGCACGTTCGGCGATCGATCCGACATTGTCCACACGCGATCGACAAAATCGGGGCCCGGCAAGTGCAGCCGATCTTGCGAAATCTTGGCCTTGTAGCTGAGCAGCGATCTCTTTTCGCCCAGGAGTTCTTCAATCTTGCGAATGTCCATAACATGCTCCCAATTGAGGCGGACGACAAAGACGTTATACGGTTCCGTGGCGCACGTTTCCAATGTGCGGCATTCGTGCGGGTAATCCATCATGAGCGATTTCAGCAACCTGGCGTCGCGGTTTCAGTTCGGCAGTACGCGCTGGTCGATGGTGCTCGACGCGGGGAAGGTTCAAGGCGATTCGGCTGCGGCGGCGCGTAACGAACTGCTCGTGCATTATCACGACGCGGTTTATCGCTACCTCGTCGTCAAACTTGGCGACCCCGATGCCGCCGGCGAATTATTCAGCCGCTTTGCCGAGCGGGTACTGGAAATCCATCCGTTTTTGCAGCGTGCCGATCCGGAAAAGGGCCGATTCCGCGATTACCTGCGGGCGGTGTTGAGCCGAATGGTCATCGACTGGTATCGGCAACAAGCGAAGGCTCCGCAGTCGCTTCCGGACGAGGCGGATCCCACCCAGCCGGAAGACCTCGGCGACTGAGGAAGCAGAGTTCCGCAAGCTGTGGACGGAAGAACTCATGAACCACGCCTGGAGAGGCTTGGAAGAGATCGAGCGAACGAAAGGTCGGCCTTATCATTCGCTGCTCTTGTACAAGGCGCAGAATCCGAAGGTACGATCCGAAGCGATGGCGCGCCACTTCACGACCGTGCTCGGCCAGCAATTCACGGCCGACAATATTCGCAAGCTTTTGCAGCGTGGCCATGAGTTGCTCAACGACCTGCTGGTCGAGGAAGTGGCGCGGTCGCTGAAGCGCGAGCCAAACGAGATCGTCACTATCGATCGCATCGAAGAGGAGATGGTCGAACTGCAGCTTCTGGACGCGCCGCGCCGTGCCGCCCTGGATCGCTACCGGCAGCAATGATTCCATTAGCCGCAAGAAAACGCAAAAACACAAGCATTTGCACGTTGTGAGTGCTGTCGATCCCGGCAATGATCTCCGTAGGACGGATCTCCAGAACCGTCCCTGACCGGCTTTATCGCCAAACGACGGCTCTGGAGAGCCGTCCTACAGTCCAGCTTCTACACACGTTCCTGTTCTTTCTCTTCTTATCGCGTCTTTTGCGTTTTTTGTGGCTATCCCGCCTGCGGTCGTGGGTGTTTCGGGCTGACGTGTTCTACCGCAAACGCCAACCGCTCAGGCCGCTCCAGCATGACGAAATCCCGGCAGCGCATGCGAATTGCAACGGCGTGGCGCTGTGCTTCGAAAACGATGGCGCTCTCGAGAGGCACCGTCGCCTCCAGCAACGTCCGGAAGCCATAGAGTTGGCCAAACGGCATAAGGGCCCCCGATTCGCAGTCTGGGAAATGATCTCGCAATTCGTCTTCGCTGGCGATGCGAACCACGCCGCCGAGTGCTTTGCTTAGTTTTGATAGGTCGATCCGCATCGCCGCTGGTAGCACGGCGAGCAGATGCACCCGCGGTCCCTGGAGAAGGACGCTCTTCATCACCAGCCGGCCCGACAGATGCAGGGTCTTGGCCAGCTTCTGAGCCGTGAACGCCGGCGCATGTACGAGTTCTTCGAAAGCGACTTGTTGATCGGCAAGGTATTGGGATACGCGCATCGATCGCTCGAATCACGGGGTATCGCTGAGAGTCCCCATTGAAGCATGTTTCCGTCGGCATTTCGCGATCAGATTGCCTGGATTCCCAAGAGTGCGTGTTGCCGATGGTCCGGGCGTGCTGAGAATAACGACTGTAACGGCGCCGCTTGCGGCTTCGCGCTCGCGAGGCGCCGGGTGAGCGCGGAGCCGTACGCGGACGAGGAACTGGCCATGACCGATCTCGAGATCATCAACCCATCGATCCCGCGCGGCCGATTTCGCTTCGTGCTCTTCGATTTCGACGGCACCCTCTCACTCATCCGCGAAGGCTGGCCGCAGGTCATGATTCCGATGATGGTCGAGGTGCTCGCCGACACCGGCACGCGCGAGGACGACGCCACGTTGACCGCAATCGTCGAAGACTTCGTGATGCGGCTCAACGGCCGGCAGACGATCTACCAGATGATCCAGCTCGCCGAGGAAGTCAAGAAACGCGGCGGCACACCGCTCGAACCGCTTGCCTACAAGCATGAATATCATGGGCGGCTCATGCTGCGCATTCAGGGGCGCATCGACGCCCTCGCGTCGGGCCATGCCACCTGCGACGACTGGACCGTCCCCGGCACCCACGCGATCCTGTCGCACCTGCGCGAACGCGGGTTGCAGCTTTACCTCGCCAGCGGCACCGATATCGCCTTCGTCAAGCGCGAAGCCGAGCTGCTTGGCCTGACGCCGTTCTTCGGCTCGCACATCTACGGCGCGCTCGACGATTATCAGAACTTCTCGAAAAAAATGATCGTCGAACGCATTATCCAGGAGAATAATCTTCGCGGGGAGGAACTGCTTGGCTTCGGAGATGGGTTTGTCGAGATCGAAGAGGTCAAGCGCGTCGGAGGCGTCGCCGTCGCGGTCGCCAGCGATGAGGCGAACCGCCGCGGCATCCACGCCTGGAAGCGCGACCGCCTGGTGCGCGCCGGGGCCGACCTCGTGATCGGCGACTACCGGCAAACCGACGAGTTGATGCGTTTTCTGTTCGGCTAATAGAGAATCCACGGCATCGTAGGGTGCGTGAAACGCACCGTGCCCTAACGTTGATGTCACGGTCCACGTGAGGAATCCGTCACGCGGAGCGTGACGCCTACCGTGTGGTGCGTTTCACGCACCCTACAGGAGGCCCGCCGCTTGCAACGCACCGCGCATCTTTTGCATTTTGTCAGGCGGCAAGGGCGCGACCGGCGAACGACACGGACCGATCGACAAGCCCAAGCAATCCAGCGCTGCCTTGACGCCTCCTGGCGCCGTGCCCAGCGTCAACGCCATGCGGACCGGATGCAGCTTGCGCTGCGCCGCCAACGAACCGGCCAGGTCTCCACGCACGAAACAGCCGTAGATGTCGGCCAGAAGCCGCGGCGCAATGTTGCCCGTTGCGGGCACCGCGCCGCGAGCGCCGAGCACCATGGCCGAATAGATCAGCGTGTCGCGCCCCATCAACACGCTGAAACGGTCCGGCGTCACGCGGACGTATTCAATCGTGTTCGTCAAATCGCCCGACGAATCCTTCACGCCCAAGATGTTCGGAATCTCCGCCAGTCGGCCCACGGTGTCTGGCTCAATCTTGACCCCCCCGCACGTCGCCGGATTGTTGTACAGCACCACCGGCAGCTTCGTTGCCTCGGCGATGCGGCGGTAGTGATCGTAAATCTCCTGCTGACTCGGCAGGACAAAGTACGGCGTGATGACCGACACCCCGTCGGCGCCTTCCTTCTCGGCCATCTTGGTCAGGCGCACGGCCTCGCGCGTTGTCTCCGCCCCCGTCCCGGCGAATACCGGAACCCGGTGCTTCACATGCTCGACGGCCGTGGCCACAACTAATTGCTTCTCCGCCTCGTCTAAGGCATAGAACTCGCTGTTCGTGCCCAGGACGAACACGCCGTGAACTCCGTTGGCGATGAGATGGTCAAGAAACCACTTGAGTCGAGGAATGTCGAGGTCCTCATTGGCCTTCATCGGCGTGGCGACAGGGGGAATGATACCGCGAATTTGCATGGATGGTCCTTTTCCCGCTCGCAGGTGAGCGCTAAGCCGCAAGCGGCGTGCGGGGTTCAATATCACGTATATTATGGGAATCAGCTCGCCCGTTTGGGAGTCCCACTATGATGCGTGTCGGCATCGCCTTTGCACTTCTCCTGGCTCTCGTCTGCCCCGCTTCGGCGCAGAAAAAAAAGCCCGCCACGGAGCGTTGGTCTCCGGAGAAGGCGAACGCATGGTACAAAGAGCAACCCTGGCCCGTCGGGTGCAACTACATCCCGTCCACGGCGATCAATCAACTCGAAATGTGGCAAGCCGACACGTGGGACCTCAAGACTATCGACCGCGAACTGGGCTGGGCGGCGGACCTCGGCTTCACCAGCGTGCGCGTGTTTCTGCACGATCTCGCCTGGCAGAAGGAACGCAACCAGTTCATCAATCGCATGGACTATTTTCTGCGCGCCGCCGACAAGCATCGTCTCAAGGTCATCTTCGTCCTCTTCGATAGTTGCTGGCATCCCGAGCCCAAGGCCGGCAAGCAGCCCGAGCCGACGCCGCACCGCCACAACTCCGGCTGGGTGCAATCGCCGGGCGTCGCTGTGCTGAAAGATCACGCCAAATGGGCAGCCATGGCAGAATACGTTCACGAAGTCATGCGAGCGTTTCAGCATCGCAAAGAAATTCTCTGCTGGGACCTGTGGAACGAACCGGAAAACAACAACGCCTCGTCCTATGGCGATCGCGATTTGAAAAACAAGGAGAAGGTCGTCTTGCCTCTGGTCAAGCAGGTGTTTGCCTGGGCGCGCGACGTCAATCCAACGCAACCGATCACGGCCGCCCCGTGGATCGGCGACTGGTCCGACGAATCCAAGCTCAGCCCACTCAATCGTTTCTTGTTCGACAACTCCGACATCATCACGTTCCATCGCTACGAGAACCTGGAAGCGACCAAGAAATCGGTCGAATCGCTCAAACGCTACAATCGTCCGATCCTCTGCACCGAGTTTATGGCTCGGCCGCTCGGTAGCCGATTCGAGACGCATCTTCCGTACTTTCACGAGCACAAAATCGGCGCGTACTGCTGGGGCTTCGTCGCCGGCAAGTCGCAGACGATCTATCCTTGGGACTCCTGGCAGAAGCAATACACTGCGGAGCCAAAGGTCTGGTTCCACGACATCCTGCGGTCCAATGGCAAGCCCTACGACGAAATCGAAGTGAAGAAGATCAAGGACGTTACCAACAAGAAAGTCAGCGTGCGCTTGCGGTTCTCGGTCGATAGCCTCGACCCGCGCAAACCGGAAAAAAGCTATGCCGAGTGCATCATTCGCAACGGGACCGACAAGCCGATCGTCGTGCCATCCAACTACTCCGGGGGTTGGCGTTCCGATTTGTTCATTCACGCGCACACGATCTATGGCAAGGAGAGTGGGCGGGCGCACACCCTGACCTTGGTGCGCTGGGCCGACAAGACAGACAATGAAACCAAGATGCTCAAGCCCGGAGAGGAGTTCTCGGTCTTCAAGAATGATCTCAGGGCGGTGCTGGTGCTTGACTCGGACTTCAAGTATCCGCGTCTGAAGTCGAGTGAGCCGCGTTATTACTGGTCCTGGATGGCCTGACCGATGCCGCCGCCGAGTCCGGTCTGGACTGAACATTACGTCAAGAAAAAAGTCGTGTTTTTTGACGCCGAATTCTGGGCAACGGTCCGTATCGACGGAATCGTGCATCAATCAAAGGTCGTCGTACTCAAGGTGAAAGGAGCGGGGGAATAAGCCTTTAGCGTTTCGTACGGTTCACCATAATCTGGAATTCCGGGTTACTGCAACTGAGCCGAGCCATCAGACCGGCACGTCTTTCTGGGAATAATCGCTGCCCGTGCGGATCATTTCATTGGTCCATTCGCCGGCGCCTTTCCGAGGAGCGAGCCATGAACCGCATCGGGTTTTTCGGGATGTTGATGGCATTTTCGTTGTGCGTGGTCGGTTGCGGGCCTTTGCGTTCGCCGATGGCGCCGCGGCCCACGGAAGAAGGGCAGAAGAAGCTCGCCGAGTCGTGGGAAAAGGCGTTTGCCGAGCTCGACAAGATCGATCATCAGCAGCTGCTCGACATCTATGTCGGCACGAATGCGTTTCAACTCGGCGTCGACAAGCTCTATTTCCGCAGCGAAAAACGCACGTCGCGCGGCCTCGTCGTCATGGAGATTCACTACGACTTCGCAAAACCGAGCGATGATCGCTTTGAGGTCATCGTGTTCGATTCGGACAATAAGGTGCTTCGCAAGGAACGCTATGGCCGCGAAGAGGTGGAAACCACCCGCTCCGAGCTCTTCGATGGCAAGCGGGAGTTCTACGGCGACGAGAAAAAGGACTCGCCCGAATTGGCCGAGCGCCGGGCTAAACACAAAGCTCGCTGGGAGAGAATCACGAGCTATTTCCCCAAGGACGAAGAAAAACAAGCCGAGGCGAAGAAGGAGAAATAGTCTACCGTGGCCCTCGCCCTGCTCACGGACGATAGCGAAACACCTTTACGCCCGGCCAATCGGCACGAAACGGGATGCCCAGGGTTCGTATGTACGAAAGGTAAATCAGGTCGCCGTGCATCGATAGGCCCCAGGTCGCTTTGGTATCGTCCACGTCGCCGATGCTGCCAACCTGGCGCGGCTTGGCCGGATCAGACACATTAACGGCGACCAGGTCGCTGCGGCCCGCCGACATTAACACCGTCTTGCTCCGCGCATCGTACACGATCTCGTTGGCGTGCCCAGGGCTCGTGAACCAGCGCAGCCCGTCGAGCTTCGGGTTCCACGGGTTCCACCACGAAACGAGCTTGATCGCGCGCGGATTGGAGATGTCGAGAACCTCCAGACCCACGTAATCAGCGGTCACGTAGGCCAGATTGCCGTTGAGGGCGATGTTGTTGTAGGCGCGAGGCTTGCCGTTCATGGCGGGGTTGGAGTAGCGTCCGATCTCGGTGGGCTTCTTCGGGTTGCCGACATCGATGACGCGAAGGCCGCCGGCGTCGTAGCAAAGGAAGAGCAGGTTCTTCCGCAGCGCCAGACCGCGGGCGTTGATCTTGCCGCGATCGGGCCGTGCGTCGGGGAAGGCGAGCTCGGGCAGGAGGCGTGCGCTTGGGCGAATGGCCGCCGGATTGCCGACTTCCAACACGACAAGCCCGTTGCCCATGGCCGCCAGATATGCGGATTCCCGTCAACAACGACCGCGCCCCCCCGCGCCGTTGAGTTCCGAGTCCTTCCATACCCCCGTGACGCTCGCCTCGGCCGGCTTGGCAACATCGATGATTGCCAGTCCCGCATTCCCGCGCTTGCCCCAATGGTTTCCAAGCGCCAGGTAGAGGCGCGTGCCAGCCTGCGACAGGCTTATGACGTTCAGCGACGCAAGTTTCGAGGCGGGAATCGTCCGCACAAGCCGCGGCGCCGCCTTCATGTCATAGACCAGCAGCCCGGCTTCGCTGGCCACGACGTACAGAAAGGGCCGATCGGCGGCGTCGCGGATCATCGTCATTGGCACGCCTTCGCCTTTGTGCGGGATGTCGTGGAGATGTTCAAATCGCGGCTTGGCCGGCTTGCCTGCCTGAGCAAGCGCGCGTTCGCCCGCGCCGTCGGTGCAAACGAGCCAAACGAGGCCGCAGACCAAAGGAGCGCCCCATTTCATTCTTGATCCTCCCCGTCGATCATCGGATGTCCGATGCGCGCACATGGAGCGACACGGCTCACATAGAGCATCTTAGCTTTTTCTGGCGCACCTCGTAGAACAGTTCGCCTTGACGCCGAGGCGGCGCACGCACACAATGTAAGTGGTGCATCATGCGATTATTGCGCAGAACAGCCATGGCGGCTTTGGTGTGGGCGACGGCGGCGTCGATGCTGCTGGCGGCCAGCCCGCATTACGCTTGCCGATGCCCCGACGGCTCGATCAAGAACGACGGCTTCGCGTCCACAGCTCCATCATCGTGCTGCACGTCGCCGAACGGTTTCCAAAAAAGGAAGAAATCGTGCTGCAAGGCGACAAAAGAACCAGCGAAACGAAGCTGCTGCAACAACGCCGAAATTCCGACGGCGAAACAAGCCTCCGACGCGGGTCCAACCATTGAGCAAACCCATTGCCAGCGAACTCTGGTGAAGCCCGAAGATCGCTCTTTCTGCCGCGTTGAAGTCAAGCCGAATGGCAATACCCAGGACACGTCGGCGGTGAGGGTCGATGTCGCCATCGCCCCCGACGCCAATGCTGCTCACAGCGCCACTCCCTGGCGATTCGACACTATTCCACCACCTACCGACCTGGTCACCGTTCTTCATCGCTTGACCATTTGACACCTCTCCCTTGAGCCGGCGCAGATTCCCTGCGCACAGCGCACTATGCGGCATTCCGCGTCGTCCAACGCACCGATCTCCCAAAGCTCTCGCACTCTTCGCCTGTTTTCTTTCCCATGGAGTAACTTCCGATGCGAAGTGGTCTATTTGGTTCGACCTCGTTCGTCGCCATTCTGTTTCTCATCGTTGGCTGCCAACAGAAGGCATCCGACGGTAACGTGCCAGCAGCATCCAAGACTAAACAGGTGCTCGTCGAAGTCACCGGAATGTCCTGAGCGCAAGGATGCGCACCGCGAGCGCGCGAAGCGCTAGCGACTTTGCCGTGGGCAAAGGACGTGAAGGTTGACTTCGACAAGAAACAAGCATCGTTCACCGCCGAGACCGAACGCTACGACGAAGCCGCCATCGTCGCAGCACTCGAGAAGGAAGGCTTCGGCGGCAAGGTTCTGAAGTAAGCGTGAATCCCAGGGGTGAGCGCAGCGAACCCCTGGGTTGGAGAATCCCATGACCGAAAGCAATGCACACAACCCATCGTCACCTCTGCCGAAGCCGGAGGACGAAGGCGGACTCTGGCCGCCCGACGATCTCGGCTTCTGGGGCAAGGCCTGGTGGTGGTTTGATTTTCTCATTCTCGTCAAGTTGGCCCGTTTGCGCTTCATCGCCATCCTCTTGGTGATCGGCGTGATCATCGTCAAATGGGACCTGCTGACCGCCTACTACGACAAGTGGACACGTCCGGGGAGCGCGCGCACGGCGAGCGCCGATTTTGAGTTCTTCTGCCCGATGCACCCGACGGTGGTCCGCGACAATGCGAAGGAGAAATGCCCCATCTGCTTCATGCCGCTCTCCAAACGCAAGAAGGGGGACAGCACGGAGGAAGCCCTGCCGCCCGGCATCGTCAACCGAGTTCAGCTCTCGCCTTACCGTGTGGTGCTTGCCGGCATCGAAACCTGGCCCGTCGCGTATCTGTCACTGAGCAAGGAAATCGCGACCGTCGGCTTCGTCGAGTTCAACGAAGCCGAGATGAAGCAGGTGGCCGCACGCGTCAAGGGCCGGCTCGACAAGTTGTTCGTCGACAAGACCGGCCAATTCGTTCATGCCAACGAAGAACTCGCCTCGCTATACAGTCCTGAACTCGTCGTCACCGTCCAGAACCTGCTCGACGCCGCCAAGCCCACCGGCAATCCGACGCTGTTGCAAAACGCCAAGGATCGCTTGAAGCTCTGGGGCATCAGCGACGATCAGGTCATGAAGATCATCGATACCGGCAAGGCGAACACGCATCTGAAAATCCGCTCGCCCATCAAGGGGCACGTGCTGAAAAAGTACGTCAAGGAAGGCCAGTACGTCGATGAAGGAACACCGCTTTATGACATCGTCGATATTTCGAAGGTCTGGATTCAGGGGCAGGTCTACGAAGACGACATGATCTTCCTGCCGCCGCAAAGCGCTTTTCACAAAGACGGGGATCGGCCCAAACTACCGGTGATGGCGTTCACGCGGGCCAATCCGAACGATAAGTTCGAAGGCAACCTGACGTTTATCCATCCGCACGTCGATCAAGACACGCGCACCGTCGTCGTCCGCTTCGAGATTCCAAATCCGGACCACAAGCTGCGGCCCGGAACGTCGGCGACGATCAAACTGAAGGTAGAGCCCAAGCAGGTCGAATTGTTCCGGCGCAGTTTAGCCGACGATTGGCTCGCCGATGCGGCCGGCGACGGCATTTCGCAGGCCTGGCAGGCGCCGTTCCGCCCAGCGAGTTTTCAGCCGCTCTGGCGTCATTGGACGCGCATGTCCACGCTCGAGCAAGGGCTTCTACTCGCGATCCCCGAGTCGGCAGTGATCGACACGGGCAACCTGACCATCGTGTATCGCGAAGTCGCCGCCGGCGAATACGAAGGCGTTCGCGTCGAGCTCGGGCCTCGCCTCGTCGGCGCCGACGACAAACATTATTTCCCGGTGCTCCGTGGTCTTGAACTCGGCGATCGCATCGTCACCGCCGGATCGTTCCTGCTCGATGCCGAGACTCGTCTCAATCCTGCTGCCGGTTCGATATACTTCGGCGGCGGCTCGGCCGGAAAGTCCGCGGGCGCGTCCAGCGTTCGCCCCTCCACGCCGGAAGATCTCGAAGCCAAGATCGCCGCTGCTCTCGCCAAGCTTAGCGAACCGGACCGCAAATTGGCCGACGCGCAAAAGTACTGCCCGATCCTCAAGGGCAGCCCGCTCGGCTCCATGGGCGCACCGACCAAGCTCACGATCCTCGGACAGCCGATTTATGTCTGCTGCGCCGGCTGTGAGAAAGGCGCTCGCGTCAATCCCCAGCGCACACTCGACGAAGTCGCCCGGCTCAAGGCCAAGGCGGCGAAATGATCCCGTTTTCGTTTAGCGCTCCCGTGGCGCTACGCGAGCGCTAAACGAAGACAGGCCGGTACCGCACCATGATCGAAAAAATCATCGAACTATCGATTCGCAATCGCTTCCTCGTCATCTTTCTGGCGGCGGCGCTGACGGTGTTCGGCATTTACGCCACGCTGAACACGCCCGTCGATGCTATCCCCGATCTCAGCGAAAACCAGGTCATCGTCTTTACCGACTGGATGGGACGCAGCCCAAAGGAGATCGAAGAGCAGGTTACCTATCCCCTGTCGCGCAAGCTGCAAGGCCTGGCCGGCATCAAGGCGGTCCGCTCGTCGTCGGAGTTCAACTTCTCGATGATCACCATCATCTTCGAGGACAAGGTTAACTTCTACTTCGCCCGCCAGCGCGTCACCGAAAAGCTGACCCAGGCGACGAACTACCTTCCCGCCGGCGTCGTTCCCTATCTCGCGCCCGACACGACCGCTTTGGGCCAAATCTTCTTCTACACGCTCGAGGCAAGTAGGGCGCAGCCGCTCGACCCGGCCAAGCTCTGGGCCCTGAATAAATTCCAGGTCGTGCCGGTGCTCAACTCGGCCGCCGGCGTCGCCGACGTCGCCACGCTCGGCGGCATGCCCGTCGAGTACCAGATCGACGTTCGCCCCGAATCGCTGCGCGCTTACAACATCACGCTCGGCGAACTCTACAACTCCGTCGCCAAAAGCAATCTCGCCGTCGGCGGCGGCGTCGTGCAGAAGAATAACGCCGAATTCCTCGTCCGCGGCGTCGGCTGGATTCGCGACAAGAAGGATATCGAAAACACCGTCATCAAGGAGGCCAACGGCGCCCCCATCTATGTCAAGAACGTCGCCATCGTACAGATGGGCACGCAGTTTCGCCGCGGCGTCTACGAGAAGAACGGCAATGAGGTTGTCGGCGGCATCGTTATGATGCGCCACGGCGAGAACCCTCTCGCAGTCACGCAGCGCGTCAAGGAAAAGATCCAAGAGTTGCAGCCCGCGTTGCCGACAGGCGTGCGCATCATCCCGGCCTACGATCGCACCCAACTCATCACCGGCGCCATCCACACGCTCACCGAAGTCATGTGGCACGAGATGGTCATCGCCTCGATCGCGATCCTGCTCATTCTCATGCACATCCGTAGCGTCTTCGTGATCTGCGTCACATTGCCCTTGTCGGTGCTGTTCTCATTTTTGGTGATGTGGATTCTGCGGCAGCTCGGCATCATTGACATCCAGGCCAACATCATGTCGCTGGCGGGCATCACCATTTCCATCGGCATCCTCGTCGATCAAGCGATCGTCATGGTCGAAAACGCCACGCATCATCTGACGGAGAAAGTCGGCGACGAGCCGGTGACGGGCGACACGACCGAACTCGTCATCCCCGCCTGTCAGCAAGTCGGCCGGCCGATTTTCTTTTCCGTCATGATCATGCTCATTTCGTTCATTCCAGTGTTCATGCTGTCAGGCCGGGAGGGGAAGCTGTTTCATCCGCTGGCGTACACCAAGACGTTCGTGTTGATCGGCACGGCGATCATTTCGGTGACCGTGGTGCCGGCGCTCATTCCGACGTTTCTGAAGGGGAAGCTGAAACGGGAAGAAGACAACTGGATCGTCCACAGCTTCATCATGATCTACAAGCCGCTCTTGACATGGTTTCTGCCGCGGCTGAATCTTGTCATGTGGATGTTCGCCGCCCTCTTGGTTTTGGCGGCGGGAATGTTTCCGCTGCAAGCGATCATCGGCCTCGGCGCGTCGGAGACGGCTTGGCGCACGACGTTTCTCCTGGTGTTCTTTATCGTCACCGCCGTCACCGTGATCGCGACCGACGGCTTGCTGTGGCAAGGGGTCGCCTTGGTGACGCTGACGGCGCTGGCGCTCTGGGCGTATCACTTCCCAAAGATCGGCGTCTCGTTCATGCCGGCGCTCGACGAAGGCACGACGCTCGACATGCCGACCAGCGTGCCGAGGGTCAGCGTTACGCAAGCGGCCGACGATCTCAAGCATCGCAATGGCCTTCTGCGCAGTTTCCCCGAAGTCGAATCGGTCGTCGGCAAAGCGGGCCGGGCCGACACGCCGACCGACCCGGCGCCGCTCGACATGTTCGAGACGATCGTCAACTTTCGCCCCAAGGCGCATTGGCCCAAGCGCGTGCTCAAGTTCAACGATGCCGTCCAGCAGACACGAGCCGTGCTATCCACATTGGAGGACGAAGGCTACGTCCAGCGCGCGAAGTACGACGATGATCGCGACAGCGTGATCAATGACGCCACGCAGAAAGCACTGACGCGATTCGATGAAACGATGCGCGAGCTGGCCCTGCAACGCTATCGCGAGTTCGAGAATGAGCTCGGGCCGACGTTGACGCGCTTCATCGTCGACGAAACACTGGGCCGCTTCGAGAGGGGGCGTGATTTACGCATTTCTGCCGATCAAAAGAACAAGCTTGGCGCCGACTTCACCAACGACCTGGCCGCCGAATTCGGCGCCTGGCTCGCAAAGTATCCATCACTCGAAGACGTGACGCGGATCACCCAGCACGTTTCGACGGACCTCGCCAGGCAAAAGCTGTTTCGCAGAGGCCTAAAGGCGGGCGATGCGTTGGCGGTGAAGGAAGGAATCTTCGGCCGCTCGTGGTCGCTGCTGGGCGAGTTCCTCGGCGGATCGCCGAAGACGTTCGCCGGCGAAGTTCTCGCCGCCACCGAGGCGCAGCGGCAGGCGCTCTGGCGCGAACGCGTGCACAAGATCAACGGCGAACTCTTCGACCGCGGCATCGAGGCGTACACCTGGTACGCCATACAGGAATCAGTCAAAAGTGCCAAGGACATTCGCCTGCTGGCCGACAGCGCCAAGGGCGACGCCGCGGGCCGGTTCACCACCGAGGCGATTCGAGCGCAACTCAACAAAGCGCACGACAAAAGGGCGTTCGAGCCGTTCCTGGCGTTACGGCCCAAGCTGGAAGAGCCGTTCAAGGATCGCGTGTTCTTTTGGCCAAGACAAGGCGGGCCGAAGGGAGATCTGGTCGACGACGAGATGACTCGCGTCATTCAGGTTCCCGGCTGGGGCAACATCTTCACGCAGCCGATCATCAATCGCATCGAGATGCTCTCGACCGGCGTGCGCACCGATATCGGCATCAAGGTGTTCGGCCCGGACGAGGTCGTCATTGAAAAGGTCTGCAAGGAGATCGAAGCCGTTGTCAAGCCGATCCCGGGCGCCCGTGACGTTCTGGCCGCTCCGATCATGGGCAAGGGCTACCTCGAAATCGACATCGATCGCGAGAAGGCTGCTCGCTATGGCATCACGGTCGAAGACATTCAGAACGAAATCGAAGTCGCGCTCGGCGGGCGCATCATCACGTACACGGTTGAGAAACGCGATCGCTATCCGGTGCGGATTCGCTATGCCCGCAACAACCGCGAGGATGAGGAGTCGGTCAAGCGGCTCTTGGTGAGTCCAGGCAGCATGGCCGCTCCCGCCGCGATGGCGTTGCCCGGCGCGCCGGCGGACTCCGTGCCGCCGCCGACCGGCGATCGCGTGCATCAGGCCGCTCCGGAGCATGGATCGCGAGGGAAGAAATCGCCCATTCCGCTCAGCGCCCTTGCCAACGTCAGAATTGTCGAAGGTCCGTCGATGATCAAGAGCGAGAATGGGCAACTGCTCAACTACGTCACCCTCATGGTGCGTGGCCGGGACATGGTCGGTTTTGTCGACGAGGCCAAACGCATCGTCGCTGAGAAGGTGCGTTTGCCCGAGGGAGTGCACATCGAATGGAGCGGCGAGTTCGAGCACCAAATGCGGGCGGCGCAGACGTTGCGCTTCGTTTTTCCCGCGGTCATCGTGCTGATCTTCGTGATCCTTTATCTGACGTACCGGGATCTCGAAGACGCCTCGCTGATGATGCTGGCCGTGCCCGAAGCGCTCGCGGGCGGAGCGTTCTTCATGTACCTGTTCCCCAAGATCATGAACGGCTGGGACGCGCCCCCCATGGACTTCAGCGTCGCCGTTTGGGTCGGCTTCATCGCCTGTTTCGGCATGGCGACCGAGACCGGCATCATCATGCTCGTCTACCTGCGCGAGGCGATCGACAAGCGCGGCGGCCTGGAGAACATTCAATCGCTCGACGAGCTTCGCCAGGCCGTCATCGAAGGCGCGGTCCATCGCCTGAGGCCCAAGCTTCTCACCGAAGGCGTCGCCATCATCGCCATCTTCCCAATGGTGTTCGCGTCAGGCGTCGGCGGCGAGATACTAGCGCCGATGGCCCTGCCGGTGCTGGGCGGGTTGTTGATATCGGATGAGGTGGTGGATATCTTCCTGCCGGTGCGTTTTTACTGGGTGCGGCGAGCGCGCTGGCTGGAGATTCAGGAGGAGAAGAAACGCGCGGCGAATGGGTCCCCAGCAGCCGAGGCGAGCGTCGAGGCGTAAGCCCGACGTGCCTCGCTGAGAAAACAAGTCGGGCTTACGCCTCGACGCTCGCCAGAACGGCCTGTGGCCAGTGGACCTACACGGACACCTTGACGCGTGGACGGCCGTTCTTCACTTGGCCTTCGTAAGAACCTTCCGTTCCTTCAAATCATACCGCCCGCCCGCGGAGATCGCCTCAGAGTCGGGATCGCCCTTTGCAAACTTTCGGGTCGAGTCGTAGAAGTGGACCTTGCCCTTGCCGATCACGTCGGCGGTCGAACCCTGAACGACGATGGCGGTGGCTTCGTCGATGCCGATGCCGAGGTATTGCGGATAGAGCTTCATGAGCTCGGTCATGTCCTTTTGGCGTTTGCGCTGGGTGAAGTGCTGATCGATGGCGACGCCCTTGAGGAAGCCGAGGCCGCGTTCGTAGCCTTCGTAGCGGATGTCGAAGTTGTTGAAGACGCCGCCGCGGCAGAGGTAATCGCCCTGAATGGTGGCGCCGGCGCTGGTTCCGCCGATGACGCCGCCTCGCTTGAGCACGTCGAACATGAGGGGGAGCGCCTTGGTTTGTTCATAGCAATCGACAAAGCGCCACTGGCGACCGCCGTCGAACCAGATACCCGTGGCTTCCTTGAGCGTATCGAGAAACTCCTTGCTTTCGACCTCGGCCTGCGTCTTGCCGTAAAGGACAGTGGCTCTCTTGGCGCCGGACTTTCGAAATAGGTCGGCAAGAAAGTCGCGCTTGGGGATCGGATCGCTGGCGGTTGGAAAGATGACGATGTTCGCCTTGCCTTCACCGCCGGCGTACTCGACGAACTTCTTATAGAGGCCGGGCGGCGTGCCGCCCCCGCCAACGATGACCAGTGTGCCCTTCTCGACGCTCGGTTGTTCAACCATCTTGGGCGGGAAGCCGGCGACGCGGTCGATGGCATGACGCCGCAGCGCCGTCAGATCCTGCTGCTTCTTGCCCTGGGCGACGAACGATTGCACCGACGGATTGCCGGCTACGAGCAAGGTGACTTTTTTCTCGCCGATCGCGCTGATGGTTCGGCCCCTGAGCAGCATCGCGGCGCCGGGGTCAATCTGATAGCCGACGAAGCCCGGCATTTTCTTGAGGCGATCGGCGAGCATTGGCGTTGCCTCGGCCGCGGGCGTTTCGACGACGCCGGCAGGCAGGAGCTTGAGTTCATTGCCGATCAACTCCGCGCCGATGCCGGCCGCGCCGATGAGCCCGCCGCGATTGAGGACTGCCTGGCATTGCTCAATGAGGCGATGCTGCTTGATCACGTCGCGCCAGTCGCCTGCCGACTCGACCATGAGCCAGACGGCCGTGGCGTCGCGCAGCGGATCGGCGGCGTTCTTGGCCAGGACGACGCGCAGCCTCTCGCCGGATTGGGCCAGACCGGCTGGGAGCTTCGTCTTTTCGTTGGCAGCCAGGACGACGATCTTCGCCTTGTCGCCACCGGCCAGCTCCAGGAGCTTTTCGAGCGCCGTCGTCGACACATCGCCCTGGCCGCACAAGAGGAGCGCCCCGCTGATGCCGGCCGGATCTATGCGCGGCGCTTGGGCCTGCGTCGTCCCTGTAAATAGGAAGGCTGTGACGGCAACTACAAACAAGCGGTAGATCGGTCTCATCGATGTCCCCTTTTCGTTGAGCGCCCGCATGGCGCACGCTGAACGCTAAACGTAAACAGCGCTAGCGCATCGCCAGCAACCGCTTCGCCTCATTCAGCACAAACGTCGCGTCCATGAACGGATCGTAGCCGATGTCGTGCCAGCGGACCAGGCCCCGTTCGTCGATCAGGAACGTGCCGTGCAGGGGCAGCCCTTCAAAGTCATCGTAGGCGCGGAAGCGCTGGAATGCGACGTGCTTTGCGTCGGACGCCACCGGGAACGGGATCGTCTTGCCGCCGCTGAGCGCCGCCTTAAGCGCCTCGGTCGTGTCCGTGCTGATTGCGACGATCGCGATGCCGGCGGCTTCGAACGCCTTCTTCTGCTCGCCGAACTTTTGGAGTTGCTCCATGCAGTGCGAGCAGCCGTAACCGAGGTAGAAGATCGCCAGCACCGGCTTGCCGGAGTACGCCTTGCTCGACATCGCGTTGCCGTTTGCGTCGGGCAAGGTCCACTCCGGCGCCGGCGTCGGCTGCCAGACAAGCGGGCCGATCGACTCGATGGGCGGTCGCTTGCCGAAATCGGCGGGGAACGGCGTCTTGACGCGCCAGTCGGCCGGCAGCTTTAACTCCTTGGCGATTGGCGTCAGACGCTTGAACATCGGCGTCTCGAGCGAGTCGATCGTGCCGGAGATTTTTCGCAACCGGTCGAATGCGTCAGCGCATTCTTTGGTCTTGCCGACGGCGTGCAGGCATTCAACGTAGAGCGCCAGCGGCGCAACCTGGTTCTTGCCGGAATCAGACGCTTGCTTGGCGAATTGCTCGGCCTTCACTTTGTCGCCGGCGAGAAGGTAGTAGCGTGCTTGCCGCGATTGGCTCGCATTTTTGAGCGCCTTGATGTCGTCAAGCGCCGATTTCGGATCGTCGGCAAGGAGCTTTTGCAGCATCTGAAGCTCCTTGACAGCGTTGTCGCGTGCGGCAATTCCGTCGAGGCCGGGAGGGCCTTTGCCTTTGCCTTTGAACTCGGGCGGCTTCTTAGGATTGGCTGCCGGGGAAACGTGGAGTGGGGTTGCCAGACTCACCCACGCTACATACCCCCCACCCCCACCCTCCCCCACAAGGGGGGAGGGAGAAGGAAGGGTACGCTCATTCTCGTTGTTGATAGCCTTCGGTTTAGTCGGCTTGTCGGCTCCTTTGCCGCCGCCTTGTTGAAGTGCGTCGATCGTTTGCGCAAGCTTGTCCTTGTTCCCCTTGCCTGCATGCGCCAGGCCGATGAGGCGCAGCCGTTTGACTTGCTCGTTGGCAAGCTCTGTCGGGTCGAGATACATCGTGTCGGCCAAGGCGAGTGTCTCATCCCACAACTCGAAGCGTTCGAGCAACTCGAACAGCCGCGTCCGGCCATACGACGCCGACTTGCCCCCCTTTGCGGACGTGTTGTACCTCGGATGCCTCGGCAACTCGATCAGATTCTTCGCCAGCGCGACGGCGTCTTTCACACGCCCGGAGTGGCTCAGGCTGCGAATCAGCCACTCTTGATTGTGGGCGTAGTTGTGTATCTGATCGGGCAGCACGCGATCGTGCATCATGTGATAATGATCAGCCCGGCTCGACGCCTCTTGCTGCCAGGCGGCCTCGGCGTATCGTTTGAGCCGATCGTAGGTGTGCCCCGGCATGTGCCACATGTGGGCGATATTCGGCGCCGCCGAGCCGCACAGCGCCGCCGAGCCGAGGGCGTTCGACGGATTGGCGCCGTCCCACAGGTGAATGCGGTAGTGATGCGCGGGGTGCAGCGGGTTGGCCTTGAAGATCTCGTCGAGCAATTTGTCGCGCTGTGCCGTTTGGCCGCCGAGGCTCCACTGCCAGCCGCGCACGACATAGAACGCCTTGGCCTCGATGTCGCCGGGGTTCTCTTCCCAGATTTTCTTGAATGCGTCCATGACCTGCTGGCGTTTGTTGCCGCCGGTGGTCAGGAGTAGATCGCACATGCTCTCGATATAGAGCCGTTCGCGCCGCGTGGTGTTGACGAGCCGATCGCGGGCCTTCTTGATGAAGCCGGCAGCGCGCTTGGCGTTTTCATGATTGGCCATCGCCATGCCCCAGTACGCCATTGCGCAGTCCGGATCGAGCAATGCAACCTGGCGAAACGATCGCTCGGCCTCGAAATACCAAAAACCGTGTAGTTGGCCGACGCCTTGCTCGAAGAACTTCTGGGCCTCTGCCGACCTGGTGGTGATCGGAAAACGAACGTTGCCGGTCTTGCCCATGAGGTAGGCTTTTTGGCGCGGACCTTCGTTGAAGACTTCGCCGTGGAACGATCGGCCGAAGAAATCGTCGGGGTGGTCCTGTGCATATGCCGTGCTGACGATCCACAGGGCGGTTGCAGCAAGCAAACATCGCTCGATGAACATGAGGTTTCTCGCAAAGAAGCCCAGGGGTGGGGTACTCCGAACCCCTGGGATGCGCCGCAGGGTCCCAGAGGTTCGGAGTACCTCACCCCTGGGCTTCCAAACCACCGAAATCACTCCAATTCACTCGATGCGCAGCGGTTGCGTCAAGCGTTGACCGCCTACGTTCAGTTCAAACGTGTAATCGCCGGGAGCCTCGCCCAGGCCGTCGAATGGCATCACGTAGCGGTGCAACCCCGCCGTGGCGTACCGTTCGGAAAGCTTGCCGGCGCCGAACAGATCGCCGTTCTTCCTTACAGTAAACTCCAATTGCTTGGCGGGCGATTGGAGGTGATAGTAAATCGCCGCGCCGACCCGCGGATTTGGCGCTATGTACCCCTTCGCTTTCGTATCAGGTTGCGTCGGAACGTAGGCCAGGGCCGGGCGGATGCGAAACAAATGCGCGGGCTTGGCCAACATCGCCGGGGTCATCTCCTCCACGGGGCCGATGTCGACGACGTAGATGCTTCGGCCATGCGTGCCGATGACGAGGTCGCGCTCGCGCGGATGGATGACGAGATCGTGCATCGGCAACTTCGGCAGCCCGGCCTTGAAGGGGAGCCAGTTCTTGCCGGCGTCGAACGTGACGTGAACGGCGTTCTCCGTGCCCACGAAGAGCAGATTCGGATTTTTCGACGATTCGCGGATGACGTGCACCGGCTGATCGCCGGGCAGGTTGTTCGTGATGTTCTGCCAGGTCTTGCCATGATCGGTCGTCTTGAAGACGTACGGATTGAGATCGTCGTTGCGATGTCGGCCGATCGCGAGGTAAGCGGTTCCCTCATGATGGTGCGAACATTCGATGCGTGTGATCCAGCGATTCTTCGGAACACCCGGGATCTTGTCGGAGAGATCGGTCCAGGTTTGTCCGGCGTCGGTGGTGACGTGGATTCGGCCATCGTCGCTGCCGACATAGAGGAGCCCGGCTTTCTTGGGCGACTCGGCAATCGCGGTCAGTGTGTGGCCCGTACTGGCGTACGCGACTCCGGTCTTGCCGAAGGTGAGATCGCCACTGATCTTTTTCCACGAGTCGCCGCGGTTGTCGCTTTTGAACAGATAGTTGCCGCCGTAGTAGAGCGTCTTTGGATTGTGCGGCGACAGGAGCATGGGGCTATTCCAGTTGAAACGGAATGGATCGCTCTTGTCGCCTGACTTGGGCTGAATCGGCTTGCCCTTGTTGGCGGCGACATCGAAGCGTTGCGGTCGGCCGTACTGGGCTTCGGAGTAGACGATGTTGGAGTCGCTCGGGTCGCACTGGCACTGGAAGCCGTCGGCGCCGGCGATGCGTTTCCAGTCGGCAAGCGTGATGCCTTCGGCGCTGCGCGTTCGGCTCGGGCCGCCCCAGGAGCCGTTGTCCTGCAAGCCGCCATAGACGCGGTACGGTTTGCTCATATCGACGGCGATGCCGTAGAACTGGGCGAGCGGAATCATGCGGTTGGCGGACCAGGATGTGGCGCGGCTGCGCGAGACATACAGGCCGCCGTCGTTGCCGAGGATGAGGTGCTTGTTGTCGGCGGGGTTTATCCACAGGGCATGATGGTCCGGATGGATACCTGCCGCCTTACCGCCTTTGACCGCGCCGCCGACGGTCTGAAACGTCTTTCCCCCATTGGAGGAAACATAGAACGCGGTGCCCAGAACATAAATGCGTTGATCGTCGACCGGGTCGATGCGAATTTGGCCATAGTAGAACGGCCGGGGAACGACGGAGTTGACATGGGTCCACGACGCGCCGCGATCGTCGGAGCGAAAAACTCCGCCGTCCCCGACGTTGAGGTCCTTCTTGTTGGCGACGTTGCCTTTCGTGCCGACGCCGGTCTTGTCGGACTGCACAACGGCGTAAACGACTTTGGGATCATTGCGATAGACGGCGAGCCCACAGCGGCCGTACTGATTTTCGGGCAGCCCCTTGGTCATCTTCTGCCACTTCGCGCCGCCGTCGATTGTCTTGTACAATCCCGCCTTGGCGCTGTACTGTTTGGCCGGATCGCCGCCAGAAAAGGCATCACGGCGGACCGCATAGGCAGCGGCGTAGAGGATGTTCGGCTCGGACAAGTCGATGGCGACATCGATGCAGCCGGTGTCGACGTCAAGCTTGAGCACGTGCTGCCACGTCTTGCCGCCATCGGTGGTCTTGAAAAGGCCGCGTTCGGGATTCGGACCCCAGACTCGGCCCAGGGCGGCAACGTAGACGATGTCCGGATTGGTCGGGTGGATGACGATACGGCCGATGTGGCGAGTTTCCTTCAGGCCCATGTGCTGCCAGGTCTTACCCCCGTCGACGGAGCGATAGACGCCGTCGCCCCAGGTGACGCTATTGCGCGGGTTGGCCTCGCCGGCGCCGAACCAGACGACATCGGGATTGGACTGAGAAACGGCAACCGCGCCGATGCTGCACGTTAGATCATCGGTGAGCGGCGTAAAGCTCGCGCCCGCGTCGGTCGTTTTCCAGACGCCGCCCGTCGCTGTCGCGACATAGTACGTGTCGGGGTTCTTGTCGAGGACGGCGAGATCGACGATGCGACCGCCCATGTTGGCTGGTCCGATGTTGCGGGCCTGGAAGACGTCGAGCAGCTTCGGATCGACGGCGGCCTTGTCCTGGGCCACGCTTGGCCCAATATTCAAGAGCAGCGGAATCGTTAACGCGAAAAACAGCACGCAGAGGAGGTGGCGTCGCATGAGTTGATTCCTGAAATTGCCGAGGGGCGAAGAGTTGAACGAGAGAGGACAATCCATCCGAGCAGCATGTGTTATCGACGCTTGCAGCTTCGCGCTCGCATGGCGCATTGCGAGCGTAAAGCCGCAAGCTAAAGAAATTCTTACTTCGGCGCATCGACGGCCAGCGCCTTCATGCAGAAGTTGGCCGTGCGGTCGAACATCGCCCAACTCGGGTTCTCGAATCGATATTCATAGAGGTCGCGCCAGATGACGCCGTTGTAGTAGTAGCTTTCTTCCGGGTTCGCCTTGGAGAGGACGATCGGACCACCGTTGGGACCGCGCGGGCCCTTCGGCACGAACTTCTTCTTCGGCGTCGGCTGCTTGACATCGGGCGTCTTGTCCGGCTCCTTCTTCGGATCGCCCTGCAGTAGGACTTCGATCTCCGAGGTGCGGTCGATGGCCTGTCCGCCGTGAGAGACCTCCAGGCAGACGACGAACTGCTGGCCCTTGGTGACGACGACGGCAGCGTCGAGATCAACGGTATGGAAGCCGGTCCGTTCGATAACGCCAGTCTTCGTCGCCAGCGCCAGCTTCGGTTCCCCCTTCTCGAACTTGCTGTAGACCGTCGCCGTGTACTTGACGTTGTCGGCCGCCGTGTAGAAGCTGACCGCGTTCAGTTTATGATCGGCCGTCGCGGTGAAGACATTGCAGGCCTTGGAGATGTCCTTGATGGTCGCACGCCAGCCGTGATAGTCGTGATAGTAGACGTGCGAGTACTTGAGCGGCTCGATGTTGCGGAACGAAACAGCCCCCATCTCCGGATCGCGGCAGCAAACGCGGTCGTAATAGCTGATCCAGTAATACCCCTTGTCGCCTCGTTCGACGCCCCAGCTGTTCTTGATCAGCCAGCAGCCAGGCTTGGGCAGCTTCTTATTCGGGTCGGCCGTCGTCTTGTCATCGTCCCAGCCGACGATGGCGATGGCATGGTTGGGCTTCTTGGTATTGTCGAGTGGTTGATAGTGCACGAAGTCTTTCGCCATGAAGCCGATGTTGACGGTCATGGCGGTGCCGATCGCCCCCTGTGTCATGAGGCGCCGTTTGATGACGTCGATGCCTTCGAGGTTATCGCCGATGGTGAACCACTCGACATCACGGACATAGAACTTTTCGCACTTCGGATCGGTGTAGGCCGGGGGCGTGGCGTACGCCGGGTTGGCGCCGAGTTTTTCAGGCAACTTGGTGCAAACGACGCCGTCGCCGCGGGAGATGTAGGCCGTGGCGACGCGATAGTCGCCGCCCTGGTGCACGGTCATGCCGGTCGGATCCTTGGTCGCATCGGCGAGGTCGCGGTTTTGATGGCGGTTGAAACCGTTCCACCAGTCGAGGTGGTATTCGCAGAAGGCCGGCGCGCCTCCGTTGCCGAACTTCTTCCAGTTCCCCGAGACGATGAGATTGCTCTCGATGGCAGCCATGGTGCCGTGCGCCCAGCACGTGCCGCCTTGCTGCTTTTTAATCGGCGTGACACCGCCGGATTTGCGCAGGTCATACGACCGAGGCAAGTCGCTCTGTGCCGACACAAACGGCGCAAGCAATAGGAGGATGCAAAACGCAAGCAATAATGGCATTCTCTTCATGGCGGACACACTCCAATGGGTGGGATGCGGGGATGTAGTAGTATCATCGATTGCGGCTTGATTTGCACCTGTTTTTTTGACAATTCTGCAAAAAATCGGGTCTTTGGCGTCGACGCCTGGACCGGCGACGGAAAAATGTCCACGGATTGCAGGGCGAGGCCGAGCCCTAAAGGCACGCGAGGCATGATCTGCTCCTTGGAATAGACTGGGAGCTAGCGGAGTTGCCGGCCACCGATGGAGCTTGCCATGGATGCTCTTCTACGACGTTTCGACCCGATTGTCGCTGCCCCGTCCTTCACGGCTTTGATCGGTTGCGACTTCGAAGTAACAGTCGCCAACGTGGTCAGGTGTCCGGGCTGGCAGGTCGGTTGCGAGCAATGGGGATCGGACTGAAGAGGAGCCGCGCCAGGTACGACCCGTGCGAGGCAATCGGGGCGTTGGAGTTCGGCGAGAAGTAACGCCTTTATGGCACGCTTTGCTGGGTCACTTGCGCCGCAAAGTGCTTCACCCGTGCGATCATCTCGGAAAGGCCGGTGCGGCGACCGGGACTCAAGTGCTGCTCAAGGCCGATGCGTTCCATGAAGCCGTGAATGTCGAACGCAACGATCTCCACCGCCCGCTGGCCGCAAAACAGTTTCTCCAGAAGCGCCAATTCGCCGCGGACGATGGTCGCATCGCTGTCGGCAAGGAACTCGACGATGTCGATCGTGCCCGGCCTGATGCGCAGGTGCATGAACACCGTGCTTTGACAGCGTTTCACCCGGTTGGGTTCCGTCTTCAAGACATCGGGCATCGGTGCGAGCTTCTTGCCCAGGTCCATGATGTACTCGTATCGATCCTTCCATTCGTCAAGAATTTCGAAATCACTGGCCAACTCTTCAGCGACTGCGATCGGGTTGGCGCCAGTGGCAGGGGCGTATTGGAATTGCCTCATTTCCGGCACGGCAATTCGCGGCTTGACGCTGGCCGCGATTTTCTCCAGCGCGTCCGCGAAGACATCGACCTCATCCAGTGTGTTGTAAATGGCGAACGACGCCCGCACGGTTCCGGCGATGCCGAATCGCTCCATGAGCGGCTGGCAGCAGTGATGCCCGGTGCGAACCGCGATGCCTTCAAGGTCGAGTTGCGTGCCGACATCGAGCGCCGACATGCCCTCGACGACGAACGACAACACGCCGGCTTTTTCCTTGGCCGTGCCGATGATGCGAACGCCGGGGATCGCCGCGACGCGCTCGGTCGCATGGGTCAGCAAGCAGTGCTCGTGTTCAGCGACGGGACGCGGTGCAGGCAGTTCGTCTGTTTTGTTCGGGCGAAGGACAAGCGGCGCAGGCGAGCCGCCTGCAATACGGAGAAAAGACTGTTCAAGGTCTTCGACGTAATCAACCGCTGCCGCCAGGCCGATGGCGCCGGCGATGTTCGGCGTGCCGGCTTCGAACTTGTACGGCAACTCGTTCCAGGTCGTCTTGGCGAAGCTGACGTAGCTGATCATGTCGCCGCCGGTCTGATAGGGGGGCATCAGCTCCAGATGGCGCGGCTTGCCGTAGAGCCCCCCAATTCCCGTGGGGCCATAGACCTTGTGGCCGCTGAAGGCGTAGAAGTCGCAATCCAGCTCGCGCACATCGATCCTTAAGTGAGGCACGGCCTGGGCGCCGTCGACCACGACATAGACGCCGTGCTGGTGTGCGAGCTCGATGATCTTTTTGACCGGATTGATCGTTCCGAGTGCATTGGAGACATGCGCGATCGAGATGATCTTCGTGGCCGGATTGATCATCTTCTCCAGCGCGGCCAGGTCCAGTTCGCCGGCGTCGTTGACGGGAATCACACGCAAGTTGGCGTGCTTCTCCCAGCACAGGACTTGCCAAGGTACGATGTTGCTGTGATGCTCCAGGGCCGACACGATGACCTCGTCGCCGGCGTGGACGTTCATTCGGCCAAAAGTCTGCGCGACCAGATTGATTGCCTCAGTCGTGCCTCGCGTGAAGATCAGATCGCGCAGGCACGGGGCGCCGATAAACTTCTGCACTTTGACCCGGGCTTCTTCATATAGCTCCGTCGCACGCTCGCTCAGAGCATGGACCCCGCGGTGCACGTTGGCGTGATCGTTTTCATAGTAATGCTTGATCGCATCGATGACGGCGCGCGGCTTCTGGCTCGACGCGGCGTTGTCGAAGTAGACGAGCGGTTTGCCGCGAACGAGTTGATGCAGAATCAGAAAGTCGGCCCGGACGCGTTCGACATCGAACGCTGGGTGTGCGGCTTCCGGGGTTGTGGTTGCGATGGACATTTTCAACGTTCCCGTTTAGCCGCTCGCCTTTGGCGAACGCGCGGCCGCCCGCGCCGATGGCGAGCGGCTAAACAACTCAACGCACGATGCGCTGCTCCAGTTCGTCGCGCAGCGCCTCAATCTTCAATCGCCCTACGATATCGTTGGCAAACGCGAACGTCAGCAGTCGCCGGGCCTGGTCCAGCGGGATGCCGCGCGATTGCAGGTAGAACAGTTGCAGCGGATCGAGTTGGCCGACGGTCGCGCCATGCGTGCACTTGACATCGTCCGCGAAAATCTCGAGCTGCGGTTTCGTATTGATCGTCGCGTCGTCGGAGAGCAGCAGCACCTTATTCGTCTGCTTGGCGTCGGTCTTCTGGGCGTCCTTGCGGACGAAGATCTTGCCGTTGAAGACGCCATGCGACTTGCCGTCGAGGATGCCCTTGTAAAGCTCATGGCTCGCACAATTCGGCTGAGCGTGATCGATGAGGGTGAAGTTATCGATGTGCTGCGTGCCTGACGCGAGGTAAAGACCATTGACGGTGGCCTCGGCATGTTCGCCGTCGAAGCGAACGCGGACCTCGTTGCGAACTAAAGCGCCGCCTAGCGAGACATAATGCGTCGTGAAGTTGCTGCGCGCGCCCATGACGACCGCCGTGTGGGCGATGTGGTAAGCGGTCGTGCTTTCGTCCTGGATTTTCACGTGATCGACGACCGCACCTTCGCCGACGGCGATTTCGGTGACGGCGTTGGTGAAGTATGCTGCATTTCCGGAGTATCGCTCGACGATCGTGACGCAGGCATTTTTGCCGACGACAACCAACGTACGGGGATGAATCGCCGGCGCGTTTCCTTCCACGAGAGAGTGGAATCTGATCTCAATCGGTGTCGCGATGACGTTGCCATCGGGAACCACCACATAGGCGCCGTCATTGAGAAAGCTCGTGTTCAGGGACGTGAATGGGCTGTCTCGGTCGCTTGCAATGCGTGCCAACTGTGATAGTTTCGTTGTGGCCCTGGCCAATGAGCCGATTTCGGCACTCGCCCCGATCGATTCGGGCGCCTGTTTGGCGAATCGTCCGTTGACAAACAGGACAGTTGGGTGATCGGAATCGAGCTTCACTCGCGCATGAACATTGTTCGCCAACGTGAAAGGCGTCGCCGTGATCGGCGATATATTCGTAAACCGCCAATCTTCTGTACGCGTCGTGGGCAAGGCCGCTGCGCCAAAACACTCGCGGCCGCTTTGGCGCAGCTGTGCAAATCGCGCATCCGCCTGATTATCGAATGGGGTGAACAGTTTCGTGAATGTTGTTTTTTCCATGATCTTGCATGCTCGATCCCGCGGTTTCGCTACGCTCACCTGCGGGCTTCTGGCCCCGTCAAACTGCAATTTGCAATCTGCATCTCATGCCGGGACGGTCATCTTGATCGGGTCGTAACCGTGCTTCTCCAGCTCCAACGCCAACTCCTTTGGACCCGACTTCACGATCCGGCCTTCCGCCAACACATGCACGTAATCGGGCACGATGTAGTCGAGCAGCCGCTGGTAGTGCGTGATGACGATCATCGCCCGGTCCTTGGAGCGCAGCGCGTTGACCCCCTCGGCCACCGCTTTCATCGCGTCGATGTCGAGGCCGGAATCGGTTTCGTCGAGGATCGCTAATCTCGGCTCCAGAACCGCCATCTGAAAAATCTCGTTGCGTTTCTTCTCGCCGCCGGAAAAGCCCTCATTGACATTGCGTTTGAGCAAATCCTCGGGCATATGTAAGATCTTCATCTTCTGCTTGACGATCTTGAGGAACGCGGCAGCGTCGAGTTCCGGCTCGCCGCGATGCTTACGGACGGCGTTGACCGACGCCCGCAGAAAGTAGCTGTTGGTGACGCCGGGGATCTCGACCGGGTACTGGAAGGCGAGGAAGATGCCTTCGCCGGCGCGTTCTTCGGGGTCCATGTCGAGGAGGTTCTTGCCTTCGAAGAGAACCTCGCCTTGCGTGACCTCGAATGCATCCTTGCCGGTGAGGACGCCGGCAAGGGTGCTCTTGCCAGAGCCATTGGGCCCCATGATGGCATGCACTTCGCCGGCTTTGACGTCGAGGTTGATGCCGCGCAGGATGTCCTTGTCGGCAACGCGGGCATGGAGGTTCTTGATGGTCAGCATGTTCATGTATCAAGCCACTTGATGTTTGTGACGAATCGGTTTCTTGGATTTCTTCTCTGCGTATGTCTTTGGCGTCGGCAACGCGCGGCCCTGCTCCTCGTAGAACTCGATCAATGTTTCCATCACTTCCTGCGCGTGCATGACGGCCTCCTTGTAAGTCGCGCCGTGTGTCTGCGGTTCCGGACCAAATTCTGGCAGCGTGACGAGGTGCGCTTGATCTTCCTCGGACCACTGGATCACCACCGAATACTGCATCTTCACGGATTGCCTCTCGCTTGCCGAATCGCTTTCTTCACCTTGTGCTCCAAGTGTGGCGGTGCATCATCGCCATCATGACCGCGACCGACACGTGCGTTTTCACAGCGTGCCACCAAACGGTGTGGCTTCCATAGCCCGGCCGCCAGAGAAACCGGCATTTGTCAGCATCCGCTTCAACTCGCGCACTTTCTTGGGCATCAGCCAACGCTTCCCTCCAAACTCACTCCCAGCAGCTTCTGGGCCTCGACCGCGAACTCCATCGGCAGCTCGCGGAAGACTTCCTTGCAGAAGCCGTTGACGATCATGCTGACGGCGTCTTCCGCGGAAAGACCACGCTGTTTGCAGTAGAAGATCTGGTCCTCGCCGATCTTCGACGTGGACGCTTCGTGCTCGACGGTGGAGCTGGTGTTCTTCACCTCGATGTAGGGGAACGTGTGGGCGCCGCATTTGTCGCCCAAGAGCAGCGAATCGCACTGGCTGTAGTTGCGCGAATGCTCGGCCGCCTTGAGCACTTTGACCTGGCCGCGATAGGTGTTTTGGCCGCGGCCGGCGCTGATGCCCTTCGAGACGATCGTACTCCTAGTGTTCTTGCCGACGTGAATCATCTTGGTGCCGGTGTCGGCCTGTTGTTTGTGGTTAGTGAGAGCGACGGAGTAGAACTCGCCGACGGAGTTGTCGCCGATCAGGATGCAACTCGGATATTTCCAAGTGATGGCGCTACCGGTCTCGACCTGCGTCCAGGATATCTTGCTGTTGCGTCCTCGGCAGGCGCCGCGCTTGGTGACGAAGTTGTAGATGCCGCCTTTGCCTTCCTTGTCGCCGGGGTACCAGTTCTGCACGGTCGAATACTTGATCTGCGATCCTTCGCCGACCGCGACGAGTTCGACGACGGCGGCATGGAGTTGGTTCTCGTCGCGGATCGGAGCGGTGCAGCCTTCAAGATAGCTGACATACGCCCCTTCTTCGCAGACGATCAGCGTGCGTTCGAACTGCCCCGTCTCCTTGGCGTTGATGCGGAAATACGTGGACAGCTCCATCGGGCAGCGCACGCCCTTGGGGATGTATGCGAACGACCCGTCGCTAAAGACGGCGGAGTTTAGCGTCGCGAAATAGTTGTCGTTGTAAGGCACCACGCTGCCCAAATACTTCTTGATCAACTCCGGATGATTGTGCACCGCTTCCGAAAACGAACAGAAGATGACGCCCATTTCGGCGAGTTTGTCCTTGAACGTCGTGGCGACCGAAACGCTGTCGAACACCGCATCGACCGCAACGCCGGTCAATCGTTTTTGCTCATCGAGCGAGATGCCGAGCTTCTCGAACGTCTTCAAGAGCTCCGGGTCGACTTCATCGAGGCTGGTAAGCTGCTTCTTCGGCTTCGGGGCCGCGTAGTAGATCATGTTCTGATAATCGACCGCCGGAAACGTCACGTTCGGCCACCAGCGTGGCTCTTCCATCGTTGTCCAAAAACGATAGGCCTTGAGCCGCCAGTCGAGCAGCCATTTCGGTTCTTTCTTGATGGCGGAGATGCGGAGAATAATGTCCTCATTCAGCCCCTTGGGCAGGGTGTCGGCGTCGATATCGGTCGTGAAGCCCCACTCGTATTCTTTGTTGGCGAGTTGCTCGATGGTTTGGGTTGCGGTGGTCATGATCCGTCTCCTCTTTGAAGCCCAGGTGTGAGGTACTCCGAACTCCTGGGCTTGCACGTTCATCTCACGACGTTCAAGGTCAACAGTTGCGGCTCGTCGGCGAATACGGCGGCGGCGAGACGTTCGCGCAACAATTCCGGAAGCTGGCCTTCATTCTGAATCAGGTCGGCGAGCGTGATCTGATCGAGAGTCTTTCGCATCCAGTGCTCGAGCGTCTGCCAAAGCGATTTCAGCGTGCAACCGGAGCGATTTGTACATACGCCGTTAGGGGCTTCGGTGCCTGCATGTTTCTTGCAGTAGTCGGTTTCGTCAAAGAGCGGTTCGCCGAGAATCAGAAGGATCGAACCCAGACCGATTTCCTCAGCTGGCTTTGCCAGGGTGTAACCTCCGGAGCGTCCGCGAACACTGTCGAGCACCCCACCGTGTCGCAACACCGCCATGAGCTTGCCGACATAGGCGACCGAAAGTCCTTCCGCAGTCGCGATTTCCGGCAACGAAGCAGCGCCGCTTTCGGATTTGGCAACCCGAAGCAGGCATCGCAAGCCGTACTCTTCTTGAGCGCTGATCTTCATGGGAAAGCTCCGCAACGTCGTGTCTACGTTCATTCTAGTAATGTAGACTTTTTTGTCAAGATTTTAGTGTTCGTAGTTGCGCATCGGTCGCCAGCCTTCGCGAGGCGGCGCCAAACGAATGTGCTGCCACGGCGTGAACGTTGGTGATAGAATGACCGCGAGGTGCGTTAATGGCGGGCAGAGCTGCCAAACATCCCAAACGTGAACTGCTGGCTGCGTTCCTGGCAGGAGAGTTGAGCGAGGCCGGGCAGGAGTCGATCGCGCGGCACATCGAGAAGTGTGACGCGTGCTGTCAGACGCTGCGTGAACTCCCGGAAGATCCTAGCGTCGCCAAGATTCGCCAGGCCACCGCGCCGGCCGAGCAGCCGGAGCGATCCGGTGCCGCGCGCTCACGCCGCGAGGAACAGCCGGTTCCGAAAGAACTGCAAGAGCATCCGCGCTATCGCATCGGAAGATTTCTGGGCGCCGGTGGCATGGGCGCGGTGTATCGAGCCGAGCACAAAGTCATGGATCGCGTCGTTGCCATCAAGATCATTCATCCTGAATTGACGCGTCATCCGCGTGTTATCGATCGCTTTCGCCAAGAAGTGAAGGCGGCGGCGCGATTGTCGCATCCGAATATCGTGGCCGCGTATGATGCCGAACAGGCGGGCGACATTCACTTCCTGGTCATGGAGTATGTCGATGGCACGAGCCTGGGCCAGTTGGTGGCGAGAAAAGGGCCGCTCGATGTGCCGCTGGCGTGTTCGTTCATTCGCCAGGCCGCACGGGGACTGCAGCACGCCTTCGAAGCCGGCATGGTGCATCGCGACATCAAGCCGCAGAATCTCATGTTGACGCGCAAAGGCCAGATCAAGATTCTCGACTTCGGCCTGGCCCGGCTAGCAAGTGAAGCTCAAATGGACGAAGCGATGCCCGAAGGAGGCGGCCGACCGGAACAGACGCAGATGGGCGACGTGATGGGAACGCCGTCTTACATGGCCCCGGAGCACATCGCCGATCCGAGCCAGGCCGACATTCGCGCGGACATTTACGGCTTGGGCTGCACATTGTTCTTTCTTTTGACGAGTGAATCTCCGCCGGCCAAGGAGGCGGTCCCGAACCCGACGAAGAAGCGCACCTATCGTCCGCCGCGGCCGATTACCGATCTGCGTCACGACCTTCCGGACGACCTGGTAGCCGTCATCAACACGATGCTTGCGACGGATTCTGCGGACCGTTACCAGACGCCGGCGGACGTGGTCAAGGCGCTCGATCCATTCACTCAGCCTGGAAAGGCGAGCGCGAAGCCAACCGCCAAGCGGGCGCCGTCACCACCTCCGCCATCGGTCGTTGAGCCCGCGCGTCCCGAGCCGCCGGGGTTCGCCGCACAGTGTCCATTCTGCCAAACGCGCACGCGCGTGCCGCTCAAGTCCCGCGGCGCGAGCGTCCCGTGTCCGACATGCAAGTGCTACTTCACCGCTGTCTCCGACAAGGACATGGTCTAAAGACAATACTCGCTCGCCTCACCGAGGCGGAGCTAAACAACGCCGTTTGCACATCTTGACGGCCTCGAGCACGCGTTGTTTCGTCACATCCATCGTGGTACACTTTTCCAACCGAGGCCACTGGATACGCCTCACTGCTTCGGATCCTCGTCAAGAAAGGAATCTTCCCCATGAGCCGAATGTTGATTGCACTTTTCGCCATAAGTCTGACGGTCGTGCCCGTCACGGCACAAACAACGCGCGTGGCGGCGACGCACGCCGACAAGACGAATGTGTCGAAGCCTGCTGTCGGAACGACCAAGGTCGCCGTCTTCAACATCGGCATCGTGCTGAGCAAGTACGATCCCGCCATCGCCGTGAAACAAGCGATCGCTGGAGACGTCAAACGGTTCCAGGCCGAAGCGAAGGAACTCGTGCAGAATCTGAAAACCTGGGAAACCGCCCGGATGAAGAGCGACATCAGCCCCGACCGGAAGGAACTCTACGACGAGAAGATCATCAACGCCAAACGCCGGCTCGAAGACCTTGACCGCCAGATGCGCGTGCAGGTCAGCAAGTCGCAGGACGCCAGGTTGACCGAACTCTGGAAGGACGTTCGTGGCGCGGTCAAGGCCTACGCCGACGAGCACGGCTTGCAACTCGTGATCGCCTATGGCGACCCCAAGGAGGCCGAGTTGGTGGACGCCGTGCCGAACATCGCTCGCAAGATGCAAGCCATGGACCAGGGCGGCGGAGTGCCGTTTTTCGTCAGCCCTGGCGTCGACATCAGCGAAGCGATTGTGGAGATGCTCAATCGGCAGTACCGCGAGAAGAAGGCCGAATCGTCGGAGGATGATCCGAAGTAGCGATGGCTTGGTCTAGCGCCCGCCCGGCGGGCATTCAGCATGTTCGCGGGGCACGTTTTCGACGTGCCCGTTTTCTTGAGGCACGTTGAAAACGTGCCCCACGCCATACGGGCCACAAAATGAACGCTACCATAATCAGCGTCGTTTCGTTCGTCATCGCGACGGGATTCAATTCACCGGAAGTCCCCGTCAAGAAACCTGTCGGCCCGACCCGCGTCGCCGTCGTGAACATCGGCAGAGTCTTTTCGTATTTTGACCATCGTAACCGATGGAATGCTCTTTCGCTTATGTCGCAGGTTCACAAACGGCATGACGAAATCAACCAGATCACCACGAACATCGCTTTGTGGCAGACGACTCTCAACAATTCTGATTTCCGCGACGACGCCAAATGGCATCTGCGGCAGTATATCACGCGTGCGAAGAAACACTCGGCTGAGCTTGATGCGGAGATCAAATGCCTTCTCGAAAAGTACCAAGAAGAGTCCTTGACCCAGTATTGGACTGAGATTCAGGGTGCGGTCAAAGCCTATGCCGAGCAGCATGGCATTCACATTGTGCTCGGCTACGGCGAACCACTCGAGATCGAGTTGCTCAATGCCTTTCCGAACATCAATCGCAAGAATCAGGCCATCGACACGGGGGCCAGCGTTCCACTTCTGTTTCGCAACAGCGAAGACATTACGGACGGCGTGATGAACATGATGCGGAAACGCCGTCGCGAGAAACAGGAATAGTGCTTTGATCAACGAGGCGGGACGCGAGCGCGAAACGAAGAGGTTACAACGCCGCCAGGTAGAGCTCGTGGATGTCGTCTTCGGTAACGGGCCGCGGATTGAAGCGGGCGGTCCATTGTTGCGATGCTTCCTCGGCAAGCAACGGCAAAATGCCGCGGCTGATGTCGCATTCGCGCAAGCGCGTCGGCAAGCCCGCTCGCCGCATCAGTTCGACCAGACGTTCTGCCAGCAATTCGGCGGCGTTGTCAACGTGCCCGTTCGGCCAACCCGCTTCTTCGACCAGGTCGCCGTACAATTCCGAAACCGCGGGTGAATTGAAACGCACGACGTGAGGCAGCATGATGCCGATGGCCAGGCCATGCGTGACGCCGTAGTGCGCGGTCAGCGGATTGGCGCAGGCGTGGCAGACGCCGAGCATGGAGTTCTCGATTGCAGTGCCGGCGAGGAAGGCGCCCATCTGCATGGCGCCGCGCGCTTCCAAGTCGGTCGGCTCGTTCATGACTCTTTCGAGATTCATCTCCAAGAGCTTCCACGCTTCGCGAGCGAACATCTGCGAGACCGGGCTGCGCTTGGTGCAAACGTACGATTCGACGGCATGAGCAAGGGCGTCGATGCCGGTCAGCGCCGTGACCTTGGCAGGCTGCGTGACGGTAACTTCCGGATCGAGAATGGCGACGGTGAAGGCGGCCTTGCGATCACCGCAGGCCATCTTCAGGTGTGTCTTTTCGTCGGCGATGAGGGCATAGGATTGGGCTTCGCTGCCGGTGCCCGACGTGGTGGGAACGCCGATCGACGGGAGCATCGGCTTCTTGGCCTTGCCGAAGCCCTTGTAGTCGCGCATCGACCCGCCATTGGTGAGGAGGAAGTTGATGCCTTTGGCGCAGTCCATGGCGCTGCCGCCGCCGACGGAGACGATCATGTCGATGTCGAGCGGCTTGGCGAACTGCACGCCGCGATCGACGTGTTTACTAGTGGGGTTCTCCTCGACGTCGTCAAAGACGAACACTTCGAGCCCGGCGCCCTTGAGCGATTGCACCGCGCGCTGCGGGTGGCCGGCCGCTTCGAGACCCGGATCGGTGACGAGCAGCGCCCTCGTGTCGCCCAGCTCGCGCGCCAACTCGCCGAGCCGACCCAGCGTGCCGGCGCCGTACACGACGCGTGTCGGCGTGTGAAAATCGAACGGCTGCAGCGGCATCGTGGCGGGAGGGACTAGCCGAACCGAATTCATGATAGTCGACGTCGATTGCATATTTCGCTAACGGACAGGCTCATTTCGGCGGGAATCATACCACATCATAAGTATATCCGAATATCAGGCGAACGCGATCAAAAATCAGAATACACCGGGCGCCTGGTTCCCTTTGGCGTTCGGCGCTTGATTTGCGTCTGTCAGCAGGTTATGCTCTTCCCGCGACGCCAATCGCCATGTAGCATTCGGCTATGGCGACATCTGTGTTGTGGGTGCAATTCGTTGAGACGCACATTCGTTGAGGACGCACGAAAATGGATCCCATGATGGTCGACCTAATCAAGGCGGGGCTTTGGCCGCTGGTAGTGCTGGTTGCCATGCTCGTGTTTGTGAAGCCGCTGTCGGGACTCATCGATCGGGTGACGCGCATCTCGGTCAAGGACAAGGATGGGGCAACCTACGAGATCACTGCCGAAAAACGGACCGAGTCGCCAAGCCCCGACAAAACCGAGGCGGCGCCCGGCGCAACGACGCCGACCGCCGAGGTCGCTGCGCCGATGGCGCCAGTTGACGCCTCCGATGAGCAAAACCCGATACGAAATTGGCTAATCTTAGCCATCACGATCGCAGGACTGTTGCTGACGACCTTGGCGATGGGGGGCACTTCCCCTTACTATCCGCTGCAATACTTCATCTGGATGCCGATCTTGGCGGCGGCGACGGGTGCGATCTACCTCACGCTCGAACAATTCGGCTACATCCCCTGGGCCCAACCAGGAGCTGCCGAGACGTCGCCTGGCGTCCCGGTGTCACCGGCATGGGCGTATTTCCGCGACCACGGCGGCTTATTCATCGCGGTATTCATCGGCGGCGCCGCCGGGTGGCTCTGGGCCAGCGAACGAGCCTACAACATTCGCGCACAGGAGCGGACTCAAAGCCTACTCATCCGCGAGGTCGACAAGAAGTGATCGGCGCCGATCCGCTCGGCGCTTGCTTTCGCACGTCAGCCCGGTTATGTTATCGGCACGTCACGAACTCTCCTCCCCGCCCGCCTCTACGAGGCGGGGCTAAACTTGAAAGGACACCATGAGTGCGTCATCGTTCACCCGCCGCGAGTTCATCGGCGCCACCGGCCTGGGCATGGCGGCGCCGTTCATTCTCGATTCCCACCTCTGGGCACAAGAACGCCAGGGCCAGGGGCCGAACAACCGAATCAACCTCGGCTTCATCGGCGTGGGCATGATGGGACGTGGGCATCTGGGCGGATTCCTCGGCAACCGTTCGACGCAGGTCGTGGCCGTCTGCGATGTGCACCGCGTTCGAAGGGACGATGCGGTCGAGCGCGTGCACCGCGCTTACGCCGCCGAACGCAAGGCCGGCACATATCGCGGCTGCGCGGCGTACAACGACTTCCGCGAGCTGTTGGCACGCCGCGACATCGACGCCGTTGTCATCGCCACGCCAGACCACTGGCACGCCATCCCCGCCATCCTGGCATGCCGGGCGCGCAAGGATGTCTATTGCGAGAAGCCATTGTCGCTGACGATTTTCGAAGGCCGGGCCATGGTGCGGGCGGCACGCGACAACAACGTCATCTTTCAGACCGGCAGCCAGCAGCGCACCGAGTTCGGCGGACGCTTCCGCCACGCGGTTGAATACGTGCGGTCCGGACGCATTGGACGGCTGCGCACCATCCGCATCGGCGTGGGCGCGCCGCCTCGGCCTTGCACCCTACCCGACGAAGCGACGCCCGAAGGCATCGACTGGGAAATGTGGAACGGCCCGTCGCCGGTCCGCGCGTTCCATCGCGATCTCTGCCCGATCGGCATTCACAACCACTTCCCGGCCTTCCGCGCCTATCGCGAATACGCCGGTGGCTATCTGGCCGACATGGGCGCCCATCATTTCGACATCGCGCAGTGGGCCCTCGACATGGACAACAGCGGCCCGGTCGAAATCCATCCACCGGCCCAGGGCGAGACCGGCCTGCGCTTCGTATATGCCAACGGCGTCGAGATGTTCCATGGCGGCCCGACCGATTGCCGATTCGAGGGGACCGAAGGCCGCATCGACGTGAGCCGCGGCGCCATCTCGTCGATGCCCGCGGCCATCCTGCAACAACCGCTGGGCGAGCGCGACTTCCATCTTCCCGCGGCGCCGGCGAACCATCGGCAAAATTGGCTCGACTGCATCCGCTCCCGCCGCACCCCCGTCGCCGACGTCGAGATCGGCGCGCGCACCGCCAGCATTTGCCAACTCGCCAACATCGGCTACCAGCTCAGGCAGATGCTCCGCTGGGACCCCGTCCGCGAGCAGTTCGTCGACAACACCGAGGCCAACCGCCTTCGCTACCGCGAAAACCGCTGGCCGTGGAATCGGATGTAGGCCTGGCGTTAGCTAAACCGGCATCACGAAGGGGCAACACGACGAAAGGGACGAAACCGAATCAAAGGCGACGGCTTCCCTCTTGGTTCTCGTCGTCTCGCGCGTTTTCTTCCGTTGGCCCCTTGACAGCCGGCGCGGAGTCAAGATAAACTTTAACATCAAGTTAAATGTCACGTGGGGCCTCGCATGAAGACGATCACCATGCTCGAATTTCGCCATCATGCGGAAGAAATCATCGCTCAGGTACAGAAAGGGCAGCGCATGATCCTCACGCGGCGAGGCAAGCCGGTGGCGCGATTGGAGCCAATCGCCGCGAAATCGCAGACCGATGACGATCCATTTTACTCGCTCGACGAGTTGAGCGACGAAGCCGCCGCATCGCTGGACAACGATCAGATCGACGACATCCTCTATGGCCAATGAGATCTTCGTGGACACAAGTGGGTTCTACGCGATCCTCGTCAAGTCGGACGATCGGCATCGCACGGCTGTTCGCCATCTGCGCGAGGCCCGACGCCGAAGGCGCCGATTTGTCACATCCGATTACGTGCTGGACGAGACGGCGACGCTCTTGAAGGCACGTGGACTGCGTCACCTTCTGCCGGCGTTTTTCGAAAAGCTGCTGGGTTCTCAGGTTTGCCGAATTGAATGGACCGATCCGGATCGATTTCATGAAGTGCAAGCGTTTTTCTTGAAACACATCGACCAGGATTGGTCGTTCACCGATTGCATCAGCTTTGCGCTAATGAAGGAGCTGACATTGCGCGACGCCCTTACGAAGGACCGGCATTTCGAATCGGCCGGATTCGTCGCGCTTCTGAAATAGCCGCGTTCGCGACTACTTTCCCCTGGTCAAATCGATCAAATTCATCGTGCCTACCAGGTTGCCCGTGGCGAGGAGTCGGCAGTTCGGCGTGAAGCTGCCACTGGATCGCCAAAATCAAT